>R28__coassemble_208_pt1 | contig 30432 bp, 26 predicted proteins | sample R28__metabat2_low_PE_030 | metagenome-assembled genome bin R28 | reverse complement strand
TCCGGCTCGGGGATGATACCCCGAACGAGTTTGTTCTACCACAAAATTTGAACCGAGATTAGGATGAAGATTAGGATTAGGAAAACCGCACGCTGCGTGCGGTGATTTTTCTTGCGTGCGCGCGCGTGGGTGTGGTAGAATAACCGCGCGATATGAGTATGGTGACAGCGCAGCACTTGCACAAGAGTTTCGGCCGCTTTGTGGCGGTGCGAGACGCGGACTTCTCCATCGACAAAGGCGAGATTGTGGGATTCCTTGGGCCGAACGGAGCCGGAAAGACCACGACGATGAAGATGCTCACGGGCTACCTGCCGCCCAGCAGCGGCACAGCCAGCATTGCCGGGTATGATATCCTGGACCAACCGCTGGAGGCACGCCGCCACCTGGGCTACATGCCGGAAAACGTGCCGCTGTACGAGGATATGCGGGTGTACGACTATTTGGAATACCGCGCCAAGCTCAAGGGTATCTGCGGGTCCAGCGTGCGCCAGCAGGTGGGCTGGGCCATCGACCGATGCGGCCTGGAGCCCAAGCGCAAGAACATGATCAGCACGCTTTCCAAGGGCTACCGCCAGCGCACGGGCCTGGCAGACGCGCTGCTGGGCAACCCGGACCTGCTCATCCTGGACGAGCCGACGAACGGGCTGGACCCGAACCAAATCCGCCAGATACGCGAGCTGATACGCTCGCTGGCGGAGGAGCACACCGTCATTCTGTCCACCCACATCCTCAGCGAGGTGGAAATGATCTGCAACAAGGTCATCATCATCGACCAAGGCAACATCAAGGCCGCTGACACCCCCGCCAAGCTCACCGCCGGGCTGCGCGCCGCCGGCCGCGTCTCCCTGGAGTTCAAGGGCGAGCTTGCCCCCGTGGTGCAGGAGCTGGAAGCGTTCGAACCCATCAAGAAAGTGATGGTTGAGGAGGACCACGGCGACGGCTGGCACCGCCTGGTGCTGCGCGCGGAGCCGGGCACGGACACGCGCGAGAAGGCGGCGGCGGTGGTGGCATCGCACGGCGGGGTGGTGCGGCACCTGTACCGCCACATCCCGAGCCTGGAGGACGTGTTCGTGGAAATGACCCGCCGAGACTAACGCATACCCCCCTTCCCTTTCCGTCATGGCAGAAACCACACCATCTACCGACATCAAGCGTTCGCGCAGCAGCCTGCGCTCGTTCCTCACCATCTTCTTCAAGGAGCTGCGCTCCTACCTCTGCACGCCCTTCGGCTGGGTCATTCTGGGATGCACCATGGCCCTGGAGGGCTTCTGGCTGCAGGCGGTGCTGCAAACCATGTCGAAAGCCACGGGCGAGAGCGTGATGTACTACATGCTCGGCAGCGTGAACTTCTGGTTCTACTTCATCTTCATCTTCCCGCTCATCACCATGCGCACGTTTGCGGACGAGGAGCGCCAGGGCACGCTGGAGGGCCTGTTGACCGCACCCGTGACCACCGGGCAGATTGTGCTGGGCAAATACTTTGCGGCGTACGTGTTCTATCTGCTGCTGTGGCTGCCGATGTACCTGTACCCGTGGATGAGCGAGATAGGCAACTGGTACACGAGCGTGCGCTACGGCATCACGCCGGAGGGCAGCATCACCTACACGCTGGCGGACTGGGTGGGACCGTACTGCATCCTGGCGCCCGCAGGCGCGTTCTTCATTGCGGTGGGCGTGCTCTGCTCAGCCCTCACGCGCAGCCAAATCATTGCGGGCATCATCGCCACCTGCTTCATGATCATGTTCTACTTCCTGGGCCGCGTGACGGAGCTGTGGGGCGAGTTCCCCGCCGCCCCCGTGTTCCACTACCTCTCCTGCACGGAGCAGGTGGGTGCCTTCTCCCGCGGTCTGCTGGACACGCGCCCGCTGGTGCTGTACATCACGCTGACCTTGTTCACGCTGGCACTCACCAAGCGCATTGTGGATTACCGCCGCTGGCACCGATAAACGCTAACCCCCTTTTCTCATATTATCCATGAGCAAGAACGACTACACGGGGCATCCGGATGCCCGCAAACCCAAGGGCAACCCGCTCGCCTGGCTCAACCTCCTCCTGCTGGCCGTCATTGTGCTGGCCTGCAACTACATCGGCTGCCATGAATACGCCCGCAAGGACCTCACGGGCGAGGAACAGCGCTTCTCCATCTCCGAACGCACGCGCAACGTGCTGCAGAGCGAGCGCATTCAGCAGCGCGAGACGCCGGTGCGCATCATCTTCGCCTTCAAGCGCTCCACGCCCAACTACGCCCGCATGCGCTACCTGCTGGAGGAGTACGAGCGCTACGGCAACGGCAAGGTGGAGGTGGAGTATTTCGACCCCATGCGCCAGCCCAACCGCGCTCGCGAGATTTCCCAGATCTACGGCATCGACTTCAACCAGAACCTCTGTGTGGTGGATGCCCGCAAGGACTGCACCGTGCCCATCAAGACCTTTGAGGAACAGCAGGGCGACCGCCAGCATGTGCGCATCCGCCCCGGCACCTCGTTCGTGAAGTACGAGACCCTGCCGGACGAAACGCGGCGCGCGGTGGCGCTGGTGATGGACGAGGTGGTGTGCGGCGCGCTCACCGAGGCTGTGGAGGGCCAGATGCGCCACATGTACGCCGTGGAGGGCAAGGGCGGCGTCTCTCGCGACGACCAGACGATGCTGGAGCTCATCGGCGACATCACGAACTCGCTCAACATCCAGCTTTCCTGGGTGGATGTGGCGAACGTGGACAAGCTGCCGGACGACGCGGAGGGCCTGCTGATTGTGTCGCCCAACACCGACTTTACGGAGAAAGAAATGGACGTGGTTCGTGAGTTCTGGGAGCGCGAAGGGCGCAACTCCGTGTTCGTGGCGCTCAACCCGTCCAACCCGGAGAAGCTGCCGTACCTGTACCGCTTCCTGCGCGAGCAGGGCGTGCGCCCCAATGCGGACCGCGTGCTGCTGCGTGACCGCAGCCGCGCGTACTTCGACATCTCCGCCGTGTTCCCCCGCGGCCTCAACTGCACCAAATCCTTCTGGAACGGCACCACCCACGTGGAGGGCCAGTGCATGTCGCTCACCCTAGAGCACGCGGACGAAAGCGAGGCGAACATGCGCAAGCTGACGGTGTTCCCTCTGCTGATGACGACAAACGAGTACTACGGCGAGACGCGCCTGGAGCTCAACCCCACGTTCACGCCGCGAGAGGACCGCGAGGGGCCGCTCTGCCTGGCCGCCGCCGTGACGCGCGGCAACCCGAAATACCCGAACGACATGTCCACCATGATGGTGCTGGGCAGCACGGATATGCTGCTGCGCGAAAACGCGCGCGCCGAGCAGCGCGACTACCTGTACTCCCTGTGGTCGTGGATGAGCTCGCGCCCGGAGTACGCCGGCAAGAGCGCCAACCACGACATGACGGTGAAGATTGACCTGAACCGGCACTCCCGCAGCATGCTGGAGACGCTCACCCTGCTGGTGATGCCGCTGCTGGCCCTGCTCATTGCCCTCATCATCTGGAACACCCGCCGCCACTGAGATTAGAGAACCATGCACGCCACCCTTAAAACCTCCGCACTGGCCCTCCTGGCCGCGCTCAGCGCAGCTTTGGTAGTGGTGGAGGTGCGCGACGGCAACCTGTCCTCCATCACGGGCTGGTACCGCTTCGAGCCGGGCGAGCCCCTGTTCTCCCAGGCCAACTTGGCGCAGTTGGAGAACGTGGACTGGATACGCATCCGCGATTTGCACGATGAAATCGTATGCCAGAAGGACGCCAACGGCGTGTGGTGGATAGAGAAACCCTTCCGCGACCGCATGTCGACAGGCGCGGTGGAGGCTATTCTGGCGTTCACCACCAACACGAGGCTGGTGGATTCCCTGCCCCTCAACAACACCACCCGCCAGAGCCTGCGCGAATACGGCGTGGAAACCACACCCCACACCATCACGCTCAAGACGCCCTCCCATGAAAAGGGCAAGCGCCACACCGTGGCGCGCTTCACCCTCGGCAGCCCCACCCCCTGGATGGCCGACGCCGGCAACGGCAAGGACATCATCCCCACCGTCTACCTGAGAACCGATTTATACGGCCACGATGAACGCATCCACGTGGTCACCTGCAACATCCTGCCCGTTTTCAAGGAGGGGCTGGAGGGTCTGCGCGACCCGCATCCCCTGCTCTTCGACCCCGAAAGCATCCTGAGCTTCACGCTGAGGCGGGAGGGGCAGAAGGATGTGCGCCTGGCACGAGCAAGCGCAGAATCCTCATGGGCGGTGACAGCACCGTTCCTGGCGGCCGGCGACGGCGAGAAGGCGGACGGATTCCTCTTGGACCTGCTGAAGCTGCGCGCGCGGCGCGTGCTCAACCCGGCGGACGCGAAGCTGGAGGGCAAGCCCGAGATGCAGGTGGAACTGCACGGCAACTGGGGCGAGCAGCCCATGCTGCTGGACCTGTACCCGGAGTTCGAGGACACGAACGACAAGCGCACCTACCGCTACGCGAAGGTGCCTGACCGCGATTCTGTGTTTCTGCTGCAGGCGGCGCCGGACGTGCAGCGCGGCGGCAGCTACGCCACGCTCATGAATGCAGTCCTGGAGTTGCCCCTGCTGCCGGAGAAGGCCATGGGGCAGATACGCTCCGGCAACCGCCCCGCCTACACCCGCAACCTGGAGCTCACCCCGGACCAGCTGCGCTCCCACCAGTTCTCCGACTTGGCTGCCAACGACGTGGCCCGCCTCTCCATCCGCTCCCTGCAGTCGGCGGATTCCATCAGCCTGGTCAAGATACCCGGCAACACAGAGGGCGGCATCAACGACCAGTGGATGTACTCCGAGGGCGGCAAGCCCTACAAATCTGCCGACACGAATGCGGCGGTGAGCCTGCTGCACGGCATGCGGGAGATACCCGTGGACGAGGTTGCAGCGGATGCCGCGCCGGGCGAGGACCCGCGCGCCATGGCGGCACAATATGGGTTGGACGCGCCCAACTATGTGCTTTCCCTGCTGCCCAACCCGTGCAACGTGCGCGCCGTCATCTTCGGCTGCGACCTGCCGCTGGTGAAGGACCGCGAGGCCCGCACCTTCCTCATCGGCCGCCATGCCGACCCCAAGACCGGCAAGAAGGCATGGTTCGGCATGGAACTGGGCGGCAGCTCCGTCTACCGCCTCAACACCAAATTCACGCGCCTCATCTCCCTGCGCGCCGCCAAGTGGAAATCCAAGAACGTCACCACGATTCCCCTCGCAGCCGTCCGCAGGCTCACCCTCGGATACAAGCAGGCTCCCCTGGTGCTGGACTACGACCACATCGGCGAGTCCTGGACCGGCAAGCTCGGCGAGAAGGACGTAACCCCCAACATCAACATCCACCGCGCGGAATACTACCTGCGCAGCCTCCAGCAGCTCAAGGTCTCCCAATGGCTGGACAACACGGACGAGGACGCCATCAAGGCGCTGGAGAAGCCTGTATTCACCGTGAAGGTGGAGCTGGAGCTGCCGGATGCACCGGAAGCCGCCACGCTGGCAGACGCACCGCACACCGAGGTGGACACCAGCGATGGCACGCCGGAGGAACTGCTCAGCGCCGCCGAGGAAGAGGATCCCCTGCGCGCCCTGGAGACGAAGCAAAAGACTCACAAGGAAACCCGGACGATTGAAATCGTGCCGGGCGACAACACATCGGACACCCCCTTCTTCTACGGCAGGCTCAAGGAGACGGGCGAACTCTTTATACTGCGCTACGAAGACGCGCAGGGGCTTGCCGGAGACATGCTAGACTTATGAAAACGCAACACATCATCACCACCCTGTTGGCACTGGCTTCCGCAGCCGGTGCAGCCAATCCCCCCGCACCCTGCGGCGCCGTTCCCACGGAACAGCAAATCCAGTGGCAGCGCATGGAATGGTACGCCTTCGTCCACTTCGGCCTCAACACCTTCACCAACAAGGAATGGGGCTACGGCGACGAGGACCCCGGCATGTTCAACCCCACCCAATTCGACGCGGACAAAATCGTCTCCACCTTCAAGCAGGCCGGCATGAAGGGCATGATCTACACCGCCAAGCACCATGACGGCTTCTGCCTGTGGCAGACCGATGCCACCAAGCACAACATCTCCCAATCCCCGTGGAAGGAAGGCAAGGGCGACGTGGCGCGCGAGTTCTCCACCGCCTGCAAGAACCACGGCATGCGCTTCGGCGTGTACCTTTCCCCGTGGGACCGCAACTGCGCCGAGTACGGCAGGCCCGGCTACCTCCAGGTCTACTACAAGCAGATTGAGGAGCTGCTCACCAAGTACGGTGATATCTTCGAGATATGGTTCGACGGCGCCAATGGCGGCGACGGCTTCTACGGCGGTGCCAAGGAGAAGCGCAACATCGGCAAGGCGGACGACTACTACAACTTCACCGAGGTGGTGAAACTCATCCGCAAACTGCAGCCCAACTGCATCATCTGGGGTGCCGCCGGCCGCGGCGACGCCTCCTGGGGCGGTTCCGAGCAGGGTTTCGTCAAGTACCCCTACTGGAACGTCATCAACACCGCCAACGCCGCCAACGAGCGCCATCCCCGCACCCTGGCCGACACGCCCGACGCATCCGAGAAGTGGCTCGCGCTGGAGGCTGACACCACCATCAACGGAGCCGGCTGGTTCTGGCATCCCAACCAGGCAGGCCGCGTGAAGAACCCGCAGAAGCTCATGGACGACGTGTACATGAAGAGCGTGGGCTACGGCGCCAATCTCATCCTGAACGTGGCCGCCAACCGCGACGGCCAGCTGGACCCGGCGGATGTGGACGCGCTGCTGCGCTTTGGGGAGGCGCGCCGCAAACTGTTGGCCAAGGACTTTGCGCTGGGCGCCAAGGCCACGGCCAGCAATGTGCGTGGCGGCGACAAGAAGTTCGGCGCGGAGAAGCTGGTGGACAAGAACATCGAGTCCTACTGGTGCACGGATGACGGCGTGACCACGGGCGAGGTGGAGCTGCAGCTGAAGAAGCCCGCCACGTTCGATGTGGTGCGCGTGCGCGAGCAGATTCGCCTGGGCCAGCGCGTGCAGAACTTCGCCATCGACGCCTGGGTGGACGGCAAGTGGGAGACCATCGATGCCGAGGAAAACGGCGGCAAGAGCATCGGCAACCAAGTGATGCGCCGCGTGAAGCCCACCACCACAGACAAGGTGCGCCTGCGCATCACCAAGAGCCGCGCCTGCCCCTGCATCAGCGAGCTCTCCCTGCTGAAGATGCCGGACATTTCCTCCATCACTGCACCCGCCGTGCAGGACACCGGGCTGGCCAAGGACAATTGGACAACCAAGAAGGGCAAGAAGGCTATCGACGGCAGCGAGGAAACCTTCTGGCATTCCGACAAGTGCCCGACCGCCATCACGGTGGACATGGGGCAGAAGCAGAAGATTTCCGCATTCTCCTACACGCCGCGCCAGGACGGCACCGTGCAGGACATGACGGACCGCTACACCTTCGAGGTGAGCGTGGACGGCAAGAAGTGGACGAAGGTGAGCGAGGGCGAGTTCGGCAACCTGCGCGCCAACCCCATTGAGCAGCGCGTGGAATTCTCCCCCGTGGAGGCCCGCTATTTCCGCTTCAACGCCACCCGATCCATCGAGGGCAGCGGCTCCTCCGCCGCGGAAATCAACATCTATCCCGCCAAGTAATCCACCATGTGGAAGTGGCACAAGAGCGCACCCGCCGCGCAGGAGGAACTTTGGCAGCAACGCCTCTGTTCCTTCCCCGGCGCGGTGGTGTCCGCGGGGTTCCAAGCCCGCACGCTGTCGCTGGATGTGTATGCGGAGGGCGCGGAGGAACTGCTGGTGCTTCAAGCCTGCTACGGCGGCAGCCTGGAGCGCCTAGAGGACGTGGACTGGGTGGCGGCCACCGCCCCTGAGAACACGCCGCCGCTCATCATACGGGACCGCTTGGTGATTTCTGCATCAGACGCCCCGGAGGTGCTGGCGCAGCTGGAAAGGAAATACCCCGGCCGCATCCTGCTCACCTTCCCGGCGGAACAGGCGTTCGGCACGGGCAACCACGCCACCACCTCCACCTGTCTGCGCCTTCTGTGCGACTGTGCACGGGAACTGCGCGGCAAAGAGTGGACGCTGGCAGACATAGGCTGCGGCACGGGCGTACTGGCGCTGGCAGGGCTGCGCCTGGGGGCGGTGCGGGCCGCGGCGTTCGATTTCGACCCCAAGGCCGTGGAGGTGGCGGAGCGCAACATCAAGCGCAACGGCGGCGCGCCGAACCTGAACCTGTTCCAGGCCGACGTGTTCAAGTGGAAGCCCGCCAAAGCGGAGGTGGCAGACGTGGTGCTGGCCAACCTGTTCTCCGCGGTGCTGCAAAAGGCATTCCCGCGGCTGCTGAGCGCCATGAAGCCGCAGGGCGTGCTCATTGTCTCCGGCATCCTGAACACGCAATGGCCGGAAACGCTGGAGGCCGCCCGGGCCGCCGGGCTGCAGCTGCATAAGAAAGTCTCACGGGGCAAGTGGACCACCGCCCTGCTCTCCCGCGCATGAACCTCCTCGCCATAGAAACCTCCGTTGCGGACGCCACCCTCTGCCTGTACAGGGACGGTGCCTTCGTCGCGGAGTCGGCCTGGCATGCGGAGCGCAACCACGATGCCTACCTCTTTCCCGCCCTGCAGCGAGCGCTGGATGCGCTAGGCGATTCTGAGCTGGATGCGGTGCTGGTGGGAGCGGGCCCCGGCAGCTACGGCGGCGTGCGCGTGGCGCTGGCCGCGGGCGTGGGTATCTCCATGGTGCGCGGCGCCAGGCTGGTGGCCGTACCCTCTTGGGACCAGCTGGCGAAAGATGGCGCCTGTATCATATCCGACGCCAAACGCGGCGGCTGGACCCTGCGCAAGCAGGATGGAGATATTTCCGTGATTACCACGGAAGAGCTGCACATCCTGCGGGAAAGCGGTGTGCCAGTGGCTTCGGTGGAAACCGCCGATGCTTTGCGGAAGCGCGGAGTGGACATAGCCCACAGCGGGCTTGTTCCCACAGCGCGCGGACTTGTGGAAACGTGGCTGGGCATGGACGAGGCGGCGCGCGCCGCCTTGGCAGCCAAGCCGGCCGAACCCATTTACGTGCGCCCGCCGCACATTACGGACGCCAAGCACAAACCCTGGGAATTCCCACGCTGACACCATACCGATGACGCCCCCTCTCACCCAGCCCCACACCTGCCAACGCTGCGGCGCATGCTGCCGGTGGGAGGGCAACGTGTGCCTGACGGAGGGGGATATCACCGCCATTGCGGATTTCCTGCACATGGACGAGCAGGCGTTTATCAACCAGTACTGCCGCCTGCAGAGCAATCGCCGGGGCCTCTCGCTCACGGAAGCGGAGGACGGCGCGTGCATCATGCTCAATGCCGACAACACCTGCCGCATCCAACCAGTGAAGCCGGAGCAGTGCCGTGACTTTCCGCACAAGTGGAATTTCCCCGGCTGGGAGCAGCGCTGCCCTGGGTATGGAAAGGAGAGCCGCGCATGAAGATGCAGGACTTTACAGATTTCCTCACCAAATCCGTGGCGTTCCTGGGGGATGTGCGCGCCACGGCGTGGGATGCCCTTCTTCGCGGTCACAGGTCGCTCATCCACGCCTATTCCAACCTGATAGCCTTTGCTGCCGATGCCCCGCGCCGCTTCATCCCGAAAAACGAGAGCGACCGCACGCACGCCGGCATCATCGCAGACCTCTTTGCCTCTATTCTGGGGCGCTTGGACAACCCGGCGCCTGAGCTGCTGTACGCGGCCCTGGACATCCTGCGCTACGACTTCCCGAATGTGGAGCACATATGGCTGGCAGAGCGCTTCCGCCGGTCCTATGAGGCGCACTACCCGCTGCAATCCACCCTGGCCGTGGCCGTAACCCAGCGCACGCAGGAGGAGCGCATTGCCCTGGCGCTGGAGGTGTACACACTCCTGCACCGCATCAAGGACCACGAGAGCAACCCCGAGCTCTTCGAGGAAGTGGCCAACGGACTCAACCTCCCCGGAGCCGCGCGCATCATCGACAATCTGGTCAACACGCCCGGCCAGGTGGCCACGCGCCCCATGGAGAGTCTCTCCTTCTCCACGGACATAGCCTTTGGCAATGTGCAGCTGCCTGCCTGCGAGGAAGGCGTGCGCTTCCGCGTGCTGCACTGCGTGAACGTGCTGCTAGTGGTCAACGACGGCATCAAACCCATCTCCGCGCGCGGACGCTACCTGCAGCAGGGCGACATGATTCCCCTCACCCAGGGGCAGAACATCGAGCTGGGCAGCTGCCACTTCAGCTACTCCACCATCCGCTCCCTCCTGCAGGCGCAGTACTCCGGCATGATGCTGGTGTACTATCTGGAAATGGAGGACGACATGGTTTCCATCACGCGCCAGCGCCCTCTCAACTGCATTGCCCGCCTGAAATTCGGCGTGCATGTGGAGATTGAAATCATGCGGCACGATGCCCAGTTTGTGCTGGACGGCAAGCTTCTGCACTACGGGGATTCCGTGGGGGCATCCTTCTACACAACGTTCACCGTACAGGGGCAAGGCCCCTTCACCTTTGCCGACCTGCAGGACAAGGACCCCACCGGCCACAGTTTCCAGCTGGACCCCGGCAACCGCCGCATCCTGGTGAGCAACATGCCCTACATGAACCGCCCCGGCGCGCTCATGCTCACCCCCGGCCTGGCTCCCGGAACGGTGTTCGAGGTCATCTACTCCCGCCAAAGCAACACCGGCACGCTCCGCGTACTGGAGGGCGACGCCCACAGCATCACCGTGGGCGACCAGCCCGTGCGCGGCGACACCTTGCTGATAGACGGCGACCTGATAGCGCTGAGCGCGGTGCAGTACCTACGCTGCCGATTCTCGGCAGGCGTGCTGGAGGAGGAATCCAGCGCGGTGTCCACGCTGCGAGTGCGCGGTCTTACGCGAGATTTCGTGCGCTCAGGGCGCGTGGTCAACAACATCGATTTCTCCCTGAAGCGAGGCGAAATGGCGTGCATCCTCGGCCCCAGCGGCTCCGGCAAGAGCACGCTGCTCTCCATGCTGGCAGGGCATCTGGCTCCATCCTTCGGCAGCATCCAATACAACGGGGAAACCATGACTCCTGAGGCGGAGAACCTGCGCCGATACATCGCCTTCATCCCGCGTGAGGACATACTTGACGAGGCCATGACCGTGGAGGAGCATGTGTACCAGGCCTCCATTGCGCGCCGCCCCATGCTCAGCCCGGCGGACCGCATGCGCCGCGCGCTCTCCGTGCTCAGCTTTGTGGGCATCTCCCACCTGGCCAAGCGCAACGTGGGCCGCGCCGGCGAGCGCACGCTCTCCGACGGCGAACGCACCCGGCTCAACCTGGGGCTGGACCTCACCGGCACGGCGGAGGTCTACCTCATCGACGAACCCATCAGCGGGCTCTCCTCCGGCGATGCGGAACGCGTGATCCAGACGCTGGAGAACATGACCTACGGGCGCATGCTCATCTGCACCCTGCACCGCCCCGCGCAGGTGCTGCTCAACCGGTTCGACAAGGTCATGGTGCTGGACCCGCACGGCAAGATGGCATTCTGGGGGACGCCGCAAGAGATGATGGACTACTTCCGCGAGGCCGCGGAGGAACTGGGGCTGTACGTCACCAAGGAAGCCATAGCCGCCGGCGGCGCGGATTACGTGTTCGAAGTGCTGGACGCCCCCTTCCGCGCGCTGGAGAACCGCAACGATGTCTCACCCGACTTGTGGCAGGAGCGCTACGAGCTGTATACCTACCGCAACGCGGTGGAGAGCGCGCCGGCAGAGCCGGCCAAGGAGCAGTCCAAACCCATTCCCCACATGCAGCACCGCCGCCCCAAGGAACTGTGGCGTCTGTTTGCCCTGTGGGTGTCGCGCACCTTCCTATCGCGCTTGCGCAGCCGCATGGGGCTGTACGCCCTGCTGCTGGAAGGGCCTGTTCTGGCGCTGTTGATAGCGGGCACGCTGCGGGCTGCGACGGATACGCCGTACACGTTCTACAAATCCCTGCACGTGACGGAGTACCTGTTCCTATCCCTGGTGCTGGCCATGTTCTTCGGGCTCACAGATTCCGCGTGCGAAATTCTGCGGGACCGTCCCATCCTGCGGCGCGAAAGCAACTACAAACTCTTCACCGGCGGCTACCTGCTGGCCAAAACCCTGGTGCTTACCGGCATTGCGGGGGTACAGTGCGCGCTCTACCTGTGGGTGGGCAACGCCGTTCTGGACATCTACGGGATGTTCTGGGAACATTTCCTGGTGATGCTGCTCACGGCGTTCGTAGGCATATCCCTTTCACTGTGCGTATCCGCCTTTGTGCGTTCGGAGCGCACGGCACTCAACATCGTGCCTCTGCTGCTGGTGCCGCAAATCCTGCTGGCGGGAGCCCTGGTGCGCTTTGAGGAGATGAACGAGTTCAGCCCCAACATCCCGGCCGGAGTGCTGCCCGCCGCCATCGACCACAAGCTCTCCACCATGCGCCACCGCGTGGCCTACCAGGACGAGACCACCCACAACATCAGCTCCAAGCCCGTGCCCCTCATTGCGGAGTTCTGCCCGCTGCGCTACGCGTTCGAGATGATGTTCGTGATGCAGACCTCCGAGAACCTGTGGGATTTGGAAAACAACCGGGTGAACGACTTCCGAGACCAGCTCAAGGAACACGGTACGGAGGAGGACCTGCACTTCATCCAGCGCGCCGCCCTGGCATTCAACGGCATGGCTGCCAACAGCGAGGAGGCGCGCGACCTGTTGCGCCGCGTGCGCAAGGCTGCCCTCACCATGGACGAGAAGTTTCTGGACGAGCTATCCGCCGCACAGGAAACCCGTACGAAACAGAAGACGGATATCCCTGCGGAATTCTACTTCTCCAACCGAAAGCTCGCCTCCGTGCGAGAAGGCGTGAAAACCGCCCGCAAGGACGACCGACAGGACGAAGACCGCGGCTTCTTCCTCGCTCCGCGCCAGCCTGCCCCCTTCGCCAGCTTCGACCAGGACACCGACAGCGGCTCCGTCTCCACCGTCATCAGGAACACCGTTTACCTCTTCGTCATGGGTCTGGTGCCCATCCTGCTCGCATCCCGCCGCCTCCGCGCCATTTGCAGGGGGAAATAACCGCAGGCGCGTGAATATTGCTTGTCTTGTACGGCACAACGGGTGTAAACTACCGTTGTCAGTATTATGATGTCTAAACCGAACCAGCTTTGCATCGTAGTTCCCTGCTACAACGAGGAAGAGGCCCTTCCGACCAGCGCCAAGGCGTTGGGGGACCTGCTCCACTCCATGATCAGCGACAACCTGGTCTCCCCCGATAGCTACATAAGCTTTGTCAACGACGGCAGCGCCGACCGCACATGGGAATGCATCCGCTGGCTAATGGGACAATCCCACATGTTCCGGGGAATCAACCTCTCGCGCAATTTCGGGCATCAGGGGGCACTGCTCGCAGGCTTGTTCACGGCCAAGGCGGACATCTATGTAAGCATCGACGCAGACCTGCAGGACGATGAGCGGAAGATTGCCGAGATGGTGGCCATGTACCACGATGGCAAGGACATTGTGTACGGCTGCCGCGACAACCGGGAGATGGACACGTGGTTCAAGCGCACCACGGCGGAACTCTTCTACAAGCTGCGGGAAAAGATGGGCTGCTACACCATTCCCAACCATGCAGACTACCGCCTGATGAGCGCCAGGGCGGTGCTGGCGCTCAAGAAGTTCGGGGAGGTGAACCTGTTTATCCGGGGCATCATTCCCTTGCTGGGCTTCCCCTCCGGCAAGGTGTTCTACGCCCGCAAGGCACGTGCGCAAGGCGAATCCAAGTATCCGCTTTCCAAGATGCTGCTGCTGGCGTGGAACGGCGTGGTGAACTTCTCCGACGCTCCCCTGATGTTCTGCCTGTTCGCCGGCCTTGTAGGCTGCGCCGTCAGCATCGGCTTGATGATATGGGCCTTCTGCCAATGGTGTTCCCAGTCCACCCTTCCGGGATGGACCTCCATGGTGCTGGTGGTCTGCCTCTTCAGCAGCCTGCAATTCCTCTTCATCGGCATCATCGGCCTTTATATCGGTAAGATTATGCGCGAGACCAAACACCGCCCGGTGTTCATTGTGCAAGACGACATGACGAACGCGGAATAGCCCCCAGAGAGAGCCTGCCGCGTCTCGCACGCCGGGGGGCATTCTCCCCGCGCCTCACTACTCAGACGGGGATTTGCCTTTCATGAGGCATGGGCATTTCAGGGAGTCCGCGGTCAGCTTGGGGTAAAGCTCATCATTCGGGTGGAACATGGTTCCCGCCCACTCATGGCGGAAGTTCCTTTCCTGAACAGAAAACATAGACTTTGCAGCCTGAGGAAGATCCTTTCTCTTCATTTCTCGGAGGAATGGTATGGTTGATGTTAGAGCAATGGTGCCCAGCACCACGCAAAGCCTCGCGGATTTGGGGGCGGACGCCAGAGAGTACGCTATCACGAAACCATACAGCACAGAGAACTTGTACATCCATTCGTTCACTCCGTTGTCTGCGCCGTACCATATCAAAATGAGCACGGGGCACAGGCATGCCGTGACAAGGAGGTACGTGTTCCTGTTGCACCAATACACTGCTAGGGGAAGCAACATGCTTAGCAGGATGGAGGCAATGCAGCAGAAAACGCCGAATGCATCGGGTTCCGAAGCATAGGGGGTGTTGAATGTGAAGGCGAACCAACAACCGCTGACGGAGCCGTAGAACACCAGGGCGGCGGCGACAAGCAAAAGGCAGGGGTAGATTTCCACGGATGAGAGAATCCCCTTGATCCCGGACACGAGGCCATCCGTGCAGTGGTCCCTGTATACCATCAGAAGAAGGAATGGTATGGTGGTGGCGGCAATCATGGGGTGGAGCACCGCGAAACAGGACGCGATGAGAATCATGGGGCCGAGCGGGCATTTGCGCGGCATTAGGACGGAAAGCACCAGGCAGGTTGGGATAAAATAGTGGAAAGTATTGAAAAATTGCGTCAATGGGGAGGGCATGCGAAAATGTACGCCCATAACGGCATCCTTGATAAACACAGTATTGAGCACATCATCCACGGTTCCTGTCAACGGAGAAACGAACAATATGGCACCCCAAAAAAACAGGGTGCGCCATACCCCCAGGTTAGAATGCAGGGCAAGGCATATCAGCAGCATTCCCAGAAAGCACCACAATTGGAGAAACACGCAGGAGCACGCCGGGAACCAGAAAGAGAGCAACCCGGCCGGCAGCCAGAACATCAGGGCGTACACTACGTAGCGCCCGTCCGGCATTTGAACAGGCCATTCCTGACGGATGATTTCATCGTACAGCGGGTTCCGCACTATCAGGTCGTAGCTTTGCACGATCCTCCCATCGAAACCGATAAGGAAAACGCATGCCGCGCACAACACTACATAGACAGCCAAATGAAGGAGAGACGTCGGCTTTGATGCTGGCTGCAACAGGGCGGAAACATCCCGTGAATGGCATGTCTGGCGCGTGTGCCAAAACAAAACTGCCAGCAACAAGGCTGCAAGGGGATAAGCCAGCCACGGTTGAAACCATCCGCAAAGCCAAAGGAGAACAGGCACGAGAAGATAATATTCCGCGCAGATGAGAATTGTTTTGGGGGATATGATGGTATTACGCATAAATGTCATTGTGAGGGGTTAGAGGTGGTGAAGTTGACCGTCCAAAATTCAAAAACTCCCCTTTCCGCCACCTTTTCAAAGTCCACGCATTGGCCGGTTTGGGCATAGATTTCCTTTTGGATGCATTGCAACGCTGATTGGCGGCTCCCCTGTTTGCGGGTGATAAGCTGCGCGTTGGGTTGCATCAGCCGAACGTAGGGATTTGATATGCCCCTGGCTTTGAGCGCCGCCTTGTAGGCGGGCGTGTAGAAAATCCAGCCGTCTGCCAAAGGTAGGATGTTGGTGTTTTGGAGATGCTGGAGGGAGAAAGCCTCCAGCTTGGAAGAAGTGGCCCACGGGAATTGCATTGAACAGGTGAAAAACAAGGTATCCGGCTTGGATTCACAATATGCCCACGCGGCTTCGACGTTGTCGGATGGCTCTTTCAAGTGCCGGAAACAAAACATGCAGGCCAATGCCGACAAAAGAACGGCGCCGGCGGCTCGCCACTTCCAGCACCGCACATGCGAGGATTCCTCAGGGATACTCATCACATATAGAGCCGAGGCATAAAGGAGAGGGTCCATAACGCGCCCCACCAGCCTATCCATGAGGGTTAGAATGCAAAGATAACTCCCCACCGCGACCAACATTCCCGCGGCTTTCAGCAAGCGTTTCCTTTCCGGGAACAGAAGCAGGAGGAACACGGCTATACCCAGGGGCGTATACGGCGTGACAGAGCGCGCCAAGGTATTTTTTGGTTTCAAATTGGACATCTGGAACTCCAGCAGCCCGACATCGGCGGCAGCTGAGCTGCCCAGAACCCCCTTCCTGCCGTTTTTATGAATACGCAAAGCGGATTCCACGGTGTCCAAGTTGTCCATTTCCGGGACATAGACGAATTTTTTGAAAATGCTATAGCTCTCGGGAGATATGCCGGCATTGAGCAAGTCTGCCCCTTTGTCCAATCCAGAATTGTCTTTGGAATCCACGATTTGCACGCGGGCTTGCAAAAAACGCAGGGCGTTATCCCACTCAGGGGAGTTTCGATATTCAATTGTGTTGACAATGAACGCGCAACCACAAAGAAGAAGGGGAACGGCCACGGCAAAGCCGAAACGTCTCAGGATGCACCCTTCCGTCAAACGTTGCCATTCCGCCACAACAATGCCGATCAATAGGAATGCCGCCGGCAATAGGACCGAGGTTCGCAAGCAAAACGCGGCAAACAGCAAAAACGAGGAAACGACCAAGCGGCTTACGGAAACGCCACGGTCAAATATGCGGGAAAGCAGCAACACGGCGGCACATGCGGCATAAACTCCCACATGCGTGTACTGGATGGTAATCATTCCCCTGTAGTTGATGTACACAAGGAAGAGGAGCGTGGCAATCTTGTAGACGATACTGCAGCGGGCAGCGCGTTCGCACGCGGAATAATTGATTGCCAGGGACGCCATGGCCGTCATGGCGCAAAGGAAGCAGTAATACCAGTTAACGCCGGGCCATATGGAGGAAAGGTGGCAAAGAGCCCACCCCAAACATACATTCGTGTACAAGGAAAAAGGGCCGGGCGCGGCCCCACCCCCATTCAGCATGAAACTGATTTGCATATCATCATTCTGCAGCCCGCCGATACCGCCATGCACACAGGCAAGCAGCAGGGCTACGACAAAAACAATTCCCGACTGCAGCAATACAGGGCAATTTCCCAGTCCTTGACGCACCTTTTTCAGCATAAGAGGAGAATTTAGTGGTGGGATGTCTCCTTAACAATAAATTGGGGGCGGTGCTTGACCTCCATGTAGGTCTTGGACAGGTAAAGCCCTATAATTCCTATTGAAAAGAGTTGGATGCCGCAAAGGAAGATAATAATGCACACCAAGGAGGTCCAGCCGGAGACAGACTCGTGCCAGAAAAGCTGGCGCGCACACAGGAACAGGATGCTGGCAAAGGAAACGAACATGAAGAACACCCCCAGCAGGGAGGCTAGCGAAAGCGGTGCGGTGGTGAATCCCACTATTCCTTCTAGCGAGTACTTGAAGAGTTTCCAGAAAGACCACTTGGTCTCGCCCGCTACCCGTTCCACGTTTTCAAACTCTATCCACTTGGTCTTGAATCCAACCCACTCGAACAGGCCTTTCGAGAAGCGGTGGTACTCCGGCATGGAAAGCAGGGCGTTGACAACGGGCCTGCTCATCAACTTGTAATCCCGCGCGCCGTCCACCAGCTTGGTATGGGATATCCGGTTGATAGTGCGGTAGAACATGCGGGCAAAGAATGAGCGGATGGGCGGTTCCCCCTTGCGCGTGACCCGCCGCGTGCCGGCGCAGTCGTACCCTTCCTCGCGCACAGCCATGAGCATCTCCGGCAACAGTGCGGGGGGGTCTTGCAAATCCGCGTCCATCACAGCGGCATAATCTCCCGTCGCCGCTTTCAAGCCGGCCAGGATGGCACTTTCCTTGCCGAAATTGCGAGAAAAGGAAAGATACTTGACAGAAGGATTATCGGCAGCCAGCTGGCGCAGGATTCCCAGAGTGCCATCCTTGCTGCCATCATCTACAAATATGAGCTCCAACTTCTCGGAAGCCATATAATCGGTCTTCACTCCGTCCAATGCCTTCATGAACGGAATGAGGGCCTCCTCCTCATTATAACAAGGTATAATCAATGATACAGTGCTCATAGATTTCCGATATGCCGACGTCTCCCGCGCCGCATCCGTGTGCATTCACTATACCTGCGGCCGATGTGTAGTCAAGTAATATTTTGCTGCCGATGGGTTTCCGGGTTGAGTCATCATTGGATACGCCGAAAGTGGGTTTCGAAAGAAGGGTTTTGCACTGTAAGCTTCAAAAAAGTCAGGCCGCCGCCCCCAACGCTCCCCTTTGCCTGACGGATTTCTACCTTTTTCCCCTGACAGAGAATCCCAAGGAGTGGAGCAACAACATGGCGACGCTCAACTACCCGTTTGAAGCACTGGTTCAGCACGGACCCTCTGCAATTAAGCATCCGCGGAAACCGGTGTACGGCCCATGCTACGATACGCTGCACGCAGGTATCCGGTGGCTGAAGGACCTCGTGATGCCATCCCAAACGGAACCCTTTGGCAAGCCGGAGGAATAAGCCGCCCTCTACCAAGTTTTCTCTGCCACCACGTATGTGGGGCGGCTCTTGTGCTCCATGAAGAGCTTGCCGAGGTAAATGCCCAGGATGCCGAGGATGAAGAGTTGGAGGCCTCCCAAGCCAAGCACACAGGCAATGACAGAGGGCCAGCCCAGCGAAACGTTAACGCCCATGCATGCCACCACTATGACATACACGAAGTAAAGCGCAGCCAGGGCGATGGCGATGAGACCAAGCGTGACGGAAAGATAAAGGGGGCGTGTGGAATAACCCTCAATGCCGCTCATGGCCAGGGCGCACATCTTTTTCAAGGTGAACTTGGAGGTGCCATGCATTCTCTTTGCCGGCGTGTACGGCAGCACGGCGGTGCTCAAGCCGCTCCACGGCAGCATGCCGACAGCCTCAGATTCTACAAGGGGGAAATCATTGTCAAATTCGATATCCCGCGCAAAGCTGAAAATAATAAGTAGTCGGCCTGCATGGAAGCGTGCGTTTTTTTGGGCAAGACGCGTTTTATTCTTCAATCATGGAGCGAAGCGGAGTATAATCCTTCCAGGCGCGCGGTGCGCGTTTGAGAAAGACAATGAAAATAGTATTGGCATACTCGGGAGGCCTTGACACATCTGTTCTGCTGGTGTGGCTCAAGGAGAAGTACAACGCGGAGATTATCGCCTACTGCGCGGACGTGGGACAGGCGGAGGAGCTGGACGGCCTGGAGGAGAAGGCTCTCAAGACCGGCGCGTCCAAGTGCATCATCGGAGATTTGAAGGCGGATTTTGCCGCCAACTACATCTACCCCATGTTCCAGGCGAACGCCGTGTACGAGGGGCGCTACCTGTTGGGCACCTCCATTGCGCGCCCGTGCATCTCCAAGGCCATGGTTGACGTGGCCCTGGCAGAGGGGGCGGATGCCATTGCCCACGGCGCCACCGGCAAGGGCAACGACCAGGTGCGCTTTGAGCTTTCCATCAACGCGCTGGCTCCGCAGCTTCAAGTCATCGCCCCGTGGCGTATGAAGGAGTGGCGTGAGCAGTTCCCCGGCCGCACGGAGCTTATCCAGTACGCTGAGAGCCACGGCATCCCCATCCGCCAGAGCGTGAAGAAGCCTTACTCCATGGACCGCAACCTTCTGCACATCTCCTATGAAGCCGGCATCTTGGAGGACACGTGGTACGACGCCACCAAGGAGGAGGACCGCAAGATGTACCTGCTCTCCAACGCTCCCGAGGACGCCCCGGACAAGCCGCAGTACCTGCAGTGCCTGTTCGAGAAGGGCGACATCATCGGCCTGCAGACGGAGGGGCTGGCTGACATCATGGCCAAGGTGGGCACCACGGCCAAGGGTGAGAGGGACGGCTACACCCTGCTTGACCCGCTGGGGGTGATGCTGGTGCTCAACCACCTGGGCGGGCTGCACGGCATAGGCCGCGTGGACATTGTGGAGAACCGCTTCGTGGGCATGAAGAGCCGCGGCATCTACGAAACGCCCGGCGGCACCATCCTGCTGGCCGCCCACCGGGATATCGAGACCATCACCATGGACCGCGAGGCCCAGAAGGTGCGCGACTCCCTCATCCCGGACTACGCCGCCATGGTGTACAACGGCTTCTGGTTCGCCCCGGAGCGCGAGGCCATCCAGGCCCTTGTCACCAAGACCCAGGAGACCGTGAACGGTGAGGTGCGCCTCAAGCTCTACAAGGGCAACGTGATGTACGCCGGCCGCAAAAGCCCCAATTCCCTCTACAGCTACGCCATTGCCACCATGGAGGGCGACTACACGGACGAGGACTACAACCAGGACGACGCCTCCGGCTTCATCCACCTCAACGGGCTGCGCCTCAAGCAGTTCACCCGCGCCAACAGCAAGTAATCAAACCCAAGACATGCCTCAGCTCCCCAAGCTCTCATACGTCCTGCTCTCCCACAACCGGGAGAAATACATCCGCGCCGCCATTGAAAGCGCCTTTGCACAGGACTATGAGGGGGAGCTGGAGTATATCTTTTCCGACGACTGCTCCACGGACCGCACCTTCGAGATCATCAAGGAGTGCGTGGCCGCCTACAAGGGCGGCCGCCGCGTGGTGGTCACCCAAACACCCACCAACCTCCGCTCGGCAGGCAATTTCAACCACGCGCTTTCCTTTGCGCAGGGAGATTGGATTATCCGTGCCGACGACGACGACATATCATCCGTTGACCGGTGCACGCTGACGGCATGGGCCATTGCGCAAGCGCCGGGGTGCATGTTCGTGGGCATCTGTTCCAAGTACCCGTTTGCAGATGAGCATGAGCAAGAGATTATTCTCCGTTCCCGGGAGAAGCACCATGCGGGCGGGGTGCCCCTCACCACGGATATTTACAAGGATTCCATAGACCGCCTGAAGTACAACTTCAAGAACTACTGCTACCTGACATGGAATATGGAAATCTACCGGCAGTTTGGGGATCTTCCCATGGAGGCGGCCCTTGCGGATGACTACATCTACTTCTTCAGGGCATCCGTCATGGGCAAGGGCGCTTACCTGCCGGATACCCCCCTGTACTTCATCAGGAGGGGAAGCCATAACCAGAGCAGCGGCAACAGCGAGGGCAAAGCCACCATCAAGTCGGTTATTGAGCATGAACGCTTCTTGAAGCGCTACTCGTCACTTACCAAGGCAGCCCTCCTCAAAACCCGCGATGAGATGGACCGGTATATCCCCGAGCACTTCGGCCAGGATGCCTACCGGGCCGCAGAACCGTTCCGCAAGTATGTGGAAGAGAAAATCACCAGCGCAGAACTCCTTGAGGATTATTGGCGCAAATCCTTCGTGTACCGCTACAGGGCCAACAGATTCTTGGGATATACAAGTTTGTACGGGCTCCTGCGCTGTCTGCCCATGCCCGCATACGCCACCATCCTGACCGTTATCAGGAAATTGAAAGGGAAATCCTGACATGCCGAGCCTGCCCAAGCTCTCCTACGTGCTGCTCTCCCACAACCGAGAGAAGTACATCCAGACCGCAATCGAGAGCGCCTTTGCGCAGGACTATGAGGGGGAGCTGGAATACATCTTTTCCGACGACTGTTCCACGGACCGCACATTTGAGATTATCAAGGAGTGCGTGGCCGCCTACAAGGGAAACCACCGCGTGGTGGTCACCCAGCCTCCTGCCAACCTGAAAACGGCGGGCAATTTCAACCACGCCGTTTCCCTTGCCCAGGGGGATTGGATTATCCGCGCGGACGATGACGACATTTCTGCCATAGACAGGTGCACTGCCACTGCGAAGGCCATCATGGCAGTCCCGGGGTGTTCCTTCATCGGTATCAGCTCCCAGCACTCCTTCACAGATGAAGCGGAGGAAAGTATCATCAAACGTGCAGGGGAACCGCACGAAGGCGACATAGAGCCCACCGTCACGGACATTCGACGGGATTCCGTGGACAAGGTGCGTTTCAATTTTGACAAGTATTGTTACCTGACGTGGAACATAGAAGTGTTCAAAGCGTTCGGAGACCTCCCCCGAGAGGCGTTCCTGGCCGATGACTACATTCTTTTCTTCCGGGCATCGCTCATGGGCAAAGGAATCCTCTTGAGCAAGCCCCCGTTGTATTTCATCAGGAAAAACAGCCTCAATCAAAGTGCGGGCAAGGAAGACGGAGCGATCACGTATACAGCCATCATGCGCCGGGAACGCTTCTTTGACGAATACCAGAACAGCACAGCGGCCCCCATGCGCCAAACATACGAGGCCCTGCTGGATTTCGCGCGCCGCATGCCGCAGGATGAACAGCTGGGAGTGTTGGCGTTTCTGGCCGACATGCAGGAAAAAATTCGCATAACAGAAACCTTGCGTTCATACTGGAGAAAGGGTACAATCAACCGTGTGCGCATAGCGCGGGAACTAGGCATGACAAGGCCGTACGACCTGATACGCTGCCTGCCTATGCCGGTTTTCGCAGCCTTGCTGGCCACAATCAGAAAATTCAAGCATCAACACTGACAAGATGGAAGTATTCATGCACCCCTGCACGTTTTGGTACAGCCGCTTCAGCGGCATTACCCGCTACCTTTGTGAACTCACCTACGAGCTCATGAAGATGGATGTCAATGTGCACATCCCTATCAAGGACACCCCGAACGAGTACCTGAAAAACGCCCTGTTCTTTCCACAGACATCAGCAGAGGCTCCTGGTGTTCCACTGGCCGCCCGTCTTGCAAGGGTCCTGCTCTCCCACACGCCGTACGCGGCTAAGGGATACCGCCACGCCATGCGTGAGGAGGCGCGCCGCTACATGCGCGCCGGACACCGCTTTGACGTGCTGCACCCCACGCACTCCAACGCGTATGACCAAATACCTTTCATCGGCAACACGCCCATGGTGTTCACGGTGCATGACATGACCCATGAAATCTACCCGGAGCTTTTCACGGGAGATCCAACGGCCGCCCGCAAGAAGGATTTTGCACAGCGTGCGGACCGCGTGATTGCCATCTCAGAGTGCACCAAGAGGGATTTGGTGGAGATTTGCGGGATAGAGCCGGAAAAAATAGATGTGGTGTACCACGGCAACTCCCTGGTGCTGCCGCCAGATGCCGCCATGCGCCCCATGGATCTCCCGGTGCGCTACGTGTTCTTTGTGGGCAAGCGCAGCGGCTACAAAAATTTCGATATCTTCCTAAAAGCTTTTGCCGAACTGGCAGATGCCGACCGCGAGCTGCAGCTCGTTTGCGCCGGCGGCGGTGCGTTCACAGAAGAGGAACAACACGCGATAGAGGGACTTCATCTCACGGGACGCGTGCAACAGCGCTGGATCACAGATGATGAGCTTGCCATCATGTACAACCGCTGTCAGGCATTCGTGTACCCCTCGGCATACGAGGGATTCGGCCTGCCCCTGCTGGAAGCTTTCTCCTGCGGGGCTCCCGTTCTCTGCGCCAAGGCAAGCTGCTTCCCGGAGATAGCCGGCAACGGTGCGGACTTTTTCCCTGCGGACGATGCGGCAGCTATGGCCGCTGCAATGCAGCGGGTGCTGGAAAGCCAAGACTACGCCAACGAGCTGCGCGCCCGCGGCTCGGAAAGACTCACGCATTTCTCCTGGCAACGCTGTGCCGCAGAAACCAAAGCCACCTACCAGAAAGCAATCGACCAAAAGAAGCCATGAGCACGGATTCCCCCCTCTTCTCCGTTGTAATCCCGGCCTACAACGCCAGGAAGTTTATCTCCCTGACCATTGAAAGCATCCTGCGGCAGACCGTACAGGATTTTGAGATTGTGGTGGTGAACGACGGTTCCACGGACGATACCTTGGAGGTGTTGCAAGGCATATCAGACCCGCGCCTGCGCGTCATCACCAGGGAAAACGGAGGGGAGTGCGCGGCACGCAACCAAGGCTACCGTGAAGCCCGCGGCAAGTATGTCTCCTTTTTGGACAGCGATGACGTGTGGCAGGGAAACCACTTGGAACAGGCACAGAAGTTTATGGACGCCCATCCGGAATGTGAATGGTTTGCATCCACCTACACCCGGGTGCCCGACATTCAGGAAACTGATATCACTACGGCGGATTTATCCCATGATTCCATCATGCTGACGAACTGGTACCTGGAGGGCTACGCCCTGCACCTGCCATCAAGCACAACGGTGAGACGCAGCGCCCTGCAGGATTACCCCCACCTTTTCCAAGAGGGCTACAAAATGTTCGGGGATGCCCTGGGATGGGCAAAATTCGCCAAGGCGCACCCCATGATCGGCATAGCATCCACCTCAACGATGCTCTACCGTTTCTGGGAAGGCAACGCCTGCACAACGTATAACGTTTGCCACCATGGGGAATGGACGGATCAGGTGAAAAAGGCCCTGGCCAAGCATTTGGAGTTCTATCATGAGCCTGATTGCCCGCCGGAGGCCAAGCTCTACTACCGCCAATTTGCATTGGGCAACTGGTGGAGCTGCATTTCAAGCGCCCTCATGCCGGAGGAATGGCGGGAAGATTTGCGGGCGCGGCAGACTCTGGTAGGAAGCGGGGTCACATGCTGGATGCGCCAGTGGAGCAAGTTGGCAGATACCGCGCTGCACTTCATGCGCTGGGGCGTTCGCCGCCGGAAGCTTGCCGTTATACGCAAGATGAAAAAGCTGGCGGACAGGGTCCGCAAGCAATACTAGCCGCAGCACAGAGGACTCCTACCCCTGCCGCCGATTCTCCGGTAGCGGCTCGCAGACGGGCTGGGCCCGTGGACGATGTACCCGCCCGGCACGTTACGTCACCTCGTTGCGCGTGGCAAATTATTATATTCCCGAGCCATACCTGGGGCTGCGTACGATAAATCTTGCCATAGAGGCCCAAACATGTATAATGCCGCAGGGGGAAGCGGCAGGCACCGCGTGTTCCCGCATTCGAAAAACACCTGTAGGCTCATGCTGGTAAAACTCAAGATAGCGGTTTGGAAAATGCTGGGGATTGTTGCCATGCTCCCCATGAAATGGAAGGGCGTGCGTTTCGGCAAGGGTTGCTTTGTGGATGGCAAGCCCCGCATACGCATGGCGAAAGGTGCGGAAATCATATTGGGCAATGATGTCACTCTGATATCGCGCACGCACCACAATCCCCTGGTGGAACACGGGGTGATGATGAGCGTGCTGGAACCGGGCGCTGCAATAGAGCTGCATGACCATGTGGGCGTGAGCGGCTGCAACCTTGTGTGCTACAACAGGATTACGGTTGGGGAGTACACCATCATCGGCCCCGGCACGCTTTTGTTTGATTCGGAAGGGCACAACTACGTCCCGGAAACGGGGTGGCGGGTCCGCACAGTCCGTTCGGGGCGCCCCATCACCATCGGCAAGAAATGTTTTATCGGTGCGCGCTGTGTCATCCTCAGCGGTGTGACAATCGGCGATAATTGCGTGGTGGCGGCGGGTACCGTGGTCACGCAGGATATACCCGCGGGACACCGGGCATCCGGCAATCCCGCCACCTATGAACCCCTGCCCAAGTTGCTGGGTGGCCCGGGAAGGAAACGCAAGGCGGATGCGCCGCAGCATTGACAGGGCTTTTATTTTCATATAACCTAGAGTCAGGATGACAGAGCAAGAATTCATAGACGAGTTGGCAGAGGCGCTGGAGCTGGAGAGCGTGGCGAAAATAGACGATGAGTTCCGCGACTACGACGAGTGGGATTCCATGATGTTTCTCACACTAGTGGCCTACCTGCAGCAGAGGCATGGGTTCAATCTCACGGCGGAAATCTTCGGCGATCTTGACACCTGGCGGGATCTCTATGAACGAGTGAAATAGCCGCGCCGGTCATGCATTCAATCGTAGAGGCGGTAGCGGGGCACGCTGCAGGCAAACCGGAGAAGCCAGCGCTCTCCATTGGCGGTCAAACACTCACCTATGCCGAGCTTTGGCACGGTGTCAAGTGTGCAGCTGCAGCGCTGAAGCCGCATGCGGGCGGCATTCTGCTGCTGCCAGCGGAAAAGCGCTCGGAATGCATTTTCTATTATCTGGGGGCGCATTTGGCAGGAGTGGCCAATCTGATGGTTGACCCCAAGGTGTCCGAAGAAACCCTGGCCGCAGTGGTGGGCGTGTTGGATCCCACCTGCTCGCTGCCTCTGCACACGGCGGCGTACCGCGCGCGTCATGTGCTGGATTGGCAGGTGGGCACAGCGGAGGAGGCACCGGATTGGGATTTCCCGCGGGAAGATGCCGTGGCAGACTACATGTTCACCACCGGCACCACAGGCAAGCCCAAGTGCGTGCCGCTCACACAGGGGAACATACTGGCCTCCGCCACCAACATCAACGCCTTTATCGGCAACACGGCGGAAGACAGGGAACTTGTAGCCCTGCCGCTCTGCCACTCGTTCGGCATGGGGCGTCTGCGCTGCCAATTTCTAGCGGGCGGTTCCGCGGTGGTCATCCCCAACTTTGCCAACGAGCGCAAGGTTGTTAAGATGCTGCAGGGGGAGGGCATCACGGGCTTTGCCATGGTGCCGGCAGCCTGGATGTACCTCAAGAATTTGTGTGAGGAACGCCTAGCGGATGCCGGGCGGGGCTTGAGCTACATAGAGTTCGGCAGCGCTGCCCTGCCCATGGAGGAAAAGCGCCGCCTCATGGAGCTCTTTCCGCACACGCGCCTTTGCATGCACTATGGACTCACGGAGGCATCGCGCTCCGCCTTTATCGAATTCCATGCGGAACACGACCGCCTGGACACCGTGGGCAAGGCCTCCCCCAACACGAGGATAGCGGTGTTCAGCGAGGACGGGAGCCAACTGCCGCCGTGCGAGGTGGGAGAGGTCTGCGTGTGCGGCGCACATGTGACCGACGGCTACTTGAACGTGCCGCGTGCGGAGTGTTTCCACGGGCAGTATTTCCGCACCGGCGACCAAGGGTACATGGATGGGGACGGCTACCTCCACCTCTCCGGGCGCATCAAGGAGCTCATCAATGTAGGCGGCAAGAAGGTGTCCCCGGATGAAGTGGATGCCGTGCTGGCCCGCCATCCCGCCGTAAAAGAGTGCGCCTGCGTGGCAGCAGCCGATCCGGACGGCATGTTGGGAGAGGTGGTGAAGGCGTGGATTGTGCTGTTAGAAGGCGTGACCAAACCTACGGACGAGGAACTCACGGCCTATCTGCGCCGCAATTTGGAAGTACACAAGGTGCCGCGTATATTCTGCTACCGGGAGGAGCCCCTGCCCCGCACCGGTTCCGGCAAGCTGCAACGCGGCAAGCTGGCGTGAGAGTCTAGATGATTCTGCGCGCCTCCTCGCGGGCGGCGGCGTCGTCCTCCAGGATGATGGAGAGTTCCCCGTGGTAGGGGCGTGGGGAGAGGTTGGAGAGTGCTTTCTCCACGGTCTGCCAGATGCCGGGGAAGGAGATGCGGCCGTCGATAAAGGCCTGAACGGCCACCTCGTTGGCGGCGTTGAACATGGCGGGCATGGTGCCGCCGGTGAGGCCGGCGTGGCGCGCCAGGTTGAGTGCGGGAAAATCATTCCAGCGCGGGGCTTCGAACTTCAGGCTGGCCAGAGCCGCCAAATCCAGGTGCGGAAGGGAGTTTTCAATTCTGTCCGGCCAGGTGACAGCGTACTGAATGGGGAAGCACATGTCGCTGCTGCTCAGCTGGGCCAAGATGGAACCGTCGCGGTATTCCACCAGGGAGTGGACGATGCTCTGGGGGTGTACAATGACATCCACGCGCTCCATGGGTATGTTGAAGAGCCAGCGGGCCTCGATCATCTCCAGGCCCTTGTTGAAGAGGGTGGCGCAGTCGATGGTGATTTTACGGCCCATTTTCCAGGTGGGGTGAGCCAGGGCCTGCTCCAGGGTGACCTCTGAAAGCTTTTCTGCGGGCCAGGTGCGGAAGGGGCCGCCACTGGCGGTGAGGATGAGGCGGTTCACGGCCCCAGCCCCGCCATGGTTGCCCTGTAGGCATTGGAAGATGGCGTTGTGCTCGCTGTCTACCGGCAGCACGCTGATTCCCTTCTCCGCAGCGCGCTGCATCACCACCTCACCCGCCATCACCAGGATTTCCTTGGAGGCAATGGCCAAATCCTTGCCGGCATCAATGGCCTCCAGCGTGGGCTTGAGCCCCGCCGTACCGATGATGGACACCAGCACCATGTCCGCCCCCTCCAGGCGCGCCAGCTCGCACAGGCCGTCCAGCCCGGTGACCACAGCCACGCCCGGCAGCATCTTCTCCAGCTCCGCAGCTTTGGATTCATCAAAGATGCAAACGTGCTTCACGCCGAATTCCCTAGTCTGTTCCGCCAACTTTGAGATATTGGAGTGGGCAGCCAGGCCAACCACCTCCATGCGGTCGGGGATATCCCGCGCCACCTTGAGAGCGCTGGTGCCGATGCTGCCAGTGGAACCGAGAATGACGACGCGACGCTTTTTCATGGACGCGCCCATTATATGACCAAGGGGTGCAGAATGCAAGGAATATGCCATATGTACCGGAATGTTTAACATAAGCCGCTTGCACAGGAAAGCAAGAATTGGTAGAATGGCGGCAGATGCTGTTTGAAAGGGAAGAACTCACGGCGAAAGGCCGACTGCTGGTGCTGGAGCGCTTGTTTGAGGAGGCGGCGGCGCGTGGCGGCGCGGCGCCGGAGCCCGGACATGTTCCCGTGGACACGCTGCACGCCTACGGCGAGTTCGAAAGCCATGTTCGCTACCTGCTGGATGCAGCGGTAAGCCAGGACAACACCATCTACCGCAAAGCGCAGCTTAAGAAGCTGGAGCGGGCACTCAACACACTGCCGGACGACCTGATGACAAGCCTGCCCGCCGGCCCCGGTGAGAATTGGCTGTGCTTCTACCGCGGGCTGATGAAGCTGTTGTCACTCATGGACGAGGCGCAGATCGGTTTGGATGCGGAGGAGTACGCCACGGTGATTCAGAAGATGATACAGGTGGCGGCCTCGGTATCGGAGGCCTCTGCCGTGAAAGTGGATGCGGGATCCATGTTTGCGCTCATGCTCATCCAGGTTGAAGCGCAGCGCATGAGGAAGGCCAAATCCAAGCGCAAACCGCGCCGCAAAAAGCGCAAGGCTGCCGCGAAACCCAAGGTTGCATAGGCCCGCATTTAGTCAACACGGCGGAGTTTTCCAGAATTCGGCAGCATGGGCTGCGGTCACACCGCGCATGTTCAGGTAGCGGGTGCGCAGCAGTTCTGCAGAACGGTGCCCCATCTCCATTTGCAGCAAGGGAAAGTTGCGGTAATGCTTGGCATGATAACTGGCAAAGGTGTGGCGCAACACATCCTGAGGCCAGGGAACGATTCCCGCAGCCGAGCGCAAGCGCAGCCAACGGCGCCGCCAGTTGGGTGGGCAGACGCTCTGCTCCGCAGGAGGGGGCGAAGGAACCGCTTCTTGCAGCCAATCAGTAAGGGCCGGGCAAATCTGCACGTGCCGACGTCCACCGGTCTTGGAATGCCGAGGGTGTACGGCTACCACGCATTCGGCAAGGTCTATGTCCCCCCAATGCAGGCGTTCCACCTCGGCAGGGCGGATTCCCGCCCAGAGCATAAGCCCCAGTGCGGGCATACAGGCTCGGTGCTCCTCACGGCGGGCCGTGCGAAGCAAGCGCCGCATTTGCCGCCATTCCAGCGGCGCTATCTCCGTTTCCTCCCCAAGGTCGTACCGCAACGCTGCAGCAGGGTTGGAGCAGCCCTGCATCCACCCTTGGCGCATACAGTGGGCAAAAAGGCCATGCAGGATGATGCGCGCCTTCTCCCGCTGCCGAGGTGTGGGCAAGTGCGTGTTCAACATGCTGTCCAGCTCACGGGGAGAGATGGTGTTCACACGGCGCCGCCCCAACTGCGGCACGGCGCGCAGAAGACGAGCGGCGACACCGCGGATTTCCTGTCTTGTGCGTTTGCGGCGGGAGGCTTTGGACTGCAGCAGGCTTTGCAACGCTGAGCCAAAGCTCACACTGTTGTGTAGGGCGCGCCATTGCTCGCTACCAAGCTGGATGACGCGGCGGCAGCGTTGCATGCTCACTGCGCCGCGGTGTCGCATACCGCCCGTCTCAACCAGGTTCAGCGCCAATCGAACCGCCTGCAGCATCGTCATACCGGCATCTGCAAGAGCACTTTCAATTTCCTTGTGTTCAGATTTCATTCAGGTGGTATACACCGATGAAGTGGGCCGGCTCAATAACAGATAGCGCAGCGCATGGGATGCCCACGCCCTGATTGGTAATCCG
>R28__coassemble_201_pt1 | contig 30825 bp, 30 predicted proteins | sample R28__metabat2_low_PE_030 | metagenome-assembled genome bin R28 | reverse complement strand
CCAAACCCTTCTTTCTCGACCCGCTCTCGGCGTCCTGAATGATGACTCAACACGGCTGTCGTGACATTGTCAAGATTAGCCTTGCATCCGCGGGGTTTTCTGCGATAATGCCCGGCGCGCCAGCCGCACTATGCTCAACCAGGAAATCATCACCGAGGCGGAGACAGCCGCCATTCAGATACCCGGGGGTAACGCCGTTATCCTGCCGGAGGGTTCGCGCATCTACATCACCCAAAGCCTTGGCAATTCCATCACCGCCGCCACGGATATCGGCTTGGTGCGCATCACGCGCGAGGAGGCCGCCCGCGCCGGCATCATCCCGCCGGAGGAAGCCAAGCCCGCCGGTGACGAGAACCTGACGCTGGAGGAGCGGGTGTGGAACGTGCTCAAGGGCATCTACGACCCGGAAATCCCCGTGGACATCGTGAACCTGGGGCTGGTGTACGGAGTGGAGGTGATACCGCAGCAGGAGGGCGGCGCACAGGTGAACGTGCAGATGACGCTGACGGCGCCGGGCTGCGGCATGGGGCCGCACATCATGGCGGAGGCAGAGCTGGGCATCGCCGCGCTGGACGGCGTGAAGAACGTGGACATCGAGTTTGTGTGGGACCCTCCCTGGAACCAGGACATGATGAGCGAGGAGGCCCGCATGCAGCTGGGATACATTTAACCGACACACCACCATGGGTAAGCTTACCATCGAGCTGAGCGAGGAGGAACTGCGCGACCTGGCGGAGGTCAGCGCCATGACCCTCACCATCCTGGGGCACGCCATGGCGGAATCACGCCACCCGAAGGTGGACGCCTGGCACCGCCTGCTGGTGGATATCTTGAAAGCGGCGCACTCCGTGCCCGGCATTGCGCGGGACATGGAGATGAACCCGGACTGCGGCTACTGGTTCTTCAAGCACGCGTATGTGGACCGCGCGTTCTACTCCGATGTGCTGGACGAGGCGCGCGATGCCACGTTCTGGGAGGAGCTGGTGGCCCGCATGGCCTCCCAGAGCCTCGCGGAAAGCATCGGCACCGAGGCCGTGGACGCCATGGATCCCGAGGAGCGCAGCGCCCGCCTGTCTTCCATGGAGAAAGCGCTGTGGGACGAGGTGACGCGCCACGGCATCGACCGCTTGTTCTTCATGCTGCCGCCGGAGGAATCGTGAAATGGCGGCAGCGGGGCCGGTGACGGGTTCTAACGCTTTTTTTACATTTTTCTTTCAGCATTTGGGGCGGGTGGTGTATTATAGGGTATAGAGAGCGCCATGAAAGCAACCACCATCAAGAAGGCCGGAATCATCTCCCTGGCCGTGCTGTCCCTCATCCTGCTGTACCAGAACAGCGGCATGCGCGACGAGCTGCGGCAATACCGCGCCGCTGACATTTACCTGGCGGAGGAAGAGCGGACGGCGGAGGATTGCCTGGCGTACGCACGCACGCTGGGCCGCGCTGATGACACCTTGTCTGATATGCTGTGGCTGGTGGCGGCGCAGAAGGGGAATGCGGACGCACAGAGCTATCTGGGGCGCGAGCTGGATACGTATCCCCCGTATCGCCCCAACCGCTATTCCTCCATCAAGGACAGGAGCCCCAAGAGCGAGAAGTGGCTGCTGGCGGCCGCGCGGCAGGGCAGCCCGAAGCACATGGAGACCCTGGCGCGGTTCTACGACTACAGCCGCCCCGACGACAAGACGGCGCGGAGGCAAATGCAGCTGAGTGCCTTCCATTGGTACAGGGAAGCCGCCCTGCGCAATAACGCGTATTGCATGTACCAGGTCGCCTCGATGTACAGGCTCGGGGAGGGCGTGGAGAAGGATTTGGCGCTGGCGGAGCAATGGTTCAATAAAGCGGAGGCGGCGGGCGATCAGTCCGCGCCCGGCGGCCTGTGGCTCGTGTACATGGAGACCGGGCGCAAGGATATTGCCGACGCCATGCTCAAAAAGGGCTTGGAAGAGGGACTGCCCTGGGCCGTCCACATCAAGAAAGCCCAGGAGTTCGAGGATGAGAGGCAACGCTGGTTGCAGGAAAGGGAAAACCGGGAATAAACCGCGCCGCAAGCGGCGCGCCCCTTCGGGGGGCCGTCGGGCGCTTTCCGTTAGTGTAAATGCGGAGGGGGACAACTACCAGGACAAGGCAAAAACGGATTAACGGCCCCCTTTTTTTGAATTCTCCATACAGTGTGTGAAGAATTCGCCCGCCTCTGGTTCGGGATTTTCTATGCGATCAATCGCCAATGGGTTGTGGTCTCATGTCGACAACTTGTGCACCCCGCGCATGCGGGGTGCCACCTTGCATCAAGCCCACGGTGAAAACCGTGGGGATATCCCCGCATGCGCTACAATTATCGGAACGCCGCCGAATGGCGGTGTGGATTCATGCCAACGCATGCTCCACTCTGCGGCCCGTACCCGCAAACGTCATTTAGGCTTGCGCGGGCGTGCGCCGTTGGGCACGTGCCAGGAGGGCATGACCAGCTGCACCAGGATGTAGATGCAGAAGAGGAAGGTGATGAACCACCCGGCCATGGAGAGCAGGCAGAGCAGCTCGTTCGGCCCGTCCACCGACTTGATGGTGCCTTCAAACAGGAAACCCGTGTAGATGCTCAGCGCGGTGGTGACGGCGGGAGCCAGGAGCCACCAGCCGCTGTGTTGGGTGTCGTGCAGGCGGCGCACCGCCGCGGCCAGCAGAGCCAGCAGCACCCACGCGCCCAACACTTGCAGGATATGCCCCGCCACGGTGGCCACCATTGCCGCATCCATTCCCGCGGTTTGGCAGACGGACCACACCAGCTCCATACCGTACGCCAGGCATGCGGCGAAAAGCACATAGCCCCAGAACTCGCGCCGTGCGGCGCATCCGCAGAAACGCCAAGGATGAGTGAAAGCATACCAGGCATCCTCCCAGAGGTTGCCCTCGACGTTCTGTTCGCTAGGTAAATCCTGTTCCATAAGTCTCTACCCTATATAAGCCGTCTTGCGCGATTTTTGTGAAACTTTTTTGAAAAAAGCAAAAAAAACTGCGGTGCTATTGTTCCGGCTGTGCGGCGCGGATGACGGGCGGGTTGGTATCCTCCGCGGGAGGCGGCGCGGTGTTGGTGAAGCGTTTCAGGAAGTCCGCGGCCTTGGGGTGACCGTTGGCGGCGGCCTTCTGCCACCATTCATGCGCGGCGGGGCGGTCCGCCTCCACGCCCATGCCGGAATAGAGGATGAGTCCGAGCTTGAACTGGGCTTCCGCATCGCCGTCCTCCGCCTGTTGGCGCAATTGAGCCACGGCATCCAGCGCGCGGGCGCGGATTTCTTCCGGCGTTAGGTCGTTCTGCGGCGGCTCCCAACGCGGCTCTTCGCTGCCGCTCATCATCTGGCATGATTTGCACACGGCGGGAACAAAAAGCGCAGCCGCCGCGGCGTAGAATACCAGCAGGTGCCACATGCTCACCTTGCGGTTGCGCCCCAGGAAGAACAGGCTGGGCCGCGGTGACGTGTAGGCGCGCTTCCCGCGGTTGCGCTCGCGTTCACGTTCGCGTTCACGCTGGTTGCGGCGGTTGGCGCGGTCTTCGCGGCGCTCGCGCCCGTGGCGGGCGGAGACACGAATGTTGCGGCGCATGGCGGCTAGTTCCGGCGCGCCTGCGTACTTGCGGTCGCGCTCGCAGTCGGCATCGTAGAGCTCGCGCTCGTAGGGGTCGCTCAGGATGCGATAGGCCTCTACGATGGCCTTGAAACGCTCCTCTGCGGCGGGGTCTCCCCCGTTGCGGTCAGGGTGGAATTTCTTGGCCTGCTTGCGGAATGCGGATTTCAGCTCCTCCTGGGTGACGGAGGGGGTGACATCCAAAAGCTGGTAGAGGTCGTTACGCATGGCATTCGCTGGTCACAAATTCAGCAAAGGAGTTCTGCGGGGCCCAACCGAGCGCGCGGATGGCTGAGCTGTCGGCAGCATCGCAACGGCATCCGCGGTGGGAGGGCGCGGCATCCGCATTCGCGGCCGGCACACCCGTCAAGCGCTCCATCAGGGCGTACGCCTCTGCCTTGGAAAAACTTTCCCCGCACACGGTGTAGCGGCGGGATTCGCCAACCGAAGCCAATATCAGCAGCGCGCTCACGGCATCCTGCACGTGCAGGTAGCTCAGCATGCGCTCCGGCGCACCCGCCAGCTTGGGTTCGCCGGCCAGGTGGCGGCGCAGCAGCTCGCAGCGTCCCGGTCCATACAGGGCGGAAAGGCGCGCCACCACCCCGCCGCGCGCCAGCACGGCATCCTCCGCCGCGCGCAAGATTTGCTGACGCTCGCCCTCCGCATGCTCCACGGAGGTGGACGAGCAGAACACCACGCGCACATGCGGCGGCAGCGCGGACACCACATCCGCATACGCGTGACGGTAGGCGGCGGCATCCCCGCCGTGCGTGGCGGTGCAGCAGAACACCCATTCCGGGGGCATCAGCCCCGCGGCCTGCGCCAGCACGGCCCGATCCGCGGCATCCCCCTGCACATCGGCGGGGGCGGCACAGTCGATGCCGACGGCATGCGGCAGCGCACGCAGCAGCTGCGCGCCCAGGAAGCCTGTGCCGATAACCCACGCGGGGCGCGGTTCCGTATGGGGAGGGATAGGCATCACGCGCGGTGTTTCCAAATCAGTTCGGCCAGTTCCAAATCACCGGGCAGGGTGATTTTCATGTTGGCGCCCACCTGCACCAGGCGAGTCTGCACGCCCGCAGCCTCCACGGCGGACACCTCGTCCGTAACCGCCAGCCCGCGGGCCTTCACCAGCTTGTAGGCATCCTGCAGCAGGGTGAGCTTGAAAATCTGCGGTGTCTCCATGCCCCACAAATGCTCGCGGCTCACGGCCTCCGGCAGGGAGAAATCATGTTCGTCCGCGCGCTTGAGCGTGTCCACCACGGGATGTGCGCATGCGGCGGCACCGGACTCCCTCGCGGCTTCCGCGCAGCGGCGGATGCCCTCTGCGGTGATGAGCGGGCGGGCGCCATCGTGCACGGCCACCAAATCCGTCCCCTCCGGCAGGGCTTCCAAGCCCGCCGCCACGGAATCCTGGCGCTCCGCCCCGCCATCCACGCGCATCACGGGAACGGGAAACGACGCCGATGCCAGCCCGGTGGCCTCCCACCGCTCCGGAGGACACACCACCACCACGGCATCGCAGCCCGCGGACACGAAGGCGTCCAAGCTGCGGCGCAGCACGGGCACGCCGTCCAGTGTGGCGGAGAGCTTGTCGAACCCGGCGCGGCGGCCGCTACCTGCGGCTACGATGACGGCGCAGAACATGGCGGCATTCAGGAAAGCTTGGAACCCACCAGCTGGGAGAGCAGCTTGCCGGGGGCGCGCCCCTCCGTGCGGGCCTGCATCTCCTTCATCACGCGGCCCATGTCCTTCTTGGTGACCGCGCCCAGCTCCGCTATCACGGCCTCCAGGACGGGCAGAATCTCCGCCTCGGTCATCTCCTTGGGCAGGAAAGCGGAGAGCACGCCGATTTCCGCGCGCTCCTTGTCCGCGGCATCCGCGCGTCCAGCCTGCTCGAACATGGCGATGGAGTCCTCTCGCTGCTTGATTTGCTTGCGGATGACGTTCATCACCTCGGTGGCGGGCAGCTCGTCGTGCACGTTGCCCTTGGCAATCTGGGCGTTCTGGAGCGCGGTCTTGAGCCCGCGCAGCGCACCCAGCGCCACGGAGTCCTTCCCGCGCATCGCGGCCTTCATCTGTTCCGTGATTTCCTCGTAGATAGTTGCCATAACCCAACCATTCAACCACGTTTCCCCTCATCTTTCAAGCCGCAATTGCGTTCTTGCGCGCGATGAGCGAGAACAGTTTCCGGGGGCTGTTGCCTTTCCGCCCCCTCTCCGATAGGCCTATGGTGTTTAGTCGGCGTCGTTGATGTGGTCGATCAACTGGCGGAGACGCGCGTAGTTCCGCATGCCGAAGGTGAAGCGGACGCGGGGGAGGCAGCCAAGGAGCGGGTCGGGGTCGGCGGGGTCGTTGGCCTGCTGGACGAGGTCGTTCTGCTCGATGATGTCGGCGAAGTCGTGGCGTCCCCAATCGAGGTTTTCCTCGGAGAGCATGGAGTTCATGCGGATGACGATTTGCGGGCCGTCGTAGTAGTAGGAGTGGAAGCGGCTGTAGAAATGGGCGATGTGCTGGTAGGCCTCCTCCGCGCTGGTGCTGTGGTGCAGCAGGCACTGGTCCTCCTTGGAGATGAGGCCGGCCTCCTCCAGCTCCTTGACAACGAAGTTGGCCCAGCGGCGCCAGAAGGTTTCCTCCGGGGTGTCCAGCAGAACAATGGGGAAGATGGTGCTCTTGCCGGTCTGGATGAGGGTGATGCACTCGTAGATTTCATCCATGGTGCCGAATCCGCCGGGGAATGCGACGAGGGCATCGCTCTGCTTGATGAGGTTGAGCTTTCTGGTGAAGAAGTACAGGAAGTTCATGAGGTGGCCGCTGTCCTTGATGGCGTGGTTGGGCTCCTGCTCGAAGGGCAGTGTGATGTTGAGGCCGAAGGAGCGCTCGCCGGTGGCTCCCTCGTTGCAGGCCTGCATGATGCCGGGGCCGCCGCCGGTGATAACCATGAATCCCTTGTCCGCGCAGAGCTTGGAGAAGTCGTACGCGAGCTTGTACTGCGGGTCGTCCTCGGGAATGCGCGCCGAGCCGAAGCAGGTGACCTTGCGGACATCACGATACGGCAGGAACAGCTTTTCCGCGTTGTACATCTCGTCCAGCGTGCTGTTCATGATGTCCAGGTCATGCCCTTCCAGATTGCTTTGCGCGGCGTTCATGACGGTGGCAAGCAGCTGGAGCACGATGTCGGGATCGTGCTCGCCGCAGAAACGGCGCGAGAGGTCGTACAGGTTGGCATCCAGCACGGGGTTGCCGGTCTTGACGGGGATTTGCGTGCTGGTGTGGGATTCAGCCCTGCTGTTAATGTCGCGCGCGGCGAGCCTGGGAGTCTGTTCCATACCCCACACTATGCACCGAGCGCGGCGATTTGTCACGAAAAAAACACCTCACGCCACCTGATTGATGGGAAACATCAGATGACGGAGATGGGAAGCGCGATGTTGTCGAAGCCCAACGGGAGCGCCTTGGGGATGTTGCAGATGATGACACCGCCGCCGAGCTTGAGACGCCCGGTGGGGATGTGGCGCACGGCCGCGAGGTCGTCCAGCGAGGGCGTGCCGCTGAGCTTCACCTCAATGGGGTAGAGCCGACCGTTCTCCTCCAGCAGCATGTCCACCTCATGCCCCGCCTTGTCACGGAAGTAGCTGATGCGGCAGGTGCGCCCGCAGTTGGCGTACCCGCGCAGCAGCTGGCTGAACACCCAGCTCTCCACGATGTGGCCGACCAGCGGGCTGTTCTTCAGCTGACGGGCGGAGGTGATGCCGGCCAGCCAGGCGCACAGGCCGGAGTCCATGAAGTGCATCTTGGGCGTCTTCACCAGGCGCTTGGTGGAGTTGGTGTAGTACGGGCGCAGCATGGTGATGATGCCGGAGGTCTCCAGGATGGAAATCCAGCGTTTCGCCGTGCTCTGCGACAGCTCCGCGTCCTGCGCGATCTTGGCGTAGGAAAGCTGCTCGCCCGTGCGGAGGGCCAGGATGCGCATCAGGTTCAGGAACGCTCCCTTGTCGCCCACTTGCGTGAGCGCGCTCACATCGCGCTCCAGGTAGCTGTTCACGTACGACTCGAAGAACACGTCCGACGGCATGCCAGGGTCGTTCACCATCTCCGGGTAGCCGCCGCGCAAGATGCGCTCGAAGAGCTCGTCCGTGGTGCAAGAGCGCATACCCGCCGCCGCAAGCGCGGGGTTGACCGGGTCCAGGTAGCTGGCCTTGCCTCCCTTGCCGCAGCTCTCCCTCTGCGAGAGCGAGTAGAGCTCCAGCACGGCGATGCGTCCCGCCAGACTCTCCGACAGGCCATGCATCAGGTGGAACCTCTGCGACCCCGCCAGCCAATACATCCCGTTGCGGCGGTTCGCATCCACCACCGCCTTGATGGAGCGCATCAACGCGGGCGCGTATTGGATTTCATCAATGCACAGCGGCGTGCCGTATGCCCTCAAAAAGCCCTCCGGGTCTTGCTCCGCCATGCGCGCCGTCGCCACGCTGTCCAGCGACACATAGCGCATCCCCCTGGGCATGATGCGGCGCAGGAGCGTGGATTTGCCCACTTGACGCGCCCCCGTGAGCAACACGCACGGGAAATGCTCCGACACCATCTTCACGGTGTCGGTCATCGTTCGCTTCAAGTAGTCAACTTTCTTTGCCTTTGCTTTCGCTTTCATGGCTACCCCTCTCTTACCACCCTTCCCCTGCCCCGTCAAGGGCAATTTGTAAAAATCCACCACTTTGTGGCGCTTTTTCTGTTATATCATGGCGGCGTTTCCGCCACCACGTGGTGACAAATCCACCACGCCGTGGTGGATTTGTCCGTTTTTCCACACCCCTCAAAACACCTGAAAACCCAATTACCATAATACTTTCGTACGATTTTACACAACTTCACACCGAACAACTTTTGCAAAAAAGTGAATTTTTAACCCAACACCACCCACGCCTCAAAATATCATCATATCTATTTCCGCAGAAACACAAATCCGCGAGTTTTCCCCGCACCAATTCACCGCCATTTTCACCACCCCATAAAGGCAAATCCACCACGCCATGGTGGATTTGTCCAAATCAGCCCCATCCGCCAATGCGGATGGGGCCTGTGAAATTCCGCGCGCTAAGCGCGCCTAACTTTCCAAATTGTAAATCGTCAATTGTCAATCGTAAATCCGCATGTGGTCACACATCCATGGCGTTCTGGTCGTCGAGGATGCCGGATTTCTCCAGATAGTAGTCGTAACCGCCGGCGTAGGGAGTGATGGTACCATGGTTGATGTGGAGGGTTTTTTCCGCGAGTGCGCGGATGAAATGGACATCGTGGGAGATGAAGACGAGCGTGCCCTCATAGCGTTTGAGGGCTTGGGAGAGGGCCTCCACGCTCATGAGGTCCAAGTGGGTGGTCGGCTCGTCCATCAGCAAAAGGTTGGGCGGGTTGACGAGGAACTTGACGAGGCTGAGGCGGGACTTCTCACCGCCGGAGAGCACCTCCACGCGCTTCTCCACATCAAGCCTGCGGAAGAGGAAGGAGCCGAGGATGCCGCGAGCCTCCTCCTCGCGGAGTTCGGGGTCGGCCTTCATGATTTCCTCCAGCACGGTGAGGTTGGGCGTGAGGTTTTCCGAGCGCATCTGGGAGAAGTAGCCGATGCGGGTGGTGGTGCCGAGCGTGCGCTTGCCCTCATCGATAGGCACCACGCCCGCCAGGATTTTCAGCAGGGTGGACTTGCCGGCGCCGTTGGGGCCGACCAGCACGATGCGGTCGCCGCGCTCGATGAGGAGGTCCAGATTCTTGTAGATGCGTTTGTCGCCGTAGCTCTGGCCTACCTTTTCCAGCTCGATGACGCGCTGCATGCTGCGCGGGGGCTGGGGGAAGATGAACTTAAAGATCTTTCGCGCCTGCTTGGGCTTTTCGATGATCTGCATCTTCTCCAGCTGCTTGACGCGGCTCTGCACCTGAGCGGCCTTGGAGGCGACGGAGCGGAAGCGGTCGACGAAGGCCTCGATGTGGGCGATTTCCCGCTGCTGGTTTCGCCAAGCGGCGAGCTGCAGCTGATAGCGCTGTTCCTTGAGTTCCAGGAAGCGGGTGTAGTTGCCGGAGTAGCGCACCAGCTCGGCGTTCTCGATATCATACACCGTCTCCACCAGGGAATCCATGAAATCGCGGTCGTGCGAAATCATGAAGATGGCGCCGGGATAGTTGCTCAGATAGCGCTGGAACCACAGCAGGCTGAGCAGATCCAAGTGGTTGGTCGGCTCGTCCAGCATCAGCAGGTCCGGCTCGGCCACCAGAAGCTGCGCCAGGTGGGCGCGCATCACCCAGCCGCCGCTCATCTCGCGCGCCTGGCGGTGGAAATCCTCGTCCTTGAAGGCCAGGCCCTTGAGGATGCGCTTGGCCTTGGGCTCCAGCTGGTATCCGTTGGCGGCTATGAACACATCCATGGCGTGGGCATAGGCATCGCTGGTGTTGTCGCCCTTGGCCTCGCACTCCTGGAGGGTGCGGATGGCCTTGCCCATCTCCGGGGTGATGCTCATGGCAATCTCCAGCACGGTGCGGTCGGAGGGGTCGCCCGCCTCCTGCGGCAGGTAGCCCACCACCGCGTAGTCGTCCATCACAATGTTGCCTTCATCGGGTGAATCCTCGCCCAGAATCATGCGGAAAAGGGTGGATTTGCCGGCGCCGTTGGGTCCGACCAGGGCGATGCGCTCTCCCCAGTTCACGATGAGTTCCGTGTTGGCAAAGAGGGTGCGTCCTGCGTGGGCCTTGGTGAGCTTTTTGATGGTCAGCATGTGGAGATGGGGATGGATGGTTGTAGGGGGAATTATTGCGGGGTGCCGCCGGCAAGCGCGGTGACCATGCGGATGAGCCCGTGCACCACCTCGCCGAACTGCTTGTAGTCCAGCTTGTCTGCCGTGTCGCTCGTCTCATGGTAGTCGTCGCAGCGCATGTACGCCGTGTCCGTGATGGCGAAGGACGGAATGCCCTCCTTCATGTACGACCAGTCATCGGACCAGGCGATGCCGCGGGTGAGATAGCCGAAGGTGACGGCGCGCACGGGGAAGCGGCTGACGGAGGCGAACTTCTTGGCGCAATCATGGGCGTAGCGCTTGCCGGTGAACGTGCTCATGAAGGCCACATAGTCGCAGCGGTCCAGAATGCCCACCAGGCTGCCGGCGAGCTTGCTGTTGCGCTTCTTGTTGCTGCGCGGGGAGTAGACGCCCAGGGTCTCCGGGGACATCATGCCGGCGATGTTGTCCTTGCCCAGCTCCTTGACGATTTTGCGGGCGTGCTGGCGGGAGCCCATCCAGTCGCTCTGGAAGAAGGGGGGCTCCTCGTTGGCGTAGGCCACAAAGATGATGCCGTTGCGGGTGGGGATATCTTTCAATGCGCGTGCGAGCGTGAGCACGGTGGCAATGCCGCTGCCGTTGTCGTTCGCGCCGGGCGTGCCCGTCTTGCCGGGAATGGCCGGGCCGTGGCAGTGCCAGTTCTTCATGCCCACGCGCGTATCGTAATGCGCGCCGATGACGAGCCAGGGCGCCTTGGGATCGGTGCCGGGCTTGCGGACCTCCAGGTTGGCCGCGGTCTTGCCCGCCGCGCCCGCGAAGCGCTTCTGGGCGGGGATGGTGAAGCACTGCTCGTCCACCGTGTAGCCGGCCTTCTCAAACTCGCGCTTGATATAGGCGCGGGCGCACTCGTAGGCATCCTGGTGGTAGTGGTTGCGCTCTCCAATGTCCTCCGCGAGGGCGGACACATCACGGCGCAGCTGCTGCTCCACGGTGGTTGTATCGGGGATTTCCCCGCTGCCCGTGGGCTGGAAGAGCTGCGTGCAGGACACTAGGCACAGCATGGCCGCCATGGAGGAGAGAAGCCTTTTCATCCCCGCCATCCTAGCACTTGCCACCCCTTTCATCAAGGCGATACTCTGCCATGAACGCGGGCTAGTGCGCGCCCCGGCAAAGCTCCAGCGCCCTCTTGCGGGCTTTCTGGAAACAAGGGAGCGCGCGCCAGCGTTCCAGCTCCTTCGTGGGAACCATGTGGATGGGGGAATGCGGCTCGGTGCGGTAGGTCTCGGCCAGGGCCTTGTCCCCGTTCAGGTCTTCCCATTCAAATTCGTACAGCACCTTGCCGCCGGACGACAGGAATTGCAAGAGGTGGAAATAGGGGGGCGGCGAGGGGTTGGGCCCGAATTCATGGTCGTATTCCTCCCTCAGCCAAACGGGGTAATCATGCGCAGGGGGGGCTTCCACCTTTGCCAGGATTTCCTTTACCGCCTTGGTCTCGGCCGCAGTCAAGGGTATGTATTCGGAGATGTCGCTCCCGGGCAAATAGACGTGTATGCGCATGGTGGCAGCCTTGGCCGCAGCCTCCCGCAGCTTGCGGGCATGTGTGCCGTGCCACTGCACATAGCTGTCATAGCATGCGTGGGGGGATGCGTATCGCGCGGAACTCTCCGCCAGCTCGCGTTCCATGCGCTCTTCCGGAGAGGCGCATGCCGCAAGAAACGCGGCGGCCAATGTGCACGCTAGGGCAAGGGGTGTTTTCATGCGATGACGGTACCCCATTTCGTTTCGTTTTTCAATGGCAACATGAGGCGTTACGATTTTTTTCATTTTTTTTGCAAAAAAATTCAGCATTTCGTCATTTTCCTGCTTAATAGGGGTAGAGAGAACACGCGCGGGCACACCCGCCCGCCGATGTTCCCTGCATAATAAACCAAATCAATCATCATAGCATCATGAAGCCACAATACATTGCGCTTATTGCCGCCACGGCTGCGCTGCCCCTGGGCGCGCAGGCCACCGCTCCCGCTGCACCTGCAGCCATCTCCGCCCCTGCCGCAGACTCCCTGCTGCAGCAGCGCGTTGCAGCCCATCCCGCGCTGGCCGCCATCCCCGCCGACGCGGAATTCGTCCTCTCCATCGACAACATCGGCACCGCCGCCGAGGGCCTTGCCAAGCTCGGCTTGCTGGACGCCTCCGATGTGGAGCAGGCACGCCAGCCGAAGGGTATCTCCCTGGCCCTCAGCCCGCAGTTCGTTTCCCAATTTGCGGATTTGATCCCCCTCTACGCGGATTTCAATGCCATGTACATCCAACTGGCAAAAGACATTTCAGCCGGATCGGATACAGAGGAACAGGTAAGCCAAATAGAGGCCATTCAAAGCCAAATCACGGGAAAACTGGCCGCCGCCGTCAAGAAAATCGACAAAGTCGGCCCCGTGTATGCCGTCTTGTCCATGGATTCGCAGTACAACGCCGACCTGGCCGCGAGCTATGACCAAGTGCTGCAGGAGTTCAAGGGCTCGGAGAGTGTCGAGTACGTGGAAATCAACGGCTTCAAGGGCATCAAGCTCACCGCGCAGATTCCGGACAGCGACGAAGGGCTCAAGGAGTTGGCAGCCGCCCTCAACGGGCGCAGCATCTACATCCTTTCCAAGCTGGTGGGTGATACCCTCGTTATCGGTCTGGCGGAGAATCCGGAGGATATCCGCCCCGCCGCTACCCCGGCGGAATCCATCCTGGCCACGGACAAGCTGGCCAAGGGAGACAAGGCCCTGGGACAGCGCAGCTACCTGAGCTGCTACAGCGGCGCGAATCTGGTCAATACCCTCAAGGAGATGAGCAAGATTGGACCGACGCTCGACGGCCTGTGGCAGGCGATTCAGGCAACGCACCTGAAGCGGTTGAAGCCGGAGACGGCAGCCGCCTGCGCGCGCGGCGTGGAAATGGTGATGACCGAGCTCAAGAAGCTGGACAAGAGTCAGGCGGCCAAGCATCCCGCGTTCGCCCATCTCTGGCAGGATGACTCCGCCATCCACTTTGAATTGGAGGGGGACGCCTGCGGCTACAGCTACGAGCCGGCCAAGTGCCTGGGCTGCGGCCTGGACACCAAGGATGCCCCCTTCTACCTGGAGACCAGCCCCATGAGGTTCCCCAATCCCATCAACGTTCCCAACCTTGTCAGGGGCCTTTCCTCTGCCGCCCCCCTGATTGCTCTCGTGGTAGAAGGGTCTGAGGAAGCTGCCGAGCGCAGTTATCAGAATCAGCAGGAACCCGTGGTCAAAGAGGTGCTTGATTCCTCCCTCAAGGCATTCGAGACGTTGGGATCCGGCATCTGCGGCGCGGACTTGATTTACGTCTCCCCGGAGGGAGGCTTCTCATACGCCTCTTCCGTAAAGGACCGCAACGCCGTTGTTTCCGGCTTTACCCAGTTGATTGACGTTTCGAATATCCTTAGCGATGGCTTGTTTAGGGAGGAACTCGTCAAACACAGCACGGTGAAACAGGAGGGCAACAACACCATCGCCACCCTCGATACGGACGGCGGCCGCGTGAAATGGTGTGCCGTCCTGAACGACAACATCCTCACCGCGGGAACCATCGCTGGGTTCTCCGACAAGCTGGCTGACGCTGCAAACGCTCCGGAATTCTCCGGTATACGCTTCAGCCTGAACCTTGCCGCCCTTGCTTGCCTCAAGGACATATTGCCCCCGGAGGCAGAAGAAGTCTGCGCTTGCGCGGCCAGGTACGTGGAGTCCATCAGCGGGCATAACGACATCAAAGACGGCATCAGCACCTTCACCCTGGATATCAAGCCAGCCCAAGTGGAAAAGGACACCGCCGCCCCTGCCAAGTAAGGGAAGGCATACCTTCCTGCAACCACCCCCCCCGGGCCAGTCCCCACATGTGTCCCAAAGTTTTCTAGCTCATCATTGCACCAGTTTTATCGTGCTAAAGATAGCCAAACGTATCAAACAAACTTTGGGACACATGTGAAAAAACATGCACATAAATAAGTATTGACATGAATAAAAGTTTGATGCATAAGTTTCCTAAGATGAAAAAATGGTCTGAGCTTTCTGTATTATTATTTCTTTTTCTAACATCCTGCGTGTCGAGTATGCAAAGTTATAGAAGCATGGATATTTTTAATATCTATGATGACTCATGGTGTTCTTCATATCCCCTTCCCTATTTATCTGACGCCAAATGGAGACAGACTATGACAAACTATCTATCTTCTCCAGATGAATCATATAGACGTGAAGCTAATCTATATTTTAGGCATATTGATAGATTAAAACAATGTTCACAAACACTTCAAAGCCTTTCATTTGAGGAAATGGTGAGTGTTGCAAATAAGCTATATGATGCTTTTTCGTCTTCATTTGAATCTAAAGGTGTAAATATCAGTGACATTACGAGCGTTCGAAATTATATATCGAATAGCCAATTCGGTTATCTAAATAGGTTTATTCAATGGGATATTTTTTATAATAGCCTACCATTAGAAATTCGAAAAGGCATGCCTGAAGAAGAAGCTCACATCATATTTGATATGCATTGCGCTCGTATTCTTCTTCAGTATATTGAGCAGAATGAGAATATTCCAGATACTAAGCGTGTAAATGCCCGAAATATGGCTTATTTCATTTTAAATAAATCGGATGGAGAATGTGGGTACCGAGCATATATGCGGACTGAATTTAACAAATTATGGAAAGCCGAGAAGTTTTAGTTTTGCTTAGCCCGGCGCTTGGTAGGTAGCCCGAAGAAATTATTGCCTCCGATTTGGTAGCCGGAGGCTTTCCAGCTGATGTGGGTGAGGGTGGGGTAAATCTCGGCGTTTTTCCTAATGATTGCCCATCAACTCGTTGAAAAACATGAATCCATTTATTGGGACACATGTGGCCAGTCCCGGGGGGGGCTCTTTTTCCTTTTATCCGCACGGGGCTTGTGCTATGGTGGCGGCATGCCCACCATTCGGCAGCTCACCGTGGAGAGCCTCGCGCATTTGCAGGCGCAGGGGCAGACGCGCGCCGTGGTGGACGAAGGTGCGCGCGCCATCCTGCGGGATTGGATGCTGCATCCGCAGAAGGCTGCGCCAAAGGAAGCCAAAGCGGATGGCGCAACCATGAGCGTGGAGGAAAAGCTGGCGTATCTGCGGGAGCGCGCGGCGGATTGGAAGCCCGCGCGGGCGCTCGGCACCCTGCGCGAGAAGATGGTGTTTGCCGTGGGCAACCCGCATGCGCGGCTCATGCTGGTGGGAGAGGCTCCCGGCTATGACGAGGAGCGCTTGGGCGAACCCTTTGTGGGGCGCGCCGGGCAAAAGCTCAACCAGGTGCTCCAGGCCATGGGGGTGAAGCGGGAGGACGTGTACATTTCCAACATCTGCAAGTGGCGTCCGTCCATGGGTGACGACCAGGGTATGGCCAACCGCGCTCCCACGCCGCAGGAGATTGCCGCCTGCGTGAAGATTGTGCTGGCGGAGATACGCGCCATCGCCCCGCGCTGCATCGTGTGCCTGGGCGGTACGGCGGGCAACGGCTTGCTGGGGCTGCAGGGTGCCTCTGTGGGGGCCCTGCGCGGCAAGTGGCACGAGTGCCAGGGTATTCCCGTGCGCGTGACCTACCACCCCAGCTACCTGCTGCGCAACGAGTCCCTTTCCTCCCGCCGCGCGGTGTGGGAGGACATGCTGGCCGCCATGGAAATGCTGGGCATGCCCGTTTCCGAAAAACAGCGCCGCTATTTCACCCAGCCATGAAACGCGCCGCCGCCATCCTTGTTGCCCTTGCGCTTGCCTCCTGCCACCACAACGAGCAGCTGGCAGATGCCGCCGCGGAGGGCAACGCCGCCGCCCAATACGAGTACGGGCGCCGTCTGCTGGGCGGTGACATGGGGCTTGCCGCCAACCCGCACCAGGCCGCGCTCTGGCTCACGGCGGCATCCCTGCGCGGGCACACCAAGGCGCAATCCCTGTTGGGCTGGTGCTACGCGGTGGGGCGCGGCGTGGAGAAATCCCCCGCCGAATCCCGCAAGTGGTACGAGGCCGCCGCTAACCAAGGCAGCGCGGTGGCATGCCTGGAGCTCGCCAAGGCCGGTCTGCAGGAACACCGCGAGGCCGATGCCGCCCACTGGCTGCGCCCGCTCGCGGAGGCCGGCTTCGATGGCCCGCAGAACATCCTCGGCAAGCTGCTGCTGCTCAACAAGGGCGGCGCCATCCCGCAGTCGGAGGCGCAGCGCTACCTGCGCTTCGCCGCCATGAACGGGGATGCAGAGGCCTGCCTGCTCATGGGCTACTGCTATGCCAAGGGCATCGGCGTGCCCAAGAACACCACCCTCATGAACAGCTGGCTCCGCATGGCCGCCCAACAGGGCAACCCGGAGGCAACAGGGCTGATTCATGTTGACTGACAGGCGGTTGCATCCCTGTAACACTCTTGTAACACTGCTTTTGATTGAACGGGGACATGGTGCGTGTTAGGATGCCATAGATGATACCCACCCCACGCCTTATTCCCCTGTTCCTGGTTGCCGGCCTGGCTGCGGCGCAGGAGGCCGCTCCAAACAGCGCGCCCACGGTTGCTCCCGCCACTTCCTGCGCGCAGGAGTCCCCCAACGCGGAGGAGGCTTCCCTGATCCAGGCGGCACAGGAAGGCCGCATGAAAATCGTCAAGCTGCTATTGGACCGCGGGGTGGATGTCAACCTTGCCGCCGAGGAAAACGTGTACAGCGAGGAAGGATTGGAATGGACAAAAGGTTCGACTCCCCTACATGTGGCTGCGTACTCCGGCCACAGGGAAATCTGCAAGCTGCTGCTGGAACGCGGCGCGGATGTCAATGCAAGGGACGAGTTAGGCGCGACTTCCCTGCACATGGCGGCAATGAACGGCTACATGGAAGAGTGCCGTCTGCTGCTGGGGCACGGTGCAGAGATCAACTCGACAGACGAGGAAGGATATACACCCCTGCACATGGCGGCGCGGGAAGGCCATCCGGAAACATGCAGGCTGCTGCTGGAACGCGGCGCGGATGTGCATGCCAAGGACAATGACGGCCAGACTCCCCTGCACAGGGCGGCGCGGCTAGGCCATCCGGAAACATGCAGGCTGCTGCTGGAACGCGGCGCGGATATCAATGCAAAGAACGAGTCCGGCGAGACTCCCCTGCGCAAGGCGGTGGAAAGGGCTCACTCCGAAACCTGCAAGCTGTTGCTGGGATACGGCGCGGACACCAATGCCGCAGACGAAAGAGGCCAGACTCCCCTACAATGGGCTGCGTTCAAAGGACATGAGGAAATTTGCAAGCTGCTGAAGGGACAAGGCGCGAACATCAATGCCCCAGACTAAGGTAGCAAGACTCCCCTACATTGGGCTGCAAGCTCCGGTAATGACGCAATCTGCAAACTGCTCATGGAGCATGGCGCAAACATCAAAGCAAAGGACGCGCAAGGCTCCTCCCCCATTTTCTATGCAGCCGGGAGCTGCAGCATAAAAACCTTCAAGCTGTTGCTGGAGCACGGCGCGGATATCAAAGAAACGAGCAAAGATGGTTCAACGCTCCTGCTCAATGCTGCGGCTGGAGGCAACGCGGAAACCTGCCAGTTCCTGTTGGATCACGGCGCAGACGCCAAGGCTGCGAACAAGTCGGGCGAGCCCCCCATTCTCGGTGCAGTCCATATTGGCAGCATGGAAACCTGCAAGCTGTTGCTGGAGTACGGGGCCAATCCCAACGTGACAGACCAGAATGGCTGGACTCCCCTGCATTCGGCTGTTCAAAAAGGCCTTACGGAAATCGCCGAGCTGTTGCTGGAGCACGGCGCAAATGTCAATGCTGCAGACGAAATAGGCCAGACTCCCCTGCAGGTGGCTGTGATCTACGTCCACAGGGAAATCTGCCAGCTGCTGCTGGAGCACGGCGCGGATGTGCATGCCAAGGTCAAGGATGGCCGGACTCCCCTGTATTGGGCGGCAAAGATTGGCGACGCGAAAACATGCCGCCTGCTGCTGGAACATGGTGCAGATCCCAACGACAAGCCGAATGGCGAGCCCAGGCCCCTGCGGCTGGCAGTATCGCGGGGAGATACGGACACATGCAGGCTGTTGCTGGAGCACGGGGCCAATCCCTACGTGGCAGAGGAGGACCTACTGAGTCACCTTTGCTTGATTGCTTGGCAGGACCACAAGGATATCGTCAGGCTCCTGCTGGAGCACGGCGCGGATCCCAACGTGGGGGACAGCAGGGGTACGCTTTTGGAACGCGCAGTCATGGAACACGATGCCGATGCATGCCGCTTGCTGCTGGAACATGGTGCGAAAGCCGACACCCACGCCCCCTACATTGATTCGAGTCAGCCGGGAAGCAACACCCCCTTGCTCAACGCGTTCCATAATGAGGACGTTGCCATATTCCGCCTTCTGCTGGAGCACGGTGCAAACCCCAACATTTCTGGCCGCTTTGATCAAACGCCCCTGCATGAAGCCCTCCGCATGAACAACACTGCCGCCGTCAAGCTTCTGCTGGAGCACGGCGCCAATCCCAACGTTAGTGGCGAGCATGAACGCCTCCCCCTGATGAAGGCCGTATTGGATCTCGATACGAACATGTGCAGGCTCCTACTGGAGCACGGCGCGGATGTATCAGGCGGCCCCGAAACCACATGGACACCCCTGCACGCGGCAGCGACGTGGGCCAACACGGAAACCTGCAAGCTGCTTATTGGGCATGGAGCGGACATCCATGCGCGGGACGGGGATGGCAGGACGCCCCTGTTCGATGCCGCCGGCCGCGGTGTTGACCGTCTACCCGACGGAGTGGCAAGGGAAAAGGGCTGCGTGGAAACCTGCCGTCTGCTGCTGGACTGCGGAGCGGATGTCAACGCCCGTGACAAGGAAGGCCGCACTGCCTTGTACGCGGCGGTCGGCTCCCGCTCCGATGATGTCTGCAAGCTGTTGCTTGAGCGTGGCGCGGATATCAATACCAGGGACAAATACGGCAAGACTCCCCTGCATTGGGCTGTTCAGAAAGGCCTTACGGAAATCGCCGAGCTGCTCAAAAAATACGGCGCCAAGGAATAACAAAGTTGGTGTCCCCATGCGCCTGTTGCCACCCATCATTTCTTTGGTACACATGTGCGCTTTCATCGATTCCCACCACATTCCGCTTGAAAGAGCCTCAGGTATGTCAAGATAGCGACGACTCCGTGACGGGGCGCGCCAGTTTCAATCCAGCCTGATTCAGGCTGCGGAAACCGTATTTCTTGTAAAAGCCCCTTACGGCACGGTTTTTCGCATCGACAATAACCAAGGCTCCCGCGCCATCATATGCACGCGAGCGGATGTTGACGATGGCATCATGCAAAAGCAACGCGCCCAATCCTATGCCCTGATATTGCCTATCCACAGCCAGACGGCCAATCAGCCATGCAGGGATGGGAAAGGGGACATCGTAATAGCTTAACTGTTCGTCAGCCAAGAAATGGCGGGCCAGACAAAAGGGAGAAATGGAATAAAACCCGACAGCGCGCAAGGTTTCGCGCTCCACAAGCAACTTGGTCGCGCTAAGCCCCTTGGCGCCGAAATCCGCCGCTTCACAGGCGAGGAAGTGGTTCAAACCGTCTTCGCCGCAATCAAAGCCATCGAGGCTCACGCCCTGGGTGTCGAGTTTGGCGAATGCTATTTCCATGGTCTTAGCCGAGTTGGGGAATATCTGCCCACTTTCGGGCAACTTCCCTGGCGGCATCGTTGGGGACAAAAGGAGTGACCAGCATTTTGGCTGCGCGCTTGGCCTCCTGCTCGCTCAAGGCAATCCAGTGTGCCTCTTTGGTGCGGCAGGCGGGAACACGCCGCTTGCGGGGCTGCGTGGTTTCGCGGTTTTTGCCAAAGGTAGCCTTCATAATAGGAGGGATGGTACCATGATTGCGGCGGAAAGGCAAGCCGAAACTCATACTCCAACAGGCAACAGGCAACTTCCCATCAATTCCCACCACATTCCGCTTGAAAAAGGCGCGGGGATGTGTATACTCACACGCGCTTGCGGCGCGTGAAGCCGTAAAACGCTAGAAAAAAAGCATGATGAAGAACCCGAGAGTCGCAATAGTTGGCGCCACCGGAGCGGTGGGCGTTGAGATTCTGTCCTGTCTGGAAAGCCGCAACTTCCCGCTGGCTTCCCTGAAGCTGCTGGCATCCCATCGTTCCGCCGGTAAACAGGTGGCCTTCCGCGGTGAAATGCTCACCGTGGAGGAGCTGACCCCCGAATCCTTCCACGATGTGGATCTGGCGCTCTTCTCCGCCGGGGGCGACATCTCCCGCGAGTACGCGCCCATTGCCGCCGCGGCGGGTGCCGTGGTGGTGGACAATTCATCCGCGTTCCGCCAGGAAGCCGATGTGCCGCTGGTGGTGCCGGAAATCAACGGCGAGGCCGCCTTCAACCACCCGCGCAACATCATTGCCAACCCCAACTGCACCACCATCATCACCCTCATGGCCCTGTACCCGCTGCACGTGCGCTACGGGCTGAAGACCATCATCGCCAGCAGCTACCAGGCTGTTTCCGGCAGCGGCCAGCACGGCATCACGGAGCTGGAGAACCAGGTGCGCGCCATTGCCAACGGCCACCCCGTGGAAATCTCCACCTATCCCCGCCAAATCGCTTTCAACGTGCTGCCGCAGATTGACAAGTTCGCCGACAACGGCTACACCAAGGAAGAGCTCAAGATGCTCAACGAGGGCCGCAAAATCCTTTCCCTGCCGGAGCTGAAGGTGTCCTGCACCTGCGTTCGCGTGCCGGTGTACCGCAGCCACTCCATCTCCTGCGTGGCGCAGTTCGAGAAGCCCGTGGACGTGGCGGGCGCGCAGGCATGCTATGCCGACCGCCCCGGCGTGTGCCTGGTGGACGACCCCGCCTCCAACCAGTGGCCCACGCCGCTGGATTCCACCAACGGCGACGACTGCCTGGTGGGCCGCATCCGCCTGGACAGCGCCATCGACAACGCCCTGAGCCTCTGGGTGGTGGGCGACCAGGTGCGCAAGGGCGCGGCCCTGAACGCCGTGCAGATTGCCGAACTTCTCGTGAAAGGAAACTGACATGAACGCGATAGCCGACCTCATCAAGGAAACCGCCGCGCGCGTTGAAGCGCGGCTCAACGAACTGCTGCCCGCCGAGGAAGTGCAGCCCACCACGCTGCACAAGGCGATGCGCTACAGCATTTTCGCCGGTGGCAAGCGCATCCGCCCCCTGCTCTGCCTGGAATCCGCCAAGGCCTGCGGCGGTGATGAGGACGACGCCCTGAACGCCGCCTGCGCCCTGGAAGCCCTGCACACCTACACGCTCATCCACGATGACCTGCCGTGCATGGACAACGACGACATGCGCCGCGGACGCCCCACGAACCACAAGGTGTTCGGCGAGGGTGTAGCGGTGCTGGCGGGTGACGCGCTGCTGACGGAGGCGTTCGCCATTCTGGCGCGCGTGCCGGCCAACGAGCGCTACACCGTGGGCGACTACGTGGCGGAGTTTGCGTACCGCACGGGCAGCCTCAACCTGGTGGGCGGCCAAGTGCTGGACCTGGAAGGCGAGGGCCGCGAGCTTTCCGTTGACGAGCTGCGCGCCATCCACAACGGCAAGACCTCCGCGCTCATCATGGCCTCCACCCGCCTCGGCGGCATGGTGGCCGGGTGCACCCAGGAGCAGCTGGACGCCCTCACCGCCTACGGACGCGACTTGGGGCTGGCTTTCCAGATTATCGACGATATCCTGGACATCACCTCCTCCCCGGAAGTGCTGGGCAAGAGCATCGGCAAGGATGCCGCGGAGCACAAGGCCACCTACCCCGCCCTGGTGGGCATGGAGCAGGCCCGCCGCGAGGCGCGCGACCTGACGGCCTCCGCCCGCGCCGCGCTGGAGGTGTTCTCCCCGAAGCGCCGCGAGGTGCTGCTGGCCATCAACGACTACCTGCTCAACCGCGACTATTGATATGAGCGAGGAAATGACGCGCAAGCCCGCGTGGCTGAAGGTGAAGATGCCCAAGGGGCGCGCCTTCACGGAGGTTTCCCACCTCATCAAGGACAACGAGCTGGTAACCGTGTGCCAGGAGGCCATGTGCCCCAACCGAGGTGAATGCTGGAGCCACGGCACCGCCACTTTCATGCTCTGCGGCGAGGTCTGCACCCGCGCCTGCGGCTTCTGCGCCACACGAACCGCCAAGCCCAAGCCCCTCGACCCCGAGGAACCACGCAAGGTCGCCGAGGCCGTGGCCCACATGAAGCTCAACCACACCGTCATCACCATGGTCACGCGAGACGACCTCATGGACGGCGCCGCCGCGCACATCGCCGCCGCCATCCGCTCCATCCGCAAGGCCAGCCCCTCCACGGTGATCGAGGTGCTCACCTCCGACTTCAACGGCAACGAGGACGCCCTCGCCGCCGTGATGGACGCCCGTCCCCACATCTTCAACCACAATTTGGAAACCGTGGAGCGCCTGTCGCCCATCGTGCGTTTCCGCGCCAAGTACCGCCAGTCGCTCCACGTGCTGCAGCGCGCCGCGGAGATGGCTCCCGGCATGGTGGTCACCAAGAGCGGCATCATGCTCGGACTCGGCGAAACGCGCGAGGAAATCGCCCGCACCATGGACGACCTCCGCGAGCACGGCGTCACCGTGCTCACCATGGGCCAGTACCTGCGCCCGTCTCCCCGCCACCTCCCCGTGATGGAATACATCCGCCCGGAGGTGTTTGAGGAATTGCGCGAGCTCGCCCTCTCCAAGGGCTTCCTCCACGTGGCCAGCGGCCCGCTCATCCGCTCCTCCCACCATGATGCCAACTTCCGCCCGGAACAAGACATCCTGGAGGCCATCAACGCCGACCTCCGCTCTCGCGGCGAGCTGGCGTGATTCCGCGCCAGCTGACATGCACGATGACATACACGCGGGAAGTTTGGACTTGCCAACCATACCCTCTTGCCTTACTATCTGCGCGGGGCTGTAGCTCAGCGGTTAGAGCAGAGGACTCATAATCCTTTGGTCGTGGGTTCGAACCCCACCGGCCCTATTAAGCGTGAAGCCTCACGGTTGCATAACCGTGAGGCTTCACGCTTTTTGCCTGGTGGGAGTGAGTACCGTGCGTCAGGCTGGTTGCCCAAAGGGAGGTGCGTATGCTTCCCTCTCTTACAATTCAATTGTTCTGCAAATCTTTCACGTTTTCGTAGGGATTCTCAGGCTAAGGCACTCATTTTTTCACATACTGCAACCCTTACCTTCCACACTCTTGACAAAGTATCGGCCACAAACGTCCTTTGCGGCATCACTTCGTACGCCTTGGCTTTGTATTTGGTTCTTGTTCATCCTGTTTTGTCTCCGAATTTCTCTCCACCCAACATTTCACGACGCTGTTGCCTTGGGCTATTTGATTCAGCTCTATCAGCAGCTCATTGAGGACTTTTGCCCCTCTTACGCGCCATGACTGAGGTGCAAAACTTGAACAAATTACTCGTTTAAGTTGTCTATACGTTAATTCGAACATGATAATAAAATGAAGATGTCAATAAAAAACATAACAAAAAGAGGAATATGGTGCTTTTGTTTCGCTGTTTCTGTTATCATAGTGGTGGTTATGTATACATGCAGCAGAGAAGTGTCTCAGAGCAGCGAAAATAACAGGGCTGTATTGCCTCCCTACGCTCATTTTTTTAAGATTCCTAAACAAAAAAATCCGCGTTACCCTATGATATTTGAATCTGAAGGGATGATCGACTATTCATCTATTATTATTTTTGAAGCAGATTCAGAATGGATAAAAAAAATTGTCCAATGTAATGGGTTATCACCCGATCCTTCCCAAGTAGGTATTTCAACTATAGCACGCAATGCAAAATACTTGGGGTTAAAACAGATTTCTGATGTTATAGATTCAAATACGTGGAACTCATTCGAAATTAAATCCGTGCAGTTTTTCAGCAATGGTGAGACTTATAAGGTGTATTTCGAATTATATACAAATGCAAAACAAACAATAGTTGTATTGCACTTTCATTCAGTAGAAATAGTAAATAAGAAAATACGTTCATGCAAACGCTCTGGGTTGTCTCAATGGACTGTGTATAATACAGGCATGAAGCGTACAGCCCTCAACAACATTCCTACTTTTGCCATTACGGCAGAGACAGTAACGGTGGACAAATTTGTGGTGTCTCGGAAAGACAATGCAAGTATTACGTCAGCAGCTTGCTCGTACCTATGCAACATCCGGTATGACTATCACCCACACGGATAGTTGTGGCAATACTACAACACATTTATCCCCCAATCACGTCATAAATCACATCAATGTGAATGCAAACGCGCAATGTTAATGCGCTTTATAAAACATTGATAACGCGCCTTTTCCAAAAGGTTTCTACAACCCGTTATGAGTCATGGCAAATTTTAGGGTAATTTTCAGAAAATGGGGTTAATTTTTACAAAGTGTTTATATACAATTTTTTAGAGTCACTAAAAATCACAGTCACAAAAAGGCTATTAAGCGTGAAGCCTCACGGTTGCATAACCGTGAGGCTTCACGCTTTTTGCCTGGTGGGAGTGAGCACCGTCCGTCAGGCCGGTTGCCCAAAGGGAGGTGCGTATACTTCCCGCTCTTACAATTCAATTCCGTGTTTGTCCATGTAGGCGCACAGAATCTCCTCAGCGGCGCGTTTCTCGTCGGCTTCGGGCGGCAGGGCGGCTTTTTCCCATGGGAGGAGGTGTTTCCATGTGCCGAGGCTCCAATCATTCCTGATTTCCTTCCTCAGTTCTTCCAGGCGTTTTTCGTTCACATAGTCCGTCACGCAGTCGCGTTGAGCGGGGGTGAAGAGGGAAAACTTCCCTTCGACATTGAATGCATAAAAGAAATGGAAATCCAACCCGACCCAGTCGGGGTAGCTGTACTGCAAATCCGCCAGCATGTAGGCGGGCAGCAGAAAGCGAAAGCCCTCCGGGCTGACGTAGCAGAGACACTCGTTCAAGCCGAAGAGCCAATCGGGCGTGATGGCGGGCCAGTACGTCCGCTGCTCCCGCTGCATGAAAGCGTTGATGATATCCTTCTCACAGTAGTCATCCTCGGCAAAGCCGCTCATGTAGCCCAGACTGTCCCCGCAGCTCACTCCGTCAAACGCCGTGCGGATGCGCTCAGCCAGCTCATGCTGCGTGGGTGTCAGCTCGCGGCGGCGCTCCCGCCAATCAGCAAAATAGCTGCGGCAGTTTTCCATGACGGAAAGCTCTTGCTCCCATCGCGCAGGAAAGGGGGCATCAGGTGAGATGAAACGAGACATGGGAGGGAAGACAGGTATAGTGTAACGCTGCTCCTTTTTTTGTAAAGGATTTTCAGCGGCGGTGCGTCACAGGCGGTGCGTCACATCATGAACCAATCTTTTCCGATGTCTCGCCCCGCCTTGACTCCACGTTAAGGCTGTGATACCATACCCCAACTATGAGAACCGTCGAAGCACGCATCGAGATTCCCATGGGGAGTCGCAACAAGTACGAGGTGGATGCCAAAACAGGCCGCATCCGCCTGGACCGCGTCCTCTATTCCTCTGTCTACTACCCTGCCGAATACGGCTTTGTGGAGGACACGCTGTACCTGGACGGCGACCCGCTGGACATCTTAGTCTTCACATCGGCGCCCACGTTCCCCGGGTGCTATGTGGAGTGCCGCGTGATTGGCGGCATGGACATGATAGACTGCGGTGACCCGGACGTGAAAATCCTGGCCGTGAACGTGGGGGATCCCCGCTACGACCACGTGCACACCCTGGATGACCTGCCGCCCCATTATCTCCAGGAAATCGAAAACTTTTTCCAGACCTACAAGACCCTGCAGAACAAGGAAACGGAAGTGAACGGCTTTTTCGATGTCGAAAAGGCCTGGCAGATTATCGACAGCTCCTTCGAGCGCGCCAAACAGCAGAGCGCGGAATAAGGAGCGCAAGAAAACAACATTCCCTTCATCCATGAAAAACCATATTCTCACAGCGCTTGCCCTAGCCCTGGCAACCCCGTGTGCCCATGCCGCCGGTGAGGGCGGCCAAGGGCTGGGCAAGGTGATGTTTGTGGGGGATTCCATCACCCACGGCATCAACACAGGCTCCTACCGCTGGGATTTCCACAAGATTATGGTGGACAACGGAGTGAAGTACCAGGAGACGGGATACAACAGCAACAATTTCCAGCGGGGCAAGGGAAACGGCGTTGACCTGGCGGGCGAATCGTACCGCGGGGTGGCGTTCAAGAACCTGCACTCCGCGCATGAAGGCGGGCAGATTTGGCAGCTTTTCGAACCGGAGAACACCAGCTACACCCAAGAAGCCACAGGCTTGGCGTACAAGACCGGATCCGGCGTGAAATACGAAGGCCAGACCATCGACGGCTTGGTGAAGGCGCACAAGGCCCAGACCTACATCGTGCTGCTGGGCACCAACGACATCATCCAGAATTTCCACCAGGGCGGCAGCATTTCCAAGGCGGACAACCTGCCCAAGGCCCTGCTGGGCATCCTGGGAGCCACCGCGGACGGCGACAGCTACACCTTCAGCGGCAAGGGCACCATGGACACGCTGGTGGACACCATCTTGAAAGCCAAATCCACCAAACAGGTGGTGGTGATGGGGCTCATCCCCCCCGGCCGCACGCAGTTTGCGGCGGCGGACCATGCCGCCATCGCGGATTTCAACAAGGCCCTGGAAGCCTGGGCCAAGAAGAAGGGCGCGCGCTATGTGGCCCCCGGCGCGGGTACGGTGGATGTGGCGGTCTCGCCCGCCGACCCCTACGGGGCCTTGGTTAGCCCGAAGCAGCGCGTGGATTGGATTCACCCCGGCACGCAGACCAACCTCATCATGGCCGGCAACCTGGCCAAGGCATTGGGGTACAGCGGCCGCACGGCGGGCCTCCCCCGCAAGGCAGCCACCAAGAAATCCGGCTTTGCAGGCATTCCCCAAAATGCGGATGACGCCTCTTGGAGCGGCGCGCTCCATCCCGCCGCCAACCAATCCGTGACCGTGGACCTCGGCCCCGTGCAGGTGGGCAACGGCTATTCGGACAGCAAATGGGATGCCCAAGGCGGCCTTTCCCTCACCATCGACACCGGCAAGCATCGCGGCACCCTGACCATCAGCGAGTGCTACATCACCTGGGGCAAGGATTTCATCCTCTACTCCCGCGATATGAGCGCCAATACGGAAAGCATCCGCGTGGCATACGTGCCCGGCAAAACTTCCGACGGAGTGGAACCCGGCTTCTACGTGTGGCTGGGCAACCAGCTCATAGGCGAGGCGTGTCCCGCCGAGTCCGGCAGCGGCAAGCCAACCCTTTCGGTTTCCTCCGCCGGAGTGACACAGAAAAACCTTTCCATCACCACCGCCGGAGCGGCTGCTGCACCTGCCAAATAGGCGCCTTCCCCAGCAAGCAGACCTACCCTACTGTGAGCCCCGTACCGAAGCTTATGGCATGATTGAGCCGTAGGCAAATCGGGCGTGATGGCGGGCCAATACGTCCGCTGCTCCCGCTGCATGAAAGCGTTGATGATATCCTTCTCTCAGTAGTCATCCTCGGCAAAGCCGCTCATGTAGCCCAGACTGTCCCCACAGCTCACCCCGTCAAACGCCGTGCGGATGCGCTCAGCCAGCTCCTGCTGCGTGGGTGTCAGCTCGCGGCGGCGCTCCCGCCAATCAGCAAAAGAGCTGCGGCTGTTTTCCATGACGGAAAGCTCATGCTCCCATCGCGCAGGAAAGGGGGCATCAGGTGAGATGAAACGCGACATGGGGAGGAGACAGGTATAGTGTAACGCTGCTCCTTTTTTTGTAAAGGGTTTTCAGCGGCGGCGCGTCACAGCTCCAAATCCGCGCGGTGCTTGCCATCGGGGGTGTAGAACTTCTGGCCGCGGAGGGCGGGAGGGTAGAGGATGTTGGAATCAAAGGTCAACTTGAAGCCGGGAGTCCACTCGATGCCGAATTCGGCTAGCAGGGAGACACATTTCGCCTCCACCTCCTGAAAAAGAGCGAACTCATGCGCGGTTTGGTCGGTGTAAATGAACAGCAGGTGGTGGTTCTCATCAATCCACAGGTCGTCATCCTCCCACCATTCGACCAGGTAACGCAGCTCGCCCGCCGCCAAGAGCTGCCGGATTTGCGGTTCGCTTTCCGCCAGCCAGTTGAACTCCCTCTCCATGGCAGCCTGCATCCTCCGTTCCCATTCCTCCGCCCGGCGTTTCCGCAATCGGGGTGTGCAATAGAGAACGACGAAGACAACGCCGAGGCAACACAAAGCCAGGAATGGAGTTAGACTGTTCATTGCTTTCAGTGGATTTTTCAATTGCCGGGAGGCGGCAGGATAAAGGATTCACCGTCGCCGGCGGGTTGGAGCTGGTCGCTCACCAGGGTGGCATGCATCTCCGGCGCGAAGCGGAGCTTGATGACGCGCACGCCGCTGGCGGCCAGGCGGGCGGCGTCTTCCGCGGAGAGACGGATGTTGAGCGTGCCGCGCGCCTCGCCGGAGATGGTTTTCTCACAGGAAAGGCCAATTTCCCCGAGAGCGTTGGGGCGAATGTTTTTCGGCACGCCCAGGGTGAGGGTCGTGTCCTCCATCTGCACGCCGGATGGGGCCTGGATGGAAACGACGCCGCTGAGTGTGACCCCGCTGAGCTGCAGGGGCTTCTTGGCGGTAATCTGCACGTTGCGGAGTTGCGCGGTGCCGTGAATGCGGAAGATTCCCTGCGGCGAGAGCTGCGCCAGCCCCAGCGCCGCGGGGATGTCCGCACGCACGGGTGCAATGCGGAGGCCGTCCAGCTCCAGCGCGGTGTTGCCCTCCATGGAAAGGCAGCCACCGCACTCGCAGGCGTTCAAGGCCACCGTGCCCACGTTTTCCAAATCCAGGTAGCCCAGGTTGACAATTTCCCTATCGCCCACGGTCAGGGATGCGGCGTGCGCCAAACGGCACTGGCCCTCGTTCTGGAGAGCGCCGAAGGAAAAGGCCCCCTGCCCGCCCGCCTGCAAGCTGGCCAGCGCTCCGCCGCCAATGCGGCAGCCGCCCGCCACAGCCACAGATGCGGTAGTGGTGAAGATGGTTTGCCCGTGTTCGGGCTCGGCCACCACTTCCAAGCTGCCACACTCCAGCGGGGCGGAGAGTTGCGTGTTGGCAGACACCACGCCGTCCTGCGGCACCGCAGCCGCCGGCTGCGAGCGGCGCGCCGCGGAGGCGGGGGTCTTGATGTAGGAGAGCGCGCGGAACACGCGGAATCCCGGGGCAAAGACACTGTAGTTGCCGGAGGGATCGTTGCTGGACATGACCACCGCGCCGCCCTGCTCGCGGGCGTTCACGCGGAAGGCGCTAAGCATGCGGTCGTCCGAATCCGTGAGATAGAGCGCGCAGAGCTTGCCGTCCGGCCCCTTCTCATAACCCCAGCAGGTGATGGCGTGCGCACCTGTGCGGGCCATGCCCTGCGGCGCGTTGTCGAAATCCAGGAAAGCCAGCAAGCCCGCCTGACCCTCCACCTGCAGCATCTCGTCCAGGATGCGCTGCACATCCTCCAGCGTGCGCGGGGCGTATTGCAGGTCCGCATCCGGCGCGGTGCCGTAATCCACCACACAGCCGCAAACACCTGCGCGGCCGGGCTTCCAATCCGTATCCTTGCCGAAGAGATTGGTGAAATATCCACCGCCTCCGGGCGTTTTCTGCACGGAAAGCCCGCCCTGCTTCACCTGCTGCGGGGTAGGCGTGTAGGCCAGCGTGCCCTGTAGCCACCAGGTGAGCGCGTTGAGGTTCATGCCGCCGCCATCCGTCCAATACTTCAGGAACTCGCGGTAGATGGCCAGGTAGCCCGTGCCGTACGGCTTGATGTCCAGCGGTCCCACAATGCCGTTGGGCACCTCGCGCCCGGCATCGTGAAGGTTGAGGTAGGAATCCTGCCAGTGCTGCAGGAGGTTGGACCCCGCCGCTATCCAGCACATGCGCAAATCGTTGCGCCGCAGCTCCGGGATGTTCCCGGCATCCCGGCTGAAACTCAGCTTGCCCAAATCATAGACCTTGCCGGAGACCACCGTGGCCTCCCCTGCCCCCGCCTGCCACGCCATGGCACCGAGCACTGCTACCGTCAGTAACTTTTTCACACCACCAGCCTACCAGCCCGCCGGCGGTTGTCAAGCCCGCACAGTGGCGCGTGGGGGTGTTCAGGGTGAATTGGTGTATAGTACCAGTGTGGCCCGTCTTCGCTAGACATGGCAAGCATGTCCAGCTACGCCGAGGCGACTCCCCTACGAAACTCCGGGGAGTCGGGGCGACAGGATTCGAACCTGCGACATCCAGCTCCCAAAGCTGGCGCTCTACCAGGCTGAGCTACGCCCCGTGGAGGAATTAGGGTATAAAAATGGTGGCTCGGGACGGGATCGAACCGCCGACACGCGGATTTTCAATCCGCTGCTCTACCAACTG
>R28__coassemble_174_pt1 | contig 34136 bp, 32 predicted proteins | sample R28__metabat2_low_PE_030 | metagenome-assembled genome bin R28 | reverse complement strand
ATGCCATATGTGTTTCCTGTATTCATAACTTTACGATTTTTGGTTGTTTGCGAGAATTTTTTTTGAATGGAAACGAGAGGTTAACCTGGCGGGTTGGCCAAGGCCATTCACTCAACTCTCTGCCCCATTAATACGCCTGAAGGCCAAAATTCAGAATTTTTTTTTGAAAAAAAATTCACATTGAACTCGATTTTCTTCTCGCGATTGTTGTAATTCGCCAAAACGCAATATCTTACAGCTTTAACTTTTTTTGACATTTTTTTTCTTCCAATTGCCCATCTTCCTCACTTTGTCTCGAAAAGCACCCCCTCTACCTCCTCTGCGGGGCGGTTGAGGAGGGCAAGGCACTCGTAGATGGTGTCGGGCCGGATGCCGCACCTGCGAGCCAGTTCATGAGGGGAGGAAAACACGCCCCTCTCCAGCAAGTCTTCCAGAAAGATGGCATTGGCCATCATGCGAGCCCGGCGCGAGGGGCGTTCTCCTTTCTTTAGAGCCGCTTCCGCCATGTCGTCCTCCGCAGTCCTGTTGCGGATCACCTTCCGCGCGTTGGAGTTGAACTCGACCACCACCGGGCAAAGGTAGGAGCCGTCTGGCAGCGTTTGCCTAGTTTTCTGTCTGTCGGGAAGGATGTTCATACGGCTCTCTTTATGATGAATGCAGATTTGTCCGGCAGCCACGTCACAGACTCGAAAGCCGCCTTGAACACTGCGGCAAGCTCGTTCGTGTCCAGCTTGTCGAGCACCATGCCCAAGTTTAATACGCAGTCTCCCACCAGAGCCTGGTTCCATTCGGGCAGAGCCTGCACCATGGCGGCGGGGAGGTCGCAGTCGTCCGCGATAAAGGCAAGTTCGCCCTTGAGATAGTCCTCAACGGCATCCGCGTTTAGGTTGGTGCAGTCGCATGCGTGCCTGCCGTCTGCCACCTTGCGAGCGCAAGCGTAGTAGCGGTGCATTTTCCCGTTTTTCACGGTGTACGTAATGGACATGGCGCCCCCGTATTTGCCGCATTTGAGCAAGCCGCGCAGCGGGAAGGGAACGGGAGAGTTCTTCTCCCTTGTGCGTGCCTTGGCGGCGGAGTCCACAAGCCTCTGCACCCGTTTCCAAAGGGCGCGGTTGACAATAGCCTCGTGTTTCCCCTCGAAAAGCTGGTCGTGGTATGGAACATATCCGGCGTAGACCGGAGCGCGGAGCATTTTTTCAATTTGCGCAGTCCTCCATTTGCCCTGCCTTTTGGCAATGGTGCTGACATAGGGAACACCGTCAGCATTGAGTGTGGCGGCAATTTCCCTGGGAAAGAACCCGTTGTCGCGCATGGCGGGTCAATCCATATACGCAGCCAGCAAGGCGGCTCTTATGGCATACATGAAGGTTCTTGCCTTAGAGCTCGGCTCCAAAGGAATACGAGCCAATTGCATATTACCCGGCATGGTATATACGCCTCTTATCCAACAGGGCGTATTTGATGAGGAAATGCTAAAGATGGACATGGCTAAGTATCCGCTTAAGCGATACGGGCAGCCAGAGGAAGTGGCGCACCTAGCAGCCTTCCTGCTTTCCGATGCGGCTTCTTGGATTTGCGGTGCCAACTATGTGATAGATGGTGGTCTCACGCGACGGTGACGCGGCTGAAGGGGTATCGCCTATTTCTGAGCTACAGGAGTGCGAGCATGCAATCATCGCGAGCGATAGCGAATCGTATCTCGCTGCGACCACGCACCCGCCAGTGACGAGAACCAGCTCTTTGGAAGAGCTGACCCTCCTGAACCATCGCGCACGCGGCTACGTGGACTGCGGCAGCACCTGCGTCACCGTTCCCGAACACGGAGAGAACGTCGGCCCGGTGATCTACTTCCACATGCACGAGGTCCCCGACCCCACAACCAGCACGCTTCCCCTGCTGGCAGTATCCTCCTGCGCCGCCCGCCGCAGGAGGTCGCGCTGAGAGGCTGAATGGGCCAATGGCAGCTCGGGGCAAAAAATGTTAGATTTTTTTGCAAGCAATTAGTCGATAGACTATTACATGCGATATTACTGTATTACATAATAAAAAAGTTCTTGCACGGAGTTTGAGGTCGTGTTAGAAAGGAGGGTGCTTCACGTTTATAGCCGCCCAACAGTTGGGCAGCGGCGTGGAGGAGAAAAAATACATTAAATATTAAATTATGTACATGGACATTACAGACAGGGATAGATTGTGGAACCATTACATCGGTTCGGACGTAGATGAAACCAAGGATGCATATGGTGCCATTATTAAGAAGAATGCAACAAGCGACTCTAGATATGCATGGGAGATAGACCATATTATGCCAGCTTCTGTTCTGAAAGAGATTGGTGTTGATGACGTGTTGATAGATGATAGCATAAATTTGAGAATCATTCATAAATCAAACAATCGTTCTAAGGGTGACAGCTTCCCGAAACATACCTATGATATGGTCTCACGTGGTTCTGAGAATGTGAAAATTGATTCTTCAACCATGACGTTTACTAATCAATCAATTAAACAGCTGAAAAAATTTTATGGAGACTATTTCGAAGCTTTCATCAGGGAGTCCGCTATCAAGGAAAGAATTTCCGCTGAAAGGAGATACGCTTTGAATGTACTCAGGGATATGGGGTATCAGATAGTTTTTTAGTCGCATTACTATATGGTGTCTTTGAGGCCAGTTCACTATTTTATTAGACTTATTCATTGTTGATTAGGCAATAGTGGTACAGTAGCATGCTACCCGAATATATGCTGACACGTAATATCTTGATGTCGCAGAGTTGATTCGGCGGGAACAGCACGCACCTTGATTCGGAGCTTATTGCTTATGCGGTTTGCTTCGTGCTCGTTCCGCACGCACTCTCTGCGGCAGAAGCTTTGCTCCTGGCTAATATTCAGTTGCTTCGGCCCTGCCTCACGGGGCCTTAGCCTAGGGCAAACTCTTGCGGGTTTGGCTACCCGCCTTTACATCCGCGGGGCGTGTTGTCGGGAGCTTTCCACGGGTGTGCGAGGGGTGGTTGGTGTTTGCAGAGGAAATTGCTATGCGGAGGGGGGCGAATGGTTGGCGTGTATCCACACCGCGTCCGTCATCGCGCATTGCGCTGCGCCGTGACGGGCAATGCGGCGTTGCGTGGATAGTCTGCGGGCGTGGTAGGAGTGGTTGGTGTCACGAACCACCCCGGCAAGCGGGGTTATGGGGATTGGTGGGCATGCGGGGACACCCCACAGGTTGATTCGGCCCCGCCTCACGGGCCCTCACCCCTTCGGGGCAAACACGCTTCACGGTTTGTCCAATCAGCCTTGCAGCCGTCGGCTGCTTTGACACCATGTGGCTACATATAGGATGACACCGCCCCCTTCGGGAGGGGTTTAAAGCTAGTCCTTTTTGAGGCGCAGCATTGTGTATGCCAATGCCAGGTTCGTAGCGCCAATTATAGCGAACGCTATAATGTGCGGGGAAAGGATGTCGTGGAAGTCGTATGCTTTGAGGAAGATGCCGCGGGTGGCGGTGAAGAGGTAGTAGAGGGGGTCGATGGTGGCGAGGTATTGGAGGAGGGAGGGCATGTTTTCCACGGGGGAGACGAAGCCTGAAATGAGGAGGGCGGGGATGATGAAGCAGAACATGCCGATGTAGGCTTGCTGCTGGGTGGAGCAGCAGGATGAGATGGCGCATCCGGTTCCGGCCAGGGCCATGGAGTACATGCCGACGACGACGAACAGGGCGGGGATAGAGCCGTGGAGGGGGACGCCGAAGCCCAGGCGGGCAATGAGCAGGATGATGACGGCTTGCCCCAGGACGATGAGCACGGCGGGCACGGTCTTGCCGATGAGCAGCTCGAAGCGGCTCATGGGGGTGACGCAGAGCTGCTCGTAGGTTCCGGCCTCACGCTCCTTGGCGATGGACATGCAGGAGATGTTGAGCGTGGTGAGCATGCCGAGCAGTCCGAAGAGGCATGGCAGGAGGAACCATTTGGGGTCGAGCGCAGGGTTGTAGAGGTTCCGCACGGCGGGCGCGGCGGCTGCTGCTGCACCGTTGCGCTCGGCGGTCATCTGCGCGGCAATGGAGGTGATGTACCCGGCGGCAATCTGTGAGCTGTTGGAGCGCCGTCCGTCGCAAATCACCTGCACGTCGGCGTTCTCGCCGCGGGCGAGACGGCGCGAGAAGTCGGCGGGGATGTGCACGCCGACCATGACGTCCTGCGAGTCGATGCACTCCCGGAGCTGCGCGGCGCCGTCGGCGCGGACGGTCCGCGTGATGTACGGGGCGGCCTGGATGCGCTGCACCAGCTCCAGGGAGGCGGCGCCGCCGTCCTCGTTGAGGATGGCGGTGGGGCAGTCGGTGACGTCCATGGTGACCATGAAAGGGAAGAGCAGGCACTGCATGACGACGGGGAAGATGAGCACCATGATGTTGCGCGGGGTGCGGAACTGCTCCTGCAGCTCCTTTCGGATAAGCGCGAGGATGTGGACGAGGATGCTCATTGGTCGAGACGCTTGGGGGTGGCGAGGAAGACGAGGCCGAGCCAGAACACGGCGGAGACTGCGAGTGCGACGGTGTTGAACCACATCACGGATGGCACCACGCCGGCCTGGAAGAGCGAGGTGAGGCAGCGGGAGAGGTACCGCGCGGGGATGAGGTAGCTCACCGCCTGAATCCATTGCGGCATGCTGGAGAGCTCGAAGATGAACCCGGAGAGCAGGATGGTGGGCAGGATGGACGCCTGCAGCGAGATGAGCGAGGCGGTGTACTGGTTGCGCACCAGTGTGGAGATGAGCAGCCCGAACGCCAGCACGCTGAAGAGCATGAGCCCGGCCTCCGCAAACACCATCCACAGCGGCCCGCGCAGCGGCACATGGAAGATGAACGAGGTGCTGAGCAGGCAGATGCCCATGGCGCCCATGCCCAGCACAAAGTACGGGATGAGCTTGGAGAGGATGAACTCCGTGCGCGAGACGGAGGACGCCAGGATGGCCTCCATGGTGCCGCGCTCCCACTCGCGCGCCACCACCATGGCCGTGAGGAACGTGGCGATGAACGAGAGCACCACGGCAATGGAAGCGGGCAGCACGTAGTTGCGGCTCACGGCGGCCTGGTTGAAGCGGTACGAGGGCTGCACGGTGATGCCGCCCGCGTGCCCGCGCTCCTGCGCCCACGCGGCGTACACGCTCTGCACGTACAGGTTGGTGAAGTTGGCGGTGTTGGGCACGGTGCCGTCGCTCACCAGCAGCATGCGCGCGCCCGCGCCGCTCTCCACCCCGTGCGAGAAGTCATCCGGGATGACGAGCACGGCGTTGACGTCGCCGCGGTGGAGCATTTGCATGGCGTCGTCATGCCCGGCGGCGCGCGTGCAGTGGAAATTGGGGGAGCCGGTGAGGCGCTCCACCAGGCTGTGCGCGGCGGGCGCCTCGTCCTGCAGCACCAGCGCCACCGAGGTGTACGAGGAATCGAAGTTGATGCAGTACCCGAAGAGCAAAATCATCAGCACCGGGATGACGAAGGCCAGGATGATGCTCGACGGATCCTTCAAGATCTGCCGGCTCTCCTTCATGACGAGTGCAGCGAGCCTGTTCACGATGCATCTCCTTTCCCGATGCGGATGTAGTGGATGAAGGCGTCCTCCATGGAGGGCTCCGGCAGCTCCGGCGTGGCCACGGCGGCCTTGAGCTCCTCCGGGCTGCCGTGGGCGATGACCTTGCCGCTGTTCATGATGACCATGCGGTGCAGGTATTGCGCCTCGTCCATGAAGTGGGTGGTGACGATGATGGTGACGCCGCGCGCGGACATCTCGTTGATTTCCTCCCAGAACGCGCGGCGGGCGAAGGGATCCACTCCGGAGGTCGGCTCGTCCAGGAACAGGAACTCGGGGTCGTGCAGGGTGGCGCAGGCCATGGAGAGGCGCTGCTTCACGCCGAGGGGCAGGGCGCCGGCGTTGCGCCGCAGGTAGGGGGAGAGCGTGTAGCGGTCTATGGCGCGGGCGATGCGCTCCTCCTTGTATTTGCCCTTGAGGTTGTACACGGTGGCGAAGAACTGCAGGTTCTGCAGCACGGAGTTGTCCGAGTACAGCGAGAACTTCTGCGCCATGTAGCCGATGTGTTCACGAGCCTTGCGCGGGTTCTTGCGGAGGTCGATGCCCAGGATTTCCGCCTTGCCGCCGGACGGCGTGATGAGGCCGCACATCATGCGGAAGGCGGTGGTCTTGCCCGCGCCGTTGGCGCCGAGCAGGCCGAAAATCTCCCCGCGCTTCACGTTGATGGTCAGGTGGTCGGTGGCCACGAAATCGCCGAAGCGCTTGGTCAGGCCGTCCGTGACGATAATGCCATCCGAGGTGGCATCGTGGATGGGCAGCGGCGGTTCGGGCTCGCGGTGCTCGGCCTTCTGCACGCTGCCGCCGAGCAGGTTGATGAACGCCTCCTCGAAGTTGGGCTCCACGGGTGCCGCGCCCTCCGGCAGGGCATCCGCGGATGCGCCCGCGTGCAGCATGAACCGCACGTTCGCGCCCTCGATCATGGCGTCCATCACGTCGTCGCGCGCCTGCATCTGCCGCAGCACGAAAAGGCGGTTCTGCGCGCCCGCGTGCAGGGAGAACACGCGCCCGCGCAGGTCTGCCAGGATGCCGTCGGGCGGGCCGAGGTAGTGCACGCGGCCCTCGTGCAGGATGCAGACGCGGTCGCACTTGGCGGCCTCGTCCAAATACGCGGTGGCCCAGACGATGCCGCGCCCCGCGCCGCGCGCACGTTCCACGAGCTTCCACAAATCGCGGCGGGAGAGCGGGTCCACGCCCACGCCGGGCTCGTCCAGCAGCATCAGCTCCGGTGAACCGAACATGGCGCAGATGAGCGCGAGCTTCTGCTTCATGCCGCCGGAGAGCTTTCCCGCCGGGCGCGGGCGGAAGCGCGAGAGCCCCGCGGCCTCCAGCAGCTCCGCGCCCTGGGTGGCGGCGTCCCCCTCTGAGATACCGTGGAGGGCGGCATAGAGCGTGAGGTTCTGCTCGATGGAAAGATCCTCGTACAGGCTGAAGCGCTGGGTCATGTATCCCACGCGGCGGCTGAGCGCGGCGTGGTCGGCGATGGGGTTGCCGCCGAGGATGGAGATGTTGCCGGAAGCGGCCTTGAGCACGCCTGCCATCACGCGCATGAGGGTGGTCTTGCCGGCGCCGTCGGGGCCGATGAGCCCCAGGATTTCGCCGGGCCGCACGTCAAGCGACACCCCAGCGAGGGCTTCCGTGTCCTCCCCCTTGAAGCGGTAGTGCAGGTCTGAGATTTCCGCCAGCATGGGCTGCCGTGAATGTTACTTTTGGGCGGGCAGGTGTACGCTCACGGGCGCGCCCTGGTTGAGCTTGCCCCCGGGGTCCTGCACCACAATGCGCAGGCGGTACACCAGCGTGGTGCGGATGTCCGCGGTCTCCACGGTCTTGGGGGTGAACTCCGCCTGCGGCGAGATGAAGCCCACCGTGCCGGTGTATGCGCCTCCGCCGTCCGTGGTGACGGTCACCTGCATGTTGGGCTGCACGCGCTCCAGCAGGGCTTCGTCGATGTAGGCGCGCACCCACACGGGGTTGCGCAGAGAGATGCCCAGCACGGGCGTGCCCGCGGAGAGCATGGAACCCGGCTCCACCGTGCGGGTCATCACGATGCCGTCGGCGGGGCAGGGCATGTCGGTATCGGCGAGGTTGAGTCGGGCCTGCTCCAGCTGGGCGTCGGCGGCGCGGGAGCGCGCGCGCGCCTCATCCACAGCCACGGTGGCGGCGGAGTAGTTGGCCTTGGCAAGGTCGATTTCCTCCTTTCGGAATCCGCGCTCCATCTGCTCGTACTTGGCGCGTGCGGCGGCCACGGTGGAGAGCTGGCTGGTGTAGGCGTTTTCCGCGGCGTCGTACATCTGCTTGGAAACCGCGCCGTCGCCGATGAGCCCCTTCATGCGGTCGTAGTCCTTCTTTGCGTTCTCCAGCACGGGGATTTGGGCCTCCAGCGCGGCCTTGGCCTGCTCGATTTCCTCCTGGCGGTAACCCGCCAAGTGCAGGTCCAGGTCGGCCTTGGCGGCGTTGGCCTGCTGCTCCGCGGCGGTGATGGCGGCGCGGGCAATCTCCGCGTTGGCCTCCGCCTGCTGCACGGCGATGCGGTACGGTTCGGCGTCGATGCGGCCGAGGATGTCGCCCTTCTTCACGCGGTCGCCCTCGTCCACGGCAAGCTCCGCCAGGCGCCCGCCCACGCGGAAGGAGGTGTTGACGCTGCGGATGTCCACGTTGCCGCTCAGCACGATGTCTTGCGGCGTTTCCGGTCCGCCGGATTGGGCGTACCAGATGCCGCCCGCGGCGAGCGCAACGATGATGACGGGTATGATGATTTTCTTCATGGCCTGGCGTGTCTTATTGTTTGATCATGATGCCCTGCAGCGCCCAGTCCAGGCGTTGCAGCGCGGATTGCTCGTCCGCCGCGCCCTCCATCACCTGGAAGAACTCGGCATCCTCGGAAAGCCCCTCCTCCGGCATCAGCTGGTAGAGCAGGCAGGGAAAGTTGATGGCTCCGAAAAGGTACAGCATCACGCGCTCCACGGGTTCCCGCACAATGTAGCCCTCCCGCTGCGCATCCGCTATGGCCTCGCTCAGCCAGCTCATGTGCGTCAGGCGCGCCGCGTGCAACAGGTGCTGCACGCTCTCCTGGCTCCGGCTCGCATCGATGATGAGCTGCATCATCACCGCCGCGTTCTCATGGAAGAAATGCGCGGACGCATGCAGCTCCGCGCGCAGCCGCGCCAGCGCGTTCCCTCCCGTGCGCCGCCGCCGGGCAACCGCCTCCTTCAGCGGCTCGTACCACTCCGCCAGCAGGCGGTCCGCAAACTCGCCCAGCGTGCGGAAGTGCGTGGTGAACGTCCCGGGACTCACTCCCGCCTCCGCGCAGATACCGCGCACGCTCAGGCCGCGTACGCCGCCGCGTTTCAGCCATTTGCGCCCTATCTCCAAAAGCTCGTCTTCTGCTGTCCTTTTCATATCTTCCGTACAGGTGAACGGATGCACCGTACATCTGTACGGCGCGCGTGTCAACCCCTTTTGTCTTTCATGACGCCATTTCCCACTGCCTCGCGCTTGGGAAAGGGTGTATCCCTGTTCCTCCTTAGTGTGTTGATTTTAAGTAATATAAACCCATTTGGATAAATATTTGAACTAAAAGTTAATTTTTTTACTTGCAGGGAAGGGGGTGGAGGGTTAGAATAGTCTTCGGCTCAAGTTGAGCCTTTTTGATACATCATTCACAATAATACCAAAGTATGAAAACGCACATACCTACATCATTGAGGAAGGCTCTCCTTGCAGCCCTTTTTGCAGTTTCTTCCGTCGCCTACAATGCCCAGGCTGCACCCGTGGATATTGTCAACTACTCCGGAGGCTATGCTGAGACCCGCCCGTTGGGTTTCAAGGAGTATTCCACCGGCTACACGGACCTGACTTTCAGCGACACGAACAAGACCCTTGGAACGGTCACCCACTGGTGCCATGATGGTGACGTCCTGAGTGTGGAGCACAACCAGGGAGAATCCACCTACATCACGCTTGAGACGGATGCCGCCGGCAAGTTCGTTGCCCATTCCGTAGTCGCCAGCATGGGCGTGGACGACAATTCCACCATCGTTTCCCCCTACCACGACTGCAGTGATTGGAATGCTGAGTTCGGCTACTCCAAATCTTGGAGCAACGGCTACATCACTGTGAAAGATGGCGCCATTGTGGAGGTGACCTCCACCCTTTGGGCCAACGGCACGCTGGGCATCAGCGGCTACAGCCAAGTGACTTCCGAAGGTAGCGTGACCGCAGGTGCCATCAATGTCACGGGGTCCCAGTTGACTGCCCCGACGATTATCGCCACGGACACAAACACCCTGTGGGTGGTGGAAGGGGGCGAGCGGAAGGACGACATCAAAACATCCGGAGCCCTGACGGTGAACAGCTCTACGGTGAACGCCACCAACATCAAGGTGGCGGACGCCATCTATGGCAGCAGCGGTGTCATCAAGGGTTTGCCGGATTCAGACTTGACCGTGGAAGGCAAGGTCCTCACTGAGAATACCAAATATGTGGCCAGCAGCGGCTATGCTGTGAAAGTGGAAACCATCGGCGATATCTACAATGCGGGCACGGAAGATGAGCCGATTTGGAAGGTGCGTGGCAACAACAACCGTTTCGGTTACAAAGAGGATGGCACATCTGTCCTTGCCGCCAGGGTGGTGGTGGACGGGAACGTGGTTGGCGATGGCAACAAGATTGCCGCCACAGGCAGCAACCTGGTTGCCGGCACACCCACCATTTCCATCGCAGGCACGGTGGGACGCACCGATGAGGAGACCGGCCCTGCAAATGGCAACGAGCTGTACGCCATGAAGGGCGACATCACCGTTGGCGCTCTGGCCGACAACAAGAAGCTGAAGATTCTTGCCGAGGACGGCGGCGTGGAGATCAAGAACGCATCCGAAGCCACTATCGAGAATTCCAGCATTGCCGCTGCGGACGATGTGGTGATTGCCGCCAATGCGACGGGCTCCACCAAGGAGCTCAAGCTCATCGATACAAATGTGACCAGCGAGGATGGCGATATCACCGCAAACCAGATTCTCGTGGTGGAAAACGGCACGCTTTCTGCAGAGAACGGCAAGATTACCGTGGTGGGCCTGGATGGCAAGGCCGCCAGCGTGCACGCCGAGGACCTGGAGGGCAAGTACATCAAGCTGGACGCCAATGGGAGCACCGAGGCGGATGTGGTCCTCACGGGCGACATGACCAGCACAGAGGAGACCATCCTCATCAAGGGTTACAATGGCGACCAGCCGCGCGTGACCGTGGACGGCAACCAAACCGCCCAGCAGGCCCTTGACATTGCGGACAGCAATGTTTCCGTGGGCGGCAACCAGAAGTCCGTGGAGGATGGCATCAGCGTGTCCAAGTCCACGCTGACCGTGGGCGGTGACCAGGAGGCCGCCACGAACATCAACCTTGCCTCCTCCACGGTGGACATTGCCGGTGACGAGAAGGCTGGCAAGCGCCTGGAAGTGCATGGCACCACCCTGAACGTGGGCGGCAACCAGGAGGCCGGAACCACCCTGGCTATCGATACCGGCAGCAAGGTGACCGTGGGTCATGAAGATGAGGAAACCGGTGAGATTGTGGGTGGAAACCAGAAGGCTCAGGGGAACATCACTATCGAGGAGTCCGAGGTGACCGTGTTGGCCGATCAGACTTCCATCGATGGTTCCATCACCATTCGCGACACTAATGCTGAGCAGAACCCCACCACGGTGATTGTGGATGGTAACCAGCAGGCAAACAAGAATATCTCTGTGACCGGTTCCACGCTGCACGTGGGTGTGCTGGTGGAGGATGAGGACACCGAGACATATTCCATTGAAGGCGGCAAGCAGATTGCCGGCGGAGACATCAGCATCATCGATTCCCTGGTGGATGTGCTGGACAGCATGGAGTCTACGGACGGCAATATCCAAATCAAGGATGGCACGGTTACGGTGGGCGCCACGGATCCCTCCGGGGTTGTCGTGCATGCCGGTGATATGACCGCCAAGAACGATATCTCGATGGATCACTCCATGGTGAACGTGCTGGGTGGCCAGAAGTCCTCTGAAGGCTCCATCTCCGTCACCAATGGCTCCGAGGTCTATGTGAACGAAGACCAGCAGGCTCACGGGTCCATCTCGGTGAACGGTTCCGAGCTGTACGTGGGCGGCAGCCAGGTGACGGAAACCGATGGCATTCAAATTGCCAACGGCGCCTATGTGGCCGTGTTGGAAGACCAGCAGGCGGCCGGCGATATCTCCATTGACGACTCGTCTATAGTGGAGGTGCTGGGCAGCCAGACCTCCACCAACGGCGCCATCACCATGAGCAACGGCTCCGAGGTGCATGTGGACGGCGACCAGCACGCCAACGGCACCATCAAGGTTGACAATGCCGATGTGTATATCGGCGGCTCCCAGAAGAGCGATACCGGCAATATCGTGATCAGGGACAATGCCCATGAAAGCGTGTTTGGTGACCAAACCGCAGAAGCCGGCAGCATTATTGTGGCCAAGGATAGCACCCTGACGGTGGGAGCCAAGGATGAGGACGGCAATGTCATATCCCAGGGCGACCAGTGGGCGGCCCAGAACATTAAGATTGTGGCCGGCTCTGCCGTGGAGGTGATTGGCGACCAGACCGCCCGCGACGAGGATATCATCGTGAAGGGTTCCACCCTGACGGTTGGCGCCATTCAGGAGAACGCGCCGCTCTTCCCGGGATGGCCCAGCACCTATGAACTCATCGGCGGCGACCAGACCGCCGGTGGCAACATCGTCCTTGTCAATGACAACAAGGTGGATGTGCTGGGTGACCAGGATGCCGGTGCCTCCATCATCGTGAAGAAGACCACCCTGACGGTGGGCGCCAAGGCGGATGACGGCAAGGTTGTCCATGCCGGCGACCAGACCGCCGACGGGAACATTGTCATTGTGAAGGATTCCGATGTGGCAATTCTGGGCAATGAGATGGCCGGCGGCGACATCGTGGTGAAAGATTCCACGCTGAAGGTGGGTGAGCTTGAGCATATATCCATCATGCCGTGGCCGGCCTTCGATTGGCTGCACGGCGGCGACCAAACGGCCAACGGCAACATCTTCATCTCCAATGCCGATGTGAATGTGCTGCGCAACCAGCAGGCCGTGACGGGTGCCATCTCCATCCAAAAGGGCAGCGATGTCACCATCGGCTCCGAGGATTCTGCGGGTCATGTGCTGGGCGGCGACCAGACGGCCCAGACCGATATCAACATCGCGAACTCCACGGTGCACGTTTTGGGCGACGAGGAGGCCGTTACAGGTGAGATTGTCATTGCCAAGACAGACCTGGAAGGGGCCGACACCATTGTGAATGTCGATGGCGACCAGACAGCGCAGACGAATATCATCGTCCGCGACGCCGATGTGACCGTGCTGGGCGACCAGACAGCCACAGAGGGCTACATTGACATCTCCTCCACCTCCGGCACCGGAATCACGAGCACCGTGAACGTTGGCGGCGACCAAGAGGCCGGAGATTACATCAATGTGACAAACTCCCAGCTGACGGTCGGTACCGCGGAGACTGTTACGGATGAGCAAACCGGCGAGCAGCATGTTGTGCTGACCGGCGGCAACCAGACCGCAGGCACGGGCGACATCACTATCTCCAACTCCACGGTGACTGTGCTGGCCGACCAGACAGCCACGGAGGGTGGTATCAAGATAGACAAGCTCAGCCTGGTTACCATTGGCACGGCTGATGTGGACGGCAAAGTGTTGGCCGGTGACCAACTGGCCAAGCAGGATATCGAGGTGGATTCCTCCACGCTCATGGTGATGGGCAGCCAGACCTCCCAGGAAAGCAGCATCAGCGTGCAAGCGACGGAAGGTTTCTCCATGGTGATGGTGGGTGGCACCCAGACAGCCAAGAAGAACATCAGCATCATGGGTTCTAAGGAATTTGAAACTACAACCACCGTGCTGGTGGGTGAGGACCAAATCGCCGAGGAGGGCAACATCGCCATCAATGACGCCCAAGTTGCTGTCAACGGCAAGGTGGTTGCCCTGGGCGATGGGAACGACGGCACCGGTATTGTGACCCTTGCAGGCGCCACCTATTCCGTGGGTGTCTCCCTGGAGGCCAAGGAGCTGAACATCGGCACGATTGACAATCCCTCCACGGTGACCATCAACGTGGAAAGCCTGGATACCGATGGCGAGACTCCGCTGCCCACCGTGCTGGATGTGGACAAGCTGACGCTTGCCGCAAACAACACCCTCAACATCGGCAATGTTGACATGGATGCCGCGGATGTGACCATCAAGGGTGAAGTCGTGGCCGGCGTGAAGGATGCAGACCCGGCCAAGGACATTGCCGCGAACTGGAACACGACCGGCACACACCTTGTTACTGGTCCGCAAGCCAGCATGAAGGTGAACGGCGATGTGAGCATGGACAGCACGGGTGCGGATCAGACGCTGGAGATTTCCGATGGCGCGGCTATCCGCGCTAACGGAGACATCACCCTGGCGGGCTCCGACCCGGAGATGGCTCTGGTGCAGGAGGCCACCTTGGTGGCCAAGGATGACCTGAACCTCTCCAACATCACTCTGGAGAACAACGGGGAAAACATCCGCTCCAAGGAGGGCAACATCGTCCTGAGCGACCATGAGGTCATTTCCAATACGACTCTCACCATCGATGAGCCGACGGATCCGGAGACAACCCCGGGCGCCATTATGGTGGACAAGGATGCAATCGTTGATCTGCAGGAGGGCACGGAGAGCGTCTTCAACGGCGCACTTGCCGATGGCAAGAACGGCACCGGTGTGGTGAACGTCAACGTGGAAGACCTGACCCTGTACAAGGATGCTTCCGCCTTCAATGGTGATATCAACATGAACGTGGGCGGCGTACAGACGCTCTTCATCGCCAACGCCACAGGTGTGGGTGCCGATGCCACCATCACCCTTTACGATGGTGCCGATTTGGAAACCATCAACACTACGGGTGAGGAGGAGCTGCCCCAGCTGGGCAATGTTGTCACCACTGCCGACGGCAGCGAGATTACGCTCAACCAGGGTGTGGCGGGCGACACCGCCAAGGCCACAAGCCTGAGCCTTACGGATGGCACCACGCTCAACGTTGAAGCCGACCAGGGCGAGACCGGGTTCACGGCCGACTCCATCATCGGTGTGCAGGAAATCGATGCCCAGCGCGCCCGCGTGGCTGTGCACAGCACCGTGGACATGGAAACCACCCCGGACGGCACACGCCACACGGTGGTGGGCCTGGCCAAGGGCGGCATCATTGCCAGCGAGTTCAATGAGGATGTCCTCTACGACATGAACGGCACGCAGCGCGACTTGCAGACTCGCAACATGCACCTGGAGCACAACGCCAACGGCGTGGACCTGGTGGTCAGCGAGAACTACAAGGGCATTGACCACAACAATGCCAACGTGAACGCCGTGCGCGAAATCATCATGCCGCTGGACGCCGCCGCGGACCACCGCCCCGGTGTGCTGGCACAGTCCACCAGCAACCTGGACCACATCCTGGACGCACTGGACTACACCCGCAGCGGGGCTGATGCCAAGGCGGGCCTGCTGAGCGTGTCTGCCGCGGCCAACCTCATCGTGCCCAACATGATGATGGACGCCTCCCGCCACCACCTGAGCGCCCTGCGCGACCACATGAACGCGCCGGTGTGCACCAAGGACACCCAGAGCAAGGGCAATGTCTGGGCTGCCTACACGGGCGGTCACGACTTCATCGGCAGCGATGACAACATGGGCAAGTACACCCACTCCTACAACGGAGCCATCATCGGCGGCGACTACGCTGTGAACTGCGACTGGGCAATCGGCCTGAGCGTGGGGTACCAGAACTCCATCGCCCGCACCGATGCCACCCGCGCGGATGCCGACATCATCAGCGGCGACCTCTATGTGGTGGGCCGCACCGGCAAGTTCACGCACCGCTTCAGCATGGGCCTGGCCTCCTACAACACGGATGTGAAGCGCGGCACGCGCATCGCAGCCAAGGGCCACGGCTATGACGAGCTGAGCACCGGCGACGCCGACGGCATGTCCTGGAACTTCGGTTACCAGCTCAGCTGCAGCTATGCCATCAACGAGGTGAGCGCCATCACCCCGTACCTGGCGGTCGACGTGGCCCTGCAGCGCATCGACACGATGACCGAGAAGGGACAGGGCGATGCCAGCGTGGTGACGGACTACGAGGACTTCGTGCAGACGGACGCCGCCCTGGGCGTGTCCTACTCGCACACCTTCGCGTCCTTCAACCAGCAGAGGGGCATGTTCGCGTTCGACCTGGCCGTACACGGCGAGTTCAGCGAGCACCGCGCCACCGCGCAGAACCACTTTGTGGATTCTCCGCAGGACACGTGGAAGACCCGCAGCGCCAAGCGTGCTCCGCTCTACGGTGAGTTGGGCGGCCACGTGCAGGTGCCCTTCACGGAGCACTTCTCCGGCACGGCCGGCGTGAACTTCGAGTTCTCCGATGACCGCACATACATCGGCGGCCACGCCGGCGTGAACTACAGGTTCTAATAGCCCTGCGGTTACCGCAATTTCCCGCCCCTGCACCCACCGCGGTGCAGGGGCGCGTTTGTTGGGGGGATTTGGTATGCGCGCGCAGAGGGAGGAAGCGCGGAAACGCGGTATGCGGAGGGGGGCATTTTGGATTTGGGATTTGGGATGTATGGGGACCGGTAAAAGCGAATACTAAATCATCCCGCCCCTCATCAGCGCCAGCAGGGCCACGGCGCGCGGAAAATCCTCCGGGTGGCCATCGCTCTCCGGGAACAGGCGCTCCTCCGGAATGCGGGCGTATCTCACCTGCGCCTTGGGGGAGGACAATTCCCGCAGGCCGACGGAGAAAACGGCGCCGAGGCGGAGGAATTCCCTGGCCAGCTCATGGGAGCCGTTCCAGGCGTGCAGGAGCACGCGGGGCAGGGTGCCGGCGCGCTCGCGCTGCTTCAACAAATCCAAAATCTCCGCCCAGGCGTGCACGCCGTGCAGGTGGGCCATGCGCTCATGCCGGAACGCCGCGCCCAAATGCACCTGCAGCAGCAGGCGCTGTGCCTCCAGCGTGGCGGCGTGCGCGGGTGCGGCATCCAGCCCCGTCTCGCCCACGCCTGCCTTCGGGTGGCGCGTGAGCCACTCGTCCAGCTCAAAGGCAATCTCTGCAGGGTCCACCTCGTGCGCGTGCCAGGGGTGGATGCCGAAGCAGGGGTCCATGCCCCCCGCCGCGGCCACGGTCTCCCAGTCCCCGCGCGTCACGGAGCACAGGTAGCCGCCGTCTGCGGCGGGGCCGTGGGTGTGGTAGTCTTTCATGGCAGCAAGCCGTGGTTGCGGAAACTGTAGTAGGGCAGCTCCCCGCTGCCTTCCGCTCCCAGGATGACGTGGTCTTTGAGCGGGATGCCCATGACTTCACCCGCGTTCCTGACGGAGTCGGTCAGCTCCATGTCATGCTTGCTGGGGTGGGGATCCCCGCTGGGGTGGTTGTGGGCCAGGATGATGGAGCAGGCGTTGTGGATGACGGCCTCCCTGAAGATGTTGCGCGGGTGCACGAGCACGCGGGTGAGTGTGCCGCGCGCAATGTCGCACCGGCGGATGAGGCGCCGCTGCGCGTTGAGCAGCAGCACCACCATGTTTTCTTCCGGGCGGTAGCGCAGGTCGCTGCCCAGGTATTCGTAAATCACGCTCGGGTTCATCATGTCCTCGCTGCGCAGTTCCTCCTTCAGCGTGCGGTGGCCCAGTTCAAACACGGCGGCCAGAGTGGCGGCCTTCGCCGCGCCTATCCCCTTGCAGCAGTTCATAATCTGCCGCGCCTCCATGCGCCCCAGCTCGGAGAGCGAGCCCGCCGCGCGTTTCAGGCGCCCCGCCAGCTCCAGCACGTTGCAACCGTGCAGCCCCGTGCGCAGGAAGATGGCTATCAGCTCCTCGTCTGTCAGCGCATTTCTCCCGTACTGCAGCAGCTTCTCCCGCGGCAGGTCCTCCTTCACGAAATCTCGCAGCTGAAGTGTAGGCTCGTCGTCGCAATCTTCCATGCCGTCCATCCTACACGATATGCGCCGCCCAGGAAAGAAAAAAGGATGTACAAAGTACAATGTACAATGTACAAATCAGGAAAAGTGCGCGCGAAGCGCGCGGAAATTCAGGCCGCGCCCGCGGCCGTCGCACCACTGCACGCGCTGTGCGCGTGCCGAATTTTCCACTTTGTACATTGTACTTTGTACCTTGTACATTTTTGGCCTTGCCATGGGCGTTGAATTTATATAAAATCCCCGCGGTTGCGTGTTGCCACGCGGCCGCTTGTCTGGCAGGGGCCATGCCGGTTCCACCCTGCGCAGACGATGCCCGGAACCGGCATCTAGAAGAAAGAAAAGAAAATGAGTATACATTCCGTATCCTGCGCCGTTGGCGCAAATCCCATCACCATTGAAACCGGAAAGCTGGGTCTGCTTGCAGACGGCGCCGTGACAGTTCGCTGTGGTGATACCGTAGTATTGGTGACCGTGGTGAGCGCCACCAAAATCAAAGAAGGCCAGACGTTCTTCCCTCTCTCCGTGGAGTACAAGGAGAAGGCGGCCGCGGCCGGCATGTTCCCCGGCGGCTATTTCAAGCGCGAGGGACGCCCGACCGAGAAGGAAATCCTGACATGCCGCATGACGGACCGCCCGCTGCGCCCCATGTTCCCGAAAGGCTACTTCTACGACACGCAGGTCATCACGCTTCTGCTCTCCGCGGATGAGGAGAACGAGCCGGATATCCTGAGCATCAACGGCGCATCCGCCGCCTGCGTGATTTCCGACCTCCCGTTTGCCGAGCCCGTGGGCGCCGTGCGCGTGGGCCGCATCAATGGACAGTTTGTCATCAACCCCACCAACAGCCAGCGTCTGGAATCCGACCTTGACCTGGTGTACGCCGGTTCCAAGGACCAGGTGATCATGATTGAAGGCTCCGCCAAGGAGCTGCCGGAAGAGGACTTCATCGCCGCCCTGCATTGCGCGCAGGAGAACGTGGCAAAGATTTGCGCGGCGCAGGAGGAACTGCGCGGCATCTGCGGCAAGCCCAAGCGCGAGTACGAGCTCACGCTCGCCAAGCCGGAGCTGCTGGAAATCGGCTACCAGATTGCCGGCGACCGCATTGAGGAGGCCATCTACGCCCCCAACAAGATTCAGCGCCAGAAGCAGGTGGGCGCCCTGCGCGACGAGGTGGAGGCCGCTATCAAGGAATCCCACCCGGAAGCCACCGACTTTGATGTGGAGCAGGTCTTCGAGTACATTCAGAAGAAGGCGTTCCGCATTTCCATCATGGAGCACGACAAGCGCGCGGACGGCCGCGCCATCAAGCAGCTCCGCCCGCTGCTGGCGGAGGTGAACGTGCTGCCCCGCCAGGTGCACGGCTCCTCCCTCTTCGCCCGCGGCGAAACCAAGTCCCTGTGCCTGGCCACGCTCGCTCCGCTGGAGGAGAAGCAGTACCTGGACAACTACACCGGTTCCGTTGCAGAGAAGCGCTTCATCCTGCACTACAACTTCCCGCCCTTCACCGTGGGTGAGACCGGCCGCTTCGGTGGCCAGAACCGCCGCGAAATCGGCCACGGCGCGCTCGCCGAGCGCTCCATCGCCCCCGTGGTGCCTTCTGAGGACGAGTTCCCCTACGCCATCCGCGTCTCCTCCGAAATCATGGAATCCAACGGTTCCACCTCCATGGCTTCCGTCTGCGCCGGCACCATGTCCCTGCTGGCTGCCGGCGTGCCGCTGAAGCGCCCGGTTTCCGGTATTTCCGTGGGCCTGGTGACGGAGTTCGAGAACGCCGGCGACCGCGAGCCCAAGCGCTACAAGACGCTGCTTGACATCATCGGCTCCGAGGACTTCTACGGCGATATGGACTTCAAGCTGTGCGGCTCCACGGAAGGTGTGACCGGTTACCAGCTGGATCTCAAGCTGCCCGGCATCCCGCTCTACATTCTGGAGGACGCCATCCACCTGGCCCGCAAGGGGCGTCTGGAGGTGCTCGACACCATGAACGCCGCTATTGCCGGCCCGCAGGAGATGAGCCCGTATGCCCCGCGCATCGAGTCCACCTCCATCCCGCAGGACCGCATCGGCGAGCTTATCGGCCCCGGCGGCAAGAACATCAAGGCCCTTCAGGCCGAGACCGGAACCGATATCAACATTGAGGAGGACGGCACCGTGCGCATCTACGGCAACCGCCAGGAGGGCGTGCAGCGCGCCCTGGACCTCATCTCCCGCATGTTCAAGGAAATCGAGGTGGGCGAGACCTACGAGGGCAAGATCGTCTCCACCAAGGAATTCGGCGCGTTCATGGAAGTGCTGCCCGGTAAGGACGGCCTCATCCACATCTCCGAGCTTGCCGAGGGTCGCACCCAGAAGACCGAGGACGTCGTCAAGGTTGGCGATATCGTCACCGCCAAGTGCATCGGCATCGATGACAAGGGCCGCGTGAAGATGTCCATCCGCGCGGCGCTGCGCGACAAGAAAGCCGCTGAGGCCGAGGCCGCCGGCGCAACGGAGGAAGCCTGAGGCACCTGCTGAAAATCACACAGGACCGCTCCCGGAAGGCCGGGGGCGGTCCTTTTTTATCCGTCAGAAGTGCAATTCCCGGAATTTTGCAAAAAAAATGCGGGGAACTGCTTTTTTTGATTGCAAAGGCAGCCCAACTGGTATAGATTATCCACTGAACAGCCGCAAATCAGCTTATACCATGTGGAAATACATTAATTCAGGCGCAGCAGTCCTCTTCCTCGCTGGCACATTCTTCTTTTACAAAAGCCACGAAGCCATGACTACCCCTGCCACGGGTGAGGTCGCTGCCGTCCAGTCGCAGTTTGACTCCGCCATCCGCAAGAGCAAGGACATTGACCTCGATAAGGCCATCAAGCAGTACGCTGTCCTCCGTACAGTCTTCTTCAAGCAGGAAACAGATCGCTTCGACCAGGAGCGCAGAGCCATTGAAGAGCAGGATGCTCCCCTCCCCGGCGAAATCCAGCGCAAGCAGGAAGAACTCGACCAGGCCAAGGAGGAGTACAACAAGCTGCAGGACGACTTCAACAAGCTCAAGAAGGAAACCCGCGAGATGCTCAACCTGGAGGACGTGGACGACGACTCCCTGCGTGACGTGGGTACGGCCATTGCCGAGCTGAAGAACTACAACGACAGGACCGAGGCCGAGGTGGCCAAGGAACTTAGCATCACCGAAACCCTCGGCAAGGCCAGCACGCGTACCATCGCCGGTACCCGCGCCGCCAAGCGCCTGCATGCGGACCGCCTGGCCCGCCTCTCTCCCGCAGAGCTCCGCTGCGCGGTCATCTCCGCCGACCCCAAGTGGGACTACGTCATTCTTGACGCCGGTATCGACAAGGGCATCGTCATCGGCTCCCGCCTGGTGGTGATGCGCGGCGACCGCAAGATTTGCGAGCTTGACGTCACGCTGGTGGAATCCAACCGCTCCAGCTGCGATATCATCTACAGCACCATCCGCCCCGGTGACCGCGTGCTTCCCGGTGACCACGTGTACGCCGTCCGCGACGACAAGTAAGAACAACCTCTCTCTCCCATACTGACATGAAAGTTTACCAGTTGATACTCACGCTCGTTATCCTGCTCTTTGGTGGAGCCGCCATCTACTACTCCTGCGACCAGGACAAGGTGATGGACCTCTTGATTGCCACGCACGGCGGCGGCCAGCAGGTGGCCGATACCGATGCTCAGGGCCTTCGCAAGGTGAATTCCGAGCTTGAAGCCGAGGCCGCCCGCATCTCCGAGGAGCGTGCAGCCGCCATCAAGGCCACGGAGAGCGCGCAGAACGTGATGAACGACCACCACAACCAGCGCGACGATGCGGAAACCCTCCTGAACACCCACAAGAAGGAGCTGGCGGACGTGCAGGCCAGCGTGGACGCTCAGCACGCCAGCGTGGAGGCCCTTATCGCCTCCATCAAGGAATCCCTTAAGGATTTGGAGTCCTCCGGTATTCCGGGCATCTCCTCTGAGCAGGCGTGCTCCGAGGTGCTGGCTAGCATCCGCGAGTTCGTGGCCCGCCAGCAGGACCGCAAGAAGGACCTGGACCAGCAGCTCAAGGACGCCATTGCCGCCCACAAGGCAGCAGCCGTGAAGCTGGCCGGCGAGAAGGATGAACTGGCCCGCGCCACCCGCGTGAACACCAACTTCTTCAATGACTACAGCAAGAACAACGACGAGTTCCCCATTGTGGCAGTCGACCGCCGCTGGAACTACGTCACCTTCTTTGTGGGCAACGACAGCGGCCTGGTGGCCGGCGATGACAAGACCCTTGTGGTGAAGCGCGGCGCACAGTCCGTGTCCAACCTGAAGATCATGAGCATCGATGATGGCCTGGTGGTGGCACAGTACTCCGATTGCGAGGTGCCGCACCTGACCAACCCGGCCACGGTGAACCACCCGCGCGTGGGCGACACGGTCTTCCGCCTGAAGCCGCTTGGTCGCTAACCCGCTGCGCAGTGCGCAAGGATTTTTCCTCATTCGCCGCCTGCCTGCAAAAGGCAGGCGGTATTTTTTCAAGATATCGCACCTCTAAATAACACCTTCACCATGAACACCACCGCCAAGCTCCTTTCCCTGTGCATGCTTGCAGCGCTTGCGCTTGCCTCTTGCAATCAAACCATGCCCGCTGTGCCCGCCAGCAACCACAACCGCACCGTGGTGGCTCCCCGCGGCTCCAGTGAGGGCCTCAAGCCCTGGAGCAATCCCACCAAGCAGGAGGGTGATGCCGCGCTCGGTCCGCTTAGCGGCCTTTCCGAGCGCCGCTAAGCGTCACCCGCAACACCCCCGGTTGCCAAGAGTATGACCCGTGCCGAGCGTGCCGCGCTGGTGGCTGCGGAATTTGACCGCGCCTTCCCGCACCCGGAAGTGCCGCTGCACCACAGTGATGCCTACACGCTGCTGGTGGCGGTGATGCTTTCTGCACAATGCACGGATGCGCGGGTGAACATGGTGACTCCCGCGCTGTTCCAGGCTGCGCCCAACCCCCAGGCCATGGTGCAACTGGGGTGGCAGGAGGTGCGCCGCTACATTGCCACCTGCGGGCTCACGGAGACCAAGGCCCGCCGCATTGTGGAGACCTCACGCCTGCTGTTGGAGCGCCACGGAGGTGCGGTGCCCGCCTCTTTCGAGGAACTGGAGGCTCTGCCCGGCGTGGGCCACAAGACGGCATCCGTGGTGATGAACCAGGCGTTCGGCCATCCAGCCTTCCCCGTGGATACCCATATCTTCCGCCTGGCGCGCCGTTGGGGGCTTTCCCGCGGCTCCACCGTGGAGAAAGTGGAGGCCGACCTGAAAAAAGCCTTCCCCATGGAATCCTGGGGCCGCGTGCACATCCAGTTCGTCCTCTGGGGGCGCACCTATTGCCCCGCCCGCGGCTGCAAGCCCGCATGCCCGATATGCGCGCAGCTGGGTGCGCGGTAACAAATTCTTTCGTCTGCGCGTGGATTAGGCTTGACCTTTGGTAGGAAAAGTAGTTTGATATCCGCCCATCGTTATCCAATCATGTTGGTCTGTCAGCTCAAATCGAAAATACACCGCGCCATGGTTACCCGTGGCGATGTGGAGTACGAAGGAAGCATCGAGATCCCCCAGGATTTGGTGGAAGCGGCCGGGCTGTGGCCCGGAGAGAAGGTGCTGGTGGCTTCCGTGGCCACGGGCAACCGCTTTGAAACCTATGTGCTGGTGGGGCCTCCCAAGACCGGGCAGATCATCGTGAACGGTGCCGCCGCGCATCTCATCAAGGCGGGCGAGCGTGTCATCATCATGAGCTTCGCTCTCGACGACAAGCCTATCAAGCCGCAGCGCATCATCTGCAACGAGAAAAACGAAATCATCGCCTGAACCTTTACAAATCCCTAACCATCAGATAAAATCCAGCCATGCTTAACGCCGCCATCTACATCGTCTTCGCCGTCCTTCTCATCGTCTGCGCCCTGCTGCTGCTCGTCGTCCTCATGCAGCGCCCCAAGCAGGAAGGCCTTGGCGCCGCCTTCGGTGCGCAGATGACCGATCAGGCGTTCGGTGCCCAAACCACAGATGTGCTCAAGAAGGGCACGGTGCTGTTCGGCACGCTGTTCATGGTGCTTTGCTTTGTGCTCACCCTGCTGATGAACCACCGCTTCCAGGCGCAGAAATCCCAGCTGGGCACGCAGGCTGTTCCCGCCGCCACCACCGAGGCGCAGAAGGCCGACGAACCCAAGCAGGAGGAAGTCCAGAAGGAGCAAACCCCCGCTCCCGCTGCCGAGACGACTCCCGCCGCTCCCGTGCAGGACAATCTGGAGAATCTGGTGACTCCCGCTCCCGCTGCTGAGCAGCCTGCAGAGCAGCCCTCGGCCGAGACTCCGGCCCCTGCCGCGGAGCAGCCCGCGGCTGAGACTCCGGCCCCTGCGGAGTCTTGATGCTCCCGCATCCACCCTTTCCCAACCCCAACTAGCCATGAAGTTCGACAGCCTCACACAATTGACCGCGGAGGCCGCAAAGGACACTGTGCAGGGTACCGTCTTCGCCCAGGTGGCCCAGAACAACACCCGCACCACCAAGCAGGGCAAACCCTACTTGGAAATCGTGCTGGCGGACGCGGACGGCAGCATGTCCATCAAGGTATGGGACAACGCGCCGTGGCACGGCGCCTTCGCCCCGCTGCAGGCCAACACCGCCGTGGCCGTCACCGGCAACTGGCAGATGAACCAGTACGGCATGGATGCATCCGACCTGGATGTGCGCCCCCTCACTCCGGATGAGGAGGAAACCATGCTTTCCGGCAGCCCCCAGCTGCATGCCCGCCAGGAGAGCGACTGGGCTCAGATAAACGAGATGGTGGCGGGGATTCGCGATCCGCGGCTCAACATGCTTTGCCGTGCGTTGCTGGAGACCTTTGAAGGCCGATTCCGCCGTTCCGGCGCGGCACGCGGGTTCCACCACGCGCGGCGCGGCGGCCTGGTGGAGCACACGGCGGGCGTGATGCGCAACGCAGACGCCCTCTGCGGTGCGTACCCGCAGCTGAACCGCGACCTGCTGCTGGCGGGCGCGCTGTTCCATGATTGCGGCAAGATGTGGGAGAACTGCTTTGAAGAGCATAGCTTTGTGATGCCTTATGTGGAGAGCGGCGAAATGCTCGGCCACATCACCATGGGTATCGAGATCATCAACAAGCTCTGGTCGCGCATCTACACCGATGAGCGCAAGGAGCTGTGGAAAGACCTGCAGCCGGCTTCTGAACAGGTGCGCATGCACCTGCTGCACCTGGTGGCTTCCCACCACGGCGTGCTGGAGTACGGTTCCCCCGTGATGCCCAAGACCCCGGAGGCTCTCATCCTGCACCACGCGGACGACATGGACGCCAAGATGGAGATGTTTGCCCAGGCGTACGCCACCCAGCCGGAAATCGGCAAGGGTATCTTGCAGAAAAAGCCGCCGCTGCCTACCAACGTGGTGCTGCCGCTGCCTCACTATGAGCAGGCATGATTGAAGCCTCGCTGGCCGTCCTTTCCGTGTGCGCCCTGCTGGTGCTTTCCCAGCTGAGCCCCGGCCCGGACCTTTTCTTGGTGGTGTACACGGCGATGGCGCGCCGTTTCCGCTCCGCGTGCATGGTGGTCACAGGCATCACCGCCGGCTTTGCCGTTCAGACCGTGTTGGTGTGTACCGTGGGCACGCAAATCATGGACCAGCCGTGGAGCAAATGGCTGCTGGTGGCCGCCGCGCTCTGGCTCCTCTACCTTGCCTGGAAAATCTTCCCCAGAAAGTCCGCCCCCGTGGAAATGGACGCTTCCCCGCAGCTCAAGCCCTCCGCGGGCGCGCTCTTCCTGCAGGGTTTCCTCTGCAACATCCTCAACGTGAAATGCCTGCTCTTCATCAGCGGGCTTAGCCTTGGTCCCATCAGCCGTTACGGGGATGCACACCCTTGGTTCACGCCCGCGCTGGCCATCGGCCTCGTCCTCTCCAGCCAATTCGGCTGGATGCTCTGGAGCTGGCTCCTCCAGCGCCGGCCCATCCGCGCCTTCTACCTCCGCCACGCCCCCGCCATCGATGCCGCCTTCGCCATCCTCCTCGCAGCCTTCGCCATCCTCATCCTCGTGGAGTGAGGGCTAACGCCATCCTCTCCCGGGTTTCCATGAGGCGTAGGCGCTTTGCTCCATGACTGGGCCGAGCCATTCCAAAATATCCGCCATAACCGTTGCGAAATCCTTGACCGGAAGCTCGACCTTGGGTTTTCGCATGTATGTGGCGGATTTGAGCTTGGTAACGTAGGTCGCCCATTCGGGCTGGTGGGAGTCGATGAAATCAGCATTCCTGAGCGACACGTATTTTCCCGGAGATGTCCCGCGGCGCTCGAAGGTCTGCCGTATGGCTCCCTGCAGGCTTGCCATCTTGAATGCGTAGTGGTGCATTAGGAACCAGAGGTCGTAAAAGTCTTTCATGCGGGAATTGAAGCGCCCCAGTTCCACCAGGGCCTGCCATTTTTCCGCCACCATGGATTCCCGCGAGTAACAGAGCAGTTTGGCCGTGGGCTGACCGGGTATCGTCGGCGGGTATTGCAGCTCCACAGGCTTTGGGTATATCTCATCGCTGAATCCGATAACCACCGACACCGCACAGGGTTCACCTGCAACATTCGCGTTATTGTCACGCGAACGCCGACATACAGCACGTCCTTCATGATTTCGGAGGTGCGCATACTGCCGGCATCAAAGGTCACGTTGTCGGAACCGTGTGTTTTGGCGTGCAGGATGGAACGGAACACGCGGGCGATGTTCTCCGGGGAATTATCCACCCGTCCCAGCAGGTCTATGTCCATGGTGGTGCGGGCAGGCGCCGTGCCCATCCCCATGAGCAGCATGCCCCCTTTCAGAAAGAAGGAGCCGGCGTGCGGCGAACATGAAAGCCGGTACAGGAAGCGCTCCACGGCATAGTGCGTGAGCAGCTGCTTGTACGAGCAGCCGGTTTCCTTGGCGCGCGCGGCGAGTGTTTGGCGTATGTTCATGCGAGTGCCATCTTCAGGTACGGGGTGATGAGGCGGCTTGCGGAAAGGCGGCGGGCAATGTCATCCAGCTTCCAAGTGTCCAGCTTCTTTTGCTGCCGCGCCATGATCAGAGCCTCCATAAATACATCCAACCCGATTTTATGGCGGTAGCGGAAGCAATCAACCAGCGTGCGCTCGGGAGACGTGACGCGGTACGGTCCGAAGTCACCCCGATATTCGTCCACGCCTATTTCCGCCCATTCCCTCTTGGTTACCCATGCCTTGACCGGATAGTCGTACACCCTGGGCATCCGCACCCCCCTGGGAAGCGCCACCGACAGGTATGCCGGTATCTGCGTGGTGATGCCGTGGTGGCTCAGCGCGGATATCAGATTCATGGTCGCCGCCGGTTGGCGCGCCGTGATCCATTGAATCATCTTTTCCTCCGTGGGTAGCTCGTCGGCATTCACGAAAAAGCCCGGCATCAGCCGTATCAGGTCGCCCTTTGCTTCCCGATAGTACAGAGTGCCGCGTGATACTTCCTGTTTCTTTGCCATGTTGTCCTTTTGAACAAATTGTATACAAATGATAGAGTTTGTCAACACAATTTTCAAAAAGGTGCGCGCAGCCGCTCGCGGCGGCTTGCAGTGTGGATTCACGGGGCGTCCTTTTGGAAAAATCGTCAATCGGCACCCGCAAAAATTGTAAATACATGCGGATTGTTGCTTGCATTTCGCGTGGGGAAGCCGTATAATTGCCCCCGCAAAGACGTATTGCACTATGAACGATATTATCACGACCGCATGCAAGTTCGTCACGTCCTCGATTGGCCGCAAGATTATCGTGGCCCTGACGGGATCGTGTCTCCTCCTGTTCCTTGTGGGACACCTGGCCGGCAACATGACCATCTACGGGGGATGCCCTGCACAGGGCGAGCCCTCCTGGATTGACTCCTACGCCACGGGTCTGCACGCCATGCCCGTATGGCTGCTGATGTCCATCCGCCTGGGGCTGCTGCTCATCCTGCTCATCCACGTGTGCTTCACGCTGGTGCTGAAGTGGGAGAACTACCACGCCCGCACGCACTACCAGAAGGAGGGTACGATGAAGGCCACGCTCTCCAGCCGCACGATGGTGCTCACCGGCATCATGATCTTCTGCTTCCTGTGCTGGCACCTGTGGCAGCTCACCTTCAACGGCGACCCGCATGATTGCTACAACCACGTGGTGGCGGCGTTCCGCAACGGGTGGTGCTCCCTGTTCTACATTGTGGCGCTGTGCTGCCTGTTTATGCACGTTCGCCACGGTGTGCAATCCGTCTTCCAGACCTTCGGCCTGAACACCCGCAAGGTGCGCCCGCTCTACAACATCGTCGCCGTCCTCTTCGGCGTGGTGATTTGCGGCGCCTTCATCTCCATCCCGGTGGCCGTGCTTACCGGTATCCTGCACTAAACCTCAACCTCTCAAGCCGATTATGAACGACATCCAGTTTCCCGTAAGCGACTACATGCCCTCCTCCTGCATTCCGGAGGGCCCGATTGAACAGAAGTGGACCAAGTACAAGCGCGAGGCCAAGCTCATCAACCCCAACAACCGCCGCAAGTACACGGTGCTGATTGTGGGCACGGGCCTGGCGGGCGGTTCCGCCGCCGCCACCCTGGCTGAGCTGGGCTACAACGTGAAGTGCTTCTGCTACCAGGACAGCCCCCGCCGCGCGCACTCCATCGCCGCTCAGGGCGGTATCAACGCCGCGCACAACTACCAGAACGACGGCGACTCCGTGTACCGCCTGTTCTACGACACCGTGAAGGGCGGCGACTTCCGCGCCCGTGAGGCGAACGTGTACCGCCTGGCAGAGGTTTCCGCCAACATCATCAACCAGTGTGTGGCGCAGGGCGTGCCCTTCGGCCGTGAATACGGCGGCCTGCTGGACAACCGCTCCTTCGGCGGCGCCCAGCTCAAGCGCACGTTCTACAGCCGCGGCCAGACCGGCCAGCAGCTCCTCCTGGGTGCCTACCAGGCCATGGAGAAGGAAATCGGCAAGGGCCACATTGAGATGCACCCCCGCACCGAGATGATGGACCTGGTGGTGGTGGACGGCCACGCCAAGGGCATTGTGGTGCGCGACCTGGTGACCGGCGAAATCAAGAGCTACGCCGGCGACACCGTGCTGCTGGCCACCGGCGGCTACGGCCGCGTGTTCTACCTCTCCACCAACGCCATGGGCTGCAACGTGGGCGCCGCATGCGCCTGCTGGAAGAAGGGCGCATACTTTGCCAACCCCTGCTTCACGCAGATTCACCCCACCTGCATTCCCGTGAAGGGCGACTACCAGAGCAAGCTCACCCTCATGTCCGAATCCCTGCGTAACGATGGCCGCATCTGGGTGCCCAAGAGCCGCGAGGTGGCCGAGAAGATCCGCAAGGGCCAGATGAAGCCCAGCGAGGTGGCCGAGGGCGACCGCGACTACTACCTGGAGCGCAAGTATCCCTCCTTCGGCAACCTGGCCCCGCGTGATATCTCCTCCCGCGCCGCCAAGGAAGCCTGCGACGACGAGCGCGGCGTGGCCGTGACCGGACGCGGCGTGTTCCTGGACTTCAAGGACGCCATCGCCCGCATGGGCAAGGAGTGGATTGACGGCCAGTACGGCAATCTCTTTGACATGTACGAGGAAATCACCGACGTGGACCCGCACGAGCAGCCCATGATGATCTACCCCGCCTCCCACTACACCATGGGCGGCCTCTGGGTGGACTACAACCTGCAGTCCTCCATCCCCGGCCTGCACGTCCTCGGCGAGGCTAACTTCTCCGACCACGGCGCCAACCGCCTGGGCGCTTCCGCGCTCATGCAGGGCCTCTCGGACGGCTACTTCGTCATCTCCTCCACCCTTCCCACGTACCTCACCACCATCAAGCCCGGCTCCGTCACCACGGCGGCTCCCGAGTTCAAGGAGGCTGAGGAGGCCGTGAAGGCCCGCATCAAGAAGATGATGGACGTGAAGGGCACCAAGACACCGGACGAAATCCACCGCGAACTCGGCAAGCTCATCTGGGAAGACGTCGGCATGGGCCGCACCAAGGAATCCCTGATGGACGCCATCGAGAAGATTCCCGCCATCCGCGAGGAGTTCTGGAAGAACGTGAAGGTTGTGGGCTCCACGGAAGGAGTGAACGCCGAACTTGAGAAAGCCTGGCGCGTGGCCGCGTTCCTGGATTTCGCAGAGGTGCTGTGCTACGATGCACTGGCCCGCGAGGAATCCTGCGGCGCGCACTTCCGTTTGGAACACCAGCTGGATGACGGCGAGGCCAAGCGCGACGACGAGCATTTCGCCTACGTGGCTTGCTGGGAGTACAAGGGCACGGATCAGCTGCCCGTCCTCCACAAGGAGCCGCTCACCTTCGAGAATGTCCACCTGGCCATCCGTTCCTACAAGTAATACAGAGTTTCAATATCAACCCCAAGCATTTTTACGATTATGGCTAATCTGAATCTCACGCTCAAGGTCTGGAGGCAGGAAAACGCTCAGGCTCAGGGCAGAATCGAAACCTACAAGGCTACCGGCATCCCCGAGGAGGCATCCTTCCTCGAAATGCTCGATATCGTCAACGAGGGCCTCGTCCACGAGGGCAAGGAACCCATCCATTTCGACCACGACTGCCGTGAAGGTATCTGCGGTATGTGCTCGCTCACCATCAACGGTGTGCCCCACGGCGGCAAGCACGTCACCACCTGCCAGCTGCACATGCGCCAGTTCAAGGACGGCGACACCATCTGGATCGAGCCGTTCCGCGCCAAGGCGTTCCCGCTGCTGCGCGACCTGATGGTGGACCGCTCCGCCCTGGACAAGATCATTGCCGCCGGTGGCTTTGTGGACATCCGTACCGGTTCCGCTCCCAACGCCAACAACATGCCCGTGCGCAAGAAGACCGCAGACGCCGCGTTCGACGCCGCCGCGTGCATCGGCTGCGGTGCCTGCGTGGCCAGCTGCAAGAACAGCTCCGCCATGCTCTTCACCTCTGCCAAGGCCGCGCACCTCAATCTGCTGCCCCAGGGCCAGCCGGAGAAGAACAAGCGCGTCCTCGCCATGGTCCGCCAGATGGATGCCATGGGCTTCGGCAACTGCACCAACCAGTACGAGTGCGAGGCCGCATGCCCCAAGGGCATCACCGTGGACAACATCGCCAAGCTCAACCGCGACTACATGATTGCCTGCGCCTCCGAGGCCGTGGGCGTGTTCTCCTGATTGGGCGGCTAGCGCTGAATCATCTCGGAGGCCGGGTTGGAGCCATCCAGCCCGGCCTCCCCTAATAAAAAATAGTACATAGTACCTAGTACATAGTAAATCCGCCTGATGCTTTTCTACATCGTCACCCCCTCCTACAACGCGCTTCCCTGGCTGCGCCGCTGCATTCGCTCCGTGGCCGACCAGGCGGGGCAGGGCGTGGAGGTGCATCACCATGTGCAGGACGGTGCCTCAATCGACGGCACCCCGGCTTGGCTGGAGCAGTGGCAGAAAGAGCACCAGGGCATCCCCGGCTACACCTTCACCCACGAGAGCTGCCCGGACAAGGGCATGTATGATGCCATCAACACCGCGTGGGCAAAAATGCCGCCAGAGGCCGCTGTGACCGCCCACATCAACTGTGACGAGCAATACCTGCCCGGCGCGCTCCAAGGCGTTTCTGCGGCCCTTGCAGCGCATTCCAAGGCGGATATCGTGCTGGGTACCTACATCATCATTGACAAGGATCAGCGCTACATCTGCCACCGCCGCCCCATCAAGCCGCACCGCTGGACCAGCGCCACCGTGTGCGAGATTATCACCTGCTCCTGCTTCCACCGTGCGGAGCCCTTCCGCCGCCACGGCATCCGCTTCAACACCAAGTACCGCGCCTTGGCAGACGTGGTGTTCTACCGCGATATCGTGAACCATGGCGTGCCCTGCGCCGTCTGCCCGGAGCTGTTTACCACCTCCTTCACCGTCACCGGTGACAACCTGGCCTGGAGCGAGACCTCCCAACGCGAGTGGGAGAATGAGCAGAAGCTGCTGCCCTGGTACGTGACGCACCGCCACGGCCTGGCCTTCCGCTGGTGCAACCTCAAGCGCCGTCTCACAGACCGCCGCTGCACGCCCCCAACTTCCTACTCCATCTTCTTGGGAGAAGACACCGCCCGCACGGAAATCCGCATCAACCGCCCCACAGCCCGCTGGGGCTGCAGAACCGTTTCAGAGGACTGATGGACAGGAATACCGAAAGCTCACCATTCGACATTCACGCAAACTGCATGGATTGGATGCGCCTCTATGCTGCCCTAACCATCATTCTCGGGCATTCCGTGCACTGGCTTTCTGCACCAGGAGCAGCCGCAGTGAGGGCCTACAGCATATTTCCCGGGCTTATCATCTTCTTTGCCATGAGCGGTTTCCTCATAACAGCTTCCATGGAGCGCAGCCTTCCCTCATGGCCCCTGTTCGTTTGGAGACGCTTCATTCGCCTCTATCCCGGCATGTGGGTGTGTTTCCTTGTTTCCTTGGTTGTGGTGGCGGTGATGACCTATATCTATGGCATTGAGGTGAGTGCTTGGTCCTGGGTGAAATGGATCTGCGCCCAGCTTACCTTTTTCCAGTTCTACACCCCTCTGGATTTGAAGGAGTACGGCATCGGCAACCCCAACGGTGTGCTCTGGATGATTCCCCTCATGCTCTGTATGTATGTGCTGATGCGGTTCGCCTATCCATATCTGAGAAAGGCGGGCGTGGCCGTGTGGCTCTGCTTGCTTGCCGCCTTGATTGCCGTGGCGGTGGGCGCGCACTTGTGCTATCCTTCACTGCCCTTGCTGTGGCAGAAACTGGTCTTTGTTAGCTTCCTACCCTACATGTACATTTTCTTTTTGGCCATGCTCCTGTGCCATTTCAAGGCGAGTATCCTGCCTTTCCTGTGCCGCTGGTGGTGGGTGCTGGCCCTTTTGTACGTTGCCTGGGTGAAAGGCAAGGGCTTTTGGCACTTCCAAGTGCCCGGGCTGTATCTTGATTTCCTGTCCGGCTGTCTGGTTTGCATCCTCTCCATTGCCGTGGCATACCGCTTTCGCCTGCCCCGCCTCCGGCACGACTACTCATACCCGCTGTTCCTCTACCACGAGATTTTCGTCAACGTTTTCGTGGTGGTGGGATTCACCCATTCATGGTACGCGGTACTCTGCGTCTTTGCCGGAACCATCATTTGCGCGGTGATTTCCTGCCGCCTGGTGGAGGAGCCGGCTGCGCGCTGGCTTAAGAGCCCGCCAGCATCCGCTTAATCCTGAACAGCAGCGCGCGTGGGTTGATTGCCAAATCCGGGGAAAGGCACGCCCAGTCCCACGTGGGGGATGCATGGCGTTTCCAGTCTACCATCATCTCGTGCCGTGCCCCGTTGTAAAGGGACCACAGACGAAAGCAATTGATCCAGTAACCGGCATCCCTGGCCTCTATAATATTTACATCTGGGTTTGCCCACAGCATGTTGGCTAACCCTGCTCCGTGGGCAGCCACAATTATTTCTGCTCCATGGAACAATTCCATTTGTTCCGCAAGGCTGCGAGATCTGTCGTCAAATACCTCAAACCCCCAATCTTGCAGGGTATTCAGATATTCTGGCTCGTTAAGAATCCTGCGGGTGGACTGCCGCTGAATGTATATGCGTTTTCTTCCTTTTTCCTTGTACTGTGGATACAGTCTGTTGCGCATGTATTCGTAGTCTCCCCTGTTTGCCATGATCTTCAGAGGGGTGTTGCACGTGTAGGACCAGCCATCACGGGTGAGGCCGAAACATTCCGTCAAGGTGTTGATATGCCTCTCCCTTGGAATCCCGAGACGTTCAACCAGCTCGTGTGCCACTTCCAGTTTGAACGGCATGGCTACGCACGCCTCCGCTTTTTCTTTCTCCGGCATCGTTCGCAGGATTCGGCACAAGCGCGGCAGGGTGATGTTTAGGATATCGCCATAGGTGCCTCCCGGGTAAGGCTCCGGGCAAAGGATAATCTTCTCCCTCCTTATGCGGAAAGGATTCCGGGGAATAAGCGTGCCCAAATGGAAGCGCTGACGGCTGAATCCCGTCATTAGCACTCGTGCGCCCGGTAAGGCCATCACGCCCCAGCGCCTGGTACAGTCCCCGCAGGTGGCGCGGTCCAGCTTGTACACGTAGCTGTCATGGAAATGCACCGTTTCCGCCGCCAGACGCCGCGAAGGCGTGCCGCTTTCCTCCTCTCCCCTGGGAAGCGTGTTCCAGTCCCACGTTTCCTCAAACGTGATGTCATGCGCCGCCTCCACCAATGTGGATTCCACCCCAAGGCGGCTCAGGTCCGCATCCTTGTCCAGCCATATTTCCTTTCCTCCCCTCAGGTGGAACAAGCCGGGGATGATGTGCCGGGCTAAAATGTCGTGTAGCTTCTGGTTCATGGCAACCGGGACGATTATATGGCCTTTGCCCCGTGCCTGCAAGCCTATTCCCAGAGAAGGCGCGGGGCGCGTTGGGACAAAAATCGGCACTCCGCCAAATTTTATGGGAGGCTGAAAAGAAGCAGGCTCCCCATCCTC
>R28__coassemble_172_pt1 | contig 34429 bp, 30 predicted proteins | sample R28__metabat2_low_PE_030 | metagenome-assembled genome bin R28 | reverse complement strand
AACCTACCACCACTTTTTTGTGCCTTCTCGAAATTTTATGGGACGGCAGTGATTGACAATTGACGATTGACAATTTTGTAAGTTAGCGCGCAAAGCGCGCGGAATTTTCAAGGCGGGGGAATGGGGGTGTGGTCCCGGTGTATGCGTGCGCAACCAATCACATTTGTCCCCCACCAACACCCCAACCACCCATGCATTCCAACCACGAAAGCCCACCGAATGGCGGGGTGGAAACACACCCGTGTTAGCGGTTTTTTGCGGCGCAGACGGGGCAGGTGCAATCAGGGTCCTTGCGGAGGAAGCGGTAGCCGCAGATGCGGCAAACGCGGGTGGCGCGGCGGCGGCGGATGCGGCGCAGCTTGGAGAGGAGCTGGGTGGGGATGCACACCAGCAGCAGCAGGATGAAACCACACCACACCACCACCTCGAAGAACGTGTGCGGGGCAATGGAGGCCATCACGGTTGCACCTCCTTTCCGGTTGATTCCCCCTGCCCCATGCCGGGGGGCATGCGCAGCATCTCCGCACGCGGCAGCACGGCGGAATCAGGAAGCGTGGAAACATCCCCCAACGATGGAGGGGTCTCCATGGCGGGAGGCTGCATGGGCGGCAGCTCCGCCCGCAGGGGTTCATCCGCAGACGAGCCGACGAACGGCAGCGGAAGCGCGCTGCGCAGGCTGATGAAGAAATCCGCCGTGTCATTGTGCACGAAATCGACCGCGCCGATTTTCTTGGGCAAATCGTGCCGCGGCATTTCCACGGGGGCCATCCAAATCAGCGTGCCGAGCACGCCCAGCGCCACCACCACGTAAAGCGGCAGACAGCCAGCAGCATCATGCCTGCTGCGCTCCTCCGCCGCCGATTTGTCCGTTCCGTCCCTCATCACTTGACGGCTGGAATGCCGGAGAAGCCGCAGCTGAACCCGTGGGAGAGCACCATGTCCGTGAGCCGCTGCAGGACCCCGGCGGGCACGGCGGCATCCACCACCAGCAGCACACGCACGCGGGAGGGCGTCTCGCAATCCCACTCGCGGAGGCAATCCTCAAACCCCTTCAGGCCACCGGGAACCTCCTTGGATTCCACGTACACGCGGGGCGTGTCACCGGGGCCGGGAGCCACGGTCACCACATGCCCGGTGGAGCGGTCATACGAGCCCATGACGAAATGCGATTCCGACGGGCGTGCCAGCACGCCGAACCGCGGCACGATGTGGTTGGGCAGCATCACCATGATGCACAGCACGAGAAACAGGGACATCACGGCCGCAATGACAATCACGGGGCCGCGGTCCGGCAGTCTATCGTGCGGAACGTGCATGGCGGGAGTCAGTCTTGCGCGGGGTGGTTGTCCTCCGCGTTGTTCATGCGTGCATCACTGATGATGTAGACGCACTCCATACCAGCGCGCTCCACGTTGTTGATGATTTTGCGGGCGCGCGAGGCGAGGTACATGTAGAAAATGTAGGTGGGGATGGCAAAGGCCAGACCGATTGCCGAGAGGAGCAGAGCCTGCTGGATGGTCTCCGCCACGGCGGGCGGGGCCGCCCCGCCATCGATGACGCCCGGGCTCTCATAGAAATCCATGAGCGCCAGCAGCGTTCCCAGAATGCCCAGCAGGGGCATGACGGTGGCCGACATCTGCAGCAAGCGCACATGGCGCTCGATGCGGTAAACCTCCAGGTCCACCGCACCGAGGGCAATCTCGCGCAACTCCTGGCGGGCAAGCTTGTGACGTGCCAGCACGGACTCCACCACGCGAGCCATGGGACCGGGCAGCTGGCGAGCCTCATGCAGGGCCTCGGCATACTGCCCGGAACGGATGAGGGCGGTGAGGCCGCGCAGGAAATCACCGCTGTTGATGCTGACGCGGTGGTAGTAGAAAAGCCTCTCCGCCACCACGGCCAGGGCCAATGCGGCAAAGATGAGGATGAGCCAGAACATGGGCCCCATGGCGGATATGGTTTCCAGCATAGTGGTCAGGTGGTGGGATGGTGGTTCTTTCTAATCCCCGTGGCGGGCGCTGCATCAAGCTTGCGGCTTGATGCAGTCCGCGCCGAAGTACGGCACCAGGGCCTGCGGAATGCGCACGGAGCCGTCCGGCTGCTGGCACTGCTCCAACAGGGCCACATACAGGCGCGGCAGGGCCGTGCCGGAGCCGTTGAGCGTGTACGGAACGCGCACCTTGCCGTCCGCGCCCTTGTAGCGCAGCTTCATGCGGCGGGCCTGGTAATCCGTGAAGCAGGAGCAGCTGGACACCTCCAGGTACTTGCCCTGCCCCGGCGCCCACACCTCGATATCGTAGGTCTTGGCGGAGGAGAAACCCACGTCGCCGGTGCAAAGCTCGATGACGCGGTAGTGCAGGCCGAGCTTCTGCAGGATGCTTTCAGCGTGGCCGGTGAGCTTCTCCAGCTCGTTCCAGCCGTCCTCCGGCTTGCAGATTTCCACCAGCTCCACCTTGTCAAACTGGTGAACGCGGATCATGCCCTTGTTCTCGCGGCCGGCGGACCCGGCCTCGCGGCGGAAGCAGGGCGTGTAGGCGGTCATCTTGATGGGCAGGTCGCTCTCCTTGACGATTTGGTCGCGGCAGAGGTTGGTGACGGGCACCTCGGCGGTGGGCACCATGAACATCTGGTTTTCCTCCAGGCCGTACATGTCCTCCTCGAACTTGGGCAGCTGGCCCGTGCCGTACATGCACTCGCGGCGCACCATGAAGGGCACGCCCGTCTCCTGGTAGCCGTTCTCCAGCGTCTGCGTGTCCAGCAGGAAGTTGATGAGCGCGCGTTCCAGACGCGCACCCAGCCCGCGATACACGATGAAGCCGGAACCGGAGATGCGCGCGGCATCCTCAAAGTTCAGCAGACCCAGGCGCGTGCCGATTTCCACATGGTCCTTGGGATCGGCAATTTCCGGCTTGCTGCCCCACTGGCGCAGCTCCGGGTTGGCGGTCTCGTCCATACCCACGGGGGCGCCGTCGTGCGGCATGTTGGGGATGGAGAGCAGCAGCAGCTCCTGCTCCTCACCGGCGGCGGTGCAGATGGCGTCCAGCTCCTTGATACGGTCGCCCACCTCGCCCATGCGCTTCTTGAGCTCCTCCGCCTCATCGCGGCGGCCCTCCTTCATCATCTGGCCGATAAGCTTGGAAGAACTGTTGCGCTCCTGGGAGAGCGCCTGCTTCTCCGTTTCCGCGGCGCGGCGCTTCTCGTCGCACTCCAAAACCTTGTCTACGAGCATCCAGTGCTCTCCACCACGCAGGCGGACGCGTTCCTTGACGTAATCGGGCTTTTCCCTGACAATACGGATATCTAGCATAACGCGCCTATTATACGCCCCGCGCCGCGTGTTTCAAGCGCAAAAAGCGGCTCAAACCTTGCGGGTGAGGCAATACCAGAGGAATTTGCTGTTGTGGACGCAGTAGCGTTTGAAGAGGCGGCGGGGTTCACAGCAGAGGCGGTATAGCCACTCCAAGCCGTGGGAGCGGATCCAGGCGGGGGCCTGCTTCACCAGGCCTGCGTGGAAGTTGAAGGCTGCGCCGACGCCGAAGTAGAGCGCGGGTGGCAGCTGGCAGCGGTTGGTGAAGAGCCAGCGCTCCTGCTTGGGGCAGCCGAGGCCCACCCACACACAGTTGGCGCCGCTGGCGCGGATGGCGTCGAAAATCCGCTCGTTGGTGCCCTCCGGCCAATCGCCCATGGGCGGGCAGAAATGCCCCGCGATTTCCACGCCGGGGAAACGCTCGCACAGGCGCTGCGTCAGCAGGGATATCGCCTCCTCCGTGCCGCCCACCATGAAATGCTTCAAATGCGCCGCGCGCCCCTTGTCCCACATCATCTCCATCACGTCCGGACCGTACAGGCGGTGGGCATCCGCGCCCTTGCGCCGCATCAGCCACACGATGGGCATGCCGTCCGGGCAAATGTAGTCGAACCCGCGCACGCCCGCACCGTACTCCTCATCCCCCAAAATGCGGGTGAGTACATGCACGTCCGAGTGCGCGGTGAGCAACGCGCGGTCCGCGGCGGCGGCGGTTTCCGCCCAAAATGCGCACGCGTCCTCCAAGGACGCCGCCACATACGGGATGCCGAAAACCTCCATGCGCTCCAACGCTGCCATGCGCGGTACAGTAGGGCAAAGGCGGGAAAAAGTCAAGCGATTCTACCTGTGGTATTTCTTGCGGAAATCCAGGATGGCCATCTGCTTGGAGATGGAGGCTTCCAGGAAGGTGAGCTCCTCGCGGGACATGACGGAGGATGCGTTCTTAATGGCCTCCTTGGCGCGCGCGATAGCCTCCTCCACCGTGTCGGTGTTGATTTCGGCCGCCTCCAGCGCGGTGTCGGTCACCAGCAGGATGTGGTCGGTCTCCACCTGGAGGAACCCGCCGCCCACAAAGAGGCTCTTGCGGGCGCCGTCCTCCTTGGCGCGGTAGATAAGCTCACCGTTGGCAACGGAGGAGATGAGGTCGGCATGGCCGGGAAGAATCTCCATCTCACCCTCTGTGCCGGGCAGCTGGATGCCGAGGACCTCGGTATCCAGAGCGGTTTTCAGCGGCGTGATGATTTTGAGGTGCATGGCGGTTCAGGTCAGGCTTTCTCCACGGTGTCGATGCCGCCCTTCATGTAGAAGTTGCCTTCCGGCACGGCGTCCCACTTGCCGTCCAGGATTTCCGCGAAGCCGCGCACGGTCTCCGCCACGGGCACGTACTGGCCCTTGATGCCGGTGAACACCTCCGCCACCGCGAAGGGCTGGGACAGGAAGCGCTGGATCTTGCGTGCGCGGCTCACCGTCAGCTTGTCCGCCTCGGAGAGCTCGTCCATGCCCAGAATGGCAATCATATCCTGAAGGTCCTTGTAGCGCTGCAGGGTTTGCTGCACGCCGCGGGCCACGCGGTAGTGCTCCTCGCCCACCAGCTCCGGCGTAAGGGCCTTGGAGGTGGAGGCGAGCGGGTCCACGGCGGGGTAGATACCCTGCGCGGCGAGCGCACGCTCCAGCACCACGGTGGAGTCCAGGTGGGAGAAGGTGGTGGCGGGCGCGGGGTCCGTCAAGTCGTCGGCGGGCACGTAGACGGCCTGCATGGAGGTGATGGAGCCCTTTCGAGTGGAGGTGATGCGTTCCTGCAGGCCGGCCATTTCCTCCGCCAGGTTGGGCTGGTAGCCCACGGCGGAAGGCGTGCGGCCCAGCAGGGCGGACACCTCGGAACCGGCCTGGGAGAAGCGGAAGATGTTGTCCACGAACAGCAGCACGTCGCGGTTCTCCTCGTCGCGGAAGTACTCGGACATGGAGAGGGCGGAGAGGGCCACGCGGAGACGTGCGCCCGGGGGCTCGTTCATCTGGCCGTACACCAGGGCCACCTTGGAGTTCTCCGGGTGCTCCTGGTCGATGACGCCGGATTCGGACATCTCGTTGTAGAAATCGTTGCCTTCACGTGTGCGCTCACCCACACCGGCGAACACGGACAAACCGGAGTGAGCCTTGGCGATGTTGTTGATGAGCTCCATGATGAGCACGGTCTTGCCCACACCGGCACCGCCGAAGGAACCGGCCTTGCCGCCCTTCAGGAACGGGCAGATGAGGTCAATCACCTTGATGCCGGATTCCAGCACCTCGGAGGACGTGGCCTGCTCTTCCAGGGAGGGGGCGTCTCGGTGGATGGGATAGCGCTTCACATCCTCCAGCTGGCCCTTCTCGTCCACGGTCTCGCCCAGCACGTTGAAGATACGGCCCAGCACCTTCGGTCCCACGGGAACCGAGATGGGGGCGCCCGTGTCCACCACTTCCATGCCGCGCTTCAGGCCGTCCGTGGAGCTCATGGCCACGGTGCGGGCCCAGCCGTCGGTCAGGTGCTGCTCCACCTCCAGGGTGAGGGACTTGGGCTGACCGTCCACCTCGTAGGTGACGGTGAGTGCGTTGTAGATGGCGGGCATTTGCGCGCCGGAGAAGTCGACGTCGACGACGGCTCCGATGATTTGAACGATTTTACCGGTGTTCATAGTGAGGGGGATGGTGGTGGGTTATTCCATGGCCTTCATGGCGGTGGTGATTTCGAGAAGTTCGTTGGTGATTTGGGCCTGTCTGGCCTTGTTGTATTCGAGTGTGAGGTCGCCAATGAGGGTCTTGGCGTTCTCGGTGGCTGCCTTCATGGCGACCATGCGTGCGCACTGCTCGGAGGCCTTGCCCTCCAGCACCAGCTGGGTGATGGCGTTGCTGAAATAGATGGGCAGGATGGAGTTGAGCAGCTCCGCCGGGTTGGGCTCCAGGATGAAGTTGCCGTTGCTGGTGTCCGGCAGGTCATCCGCCCCGGCCACAGCCAGCAGCTCCTCCTTGGTGATGGGCAGCAGCTCCTCCACATGCGGCTTCTGCACCATGATGTTCACAAAGCTTTGATACGCCACCAGCACTTGGCGGTACGTGCCGTCCGTGAAGGCGTCGCGCACGTGGTCCAGCACGGGCTTCAGGTCGGAGTCCGAGAAGTCGTCTCCCAGCGAGTAGGTGGCCGCCAGGTTGCGCCCGGCCTTGGCGATTTGCGCGTTGAGCTTGCCGCCGATGGTGATGTAGTCCGCATCCGCGGGAGCCTTGAGCAGCACCTCTCGCATGAGGTTGGAGTTCAGGCCGCCGCAGAGCCCGCGGTCCGTGTTGACCACCAGGACGAGCACCTTGCCGTGCTCACGCTTCTGCATGAGCGGGGATGCGCTTTCCGCGATGGTTTCCTGCAGGTGACCGAAGACGTTTGCGATGGCGGCGATGTACTCGCGGCCGCGGAGAGCGAGCTCCTGGGCGCGGCGCATCTTGGCGGAGGCCACCATCTGCATGGCCTTCGTGATTTTGGAGGTATTGGTAACCGAGCGGATGCGCCGCTTGATGTCTCTCAGGCTTGCCATGTTACTTCTTGATGCGCGTCTTGAACGCAGTCATGTATTCCTTCAGGCGGGCGTCGATGTCGTCCGTCAGCGCCTTCTCGCGCTCGATGTCCGCCAGCAGCTCCGCCGCGTTGACCGAGGCGTCCTCCTCCAGCGCGTCGCGCACGCTGCGGATGTCGTCCACCGGCACGTCATCCAGGAAACCGCGCTGGATGGCGTAGAGGTTGACGACCTCGGCTGCGAGGCTCTTGGGGGCGTACTGTCCCTGCTTGAAGAGTTCCACAATGCGGCGGCCGCGTTCCAGCTTGGCCTTGGTGGCGGCGTCCAGATCGGAGCCGAACTGCGCGAAGGCCTGCAATTCCTCGAACTGGGCGAGGTCCAGCTTCACGGAGCCGGCGAGCTTTTTCACAATCTTGGTCTGCGCGCTGGAACCCACGCGGCTCACGGAGATACCCACGTTGATGGCCGGGCGCACGCCCTGGTAGAACAGGTCCGTGTCCAGGAAAATCTGGCCATCCGTGATGGAGATGACGTTGGTGGGAATGTACGCGGAAACGTCGCCGGCCTGGGTCTCGATGATGGGCAGCGCGGTGAGGGAGCCGCCCTTGCGGCCGCCCTCGCTGTTGATGCGCGCGGCGCGCTCCAGCAGGCGGCTATGCAGGTAGAACACGTCGCCGGGGTAGGCTTCTCGGCCGGACGGGCGGCGCAGGATGAGCGACACCTGGCGGTAGGCCACGGCGTGCTTGGAAAGGTCATCGTACACGATGAGGGCGTCCTGGCCCTGGTCCATGAAGTACTCGCCCATGGCGCAACCGGCGTAGGGAGCCAGGTACTGCATGGCGGCGGAATCGGATGCAGAGGCCACCACCACGATGGTGTACGGGAGGGCACCGCTTTCCTCCAGCTTGGCCACCAGGCGGGAGACGTTGGCGCGCTTCTGGCCCACGGCCACGTAGATGCTGTAGAGCGGGCGGAAGGAGGCGTCGCCGCTTTCCTCGCCGCGCTTGTTCTGCTGGGCCTGGGAGATGATGGTGTCGATGGCGATGGCGGTCTTGCCGGTGGAGCGGTCGCCGATGATGAGCTCGCGCTGGCCGCGGCCGATGGGAATCATGGCATCGATGGGCAGGATTCCGGTCTGCACGGGCTGGTTGACGCCCTGGCGGGAGATGATGCCGGAGGCAATCTTCTCCACTGGGTAGTGCGCGGCGGCCTCAATCGGCCCCTTGCCGTCCAGCGGGTTGCCCAGCGTGTCCACCACGCGCCCCAGCAGACCGGGGCCCACGGGCACCTGCAGCAGGCGCCCCGTGGTCTTGCAGGTGTCGCCCTCCTTCAGGTCGGCCCCGTTGCCGATGAGCACAGCGCCCACCTCGTTCTCCTCCAGGTTCATGGCCAGGCCCATGACACCGCCGGGGAACTCGATCATTTCATTGAGCATGGCGTTGCTGAGGCCCTCGATGCGGGCCACGCCGTCGCCGATAGCCTTGATGGTGCCGACGTTTTCGGAGGCAGCCTGCGTGGTGATGTTGCGGATTTGCGCTTCAAGTTCTTGTACGATGTTGCTCATACGCGTTCGATTTTGGAAAGGATTGTTCTGGGAGGTTAGGAGATGCGGGAAAGGCGGTCGATGCGGGATTTGACGGAGGCGTCCGTCACGTTGTCGCCCACCTTCACGGTGAGCCCGGCAATCAGCGCGGGGTCCGTCTTCCACTCATACTCCAGCCCGGTGTGCTTGGCATCCAGGCGGGCCTTGATGGCGGCCTGCTGCTGCTCGGTGAGGGGCACAGCGCTGGTGACGGTGGCGGTGCGGCGCGCCTGCTCCAGGCGCAGCAGCTCCGTGAAGGCGGCCAGCAGGGGCACGTAGTTGCGGGGCTTGCGCTCCTGCAGCGTGGCGGCCACGCGGCGCACGGCCGCCTCGTCCGGCAGGCCGTCCGCGCCAATGCACGCGCGCATGAGGCGGCGGGCCTGGGCCTGTACTTCCTTGCTGATTTTCATCGGGGATTAAAGGTTGTTGATGGCTTCGTCGTTGATGCGGCGGTGGTCCTCCTCGGTGAGGACCTTGCCGGTGACCTGCGCAGTGGCGGCGGCCACCAGGCGCACGAATTCGCCCTTGAGGGCCTCCTTCTCGCGCTGGCTGTCCATGGCGGCCTGGCGGTGAGCGTTGTCAATCACGGTCTGCGCCTCCGCGGTGGCCTTGGCGGAGAGGTCCGCCTGCAGGCGTGCGGCGGTCTGGCGTGCGGCGTCCAGCTCCTTCTTGCCGGAGTCGCGGGCCTCGGTGAGGATTTGCTCGCCGGTGGCCTTCACGTCGGCCAGCTCCTTTTCCGAGCGTGCGTGCATGGCCTCGCCCTCCTCGATACGCTTGCGGCGCTCCTCCAGCTGGGCCATGATGGGCTTGATGCCGAAGAAGACCACCACCGTCACCACAATGGCGAAGGCGATGAAGTGCGCGATGAAGGCGTCCGTGTGCAGGCCGAACTTGTTGGCGAATTCCTGGAGGTCGAAAGCGAGCATGTATGGCATGGCGTGATACGGTGCGGTGAAATGGTTTGGAAAGGGGACGGTGCCGCGGCGGGGGAGCCGCCGCGGCACGCGGGCGGTTTTACTTCGTGCCCATGAAGATGGCCACGAAGGCAACACCTTCCACCAACGCGGCCAGCACGATGGAAAGGGCAAGGATCTTACCGAAGGCGGCAGGATTGCGGCCGGCGGCCTCGGAGGCACCGCGGCCAATGAGGCCGATGCCGATGCCGGCACCGACGACTGCGAGGCCTGCACCAATGGCGGGTATGACTGTAGGATCTGGCATAATAATGTATTTTTTGTTGTTTCTGTTAAACCCCCGACCTCACGTGGTCATGATCCGCCGGGGGAAGCTTTTCTTTCCCTATGCGGCGGTTTGGGGTTTCTCCTCCTCCTCTTCCTCCGAGCCCACCTGGGTGGAAAGGAACAGGGCCGTGAGCATCAAGAACACCAGGGCCTGCACAAAGCCCACCAGGATTTCCAATGCCATGAACGGCATCACCGCCAGGAAGTTGATCTCGCTCATCTTCTCCATGATGGCCTCGCCGGCGTAGATGTTGCCGAAAAGTCGCGCGGCCAGCGCCACCGGGCGCACCGCAATGGAGATGAGCTCAATGATGCCCACAAAGAAGAAGATGGGCATCAGCAGGTATTTCAGCACGCCCACCAGGCCACCCTTGGGGCCGAAGATGTGCTTCAGGAAGTGCCACGGGCCCTGCTCCGCTATGCTCCAGATGAACCACAGCAGCGCGTAGAAGAAGCCCAGGAAAACGGTGACGCCCAGATCGGCGTTCGCGCCGCGCAGCAGAGGCTTGCCCTCATAGGTGATTTCGCCCACGCCGGGGATGAGGCCCATGTAGTTGCTCACCAGAATGAGCAGGAAGATGCTGGCGAAGTACCAAAAATATTTCTTGGCCAAGTACGGGCCCGTCAAGCTCTCCACAAAGTTGTACAGGCTCTCAAACACCCATTCCACGAAGTTCTGCAGCTTGCCGGGGATACGCTCCATCTTGCGCGTGGCCAGCCGCAGCAGGATGGTCAGCACCACCACCGCCAGGCAGAACATCACCAGCGAGTTGCTGATGGGCAGCGAGTGCCCCGGCCAGAACGGCAGGTCAATGTTCCACAGCACGGGCGCATCCGTGGACAATCCCTCCGCATGCTCCTCTGCCGCTTGCGCCGTCGCGCCCCCCAACATCAAGAGACCCGCCGCGCCGAACATCAATTTTTGCACAAGCATTCTCATTTCGTTCTTTCTCAGTATACGCCCCGCCAAAAAGTGCGTCAAGCACAAACCTCCCGCATTTTTTCCTTTTGTGTTGCGCGGGCATGGAATTTGTGGTAGTGTTGGAGCTGCTATGGAAAAGACATTGTTCCAGAAAATAGCAGACAAGGAGATACCGTCGGACATGGTGTACGAGGACGAACTGTGCGTGGCGTTCCGCGACATATCGCCGAGTGCGCCGGTGCATATCCTGCTGGTGCCGCGCAAGCCTCTGCGGGACATAGCATGCGCCACGGCGGAGGATGCGGCGCTGCTCTCACACCTGATGCTGAAGGTGGGGGAGATAGCGCGTGCGGAGGGAATCTCGGAAAGCGGGTTCCGCACGGTGCTCAACACCGGCGAGGACGGCGGCCAGACCGTGCCGCACCTGCACATCCACATCATCGGCGGGCGTTCCATGCAGTGGCCCCCCGGTTAGGATTCCTTTCTTAGTCTCCCATGAGCAAGCAAAAGGTGGAGCACACGGTGTGGGTGTCGCAACACACGCTGGAGGTGGTGTTGTCCCACAGCAAGCTGAGGCTGTCCTTTTTGGAGGAGGGCCTTGTACGCTGCCGCTACGTGACGAGTCCGGTGTTCGAGAACATCCCTAGCTACGGGGTGGCTCCGGAATACCGCGCAGCGCCGCCGCCTCTGCAAGCGCAGGACTGCGGCGACTACCTTCTTGTGCGCACGCCAAGGATTTCCCTGCACATCCGCAAGGAGGACAGCGGGCTGGAATTCTATGATGCGGAGGGAGTGTGCCTGTGCGCGGATGCGGAGGGCTTCGGCCACCGCCTCAACGAGCGCACGGGCGACGACCTTGTGTGGGTGCAGAAGAAGATGCCACCCAAGGCGCACTTCTTCGGTCTGGGGGACAAGCCCGGCAAGCTGAACCTGCGCGGACGCCGCCTGGAGATGTGGGGGGCGGACCACTACAAGTTCACCCCGCAGAGCGACCCGCTCTACAAGAGCATTCCGTTCTTCCTGTGCCTCAACGAGGGGCGCCAGTACGGCATCTTCTTTGACAACACCATGCGCTCCTACTTCGATTTCGGCAAGGAGCGCGCCGACCAGCTGCTTTTCGGCGCAGACGGCGGGGTGATGGACTACTACTTCATCATGGGCAGTACGGCGCTGGAGACGGTGAGCCTGTACACGAGGCTCACCGGGCTGCCGCCCATGCCCCCGCTCTGGACCCTGGGCTACCACCAAAGCAAGTGGAGCTACTACCCCGAGCAGGTGGTCACCGATTTGGCCGCGGAATTCCGCAAGCGCCGCATTCCCTGTGATTCCATCCACCTGGACATCCACCACATGAAGCGATACCAGGCGCTCACCTGGGACCGCACCCACTTCCCCGACCCGCCCGGCATGATCCGCCGCCTTGACGAGCAGGGGTTCAAGGTGGTCTGCATTGTGGACCCCGGCATCAAAATCAACCCCAACAACTACGTCTGGAAGAGCGGGTTCGAGAAAAACCTATTCTGCCGCCGGCACGACGGCGCGCTGCTGCGCGGCACGGTTTGGCCGGGCGAATGCAACTTCCCGGACTTCACATCGGAGGACACGCGGCAATGGTGGGCAAGCCTTTTCCACCGCCAGGTGGCGGAGTACGGCGTGCGCGGCATCTGGACGGACATGAACGAGCCGGTGATGTTCCCGGACAAGACGTTCCCGGACGACACACGGCACGCGTTCGACGGCTTCTCCTGCTCTCACCTGAAGGCGCACAACGTGTACGGCCAGTGCATGGCCAAGGCCACACGGCAGGGCATGGAGCAGGCCGCGCCGCAGCGCCGCCCGTTCGTGCTGTCGCGCTCCGGGTTCGCGGGGCTGCAGCGCTGGGCTGCCACCTGGACGGGCGACAATGATTCCGACTGGGAAAACCTGCAGATGGCCAACCTGATGGTGCAGCGGTTGAGCGCCAGCGGCGTGTCGTTCTGCGGGTCGGACACGGGCGGCTTCCTGGGGCATCCCACGCCGGAGCTGTTCTGCCGGTGGATGCAGATGGCGGCGTTCCACCTCTTCTTCCGCAACCACAACAACGGAGAGTTCGGCGGCCAGGAGCCCTGGTGCTTCGGCGAGGAAACGGAAACGCTGGTGCGCCGCGCCATCGAGGAGCGCTACCGCCTGCTGCCCTACCTCTACACCCAGTTCCACCGCTACCACACCGATGGCACACCCGTCATCCGCTCCCTCGCCCTCATGCTCCACGATAACACGGACATGTACTGGCGCAGCACGGAATTCTTCCTCGGCGACGCCCTGTACGTTGTCCCCGTGCATTACAAGGGCCAGGCGGAGCAGAAGCTCTTTGTGCCGCCCGGAACCTGGTACTGCTACCACACGGACAACCGCGTGCCCGTGAGCAACGCGGAGTTCGTCACCCCGGTGGTGCGCACGCGCATTCCCGTGCTGGTGAAGGGCGGCTGCATCATTCCGCGCTGGCCCGTGCAGCAGTATGTGGGCGAGCTTGCCGTGCCTCCCTGCACGCTGGACCTCTGGTGGGCGGCCAACACAGACGAAACCAGCAGCCTGTACGAGGACGAGGGCGACGGCCCGGACGCCGAGAACTTCGGTGCGTTCCGCCTGCACGGGTTCCGCTACCACGCGGAGGCGCGCAGCATGCGGCTCGCCGCAGAGCACAGCGGAAACCTGGACAACGGCCGCACGGAGTTCGCCTTTGCGCTGCACAGCCTGCCGCGCGATGCCGCACCGCACGCCGTGTGCGACGGCACCGAGCTTGCGTGCGAGTACGATGCGGAGGCGCATATGCTGCGCGCCACCCTGCCCATCCACTTCGCCACGCTGGAGATTGCTTTCTGACCCGCCATGAAAAAGGATACCGTAGGTAAGATTGTGGAACGCCTGGACAGCCTGGGTACGGAGGAACTGCGCCGTATCTTCCTGCGCATGGCTTCCGACAAGGGACTGCTGCAAGACGTCTTCGACGCCCTGCGCGACGGGCTCATCCTTTTCGATGCGGAAGGGCATGCCAGGCTCGCCAACCGCGCGGCGGCCAAGATGTACGCGAGCCCGCTGCACGAGCTGCTCGCGCAGCCGTTCGAGGCTCTGGTGGGCAACACCTGCAGCTGGGAGGACATCGTGGGCAGCGGCGTCGCCGTCACAAGAGACCTCCAGGTCAACTATCCGGAACAGCGCCACTACAACTTCTTCATCACTCCCGTGGGCGACGGATCGGAGTACCTCCTGCTCATCCGCGACGACACGGAAACCCGCATGCAGGGCGAGGAGGACGCGGAGGCGGAACAGATGAACCTGCTCACCTACCTTTCCAGCGCCGTGGCCCATGAAATCGGCAACCCGCTCAATTCCCTCGGCCTGAACCTACAGCTGCTCCAGCGCAAGCTCAAAAAGCTTCCGCCGCAGGAATGGGAAAGCGTGGCCCCTCTGCTGGAGGGCGCGCTGGACGAAACGCGCCGCCTGGACACCCTGCTCCACCAGTTCCTGCAGTCCATGCGCCCCACGCGCCCGCAACGCCGGCCCGTGGACCTCGCGGGCATCGTCAACCGCGTCATCTCCACCCTCACCCCGGAGATTGCACCGCGCGGCATCGCCGTCCACACCGAGCTGGACGCGCACCAGCCCGAGCTCTCCGCCGACCCCGACCAGCTCTTCCAGGCCCTCTTCAACCTCATCCGCAACGCCTACCAATCCATCCCCGGCAGCGACGGCGGCATCTACATCGCCACCGCCCACACGGACTCCGATGTTCGCATCAACATCAGCGACACCGGCACGGGCATCTCCCATGAGGTCATGGGCTCCATGTACGAGCCCTTCCGTTCCACCAAGAAGAAGGGAAACGGCCTCGGTCTCCTGATTGTGCGCCGCATCATCAAGGACCACGGCGGCTCGCTGGCCTTCGCCTCCAAGGAGGGTACCGGCACCAGCGTCACCATCACCCTGCCCCGCGCGGATAAGGTGGTGCGGCTGCTCCCGGCGTAACGCCGGGAATTTACAATTTACGATTGACGATTTACAATTTTGAAATAGAGCCGCGCCCCTAGGGGCGCGGTGGCTTTATACACAACGCAGGCACACAAACAAATTCTAAATACTAAATTCTCAATCAAAAATTCAAAATATCCTCTACGCCCGCACTGTCTCCTCGCGCTCAAAGAAACCGCCCCGCTTGGCGGAGAGCCAGGCGGGGCGTGAAATGGCTTTGGTAGGCATGCCCTACTTCCTGCGGCGACGCGAGGCGAGTGCGCAGAGAGCCAGCAGGGAGAGCGTGCCTGTGGCGGGTTCGGGTACAACTTGTTGTTCAAAGGAGCCGGAGAGGCTGAGCACGCCGCCGTCCTTGAGATTGTACGCAAGGTTGTAGATGCGGGAATTGAGATCAGTGCCAGCGTCCAGGCCAGGCCCGTTGGCAAAGGCTCCCTCCTCGGTAGCAACGTAGAACTTCGTTTGCAAGGCAAGGTGTTGCAGGAAATCCGAGGTAAAGACATCCGTGTTGCCGATACCCGTGGCAATATCCATGGAGAAGTCGCCCGTGCCTCCAAGAAGGGTGGCGAGAGCGTCTCCTCCCACGGCGAACTTCAAATTGGCAGCATCGCCAAACGTGAGTTCATTGGTGCCGCTCAATTTCAAGTTGGAGTACGCATCGTTGCTCCATCCATTGAGCTGGTCTGTGGCGGCGGTACTCCAGTCGGAAACACTGAACACAATGTCACCTGCTTTCACGTCCAGGTTGCCCGTGTAGGTCTGCTGGCCGGGGGAGTTGCCCACGATGAGCGTACCACTGTCCACGGTGACATCAGCAAACGTACCGCAGCCCTTGAGGGTACCGCCCTTCACGGTGGTGGTCAAGGTCAGCGCGCCGTCATTGACTTGCACACCGGAGGTGATGGTGAGCGAGAGGGACTGGCCCTCCTTGCCCTGCACGCGGGCGCCTGCATCCACGGTGAGGGCGGTGGTCTCCGAGATGGTGGCATCCTTGCCGAAGATGAAACTGCCCTCATGCACGCGGATATCGCCCACGAGCGAGACGTCGCCCGTCACCTCCGCGGTGCCCAGGCCGGTCTTGTCCAGGTTGCCCTCACCCGTGAGCGTGCCGAAGCTGGCGGTGTTGCCTTCCGTCACCTCCAGCGTGTTGGTGCCGCTGGTGGCGCTCAGGTTGATTTTCCCGGCGATAGTGTCCGTGCGGTCCACTTTCAGGGTACGGTCGGTTCCGGCCACCTTTGAATTCTCAAAGCTGATGGCACCCTCGATTCGTCCGCCGCCGTCCAGGTCCTTGCGCTTTGCGTCACAGTCAATCAGGGTCACCTGGCCGCCGCGCAGGTTCAGGTCGCCAGTGGTTACCACTTCGTCAGTGTAGAGCTCATGATATGATGTGAATCCATTTCCCTCGTCCTCGGTATACGGCACCACCTTTTTGGCTTCCACGGGGCTGCCATCCACGCTGGCGTCTCGCAAGTCGTATTGGAGCTTGTAGTCTTCTGCACCGTCCACAATGAGGTTGCAGTAGTGTGAGAAGACGTCCTGATCCTGTTCGACAAGGTTATTGCCCACCTTCACGTCATAGTCAAGGAAGCGGATACCTGTGGTGCGCAAGACGAAAATGTCTCGAATTGTATGCGAATTCCCCCAGTAATCGGAGTCCATTAGCCCAGGGCCATTTAATGAACTCTCGTCAGAGGGAAAAATGCTAAGTTCCCTGTACTTGCCTTTTTCTTCATATATATCGTTGTTGTCTGATATATAGAACTTGTCTATCAGCCCCTCTTCATTTGCGTTGACCCCATAAACCGTCATTGCGTGGGAAGGAGTAGAGAACAACACGGCATAGTCGTCATCCATGTATTTGATGATTCTCTCGGAAGCAGATTGGTAGAGGGTTTTGTCTGGACTCTCGGCGTTGCTAGACAAGAACCTATACGTTTGAATCATGGTATATTTGTACTTGTAGCGCCAATCCGTCTCAGGGTGGGCCTCGTACTGCTCATGATTTGCCCCGGATGAGTTGCCGTAGTCTGAGCTGCTGAGATTAGCACCGGCAAGACGATTGTAGTAGCCGCTATGCTGAATACCCGACGATTCAAGTGCGGTCAGGGCATAACTCTCGACGGAGTACAGCCCCTCCCAACCAGTCATCCAATGTTGGATGGCTGTCCCAGGAAAACCTCCCTTGTTTTTCCACCACAGACGGATGTTATCCCATACTTCATATCCTCGTGGTGTTCCCTCCGGGATAATCAGAGCACCATTTTCTTCCACACGGTCTTGCCACCACGCAATCGCATTTGCAGCCGAGGCTGCCCAGCACATGTCCCAGTCTATGCTTGGAGAGCGCTTGTATGATGTGTATCCGCCCTCAAGAAGGTTTGTTTCCTTGTTGATTGAAACGCCTTTCCACCAGTGCTCGGTGGCGTTCAGCGGAGTGGCGGCTATGGCTCCCAGTAGTGCCAGCAGTGTCAGTGTCCTTTTCATTTTTACCTTGTATCGATTATAAATAAGGGTGGCTCCCTATCAAGGTACAAGCATACAGTATTTGGAATACTGTAGGAGGGCAACGGCCTCGCAAACCCATATGCGGCGCGGGTTACACGTGATTGGGCGCATTGGCTGCAGTCGGGCGGGCTTACATGGCAAACCGCAAATTTCACCACAATGACGCGAAAATTTCCATTTCCGTTTGACAACAGTATTCCAAAAGCTGTAGGGGATAGGCGGGGAAATTGAGGATTTCGGGGTTGGGATTTAAGATTTTTTCTTGAACAATCGAGGCGCTTGCCGTACGATATAGGGTATGAAAATACATTTTTGCGGAGCGGCGGAGACCACGACGGGATCCCAGCATTTGCTGGAGATCAACGGCAAGCGCATCCTGCTGGATTGCGGCATGTTCCAGGGACATCGCGATGACGAATTGCGCATCAACCGGGATTTCCCGTACTTCGACCCCGCCACGGTGGACGCGGTGGTGCTGTCGCACGCGCACATCGACCACTCCGGCAACCTGCCGAACCTGGTGAAGAAGGGCTACAAGGGCTTCATCTTCTGCACGGACGCCACACGCGACCTTTGCCAAATCATGCTGGCGGACGCGGCGCGCATCCAGGAGAGCGACTGCAAGTTCCTCAACAAGATGGACAAGCGCAAGGGCGGCAGCGGCGAGGTGGCGCAGGTCATCTACACCGAGCAGGACGCGGAAGCCTGCCTGCGCCGCTTCATCAGCATCAACTACGACACCCCCTTCCCCATCCTGCCCGGCGTGACCATGACGCTCATCGACGCGGGGCACATTCTGGGAGCATCCCAGGTGCTGCTGGAGTTCGACGACGAGGAGGACGGGCGGCACAAGCGCCTGCTGTTCAGCGGTGACGTGGGACGCGGCAACAACGAGCTCCTGCGCGACCCCGTTCCGGTGGAGGACGTGGACATCATGCTGATGGAATGCACGTACGGCGGGCGTCACCACGAGGCGCCTACGCGCAGCGACGAGCTGTTCTGCAAGACCATCCGCGATGCGATGGGACGCGGCGGCAACGTGTACATCCCGTCCTTTGCGGTGGAGCGCACGCAGCAGCTGCTCTACCTGCTGAACCGTGCGTACAAGAACGGCACCATCCGCGATTACTACCCCGTGTACGTGGACAGCCCGATGGCGGTGAGCGCCACGGAGATTTTCCGCCTGCACCCGGAATGCTTCAACAAAGAGCTCTACACCTTCCTCTTCGAGGAGCGCGACCCCTTCGGCTTCGAGCAGCTCCACATGGTGCGCACCGTCTCCGAATCCCAGAAAATCAACAACCTCCGCGAGAAGGCCATCATCATCTCCGCCTCCGGCATGTGCGAGGCCGGCCGCATCCTCCACCACCTTAAAAACGGTATCGGAACACCCAGCAACACCGTTCTCTTCGTCGGATATTGCGCCGCCAACACCCTCGGCCGCCGCATCATGGACGGCGCCAGGGAAGTCTCCATCCTGGGCGACAGGTTCCCGGTGCGCGCACGGGTGCAGACGCTGGATTCCTTCTCAGGCCATGCAGACCACGATGAGCTGCTGCGCTACTTCAAAGCCACGGGCGGCCGCAAGGAGAAGGTGTTCCTGGTGCACGGCGAGAAGGAATGCACCGCCGCCATGAAGCAGGCCCTGCAAGAGTTCCACGGCGGTGAGGTCCACGTGGCGCACCTGAACACCACGGTCACATGCTGAGAGGACGCCGAATCATGCTTGCCCTGGCACTGGGGGCAGCCCTGTGTTGCTGCGACACCCAGTACAGCCACGCCACCCCGCAGGCCGCGCAGGAGCTTGCCCAGCTCATGCAGGAAATCCAGGAAGCCCCGTTCGACAGCCGGGCGGAGTCCATCTTCCCGGACTGGGATGCCGTGGTGGAATTCACCAAGCTTTATGAACGCTTCCAGGATGCGGACGACACGCGGCTCACCACGCCCGGCGGCGTAAGCATCCTGCACGCCGCCTGCTTCTTCAAGAAACCCGAGCTGGCGCGCTGCCTGCTGGCGGACGGCGCGGATCCCAACGCCGCCACGGAAGCAGGGCTCACCCCGCTCGCCCTAGCCGTGGGAAGGGGCGGGACCGACGACAGCGACGAGGAAGCCGCGCTGCAACTGATTGACGTGCTGCACCGCGCCGGAGCGCGCCCGGAACCGGGGGCCATGGTGCAGGCTGCACAGGCGGCAAGCGACAATATGCCGCGAGAACGCGTGTTTGCCGCGCTGCTGGATATGGGGTGCCCGCCGAGCGATGAAAGCGTCTTCCTCACCGTCCTGAACGGCTGGCACGCCCTGCTGCTGCGGCAGGGGGAGTTTGTGAAAACCCTTCCGCAGGAAACGGTGGATGAATTCATCACCGTTGCCACGGCGTGTTACGAGGGCGATTGCACACCCATCATCCAAACGCTGGTGGAATGGAAACCCAACGTGAGCCGCGCAGCGCTGGACACCGCACTGCGGAACACAGCCAACGCCGCATGGCATTCTCCGGATGCGGAGACGCTCGCTTACGCGCTGCGCACCAGCGAGACCCTGCTCCGCCTGGGAGCCAACCCCAACGTGGAGGAAGAGGAGGAGCCCAGCGCGGCGGATATCATCTGCGCCGTGCCTGCCTGGGCAGATGCCCTGCGCCGCGCGGGATACGCCATCCAGCCGAATCCCAGCGTCTTCACGGAGGGAGAGGAGCTGCACCACCAGGTGGTGCGCGCCGACATGCTGCAGCGCGCCCTTCCCGCGGGCGACCCGGATTTGTTCAACCGCGTGGCGGCCCTGGTCACAGAAACTCACGAGGACCAGGACTGCTGCTGCGAGCACAACATCCACAGCAGCGCGCTGGGCCTGCTGCTGCGCACGGACCCGCAGAAAACCTCGGAAATCATCACCGCCCTGCCCATCTGGCAGGATTTGGACGCGTGGGAGAGGCACGGTGGCACCAGTCTGCTGCCCGCCATGCTCGAGGTGGCACAGGGAGAGAACTCCCAGCTTGCCCTGCCGCCGCAAAAAGTGTGCCGCATAGCACAAGAAATGAACACACGCGGCATGCAGGAAGAAGCCTGCACCCTGCTCTCCCTGCTGAGCGCCACGCCCACGCAGGAAGCTGCGGACACCTTGCAACGCTATGCAGGTGATGCCACGCACCCCGCGCTGCAGGCGGGGGCGCTCTGTGCGCTCGTGCGCCGCGAGCACCTGCCGCAGCCGGAGGAGGGCTCCGTGGAGGAATGGATGGAAAAACATCCTGACACCGCCACGCACCCCGCCGTGCAAACCGCGTGCCTGCTCACCTCCACCGCCAGGCTCTGGGGCGGCCAGATGAGCCCCGTTCAGCGGCAAAGGCTGCTGCAGGCCATGCGCGACATCGGCGCCGCAGAGGCCGCAGAGAAACACGAGGCCATCATCAAACACCTGAACAACCCGGATGCCCTTGACGAACTGGAAAGTGGCGACCAATCCTGGAAATTCCGCTTCAAATCCCGTATCGGCGAATTCGTTCTCCAGCACAAGGATGAATTTTAACCCGCAGGGTGCATATTGCGGGATTTTGGATCACTGCCGCCACATAAAAACGCACGGAGAGGTGCAGCCCTTGGCGCTAATTCACCCCGCCATTCGGCGGGGTTCCGTGAATTGTCGCGCACGCGGGGATACCCCCACGGTTTTCACCGTGGGCTTGATGCAAGGTAGCACTCCGCATGCGCGGGGTGCATGGGAAAGCAGACCGTATTAGCATCAGCGAACCGTGTGAGCATGCACAACCCTTCACTCCTCAAACCAACGCATGATATTCCACCACGCCCGCAGTCATTATATGCGTACGGCATTCACGCCGTGTGTGTACACACACCGCATGAAAATAAAATCCCAAATCTAAAATCTTAAATCCTCAATCCCAAATTACAACACACCCCTGTGTAGCCACACAGCGCTTGCGATGCCGCACGCCCGTCACTCCACGGTGTCCAGGTGCGTAACGCTGCTACGGGGCTTGGAACCCAGGTCCAGAGCGCGGTTGAGGACGTGCTCGGGGTCGCTATCGAAACGATAGGCGGAGCAATCGGGGCAAATCTCCGCATCGCGGTCCACCACGGCGCCGCAAACGGTGCAAACCTTATAGCTGGCGGGGTCGTTGGTGATGGTGGTGGCAATCTCCTTGAAGTCGGGCTTCATGATGCGGTGATAGGTTGAAAAGATAAGCGGGGCACCGGTTGCAGCCGATGCCCCGCCACCAAAGGGAAAACCGAAAGGGGATTAGGCGATGGAGGCGATGGCCTTCGCAGCCTTGCTCTTGTAGTTGGAAGCACGGTTGGCGGGCACGGTGCCACGCTTGGCCGCCTTGTCAATAGCAGAGGCGAAGTTGTTGTAAGCCACAGCGGCAGCGTCCTTGTCCTTGCCTTCAACGGCGGCATCCACCTTCTTGCGAAGGGTGCGGACGCGGGACATGATGGAACGGTTGACAGCCGTGCGGGCGATGGTCTGGCGGATGCGCTTCTTAGCGGACTGAGTATGAGCCATAGTGTATAGTGATTGGTTTTCGCTTGGTGCGGAGATTATACTCATCTGCAACGAAGTGTCAAGTGAATTGGCACGAAAAATTTCATAAAATAAAAATCATTGCCATTCCATAACGCTCAAGTAGAGGAGCGTTCCCCTGCATGGTTGCGGATTTACCTCATGGGAAATCGTTGCTCGCGGTCTAGGATTTCATCTGCATGTCATCTACGGGGCGGGGTGGAATGACTGGTGTCAGCGAGCGTGGTTCCATCTTCGCCAAGGCTACGCCGAGACAGGAGGTATGAGCGCCAAGTGTTGCATCTCTCCAAGCGCTTTTATGAGATGGCAATGAAAAAATATAGTCTTGACAAGCAGCGGAGTTAATAAAAAGCCCGCCCTGCGAGAAGCAGGGCGGGCGAAGTTACCAGTGAACCTTGGCAGTCAATCAGGGATTGACCAGGCCATCATCCGGGAAGAGGCCCGGCGTGGTGGACGGAGAGGCGTCTCCGCTGCCGGAATCACGATGACGGATCGGCTTGCCGAGCGGGTCAAGAATCTCAGCGGTCACGAAGACCATCAGGTTCTTGCGGATGTGGGATTCCACATTGCTGCGGAAGAGACGGCCGATGAACGGCAGGTCACCGAAGACGGGCACCTTATCCTCCACCTTCTGCACTTCATCGTTGATCAAACCACCGATGGCGATGGTGTGACCATCATACACGCAGGGGTTGGAGTTGATGTAGCGGCGGCTGAAGATGGGCATGTCGATGCGGTTTTCAGTCAGCACGATGTGCTCAATCTCGGTTTCGTTGGCGATACCGGCGGTGATGGGCGAGCCGTAGTTCACGAAGCCCTCGAACTGGACCACGCGAATCTCGAAGCGCTTGAAGTGGATGATGTCACCCTCGCCCTCCTTGAGCGGGTCAATCTGGAAGCGCATCATGATACCGACGTCTTCCACAGCCCATTCATCCGGGTTGGCGGGAGCAGCCACGGGAAGGCCACCGCCACCCCAGTTGCCGTTGTTACCGTTGTTACCGTTGTTACCGTTGTTACCACCGCTCTGAATCTGCGGGGCTTCGTAGGAGATCGGGTAGGTAAAGCGGCGAACCACCTCAATCTTGGCGCAACCTTCTTCGTCGTCCTGGGCGGTCATACGCTCATCCGGAGCCGGAGCGAACTCCATGGGCTCGTCACCGCTGATGACCAAGCTCGGGGCAGACATGATATCCACGCCCTTCTTCTGGGAAAGGCCGCGCATAATCATCTGGTAGGAGCCGGAATCAAAGATGCCGGAGAGGGAGAGGATGCCGGGAGCAGCGCTCGTGGTCTGGGACTCGCCAGCGGAGCCGGACTTGATCAGGTTGGTCAGCGTGTTGGCGGTGATGGCGCCTGTGCCCGAACGGTTACCACCGGTCACCAGGCCGTCGCCCAGCGTTTTGGTGTTGACGTGATCCTTGAGCCAGGAATCACCACCCGGGACGTGGCGGTTGATGGGCCAGGAACCCTCGCCGTTGTAGTTGTTGGCAAAGGCGGAACCACCGGAGGACACGAAGTCCGTCACGGAGCGGAGCGGGTTGGAGTTCACACCGTTCACGCCACCGAGGTAGGTGTTGCCGGAGTTGCTGACGGAGAAGGGATTGACCACCCAGTCGAAGCTGAGCTCTTCCTCGTTGGTCTGCTCAATCTCCACGAACTTGGCGCTCACCTTGACCATCTTGGGCATGTTCTGACGGTAGGTGTTCACAGCCTCTTCCACAGTGTCGAGCTCGTCATCCGTGTTGTAGACGGTGAGCATGCCCGTAGCGGGAGAGTACTTGGCGGAAGAACCCTGCGGGAAGCTGACGCCCATGTTGATGAGGGCGGCCTTCGGGTCGATCTTGGCGGACTTGTGGCCGGTGTCGGAAGTGAAATCATCATCGCCGGAATCCTCCTCGTCACCACCGCTGGACTGGAAGAAGGCGGAGCGGACCTGCCACTGGCGGCGGCTCATGCGCTGGGAGGCGGCACCCTTCTGGTACACCACCACGGCGCTGTCTTCCACGCGCATGTCGCAGTTGGCCTGGGAGCACATGCGGCGCAGCAGCTCGGCACCGGTCAGGTCGGTCATCTTCAGGGAAGAGATGATAGCCGGGGCAATCGGAGCAGCCACAGCCACGGGGCCGGCGGAAGAGGTATCCTCCTCGCTCTCCTCATCCTCTTCTTCCTCATCATCGGAGGAAGCGGAAGTGGTGCTGGCCACGGGAGCGGCGGCCTGCTGGGCCTTTTCAAAGATGAAGTTCAGATGCACACCCTGCTTGCGGGCCTCGGCGCGCAGGAAGTCGAGGGCGTCCTCCATGGGAGTGTCCTCAAAGTTCACAGCGGCGATGTGCAGGCCGTTCAGGGCCTCCGTGTTGCGGAGCACATCCGGGGAGATGACGGTGCCGCCGCCGGTGTTGCCGTAGGCCAGGTCGGCCGGGGCGTCGGACTCGGCGTTCAGGCTGTCCCACGTGGCGTCCACATCTTCCAGGGCGCGGGCACGCACAGCGTCGTGGGCGCTCTTGTAGTACTTCATCTTGCGCTTGCTCACAGCCTCCTGGCCGCGGCGGGCAGCGGTGTTGTACTTGTCGATCTTCAGCACGCGAGCGAACTCGGCGTAGGCCTTGTCGAAGTCGCCCAGGTCATAGTAGCCGTAGGCGAGGGTGAGCAGACGGTTCACCTCGTCCACGTTCTTCACGTGCTCCGGGGTGAGGGCGGGATTGTTGCGAATGGGGTCGCGAAGAAGGGAGAGCTCCTGGCGTGCGCGCTTGTTGTTCGGGTCACGCACCAGCACGTCGAGCAGCAGCTGCTCGGCGTCGTCATAGCGGCCCACGCGGGAGTATTCAATAGCGACGGCGATGGAGGCATCGCTAATGCTCTTGACAATGAAATCCTGCCACTGTGCGGTGGCGGGAGCCTTCGGGATCTTCTTCCAAGCCTCCTGGTATTTCTCCAGGGCGACAGCATACTTCTTGTCGCGGTAAGCGGTGCGGCCTTCCTCCAGGGCTTGGAGAGCTTCCTGCGTCTGGGCGGTGCGGCGAGCCGTCTCACGATAGTTGATGCTTTCCTGAACAGCGGCGGGAGCCTGGGCGCTGATGGCCTGCTGGACGGCTACGGGAGTATCCTCGTAGACGGCGGAGGGGCCAACCTCGCTGACGCCGGCAGAGGTGGAGGGCATGATGTAGCCTTCCGTGGAAGCGCCACCGCGGCGGGCGGCGTTAATGCTCTGCGCGGGCATAGCTGCTGCGGGGCGCGCAGCGGGCTGCTCGGGGGAGGGAATGGAAACCGCGGATTGCGCCTGCACGTAGGGGCACGCTGCAGCCACAGCCATGAGTATCATTGTTCGCTTTGCGATGATGAGAGGTGCGTGGTTCATGGTAATGTCTAATTTATGCCAGATTTTTGATGGAATGTAAAGACTACAATTCAATTTTTTTTGATTTTCTGTTCGAAAGGAGCATTTTTTTTACTCTTCGGCATGCTTTGCCTTGATTTTGGGGATGCAGATGGGGGCTTGAGCACCTGCGGGAGTGACGTTGATTCCGCCGGAGGGATCGGTGGAAACGAAGGTGGCCTTGAGGTCCTTGCCGTCACCAGCGCCGCCGGGGATGGTGAACTCGGCGTTGAGCTGCGCCTTGATGGTGGTGCCGAGGGCGCTGCCGGCGGCCACGCGCAGGGTTGCGGTGGTGTCGCTGATGAGGTGGCCCTTGGCGGCGTCACCCTTGAGCGAGGGGTTGGGATTGCCGGCGCGCACGGTGAACTGCTTCTCCGGGCCCGCGGTTTCCGTGTCCTGCACGGAAATCACGTTCTCCTCCACGGTGTCGTCCGCAAAGCCGGGGAAGGACTTCTTCTCATACCCGAGGAGCTTGAAACGCTTGTTGTCCTTGGGAGTGAGGCCGAAGCTCTCGCCGATTTTCACGGTCACCTTGTTGACCACGGTCTTGCCGTCCTTGTCAAGGATGCGGATGTTGGCCTCTGTGGGCTGCAGGGAGGGGTCGGAGTTCATGTTGTCCGTGGTGATGGTGGCGCGTGCGGTGGTGAGCTTGGTGAGCTCGAGCTTGGGCGCGCAGCCGGGAGCGAGCACGGCGGGATAGCTGGCGGGATCCGCCGGCTTGGTCTGCGCCTTGAACTCCTCACCGTTGGTGAAGCCGTCCTTGTCGCTGTCGATGTCCAAGCCGTCTGCACGGCCCAAGGCATCGGCAATACCGCTGGTCACGAACCAGGTGTTGGGCACATCCCCGTGAATGCTCTTGGATTCGGGATCGTAGATATCCACCACAAGGTTCGCCTTCTTGTCGTCTGCGGCGAACTGCCAAAGTTCCGTGGAGAAGAAGAGCGGGGCGAGACGGGGCTGGCCGTTGATGGTGGCACCCTTGGGCGCGGTATCCTCCACCTTGCGGTCCGCCTGCATGTCCGCCTTCATCTTCTTGGCGGCATCGCTGAGGGTTGTGTTGACCTTTCCGGTGTCCACGTCGGTGTCCGGCGCGGCCACCTCGTTGGAACTGGAAAGGGCGATACCCCAGCCGCCCGCGGCGAGGCCGAGGACGATTCCGGTGATGAGAATCTTGTTACCGAGATTGGATTGATCTGCCATAGTAGCGGGAATGGTTGAGGGTTACTTCTTCTTGGGGTTGAAATAGAGCACCTGGAAGTTCATGTGCACGCGGGCGGTCTCATCCGGCTTGCCGGTGAGCTGCACGGCGATGGTGCGGGCGGGCGGTGCGGCGGCGGGCTCCTCGCCCTCCTCGGTGCCGGCGGCGCCCGTCAGGTCGTCACCCTGCACTTCCGCCGCGGCTGCGGGCGGCGTGTAGGCGGAGACGGGGGGCACCACATCCTTGCCCTGCACGGCAATGCCGGTGATGACCAGGAAGAATTCCTTGTCTTCCATGATCTTGTTGATAACCTGCGGAAGCGTGCCGCGCTTGGCCTCGAAAGCCACCTGGAAGCGCAGCGGGAAATACTCCGCGGGCTTCTTGTTGTCGGTGCTGGCCTCATCCGGCAGTTCCTCGCAGTACACCTTCTCCAGGGATGCGGGAGCGGAGTTGAGGATATCCTCCACCACGCGCTTCACCGCCTGGTGCTGGAAGGCCAGGAAAGGCACCTCGTCCTTCTTGGGGGATGCCGTCTTGTAGGACGCCATGCCGAGGTCCTCCGCCGGGTGCGCAAGCGTCACCTTCTTGTCGGCGGCCATGGTGCGCACGGCGGCGATGTCCGCCAGCAGCTGCTTCTGGAATTCCTGGGCGCTCACCTGGGGTTGCCCGGTGCAGTAGGAGGCGTACTTGCTGAAGGCGGCCTTCATGTCGTCGCTCACCTTGTTCACCTCCTTGTAGGCGGCGGTAAGGTTTTCCAGGTTCTGCTTGGTGGGCGTTGTATCCTGGTTGGCGTAATCCTGGAACTGGTCGCTGATTTCGTTCAGCTTGGCCTGCGTCTCCTGGTACTCCGCGTTCTTGGTGAAGCCGAAGTAGACGATGCCTGCGAAGGCAAGCCCCATGACGGATGCCAGGGTCACCACGCGTTTGTTGTCGCTAATGCTCATTGTCGTTAAAAGGCTGATGTGTTACTTGTTGTTGGCGGGGGCGAGCTCCGGGATGGGGATGGGATTCTTGAGCGGCATCACCATCATGAACTTCTCCACGTACGGCGGCATCTTGTCCTTCGCGGACTTCGACGTCACGAACTGGAAGTAGCAATTGAGGTCCTTCTGCACCTTCGCGGTCTCATACGCAAACAGGGAATCCGCGCTGCGCTCGTCGAACCCGGCGGAAACCATGTCGTACACGGCCTGGCGCTGCTGCGTCGTCTTGTCGTCATCCACAGGCTTGATGGTGAAGCCGCTCACAAAGATGGCGGTCACCGCGGGAGCCTTCTTCCTGGCGGCGTTGGAGACGTCCTCCGGGGCCTTGTTGATGGCGGTGTTGATGGCGGCGTTGCGGCTGCTGTTCATGTCGATGAGGCGCGTGCCCTTGACATCGCTGGATTCGGAGAGCGTGTTGTTCTCCACGTCGTAGTTGATGAGCGGGGAGAATTCCGACACCCAGAACTTGACGGAGGCGCAGCGCTCGGAGAGCTGGCGCATCACGTCCGCGTAGGCGGCGCGCATACTGTAGAGCTCGCCGAGCTTGCCGATGTCGCGCATCGTCTTGTCATACTTGTCCTTGACGTTGGTGAGCTTGGTGTTGACGCTCTCCACGCTTTCCGCCTTGGGGAGGGCGCGGGTGAGAGCCTTCTGGGCCTCGCTGGCAGAGCTGGAGGCGTTGGCGGCAAAAATACCGGCACCGATGAGGGCAATCACGCCGCCGACGATGACCTTGGGCATCTGCTCCTTCTCCGCGCGGTCCTTGCCCACACTGGTGGGCACCAGGTCAATGGAGAACTCGCCGGCCTTGGCGGCGCCGAGCGCTGCGCCCACCAGCGGGCCCAGGCAAACGGCGTCCTGCTGCAGGGCGTCCGCATCCACATGCGGGCCCACGCCCACAATACCGAGGGTGTTCAGGTACTCCACGGGCAGGTTGAGCGTGGCCTGCAGGAATTCCACCACGTAGGGCAGGCGCGCGCCGCCGCCGCAGATGTACACCTTGGTGGGCGGGTTGCCGTGGTACTGGGAGCGGTAGTGCGTGATGGTGCGCTGCACCTCGGAGCACAGGCGGTTCATGGCGTTGCGGATGCAGGTGGCGAGCGATGCCTCGTCCGCCTCCATGTTGTCCGTGTGGCCGTTGCCCAGGGAAACCATGCCCTTGGTCACCTTGAACTGCTCCGCATCGCGGTAGCTCATCTTGAACTCGCGGGAAACGGCGTTGGTGATGAACGCGCCGGCTGCCGTCACGGAGCGCGTGAAGAAGCGCCCGTTCTCGGAGAACAGGATATCCGTCGTCTTCGCGCCGATGTCCAGGATCATCACGGGTTCCGTCTCTTCCGGGTGGTTGGCGCGGTAGGCGTTGTACAGGGAGGTGATGGAGCAGTCCACGGCCTTGGTCTTGAGCCCGTTGCTCTCCACTTGGCTGTTGAGGTTGTCCAGCACATCCTTCTTGATGGCCACCAGCAGCACCTCCTTGTCGCCCTCGGGCGTGTCGGAAAGCTCCTGGTAGGAGTACTGGATCTGGTCAATCGGGAAAGGAATCTGCTGCTGGGCCTCGTATCCCACCTGCTCCGCCAGGTTGCCCTCGATGGGGGGCAGCTTGATGAAGCGCAGGAATACCTGCTGGCCGGAAACGACGTTGCGGACCTCGCTTCCGCTCACCTTGAGCTCGGCCACCATCTCTTTGATGGCGTTGCTCACATAATCAATGCGCATGCCCTCTTCCACGGGGTCGAGCAGGATATCCCGCCGTGCGTAGCGGGAAAGCGTGTAGCCGCGGCCCGCCGGGGTGAACAGGGCCATGGCCACGCTCTGCGCGCCTATCTCAAGGGCTACGGTTTTCTTGTAGTCAGCCATTTTTGTTTATGGGTTGGAATCTGGTTTGTGTTGCGGCGCGTCACTCGCCCTTCTTCTTCTTTTTCTTGTCCTTCTTCTTGTCCGTGTCGGTATCGGCGGCACCATCGTCCGCGCCCATGTCGGAAATAGCGGTGTCCTTCGCGTAGCCGCTGTCGCTGCCGGCATCGGTCGACGAAGTGTCGCTAGCGGAAGAGGAGCCGGCGGCGCTTGCCGCGGACGAGCCGTACATGGGCACGGTGGGCGCACCGGAAAGCGCGGCGTAGTACGGGGCGAACGGCGTTTCTGCAATGGAGCAGATCACCACACCCTTCTTGTTGGGCGCGCTCTTCTTCTTCCACCAGCCGTTGGAGAGCTTGCCCTTCAGCTTGTTGTCAATGATGATGGAGGGATCCTCCTTGGGATTGAGGCAGTTGGAGCCGCCGAACGTGGCCTCGATGGCCACGGCGCCCAGGTGGTGGCCTGTGAGGTCCACCTTGCTCTTGGTGCCGCAAATCTTGGCGGCGTTCGCGGGGGAGATGAACACGGCGCCGGTCAGCGTCCCCTCGGACGGCTTGTCCCCCTGCCCCGGTTTCACCGGGATTTCCGTGTAGGTGATTTCCGTCTCCGCCATCATCAGGTCATCGTTGTTCTCGCCAATGAAGACGAGGTAGAAATGGACTTTGAGGTCGTTGACAAAGGTGATGGGCTCCGTAGCCTTGCCCTTGCCCTCCACTTTCATCGGCACACGCACAAAGTACCAGGAGGCGGCCTCGATAGAGCCGGGCTTGATGCGCTCCTTGATGGTGAACATGTTGTCGTACGGCGGCGCCACGCGCTCCACCTTGGCTTCGGGGGCCTTCATATCGAGCGTCACGCGGGCGTGTTCAGCGTTCGCGGCATTGGCCGCAGGCATGCCGAGCACCGCCGCAACAGCGAGGGACCATATTTGTTTCGTTGTCATAAGCTTTTCTCAACGTGTGCTACGTTTATACACCAAACCCCGCCACTTGGCGAGAAGAAACTTCCCGCCCGTCCCGAAAATTTAAATAGTACATAGTACCTGGCGCCTAGCAAATCGCGCTTGTGGCACGCCGCCGCATGTGCTATAACGCCCCTGCATGAACATGCTCGCCACCTACATCCACAACCTGGACCCCGTCATTCTGGATATCCCCGGCACCCCGCTGGCGCTGCGCTGGTACGGCCTGGCATACGTGGCAGGCTTCATCCTGGGCTACATGGTGCTGCTGGCGCTCTCCAAGCGCAAGCTCTATGCCGTGGAGCCGGACAAGCTGGGCGATTTCATCACGTGGGTGTGCGTGCTGGGCGTGCTGCTGGGCGGGCGTCTGGGGGAATTCTTCTTCTACTGGCTGCCGGAGAACGGGCTGGGCGGCTTTTTGGCGGACCCTCTGTGGGTGCTGCGAGTGTGGGAAGGCGGCATGGCCTCCCACGGCGGCATTCTGGGCGTGCTCACGGTGGCGTGCGTTTACGCCTGGCGCCACAAGCTCTCCGCCCTCGCCGTGTGTGATGGCTTGGCCATCGTCGCCCCCATCGGCATCTTCTTCGGCAGGTTGGCCAACTTCATCAACGGCGAGCTCTACGGGCGCATCACGGATACCGCCATCGCCGTGAAATTCCCACAGGAGCTCTTTGAGCTGCCCATGGATGAGCGCCTGACCGCCGTCGCGCGGGCGGAGCAGGCCGCAGGTGCCACGCTGGACCAGCTTGCACAGCCCAACGAAGGCGGGTACGACACACTCTTCCGCGTCTGCCGCGATAATTCCGCGGTTCAGGACGCCATCGCTCCCTTCCTGCACGGGCGCTACCCCTCCCAGCTCTTCGAGGCTCTGGGGGAAGGGCTTATCATTTTCTTGGTGCTCATCACCATGCGCCTCACCATGAAGCATGCCCGCGCCGGCTTCTTCAGCGGCATCTTCTGCCTCCTCTACGCCGCCGCCCGCATCACCTGCGAATGTTTCAAGCAGCCGGATGCCGCCGTTTGGCACGGCATCACGGAAGGCCAGCTCCTCTCCCTCATCGTGGTGCTCATGGGCATCGTCTTCCTCGCCGCCGCCCGCGCAAAAGGTGCAAAATGAGGCCGCGTACATGCGCACGGCGTACCCATCTTGCCGTTCTTCTATTGACAGTAGCGGCGGTGTTGGTAAAATGGCAGCATGCTGGTCTTCATTGATGAAACCTTTAGGAAGTTCCAAACACGTCAGGGAGAGACCGTGGACTTCGGAGCTCTGTGCGGAGTAGGAATTCCCATTAGCGATTATGCAAAGATTGCAAATGCTGTATTCAAACTCAAACTCCAATGCGGAGGCCGAGAATATGCCGAGCAGTGTGAAATCAAGGGCAAGGAACTTATTTCTCCCAGAATCTTCCGCCTGTTGGAAACAGAACCCAGCAAAGTGGAGAAGAAAATCGAGTTTGTGAAGGGCATCCTGAATATCCTTGCTGTCAACAAGCTGACGGTATTCGGATGCGTGTGCTTCGACCAGCGTTTTTACAAATTCACCAGCGCCAACGACACGGCGTTGGCCAATACTTTCAAAAGTCTCAGCGAGCGCATCAACATGTTTATGAAGCGGGAGCATCACGACAAGAAAGCCGTGATTGTCTTCGACAACAGAGACACCGGAACAAACGAGCGCAACGCGAGAGCCATGACCAATTACTTCGTGCGCAGCCGCAATGGAAACAACATGCGGTCTTCCATTCTGGAAGTCCCGCTTTTTGCGATCTCGCAGGCCAACAATATCGGTTTGGAACTGGCAGACCTCGTCACCACCATTATTGGCCTATATGCCGCCGGTGAGCCTGGCGTCATGGACATCTACAATATTCTTCACAAACGAATCTACACATGGAAAGACAACATGGGGAGGAAGATGAGTACGCTTCGATGGCTTGACCCCCAACGGCTCAGCGGCAATAGGTAAAAAAAATGACGTTGGCCTTGGGTTTCCCCAGACGCTTGTCCATGCAGGACAAGCCTCCAACGTCGCCCTCATGCTAGCATAACCAGATGAGAGATGTCAAGCGTTTTTTCCTTCTGCACGGGCTTTGCGCGAAAGATGCAAAATGAGGCCGCGTATATGCGCACGGCGTACCCATCTTGCCGTTCTTCTATTGACAGTAGCGGCGGTGTTGGTAGGCGGGCGTTGGCGCTAATCCACCCTGCCATGCGGCAGGGTTGCGTTCCGAAACGTCCATCGTGGTTCCCCCCAACCCTCTCGGGTTGGGCTACCGGTCTGGTCGCCATTTCATGGCTCAAAGTTAGCGCGCCCTGCGCGCGGAGCAATCAACAGCCCATCTGGCGGAACGCCAGATGGGCTTGAAATTCCCCGCGGCCCTTGGGACGCGCGTACTTCTTCAAATTCAAAATCCCTAATCATAATTGCCGCGTAGCGGCCTCCGTCACTTCTCCAGTCCCACCAGCTCCATCTCAAACACGAGCGTGGAATTGGGGCCGATTTTTCCGGGGCCGTTCGCGCCGTAGGCCAGGTGCGCGGGAATGGTCACGCGCCACTTGGAGCCCACCGGCATGAGCGTCAACGCCTCCGTGAAACCGGGTATCACCTGGCGGATGTTGAACTTCACCGTGTCGCGCGACTGGTCGAACACCGTGCCGTCCACCAGCGTGCCCTTGTAACGCACCTCGGCGGTGGGGGCGTTGCCGTGCTTGGCGGCATCGTAGGTTTCACCGTTTCCGGGGGTGAGCACCTCATACTGCAGGCCGGAATCGGTGGTAGCCACGCCCTCCTTGCGGGCGTTTTCCTCCATGAACTTCTTGCCGAGCTCCAGGTTGGCCTTGCCACGTTCGTCCGCGCGGGACTGCAGCATGGAGAGGAACTGGTGCTGGCAGGCATCCGCCTGCATCAGCATAGCGGCATCGGGAGTACCGGCCAGGCCCTCCACCAGGCCGCGGCCCAGCTCCTCGCCCGTCAAATCCTCCGCCTGCACGCCGGGCAGCATCTGCCCCAACATCTGACCCCCGATGCGGTACCCGATCAGGTACGACATCACCTTCTTCATTTCAGTTTCGTTTGACATAAATCTTAATCTTCATTCGATTTTCCCATCACAGCCCCAGCAAGCGCGTGATGATTTCCGTGACCATGCGCGGGTTGGGCTTGGGGTTGCTGGCCTTCATGACCTTGCCTGTAAGGGCGTTGATAATCTTGGAGTTGCCGGCCTTGAGGGCCTCCACATCCGCGGCGTTTTCCTCCAGCACCTTCTGCACGGTGGCCTCCAGCTCGTTGGAATCCGCCTTCTTGTAGCCCAGCTGGGCGGCGGCGGCGGCGGCATCCATGTCGGGATGCTCCCAGAGGAGCTCCAGCACCTCTCGCGCCTGGTTGTTGGAGACGGTACCGTCCTCCACAATGGCCACCAGCCCCGCCAGGGCGGCTGGCGGCACGGGGCAGTCGGCAATGGAAAGCTCGCGCTTGGCGAGGGCGGCGGTGAGGTTGTTGATAACCCAGTTGGCCACCTTTCGCGGGGCGGCGGAGGCCGCGGCGGCCTGCTCGAAATAGCGGCAGAGCGGCAAATCTCCCACCAGGGTGGAGGCATCCGCCTGCGGCAGGCCGTACTGCTCCTGCAGGCGCGTGTGCAGCGCATCCGGCAGCTCCGGCAGCTCGCCCTTCACCTTCTCCACAATGGGTGCGGTGTGCACGGGGATGAGATCCGGGCAGGTGTGGTAGCGGTAGTCGTGCGCGTTTTCCTTGGTGCGCATCACAATGCTCTCGCCCAGCGTGTCGTCCCAGCGGCGGGTGGACTGCACCTGCGGGATGCCCATGTCCAGCTCCTCCGCCTGGCGCGCGATTTCATAGATGAGCGCGCGGCGTGCGGCGGACATGGAGTTGATGTTCTTCATCTCGATCTTGGCGCCGAGTTCCTTCTGGCCCTTGGGGCGCAGGGAGACGTTGACATCGCAGCGCATCTGTCCCTTCTCCATGTCGGCATCGGAAATGCCGCCGCAGATGAGAATCTGCTGCAGGCTCTTGAGGTAGGCGTAGGTCTCGTCCGGGCTGGTGAGGTCCGGGGCGGAGACAATCTCCATGAGCGGGGTGCCGCCGCGGTTGTAGTCCACCAGGGAATACCCGTTGTAGTGGGTGAGCTTGGCGGCGTCCTCCTCCAGGTGGATGTGGTCCAGCTTCACGCGGCGCACCACGGCGCCTTCCGCCGCCGGAACCTTGGCGTCTGCGGGGAAGGACCAGGCGTAGAGCGGCACCTCGCCGCCCATGCAGAGCGGCAGGTCCAGCTGGCTCGTCTGGTAGTTCTTGGGCATATCCGCGTAGAAATAGTTTTTGCGGTCCCACTTGGAGACGGGCGGCGTGGAGCAGCCCAGCATCATACCGGTGAGCACGGTGCGCTCAATGGCGTGCTCGTTGAGCACG
>R28__coassemble_167_pt1 | contig 35001 bp, 35 predicted proteins | sample R28__metabat2_low_PE_030 | metagenome-assembled genome bin R28 | reverse complement strand
AGGGCGCAGGTGTAATTGCAGCAATGCATTCAGCCGAGCGCTACTAACATCCAATCGACCTCAACACCACCCCGGGTGGCTGCTTTCTAAACTTGATTCTATGCTTACACGAAATTGCCCGTAATCCTGCCATGCGGATGCCAGTCCTCCCCTTCCCGGAAACTGCCGGACATTACATCACCCAGCCCTGCATCTGACACCCAGGCACGCGGCGTTCAACGCCGAAACCTGGTGGTCACAGCCTGATGGCCCCACCCGGTCCCATTCCGAACCCGGAAGTGAAACATCAGCACGTCGATGGTAGTCGGACGATAGGTCCCGCGAGAGTAGATAGCCGCCAGGGCTAACAAAGGCCGCCGAGCAAACGTTCGGCGGCCTTTACTTTTTGCACGGCTGCCGAGCCAGCTACATCCCAAATCCCCAATCCTAAATGGAGCCACCCGTGTGCACACACACACCGCGCTTGTGTAACAGCTTGCATGCGGGAATGGAGCTTGGTATACTGGCGGAGATGACGAGAGGCATGACAGCCGCCCTTTGCTGCTTGGCACTGCTGTGGGGAGACCCTGCGGCAGGTGCGGGTATCAGCGGCACGCAGAAGGTCGGCACGCTCAAGACGCGCCAAACCTCCACGCGCGTGCCGGCGCGCCAGCAGGCGGTGTCGTTCTCTTCCTTTGTGGTGAAAGCGTGCGCGGAAATGCCGCGCGGAGGCGGATACGCGGCCAATAGCGATACCATCCGCAACCTCTCCGCCAGGGCGGTGTACTGGGATGCAACTGCGCAGCGCCTGCATGTGGATACGGCGGCGGCACAGCCCTCGTTCTGCTCATCGGCATGCTATGTGGCGCTGCTGCGTGCACTGGAGCTGTGGCAGCTGCACATCCGGCGCCATCTGCCGGCGGAGGCATGGCAGGCGCTGGACATAACGGAGCAGAAGGACGGCATAGGCGTGTGGGGGCGCGCGAACGCCAACGGCCCGGGATTCGCCAAGCTGGTGCATGATTTGCAGGCCGGGCGCAATTTCGAGGATGTGCGCCTGGCACGGCCGGGAGATTTCCTCAAATTCTTCTGGACGGAGGAAATTGGCATCAGGGAACGTGGCCACCAGGTGGTGTACCTGGGCACGGAGATGAAGGACGGCAAGCCCTGCATCCGCTACTGGTCCTCCAACTCGCCGGACGGCTACGGCGTGAAATCCACGCCCGCTGCAGACATGCACCACATGATATTCACGCGCATCACGCGGCCGGAGATGTTCGCCCGCGCCGCCCGCCTGCCGGAGGCCGACGATTGGCTTTCCGACATGCAGAAAAAGCCCTTCACCTATGATGAAATCCGCACCACCTGCGGCATCATTCCGCAGGTGCGTTGAATACCCTTGCATGGGGCGGTTCGGCGTGTTAGAATGGCGCGCACAAGAAATCATTTCCACCTTTCTTTCAACCGACATGGACAAACTCATCGTAGAAGGCGGCCACAAGCTGAGCGGGCGGCTGAACATCAGCGGCTCCAAGAACGCATCCCTGCCCATTCTGGCGGCTTCCCTGCTCACGGACGATCCCGTGCGCATCTCCCGCGTGCCGGATGTTTCCGACACCAACTACATGATTCAAATCCTCAGCCAGCTGGGAGCCTCCGTGGAGCGCTCCAGCGGCACCGTGCGCATTGAATCCCCGGATGGCATCTCCTCCTCCGCCTCCTATGAGCAGGTACGCAAAATGCGTGCGTCCATCTGCCTGCTGGGGCCGATGATGGCGCGCATGAAGCGCTGCACGCTGCCTCTGCCCGGCGGCTGCGTGATAGGCGACCGCCCCGTAGACCTGCACGTGAAGGCCATTCAGGCGCTTGGTGCGCGGGTTCGCGTGAAGGGCGGCAACATGCTCATCGAGGCACCGAACGGACTGGTGGGCACCACGGTGGATATGCGTGGCGAAAACGGGCCGACGGTGCTCGGCACGGACAACCTGATGATGGCGGCGGTACTGGCCCGCGGCACCACGGTGATTGAATCTGCCGCACGCGAGCCGGAAGTGGTGGACCTGGCGAATTTCCTGAACAAGATGGGCGCGCGCATTGAAGGCGCGGGGTCACGCACCATCACCATCCACGGCGTGGAATACCTGCACGGCTGCGAGCACACCGTCATCCCCGACCGCATCGAAACCGGCACCTTCATGGTGGCCGCGGCGCTCGTCAGCGATGGCCTGCGCATCTGCCGCATCTGCCGCGAGCACGTGCAGGCCATCGCGAACCTGCTGGAGGAATGCGGGCATAGCGTGGAGTTCTCTGCCGACGGCACGGAAGTGTTTGTGAAGCCCGGAGAGAAGCCCACGAGCGGCAAAATCACCACCGCGCCGTATCCCGGCTATCCCACGGACATGCAGGCGCAGATGACCGCCCTCTTCGCGGTCACTCCCGGCATCAGCGTGGTGAAGGACACCATCTTCCCGCAGCGCTTCATGCACTGCTCCGAGTTGAAGCGCATGGGCGCCAACATCAAGGTGGACAACGGAACCGCCATCATCACCGGAGTGGACGGCCTGTCCGCGGCACCAGTGATGGCGAGCGACCTGCGGGCCTCTGCAGCGCTTGTGCTGGCGGCACTGGCGGCGGAAGGCACCACGGAAATCCACCGCCTGTACCACATCGACCGCGGCTACGAAATGCTGGACGACAAGCTGCTGAGCATCGGCGCCGTGGTGAAGCGCGTGCACGACCCCGACCATGGGGGACTTGCAGAAGCCTAACGATTTTCCCACAGCCATGATTACCACGGAACACCCCCACGGCGAGGAATTCCCCATCCTGCGCATCGACACCGCGCTGTGCAGCGGTGCCGTCTCCCTGTACGGAGGCCATGTGCTGGAATGGGCACCCAAGGGCGCCAAGCCCGTGCTCTTCACCAGCCCTACAATGGCCTTCAAGCAAGGCAAGGCCCTGCGCGGCGGCATTCCCGTCTGCTGGCCCTGGTTCGGCAAGAACACGGAGGCCCCGGCCCTGCCCTCCCACGGCGTGGCGCGCACCGCTCTCTGGCAGCTCGCCAAGCAGGAGGAGGACGAGGATGGAACGGTTCGCCTGCTGCTGGCGCTGCCGCCTGCCGCAGAGCTGATGCCCAGCGCAGCATTGGCCATTGAGATGGGGCGCACGCTCACCGTGAGCCTGATGACGCTGGACGTGCCGCGCAGCATGCCGTTCTCCGCCGCGCTGCATGCCTACTTTGCCGTGAGCGATTATGAGAAAGCGGCCGTGACAGGCCTGGAGGAATGCGCGTTCACCGAATTTGCGGACGACCCCGTGGAACACGCGGAGGATCCGCTGATTCCCGCCGGGCATATCGACCGCATCTACTGCCCCGTGGACGAGCACGCCGACATCACCATCCACGACCCCGCCTGGGGCCGCAGCATCCGCATCACCCGCGCCGGCTCCGGCAGCGCCGTGGTCTGGAATCCCGGCGCCAAGCTGGCGGAAGGCATGGGAGATCTCGGCGCGGGCAATGAACGCGGCATGCTCTGCGTGGAAACCACCGCCGTACCCGCGGAAAACATCCTGCTGCGCTGCGGCGACACGCACCAGCTCACCATGCATGTGGAGCTGGTGGACATCTCCTGACACTCGCTTTTCCCCATGAAGAAGCTGCTGCGCACCCTGCTGAAGTTCTGCCGCATCCCATGCATCGCGGTGCTGGCGCTGCTCACCGTGGTGGCGGTGTGCGAGCTGAGGACGGAACTGCCGTCCGCGCCGTACTGCCACAACCAAGTGCAGGACTGCCGCGACGGCTCTGTGGGCCTGGTGCTGGGCTGCAGCAAATACATCGCCCGCGGAAGGCTCAACTACTATTTCACCGGCCGTATCAAAGCCGCCGCGGAGCTCTGGCACGCAGGCAAGCTCCGCTGCATCATCGTCTCCGGTGACAACCGCGCCGCCAACTACAACGAGCCGCGCGACATGCGCAACGCCCTGGTGGCGGAAGGCGTGCCGGAAGACCGCATCGTCTGCGACTACGCGGGCCTGCGCACGCTGGATTCCGTGGTGCGCGCCAAGGAAATCTTCGGCGCGGACCGCCTCACCATCATCAGCCAGAAAGAGCATGTGGAGCGCGCCGTCGCCATCGCATGCCACCACGGTATTGATGCCGAGGGATTCGAGGCCTCCCTGCCGCCCATCACCCGCAGCTCGCGCCTCAAGCAGGGCCTTCGCGAGCGCGCCGCCCGCGTGGCCATGGTGTGCGACTTCATTCTCGGCAGTCAACCCAAGCACCTGGGCGATCCCGTACCCCTTCCCGAATAATGTACTCCCTCGTCTCATGCGCCGCGCTGGCCGGCATTGCGGAATGGGTCTGCTGCCCCGGCAGGCTCAACGCCCCGCTGTACCGTGCGCTGGCGGCATGCCCCGCCATCCATCGCTGGGATATGGCGGATGCTGCTGCGGCGGCATTCTTTGCGCTGGGGCGCGTACAGGCCACGGGGCGTCCCGTGGCAGTGGTGGCGGGTAGCGGCAATGAAGCCGCCGCCATGCTTCCCGCGGCCGTGAACGCCTACTACGGGCGTCATCCCCTGCTCATTGTCACGGTGGACAATGCCTCCAACGGCGGCGGCACGGGTGCGCCCGGCTGCGTGGAGCAGGAATCCCTCTTTGGCATCTACGCGCCCACCATGCAGCTGGAGCTGCCCTGCCCCATCTCCGACCTGCCGGACTTGGCGAACCAACTGGCGGAGGGCTTTCCCGTGCACCTGCAGCTGCGTGTGGATGCAGACGCCGTGATGCATGCGCGCGACATGAGCACGCTCACCGTTGCGGAACCGCTGGAAGCGCCGTCGTTCCGCGGCTCGCTGGTGGCGCTCTCGCAAATGCTGCGCTTCCGCGCGCAGGAAGGGCTTGTATTGCTGATTGGCGCACTGGAACCCGCGGAGCAGGAGCCCGCGCTGTGGCTCGCCCGCACCCTGCGCGTGCCGGTGGTGGCGGATGCGGCCAGCGGCTTGCGCGAAGAGCTTGCCGCATACGGTCTGCAGGATGCGGAGGACATTCTGCGCGAAACCCCGCCACCCTATGTGCTGCGCGTGGGAGCCGTGCCGGAATCCCCCTTCTGGCCTATGCTGGAAGACATGCCGGACACGCAGGTGTTCTCCATCACCCGCAGCGGGTTCTCCGGCCTCACACGTCCCAGCGAGGTGATTGAAGGCGAGCCCGAGCAGATTATGAAAGCCCTCGGCGATGTGCCGCACGTGGGCGACACGCTGCGCCTGCTGCCCGCATCGCGCCAGGCATCCGGGCGCACAGAGGAACTGCTGCTGGAAAGCCAGGAATCCGCACCCGCCCTGGTGCGCGCCTTCTCCATGCACGCCGCCCTGGCAGACACCGTCTGCCTGGGCAGCCCCACCGCTGCGGAACTGTGGAACCGCTACGCCCAATGGCAGGTGCCCACCCTCTACCTGCGCTCGCTGCACACCATGGGCTCCCAGGGCGTGCTCTCCACCTTCCTCGGCCTCTCCGCCGGCGCGGAAAGCGCCTACTGTCTTGTGGGCGACCTCGCTGTTCTGCGAGACTTGGCCGCGCCTGCCATCCTGCCCCAGCTGCCGCCGGGCAAGCGCGTGATTGCCGTGCTCTCCAACAACGGCGCAGAACAAGCCTTTCCAGACACGGAAGAGGATCCCGAGTTGGAGCGCCTGCTCTGCCAACCGCAGGAATTCCGCGTTTCGGACCTTGCCGCCCTCTGGGGCGCCGCCTGCTATCCCATCCACTCCGAAGCCGATTTTGAGGTGCTGGAAACTACCGAAGATGATGCCCTCATCTTCCTGGAAATCCTGCCGGAATAAGTTTTTTTCGCTCTGCGAATCAATATTTGCAATTTTTTTTAAAAAAAAGCTTGCCAAACACCGCGAAAGCGTGTATATTGTCGACGCGTTCGCCGCAAGGCGGAAGCAACAAGGCAAGGAGCGGTAGCTCAGTTTGGTTAGAGCGCAGCCCTGTCACGGCTGAGGTCGCGAGTTCAAGCCTCGTCCGCTTCGTTCCTACACAAGAGTGGGACACCCCAACGGGTGTCCCACTCTTTGTGTATACACGCGGCACAGTCTTTCTTCCAGACCTCGTCAAGTGACTTGCCGCCCTAGCGGCACACGGCACATTCTATCCCAAATCCGCGGCCAGTTCATCCAGCAGGGCAATAGCGAAGGAACCGGGAGCGTTGGTGCGCTCCGCAGCGCGGCGGCCCGCCTCCCCCATGATGTATGCAGCAGCCCGCGCGGCAGCCAGCGGAGAGGGAGCGCAAGGCAGGCATGCGGCGCAAAGGGCGCCCAGCGCACAACCGGTGCCCGTAACGCGGGTCATCAGGGGATGCCCGGTACGCAGCGCATGCACGGCGGTGCCATCGGTTGCGTAATCCACCTCTCCCGTAACGAGGACGGTGGCCTGGGATTGCAGCGCGAGGCTCTTGGCGGCATCAATGGCAGCTGATGCTGGCACAGAGCTTTCCGTACCGCGCGAGGAGGTAGGAACACCGGAGAGGGAAATGATTTCCGAGGGATTGCCGCGAATGATGGAGGGGCGGAACGGCAACAACTCATGGCAGAAGGCGGTGCGGAAAGCAAGAAGCCCGGCTGCCACGGGATCCAGCACCCAAGGCACGCCGCACCCGTGCGCGGTGCGTGCGGCTATGGTCATGGTGCCGGCCTGCGCCGCCGAGAGAGTGCCCACGTTCACGAGCAGGCCGCCGCAGCCGCTGCGCAGCATCTCCTCCACCTCCCGTTCATCCGTCAGCATAATGGGTGATGCTCCAACGGCCAGGAGCGTGTTGGCGGTAAAAGCCTGAACCACGGAATTGGTGAGGGAGAGGACAAGCGGGCGCCTACTGCGGATGTTTTCCAGCACCTGTACCGCGAGGCGGCGCGTTTCTTCCATATCGGCATCCATCATCGGGAAAGGGCAGTGAAAAGTTCGCGTGATGCGGCGGCGGGGTCCGCCGCGCCGCAGATGGCAGACACCACGGCCACGCCATCACACGGCCCGGCAGCGCGCAGCTCGCATGCACGGGTTGCGGTGATACCGCCGATGGCCACGATGGGCAACGGACAGATGCGCGAGAGACGCGCCCAGCCCTCCAAACCGACAGCGGGTGCGGCATCTGCCTTGGTGGCGGTGGGGAACACGGGACCGCAGCCCACGTAGTCCGCAACGTGCGGATCCACGGCCAGCATCTCCCGTTCGTTGCTTACGGAAACGCCGATGATGAAGCCCTGCCCTGCCAACTTGCGTGCCTGCGCCACAGGCATGTCGGATTGCCCCAAGTGCACGCCGTCCGCGCCCACCTACAGGGCAAGCCGCACATCATTGTTGACGATGAACGGCACACCGGCGGCGCGAGTGATTTCACGCAGCTCCGCAGCCTCGCGCAGCATGGTGGCGGCGTCCACATGCTCGCGGCGGTACTGCACCAGCGTCACTCCGCCGGCAATCGCGCGCCGCACAGTCTCCGCCAGCCCCAGGCTGCAATGCTCCGGAGCATCCGTCACCAGGTACAGAAGCAGGCATTCAGGCATCATCGGCATGGCGGGACTTTCCATCAATCAAACTTCATGGGGGAAAGGCCGGGCATGCCGTATTCCAGGATGAGCGCAGCCTCCGTCACCACGGACTCCTGCTCCTGCTTGAGCATCTCCCGCTTCATGTCCACGATGGTGCGGTTGCGCTCCAGGAAGGAAGAGGCATCCTCCACGGGCGATTTGCGAATGAAATCCATGCGCTTGGCCATGTAGCCCTTCCAGTTCTCATACTCGTCCACGCTGCGGCGCAGGGCCTCTATCTTGCTCTTGTGGTCGCGCATATCGCCCTCCACCTTTCGCCGAGCCACCTCGTACCGCTCCTGGGAATCACGGTAGCGGTTCCAGTTGGTCAAGTGGGTATCGAATTGATAGCTGACGCTCATGTTAAGGGTGGTGTCCTTCCCGCTGAGGAAGGTGCCGGTGTATGTTCCGCCGCTGGAAGTGAAGAGCGACGGGCTGTAGAGGCTGAGATTGATGGTGGGCAAATACTGCAGCGCCACGCTGTACTGCTCCATGCGCGCGCGCTCCAGCTCCATCACAAAGTTGCACAGCACCAGCGGGTCAAGTCGGTCCAGACGGTTGCGGAAGTCCTTCCACTGGATGCGCGGCATCGTCTCCGGAAGGATGTTCCAGCGGGCGTCCGCATTGCCCAGCAACTCTGCCACGGCCTGGTAGTAGTCCAGGTCCTGCTTGTCGCGTTCACCGCTGGCAGCGGATGGTGCGGCTGCGGTTTCCGGCGGAAGTTCGGCGTCTAGCGCCTGGTCCTTGAGTGCAATTTCACGCTTGCGCACAGCCTGGTAAAGCTTGGACACCGCCTCGCGCTCCGCGCCCTCGCAAGCCTTCACCGCCGCAAATGCGCGCACCTTGTTGGCATACACGCGGTACGGCAGCTGAGTAAGCGTGGGCAGGAAGAAATTCACGTTGAAGTTGTTGTTCAGGTCGTTCCCGTTCCACTGGCGCGCCACATCGTTGAGAGACTTGCTCATGTAGGCATAGTAGGAGACACCCGGCACCAGATCCGTGTACACGCGCAGGGTCTCGCGGTCTGCGGACTTCACGTTGTTGCGCGCGGCTATGATGGAGGTGTTGTTGGTGCGCATCATAGCAATGGCCTGGTTCCAGGAGATGGTGCGGACGGGCAGCTTCTCCCATGTGGTAATCTTGGCGTACCGCGCCTCCATCTTGTCAGACGCCCTCTGTATGCGCTTGGAAAGGCTGCAGCCCGTCAGGGCCACCGCCAGCACCAGCAACGCTGCACACGCCTTTGCCTTCACGCGCACCACTATACCAGATGTCACCCCGCTTGTCCACCTTGAAGGCGGTGCCAAGCGGGGCAAGGCTCAAAGCTCATAATAGGTATAACCGTTGAGGCCGTTTCGGTAAGCCTCCAAGGCGTTGCGGCGCTGGCGCGGGGTGATCAGGCCGTTGTTGACAGCGTTCTCCGCGATGGCGCGGAACTTGGCCACCAGGTCCTTGGACTCGTACTTGACGTAGGAGAGGACATCCGCCACGGAATCGCCCTCCTCCTCGTTGGTGTAGACGGGGCGGCCGTTCTCCAGGTGGACGCTCACCACGTTGGTGTCGCCCAGCAGGTTGTGGATGTCTCCGAGCGTTTCCTGGTAGGCACCGACGAGGAACGCGGCGATGTAGTAATTCTCATCCGGCTCCACCTCATGCAGGGGGAGGGAGGTTGCAACGTCCTCGCGGTCGATGAACTTGTCCACCTTGCCATCGCAGTCGCAGGTGATATCCACGAGCACGGTCTTCTGGGTGGGGCGCTCGCAGAGGCGCTGGATGGGCATGACGGGGAAGAGCTGGTCGATGGCCCAGGAATCCGGCAGGCTCTGGAAGAGGGAGAAGTTGGCGTAGTAGAAGTCCACCATATTGTCGGACACCTCTTTGAGGTCTTCGGGGATTTCGCTCATCTCCGAGATACGCTGGGCAATGAGGCCCATGATGTGCCAGTAGATGGCCTCTCCGATACCGCGCTCGCGGAGGGAGGCGTTGCCGTAGAAGAACTGCATGCGCAGCTGGTCGCGGTAGTAGTTGGCATCATTGTAACACTCCTGGATGTTCTTGCGGGTGAGGATGCGGCGCGTCTCATCCAGGGAGCGCAGGGTCTCGCTGGCCTTGGGCGGCAGGGCGGGCGGCAAGCTGTCACGGCCGGGCGCGCTGGTGACATCCAGCACGTTGAACACCAACACGGCATGGTAGGCGGTCACGGCGCGGCCGCTTTCCGTCACCAGCGTGGGGTGCGGCACGCCGGCCTTGGTGCACATCTCGCCCACCACCTCCACCACGTCTCGCGCGTATTCCGCCACAGAGTAGTTGCAGGAGGAGTGGAAGTTGGTCTGCGAGCCGTCGTAGTCCACGGCAAGCCCGCCGCCCATGTCCAGCGTGCCCATGGTGGCGCCCTCGCGCACCAGGTCCACGTAAATGCGCACAGCCTCGGTCAGGCCCTCACGGATAACCGAGATGTTGGGAATCTGGGAGCCCTGGTGGTAGTGCAGCACTTTGAGGCAATGGAGCTTGCCGGCCTTTTTGAGCTGGTCCACGGCATCGATGACCTGGGCGGCGTTAAGGCCGAAAACAGATTTGTCGCCGGCGGACTCGCTCCAATGGCCGGAACCCTTGGCGGCCAGGCGCACGCGGATGCCGAGGTTGGGCTCGATGCCCAGCTTCTCCGCGCGTTCCAGGATGGCGGGCAGCTCATTGGGCATCTCCAGTATCAGGTAGATGTTCAAGCCCATCTGCTGACCCATGAGAGCCAGGTCGATGTACTCGTCGTCCTTGTACCCGTTGCACATCAGGAAGGCCTCGTGGTCGGTCATCTGTGCCATGGCGGCGAAGAGCTCCGGCTTGGAGCCGGCCTCCAGGCCGTAGTGGTACTTCCTGCCGCAAGAGACGATTTCCTCCACAATCTGGCGCTGCTGGTTGACCTTGATGGGATACACGCCGCGGTACACGCCCTTGTAGTCCACCTCCTTGATGGCCTTGGCGAAACTATCGTTCAGCTCCTCCACGCGGGCGCGCAGCAGGTCGTTGAAGCGCAGCAGGACCGGTGCGTCCGTGCCGCGGTCCGCCAGGCCGTCCATGATGCTGCGCAGGGAGACGGATTTCTTGTCGCCGTTGGAATCGCGCAGGACGACGTTAACCTCTCCGTTTCGGGAGACGTTGAAGTAACCATTGCTCCAGTCCTCCACGGCGTAGAGGTCGGTGGAGTCGGCGGTGGTCCAGTTGTGGACCTTACGTTTGATAGTGTTGCGGCGGTGAGGCATGGCGGGAGAGATAGGTTTATTCGTTTTCTTGATTGAGGGTGACGACGCTGCCGCGGGTGTAGCGGACGGCGGGGTGTTCCTGCAGGAACTCGTGGAGGATAATCTTCATGTATTCGGCGGTGTCCTTGTGCTTTTGGACGGAGTGGGATTCCGGGACGATGAATTCCTCACCCCAGTTGATGTGGCTGGACCAGTATGGCACCACGCCATCGGAGCTGCGCGCGATAAGGCCGTACTTGCCGCGGTTGCCGATGACGGAGAAGGTGGGCACATCACGCATCTTGAGCCCCTGCAGGCCGCGGATGGAATATCCGTCCGGCGAGAGCTGGTCCACGCTTGTGAACCAGTGCTTCATCTGGTCCGGATTGAGCAGGAAGAGGTCCGGCTGCAGCGTGACCGCGTTGATGGTCTCTTTCACAATGGCGAAGGGGAGCTCAATGAGCTTGGTCAGGAGGCGGACAATACCGAAATCCGCCATGGGAGCGCCGCGGTGCGGTGTGGCGAAATACACTACCATGCCGGCCTTCACGGGCTCGAAGAAATACTGCTCGCGGTACTCTTGCAAGTCGGGGTCCTTGGCCAGCTCGTCGAGGCTCTCGGCATCCACCACTCCACCGTTGACCAGCAGGTTCCAGGGTTCCACACACTGGCTGTAGTGAGTGATCAGCCCTCCCATGGAGTGGCCCACCACCACCATGTTGTCCCAGTTGCGGTTGCGGTGCTTGGGGTCAACCTTCTTGCGTACGGCAGCCAGGGCGGCGCGGTACGCCGCGGCATTGTAAACCCAAGCCGGGCCCGTGGGGTAGTTGAAGTACCAGAACTGGAAATTGTTGCGGATGTCCGGGTCCACGTACAGGCGGTTCACCATCTGGGCGAAGGTTCTGGCATCCGAGAGCAAGCCGTGGGTGAGCACCACGGGTATCTTGTTGGGGTTGAAGGGCTGCAGGCTGGTGAGGCCTATGGATTCGCGCATCTTCTGCGGGCGCAGCAAGCCCAGGAAGCGGTTCTTGTCCTCATAGGTGAGGCGCCAGTAGATTTCCATGGGGGCGGAAAGGTCCGCCGCCAGCTGATAGCGGAGCTTGCCCACATCGATGGTTTCCTGCTCCAGGCGCGGGATGAAGCGCAGGGTGGGCGTGGCGTTGCGGGGAGATTCCGGGAAGTCCAGCACAACGGTGAGCGTGATCACGGTACCCTTGGTGTGGACGGATGACATGGCGGCAATCTTGCCCTGCAGCTTTTGCACGGCACGGGCGGGTATAACGCCCACCATCGGCACACCCAGACCCGGCGCGCCGTAATGCTCTTCCAGATATTCGAAGTCGACCTCCTTGGCGGGCACGATGTCGTCGTACACCGTCAGCAGGGAATTCAGGGGCAACCCGGTGTGGGAGAAGTCCAGGATATCGTTGAACGGCGTGCCACCCTTGCTGCCCTCGCCCAGCACATCATAGCGCAGGCGCGCGATGAGCACTTCCAAGTGCCCGTTGTAGCGGTCAATGACGGCCTGGCGCTGCTCAAGCGTGAGGTCGGTGCGCTTGAGTTCCTTCCAGTCGCGGCGGAGCTGCTCCACGAGCATGCGGTCGGTCAGGGCCTCGCGCGCGAGCGATTGCTCCACCCTGGGTTGCTCCGGCTTGGGAATCACGGGCGACTCGCAGGCGGCCAGCAGCGTCAAAGCAGCTGCCAGCGCCAATGCCAGGCGGGTTGTTCCGGGAAATCCACGCGTCATGCCGACATTGTATCAAAACGCCCCCGCACGTCAACCTAACAATCACGCCAGCGAATCGCGGTGCAAGTGCACACCCGTCAGCTCGTCGTGCAGCTCCGGGATGCCGTCCCGTAAGCGCGGGCCGAAGGATTCCACCAAACGGCAGACGGCGCGCCCCTCGCACGCGCGCTCGTATTCCTGCACCCATTCCGCCTGCACAGATGCCGCATCCTCCGAGCATTCCGCCTGCGGGCAGGGCGGCAGTTGCAGGCGGAATGGCTTGGGCGTGAGCCGCGCGCGCCAGCACGCCTGCTTGCGGCAGAGGTCACGGTACAGCGGGTCCACGTGCAGACGGCGGAACAGGGTGTCCACCAGCGGGGAATCGAGTTCAATGCCCTCTCCGGCGAGGAGCACGCGCCAGCCTTTGGCCGTGCGGTACAGGCGCATGGAAAGCTTCGGGTGCTCCGCGTGTATCTGCCGCATCACATCCAGCAGGCGCCGCTCCGGCGGCGAACCCGCGCCGAACAGCCCTTTCACGAACTCCCACAGGCTCTCCGGTGCCGTGTCCACATCCGCAAAGCAGGTGTCCGTGCTGTTGACCACCAGCGCGCCGTAATGGTTGCGCGTGATGACGTTGGCGGCGTCCACCGTTCGCCACACAGGCTCCAGGAGGCACACCTCGTAGGAGTCGCCATCCTGGCCACGAAGCTCGCGCAGGGCGGCGCGCATACGTTGCACGGACAACTCAGTGGGAGCCGTGGCAAAGAACTTCTGCATGATGACCGCGTGCTGCTGCAGCATCTTCCATGCGGCCTGCATGGAGGAATGGGAAAATCCCGCCAGGCGGCAGGTGAAATCACCCACGCGCTGCTCCTTGCGCACCCAGTACGGTGGTATGTTCATGATACCATGGTACACTCTCCGCCGCAGGGAGTCAAGCGGCACGCGCAGCGCGCGCTTGCGCTCGCGGGCGGGAACTGGTAGAATGGCGGGATGAAGAAGAAATGGATTCTGCGCGTGCTGGCGCTATTGCTGGTGCTGACCCTGGTGCCCATGTGCGCGGTGCGCAGCCTGGTTTTCCCCGGTGCGCAGCCCGGCGGATGCTCGCCGGATACCAAATACGGTCACACGGAACAATACACGGCCTTCACCATGCAGGACGGCACCGTGCTGCGCGGCTGGCTTTTCAACCGCGGCCCCAACGCGCCGCTCGTCGTCATGTACGGTGGCAACTCCATCAACGCCGGCGACTTCTCCGACTATGCCGATGAGGACACCACGCGCTCCTACCTGCTGGTCAACTACCGCGGATACGGCAGCAGCGAGGGCGAACCCAGCGAGAAGGACATTGTGGCAGATTCCTGCGCCGTGCTTGACCAGGCGAAGGAAAAACTCGGCAAACCCTCCGCCACCACGTTAGTGGGATTCAGCATCGGCACCGGCGTGGCCATGCAGGTGGCCGCCGCCAAGAACCCCGACAAACTTGTGCTCATCTGCCCGTTCGACAGCTTGGTGAACGTGGCGTGCGATTTCATCCCCGCCGTCCCCAACGCGGTGGTTATCGACAAGTTCATCTCCACCGACTACGCACCCAAGATTACCTGCGACGTGGCCATCCTGCGCGCAGACCAGGATGAAATTGTGCTGCCGCCGCGCACAGACGCACTGCGCGAAAGCTTCAAACGCCCCGTCACGGAGAAGACCTTCCACGCCACACATAATACGATTTTCAATGCCGAGGGTTTCCATGACGCCTTTTTCTCCGAACTGCGATAACGCCTGAAAATCCAGTATCCATGCGGGTTCATCTGCTTTCCAAGGCTCCTTTCCCTGCCCTTTTCAAAAAAATAATCATGAAATTTTGATTTTAGCCTTGCATTGCATCATGGATTTGGTACACTTCCCTCAACCCCTCAGCCTATCCTTGGTTGCTGGGGCGCTTCAAAAATCAAAACTAGTAAGATAATTATGAAGACCATCGCTATTCTCGCTCTTACGGCCGCCGCTCTGGTTTCCTGCCAGCAGCAGCAGGTGCAGCCCACGGAACCGGCTCCGGCTCCCGTTGTGCCCGCCAAGAAGTAAGGGTGTAGGGAAGTTTACTTCCCCCTACTTACAAACGCGTCCGGCTTTGCCGGGCGCGTTCTTTTTTGTCCACCCGCAAAAAATCTAGAGTACACTCTAGATTTTTCTTGACAACGGATAGAGATGGGAGTAAAATTCGCTCGGATGCAGTAGACATCCACCAAAAAAAAACCACAAGCAGTCATGAGAATACAACACATCATCATCGCTTTGGCCTTGGCGACAGCCCCCGCGGGCGCCGCCGTGGCAACACCCATGCACGAAAACGGCAGCCAGCAGAGCTTCCTGGATCTACCGTTCGACTCCGCCCAGCGGCTGGAGGGCAGCCTGTCCGGCATGTACCGCTCCTTCTACTGGGGCCGCGGCCTGGTGGCCACGCAGGAGGCTGAACAGGGCGAAGGCATAGAGACGCTGGCGTTCAAGGCCACATACGATTTCGGCGACAAGGGCGGTTGGACGTTCAACGAGACGGTTGCGTACACCATCCTCTCTGCGGGACACACCCTGTACGGCAACCCTCCGTTTTCACGCAGCGGCGCGGCGGCTGCACTGCGTCAGCGCATCCCGAACTTCGACAGCCTGCCGCAGGAGGTGCAGAACCAGTACATCGGCGCGCTGGCGGGCAAGCCCATCAAGCAGTGCAACATGGAGAACGAATTTGCAGTGGTGACCAACTTCAAGTACACGAGCGAGAAGTGGAACATCACGCTGGGGCACGATTTCATCCACGGCGGCATTCTGGGCGTGATGGCCAAGCACTACCGCGACCAAGGCGCCTCCGTGGTGCATGAGTTCTTCATCACGCCGGAGGTCACGCCGTACAAGTGGCTGGCGGCGGGCTGCACGGTGCGCCTGAGCTTTGTGGGCGTGCGCGGCTGGTGGTTCGAGCCGTACGTGAACTTCCGCTTCCCCATCATCGGCAGCGCTGACGATGTGGAGAACATCCGCTGGCTGGGCATGGTGCAGTTCGGCATGTCCGCCACGGCAGACTATTTCCGCTCCCACTACTTTGCGTGTGAAAACGGCTCCCAGGGCTACTGGATCAAGTTGACCGCTCCGTACTTCATCACGCACAACTGGATTCTGACGCCGGGCGTCACCTTCAACTGGGCCGGTCGCGGTGCCATGAAGGCCAACACCAAGTCGGAATTCAGGACGTACACCGGCAAGAGCCAAACCGTGCCCTTCCGCGAGTTCGCCATTGTGAGCGACATCTCACTCACCTACCGATTCTAACGCAAGTTATTGCCATCCCAGGCCAACGGCCTGGCGAACGCGCGCGAGTGTGGCCTGCGCCTCCTCGCGCGCTTTTTCTGCGCCCTGGTTGAGCACATCATCCACGTATTCGGGATGGGCAAGAATCCACTCCCTGCGCTCGCGCGCGGCGCGGAAATACTCCCAATAGGCCTCAAAGAGGTCCTTCTTGAACTGGCCGTAACCCACGCCGCCAGCCAGGTGGGCATCCACCATGGCCTGATACTGCTCCGGCGTGGCGAAAAGCTTGTAGAGGGACAGGATGATGGAGCCCTCGGTGGGCTTGGGGTCCTCCAGCGGGGTGGCATCTGTCACCACCTTCTTGTTGATGAGCTTGCGGATGGCCTTCTCCTCGCCGAAGATGGGGAGGGTGTTGCCGTAGCTCTTGCTCATCTTCTGGCCGTCCAGTCCGGGCACCACGGCCGTCACCTCGCTGATGATGGGTTCGGGCAGCTTGAAAAGGTCCGCGCCAAAGGTGTCGTTCATCTTGCCCGCCAGGTCGCGCGTGACTTCCAAGTGCTGCTTCTGGTCCTTGCCCACGGGCACGGCATCGGAATTGTACAGCAGGATGTCCGCCGCCATGAGTACGGGGTACGCAAAGAGCGCGTGTGATGCCGCAAAGCCGCGCGCCATCTTCTCCTTGTAGGAGTGGCAGCGCTCCAGCAGTCCCATCGGGCACACCGTGGAGAGAATCCAGGCCAGCTCGTTCACCTCCGGCACCGCGGACTGCGCAAAGAACACGCTCTTCTCCGGGTCCAGCCCGCAGGCCAGGAAATCCACGGCCAAGGCGCGCGTGTTGTCATGCAGTGCCTGCGCGCTCTCCATGGTGGTCATGGCATGGTAGTTGGCGATGAAGTAGAAGCCCTCGCCCTTCTCCTGCAGCTCCACGGCGGGTTTAATGGCGCCAAAGTAGTTGCCGATGTGGAGCTGTCCGCTGGGTTGCAATCCGGTAAGGAATCTCATGGTGGGAAAGTGATGGTGGTAAAGGTTATTTCGGTTCGTCTGCGGGGCTGTCGCCCCGGGTGAGAAGCGCGTGCAGGAAGCGCCCCAGGCTCTCCGCCGTGTATGCGCCCTCAATGGTGCGCAGCTTCACGCCTTCTGTGTAGAACACGGTGGTGGGCACCTTCGTGATGCCGTAGTCCGTGGCCAGCGCCGGGTATGCATCTGCATCCACATCCACCACCTGCACGTTGCCCTTCTCCGTCTGCGCCAGCGTGCGCAGGGCCTCCTTCATCTTGGCGCAGTGCGGGCACCACGGGGCCGTGAAACACAAGATGAGGCTGCGCCCGGAAACACCGGTCACCTGCTTGATGTCGTCCCCCTTGTATGCGCTGTACAGCTCAAACTTGGGAGCGGAATGCAGCCCGGTGGGAGCGGTGGCCGCATCCGTGCGCACCATGGACTCGATGGACTCCAGCTGCGGGTTGGGCGCGGGTTTGGTGGAAGTGGTGAACTGCGCGGCACGCTCTGCCTTGACCTCGTCGGATTCATCGCACCCGGTGAGGCCCGCCAGCAGGATTCCCGCAAGCAGGAGCTTGTATGCCGCTTTCATGCCCGTCATCATGCCACAACACGCACCGTTAGTCAACCGATTTGCAAGGCCGCAATCATCGCTTCCCATGCAGTTTTGGCTTGCATGGAGAATATGGAACGGCTACAATCCCCGCTGACATGAGCAAAGAGACAACACCCGAACAAGACAAGGTCATGGCGCAGCGCCAGCGCGCCCTGGACGCCGCCATGCTGCAGATCCAGAAAGATTTCGGCGAGAACGCCATCGTGCGCCTGGGCGACCACAAGACCATGGAGGTGGAAGTGATACCCACCGGAAACATTTTGATTGACCGCGCCTTGGGCGTGGGCGGCTTCCCGCGCGGACGCGTGGTGGAAATCTTCGGCCCGGAATCCTCCGGCAAAACCACGCTCACCCTCACCGTCATTGCCCAGGCGCAGCGCGCCGGCGGGCTCGCCGCGTTCATCGACGTGGAGCACGCGCTGGATCCGGCCTACGCGGCCAAGCTGGGTGTGAATCTGGATGACCTGCTGGTGTCCCAGCCCAACAGCGGCGAGGAGGCCCTGCAAATCTGCGAGGCGCTGGTGCGCTCCAACGCCATCGATGTGATCGTGGTGGACTCAGTGGCGGCCTTGGTGACGCGGCAGGAGCTGGAAGGCGAAATCGGCGACAGCACGGTGGGTGCCCAGGCGCGCCTGATGAGCGCTGCGCTGCGCAAGCTCACCTCACTCATCTCCAAGGCGCGCACCGTCTGCATCTTCACCAACCAGATACGCGAGAAGATTGGCGTGATGTTCGGCAACCCGGAAACCACCCCCGGCGGCCGCGCCCTCAAATTCTACGCCTCCGTCCGCTGCGATATCCGCCGCATCGGCCAGATCAAGGGCAGCGACGGCACCGTCAACGGCAACCGCACCAAGCTCAAGATTGTCAAGAACAAGGTGGCACCGCCCTTCAAGGAGTGCGAGTTCGACATCATGTACAACGAGGGCATCTCCTCCACCGGCAGCCTGGTTGACCTGGCCATGGAGTACGACATCGTGCAGAAGCGCGGCTCCTGGTTCAGCTACAACGGCAGCCAGATTGCCCAGGGACGCGACGGTGCCAAGGAGGCCCTGCGCACCAATCCCGAACTCTATGCGGAGATTGAGGCCAAGGTTCGCGCCAAGATGGATGGAACCGCAGAATAAGCCCTGGGAGCGCCTTTGGCATGAGCTCCTGGAATGCGCCACCGGGCGCGCGGACGCCGCACAGGCGGAATCCGATGCGCCCGCGTGCAGCGTTCCGCAGATGACGGAATGGCACAGCCTGGCGGAGGTGGAGGCCTACGCCAACGCGTGCCTGCAATCCCTGCATCTGGATGGTTGGAGCTTCGGCTGGGACCGCGCCCTGCACCGTCTCGGGTGCTGCCGCTTCAAGGAGCGGCGCATCACCCTCTCCCACTATTTCGTGGAGGTGTACCTGGAGAAGGACCGCTTCCTCATTTGGCACACCCTGCTGCATGAGCTGGCCCACGCACTCGCCTGGGTGCACCGCCGCCACGCCGGCCACGGCGCCACTTGGCGTTCCTACTGCCGCAAGCTCGGGCTCGTGAACGAAACCGTCACCACCCCGTGCGACGACTTCACCCCGGACCACCTCAAGCGCCCACCCAAATTCGCGCTGGTGCACGCCGACACGGGTGAGGTCTTTGCCACATACCGCCGCGCACCCCGCCGCACCCCCGCCCAGTGGCTGCAATGCTACATCCCCGGCCGCAAGGCGGAAACCATTGGCAAGCTCCGCATCGTGCCCATTGAGGAGCATTAACGGTTGGTGACATAATATGCCCGAGCATGCGTTGACGCAGAGAGGGAGATAAAATAGTATTGACATTTGTGTATTTTCATTTTATTTTGAAACAAAACGTAATTCAAAATGAAACGCATGGGCGCAGAAATGCCGGAATGGCTCAACGGTGGGCGGACGATAGAGCTCGCGCCGCTGAACGGGCGCGGCATGCCGCCGCTGTACCGCGGGTGTTACGCGATGGCGCAGGGGGAGATGGACGGCATGCCCGTGGTAGTGGCGCGGGACAGGCATGCCGTTCGGTTGACGCCGGGCTCCATTGCCAAGCACATGGAGGGCATAGCCGCCCTGACGGGGAAGCAAGCCGTGTATGCTGCCGACACCATTGCGGCGCAGGATGCACGGCGCATGGTTGCCAGGGGCGTGGCGTTCATGGGCGGCAACGGCAACGTGTTCCTGCCTTTCATGGCCCTGCGCCTCACCGGGAAGCCCAAGCCCGCGCCCGTCGTTACAAAGCTGGGTGTGCCCGCCCAGCTCTTGCTACTGGGAATGCTCAACCACAGGTTGCCCATGCCTTTGGCGTACGGGGCGGCAGAGTCCTTTCTGCCGTACTCCCGCGGGAGCATTCACGCCGCCTTCGAGCAACTGCAACTCGTCGGCTTGTGCAGGCGCCTTCCCGGCCGTGCCGTGCAATTGGAGCCCGTATGCACGGAGCGCGCCCTTTGGGAACGCGCGCTGCCCCTGCTGCAAAATCCCTGCCGCCGAACGATTGAGGCACCGCAAGTGCCGGAAGCTGTTCCCTGCGTCACAGCGGGGGAAACGGCCCTGGCGGCGTTGACCATGCTGGCCACGCCGCCCCAAGCCGCCTACGCCTGCGCGTTGCACGACTTTTTGCGGCTGCCGCAAAAACCGCACGCACTCCCGGCGGCGGATGAGCCCATCGTTCTCCAACTGTGGCTCTATCCCCCCTGCCTGCCCGGTACGGATGGCATCGACGCCCTCTCCCTCTACCTTTCCCTGCGCCACCTCTCCGACGAGCGCGTGCAGCAAGCATTGGAACAACTTCTCGATGATTTCCCATGGTAAACGGCCTGCAAACTTTCCAACGGCACTTCGCCGCCTTTCAAGATACATACCTTCTTATCGGCGGTTGCGCATGCGATATCCATTTCGAAGCCTTCGACCTCCCGTTCCGCGCCACAAAGGACCTTGATATCGTCCTGTGCGTGGAAGCCTTGAGCGACGACTTCCTGCGCGCCTTCTGGCAATTCGTGCGGCAGGGCGGGTACGAAACCCGCCAGCGCGGTTCCGGCGGCAGGCAGTTCTACCGATTCGCCAAGCCCGCGCGGCCGGACTATCCGTACATGCTGGAGCTTTTTTCCCGCCAACCAGGCGGCCTCTCCCTTGCCGAGGATGTCCATCTCACGCCCATTCCCGCCGATGGGGATGTTTCCAGCCTGTCCGCCATTCTGCTCAACGAGGAATACTATCGCCTCCTGATGCAGACACGCATGGTGGTGAACGGCATCTGCCTCGCATCCGCTCCTGTGCTGCTCGTCCTCAAGGCCAAGGCCTGGCTGGATTTGTCAGCGCGCCGTGCAAGCGGCGGACAGGTGGATGCCAAGGACATCCGCAAGCACAGGAACGACATCGCTCGGCTGGCAGCCGTCGTGCCAACGCAACCCATCCCCCTAACTCCAGCCATTGCGGACGACATGGCGGCCTTCCTCCGCGCCTATGCCGATGATCTCCCAGATCCCGCCGCCCTCGGTGTACCCATGACCTCAGAAAACCTGTTGCACACCCTGCGCACACTCCTCTCATCCGCAGCAGGGGCGTAATCCGCGCGGTCAGGCTTGGACGGTGATGCGGGGGGTGATGATGCAGCGGCGGTAGGTGCCGGGCTCCACATGGGTGCGGGGCCAAACGATGCAGTCGTCCAGCACGCATCCGGCGGGGATGTGGGCGTCCTGGCCCACGGTGCAGTCCTCGCCGATTTCCGCGGTTGCGGAGATGACGGCGGACGGGTGGATGCGCTCGCGGGAGCTGGTTTGCAACACAGCGTCCAGATAGGTTTCGGGGGAGCCGAGCTCGCGCCAGTTGGCCCAGTCGCACACGTGGCCGCCCACCCTGCCCTGCTTGATGAGCTCCAGCCAAGTGGGCACCACGGAGAATTTTTCATCGTCGGGGAAGAGGTCGAACACCTGCGGCTCCATGATATACATGCCCGCGAACTGGTATTCCCCCGCATCTACGCCGAGGGCGTGGCGCATGTCGGTCACCAGCCCGGAGGCGGGGTTGAACCCCACGTTCTTCTTGCCGTCCACGCTGCGCAGGGCCAGGGTGACCCAATGCCCGCCCGCACGGTGGGCCTCCAGCAAATCCGCCACGGGGATATCCGTCCAGATGTCGCCGTTGTGCACCAGGAGCGGCGCAGCGGGGTCCGCCAGCAGGGGGCGGATTTTCTTCACGCCGCCGCCGGAATCCAGCGGCTCGTCCTCCTGGCTGAACTGCACGGGCTTTCCGCGGTAGGTACCCTCCGGGAAGGCGCGTTCCCACATGAGCGGCAGGCAGGATATGTTCACGATGAAGGAATCCACCCCGCAGCGCATGAAGTGGTCCATGGTGTGGTGGATGAGCGGTTTCTGGAACACGGGCATCAGCGGCTTGGGCAGAATGCTGGTGAGCGGTGCCAGCCGCGTGCCGAGTCCCGCCCCCAAGATGAACGCTTGCATAGTGAAAGTGGCGTTAATGATAAAATTACTCTGCTGCGTCGCGACGTCGGAACTTGTTGACAATAGCGCACATGGCCGCCACCAGCAGGATAAGGCAGACGCCTGCCACAACAGGCGCAACAACGGCAAGGGCAGAGCCAACGGTGGCGCAGCCGTTCTCCACCGTGGAAACAACACAGTTGCCGATACCGCCGGTAGTGGCGGTGCTGGCGGCACGCACAGTGGCGGCCCCGGCCTTCACGGCCCCGGCGGCGCCACCGCCGGCCACCACGCCCAGCCCCCATTGCAGCGCGGGCGGCATATCGCCCAGCAGGCCGCCCACCAGGAGCGTGCCCGCCACCACCGCCAGCGGGCCGTGGATGGTGTCCAGCGCGTTGTCCACCCAGGGGATGTAGTAGGCCAGGACTTCCACCAGGGTGGCCGCGCTCAGGCAGGCCAGGCCCAGATCAGAGGCGGTCCAGGCAAGGGCGGGAGTGGCGCTGAGGCCCATGAAGCGGACGGCCAGGCCGACCGCCAGCAGGGGCACGAAGATGCGGAATCCGCACGCGGCAGAGAGGCATACGCCCATGACGAGGGCGAGGGTGAGTTGCATGTAGTCCATATTACCAGAGGTGTGGGAGGTTGAGTTCAATAGCGCACACGCCCATGACGAGATTGGCCACGGCGTGCATGACGATAACGGGGGTGAGCTGGCGCGTGCGCACCACCAGAAGATAGGCCAGCGAGCCGTACAGGAAGGCGCCGGCGTAGTCCGCGGGGTTGTGCACCAGCATGAAGGCCAGGGTGACCACCAGGTAGGAAATCCAGCTGCCCCGGCCGAGCAGAACGGAGTGCGGCTCATCGCGGTTGATGCACCAGCGCATCAGGTAGCCGCGCCAGAAAAATTCCTCAATGAAAGGCACAATAAGCACGGCGCGCGCAAAACGCAGTGCGTATGCGGCACACGTTCCCGCAGAGCCCGCGCCGAACACCGTCTCCGGCATGAACCCACCCTCCTGCGGCACCCAGCCGAACAGGTACGGCACCAGCCAAACGGCAATGCCGACCACACCCGCAAGTGCACCCCACAGGCAGCTGCCCGCCGTGCAATGCCATTCCACGTTCCAACGCACGCGCCACAGGTACACCGCGCACACCAGCACCTGCAGGGTGTACACGGGAAGCTCCGGCATGCGCTGCCACCAGGCGGCATTCGGGTGGTCCCACTTCACGGCTCCCTCCACCGCCCACAGCAGCAGGTTGAAGGCCAGGAAGATGAAAAACGGCACGGCGTACGTGCGGAAGAGCGCGCCCTCACCGCCCGCGACAGGTGGTTGTTCGCGACGCGCTGTCTCCCGGTCGCACATGGCTCGGAGAATGAGATTGGTGGATGAAAATCAGCCCTTGAGCGAGTCGCAGAAGCGGGCCATCTTATCGCACGCCTCCTCCAGCAGGGAGAAGGCCGTGGCGTAGCAGCAGCGCAGGTAGCCCTCGCCGCATTCGCCGAAGGCCGTGCCCGGCACGGCGGCCACCCTGGCATCCTTGAGCAGGCGCAGCGCGAACTCCTTGGAGCTGATGCCGAAGCGCTTCACGCTGGGGAAGGTGTAGAACGCGCCGCCGGGCAGGTGGCAATCCATGCCCATCTCGTTGAAGCGCTTCACGATGTAGTTGCGGCGCATGTGGTAGCTGTCGCGCATCTCATGCATGGCGGGGGTGCCGTTCTGCAATGCCTCGATGGCAGCCTCCTGCGCCGTGATGGTCGGGCAGATCATCATGTAGGAGTGGATTTTCACCATCTGGTCGATGAGCTCGTACGGGCCGCAGGCGTAGCCCAGGCGGAAGCCCGTCATGGCAAAAGCCTTGGAGAAGCCGTGCAGCAGGAGCGTGCGCTCCCTCATACCGGGCAGGGAAGCAATGCTGGTGTGCGGCTCGCCATCGTAGCGCAGCTCGGAGTAGATTTCATCCGTCAGCACGAACAGGTCATGCTTCACGCAGATTTTCGCGATTTGCTCCAGGGTTTCGCGGGGGGCGATGGAACCCGTGGGGTTGGTGGGGAAGTTGAGCATCAGCACCTTCGTCTTGGGCGTGATGGCCGCCTCCAGCTTCGCAGGGTTCAGCGCAAACAAATCATCGATACTCGTCTCCACCGGAGTGGCCACGCCGTACGCCAGCTTCACAGACGGCGCGTAGCTCACGTAGCACGGCTCGTGGTACAGTACCTCGTCCCCGGGGTTCAGCAGGCAGCGCAGCGCAAGGTCAATCGCCTCGCTCACGCCCACCGTCGGCAGGATCTCGCCAATGGGGTTGTACTCCACGTGGAAGAAGCCCTCCACATACTTGGCGATGGCGCGGCGGAGGCTTTCCAGGCCGTAGTTGCTGGTGTAGGTGGTATGCCCCTTCTCCAGGGAGAAGATGGCGGCCTCGCGGATGTTCCAGGGGGTGACGAAATCGGGTTCGCCGACGCCGAGGGAGATGATGTCCTTGCTGCCGGTGACGAGGTCAAAGAATTCGCGGATGCCGGAACGCGGCAGATCCACGACCTGTTTGGAGAGCATGCGGTCCCAGTTCATGGCTTATGGAGCAACGCTGATGCGTTCATCGGTTTCCTCCTCGTCGAAGAGGAGGCCGTTCTGCTTGTAGGTCTTCAGGCGGAAGTGCGTGGCGGTGGAAAGCACGCCATCCATGCTGGACAGCTTCTCGCTCACAAAGCGCGCCACCTCCAGCAGGGAATTGGCTTCCACCAGAATCAGCAAATCAAAGCCGCCGGATATCAGGAAACAGCTGCGGACCTCGTCGAACCGTGCAATGCGCTTTGCCAGACGGTTGAAGCCGCCGCCGCGCTCCGGCGTGCAGCGCACCTCGATGAGCGCGGAAACGCCCTCCTTGTCGTCGTTCAGGATGGCCTGGTAGCCAACGATGCGGCCTTCAGCCTCCAGCTTGGCTCGCATGGCCGCCACCTCCGCGGCTTCTATTCCCAGGCGCGCGGCTATCTGCTCGTCGTTCAGGCGGGCATCCGTCTCCAACATCTTGAGAAGGGCGTTCTGTGTCATGGTGCGAATATGATACCACTGCACGCCCCCAAGTCAAGGGAGAATGCCGCTTTGTTATGCCATGCGCCAGATTCCCTTGGCTCACGTGTGCACCTCCGCGGCCTTCTTGACGTGGACGAGGAGGAGGGCGATATCCGCAGGGGTAATGCCGGGGATGCGGGCGGCCTGGCCGATGGTGGCGGGACGCACGCGGTCGAGGCGCTGGCGGGCCTCGGTTTTCATGGCGGGGATGGCGTTGTAGTTGATGGATTCCGGAATCTTCTTGTCCTCCTGGCGTTGGATGCGCTCTGCGGCCACGCGCATGCGGTCGATGTGGCCGGCGTAGGAGATTTCCAGTGCAGCGGGTTCCCACACATCCACCGGGAAACGGCTCAGCATCTCCTGCGGCAGGGTGCGCCAGGAGTTTTCCGAGCGGCGGAGCCAGAGTTCCAGCGCCACGCCCTCGTGGCGCGTGTGGCGGGCAAACTCCCGCAGGTCTGCAATGCCTTGCAGGCGCGCGGTGGCTGCGTCTCCCTCCACCTGCGGCACCAGACCCACTTGCGCGGCGAGCGGCGTGAGCCGCAGGTCCGCGTTGTCCTGGCGCAGCAGCAGGCGCATTTCCGCGCGGCTGGTGAACATGCGGTAGGGCTCGTCTGTGCCGCGGGTGACCAAATCATCCACCATGACGCCGAGGTAAGCCTGGTCGCGGCGCAGGATGAGCGGGTCGCGTTCCAGGATGGAGAGCATGGCGTTGGCACCGGCGAGGAGCCCCTGCCCTGCAGCTTCCTCATACCCGCTGGTGCCGTTGATCTGCCCGGCGAAGTAGAGGCCGCGAACGCGCTTGGTCTCCAGCGCGGGCGTGAGCTCCGTGGGCACCACGAAATCGTATTCCACGGCGTATCCGGGGCGGATGAGCTCCGCATGCTCCAGGCCGGGGATGCTGTGCACAATCTGCAGCTGCACGGAGAAAGGCAAACTGGACGACAAGCCGTTGAGGTAGTACTCATCGGTGCTGCGGCCCTCCGGCTCAACGAAAACCTGGTGGCGGTCCTTGTCGGCGAAACGGACTACCTTGTCCTCAATGCTGGGGCAGTAGCGCGGCCCGGTGCCTTCAATCACGCCGCCGAAGAGCGGGCTGTGCTGCAGGTTGGCGCGGATGATATCGTGCGTGCCGGTGTGGGTGTAGGTGATACCGCAGGGGAGCTGGCGCAGGGTGAAGCAGTCATCCGCCCAGTGGTTGAGCGTGCAGTGGGGCTCCGCATCGCGGCGCAGGAGGGTGCGCGAGCGGTTGCTGAAGAGCGTGGGCGGCTCATCGCCGGGCTGCATCTCCAGCGCGGAGAAATCAATGGTGCTGCCCTTGACGCGCGGCGAGGTCCCTGTCTTGAAACGCGAGAGCGGGAAGCCCAGGCGCTCCAGGCAGGCGGAGATGCCGCTGGGCGCGCAGCCCAGGCGCCCGCCCGGCAGGTGGTTCATGCCCACGTGCAGCAGCCCGCGCATGAACGTGCCGCTGCACAGCACCACGCGCTTGGCGCGGATGGTTTGTCCCCAGGCGGTTTGTACACCCGCCACCGCGCCGCCTTCCACCAGGATGTCCTCAACATCGCCCTGGAAGAGCTGGACGCCGGGTGTGGTTTCCAGCACCCACTTCATGCGGGTGCGGTAGGCGGACTTGTCGCACTGGGCGCGGGGGGCGCGCACGCTGGGGCCCTTGGCGGCGTTGAGCATACGGTACTGCAGGGCGGTGGCATCCGTGTTCAAGCCCATGGCACCGCCCAGGGCGTCGATCTCGCGCACGATATGCCCCTTGGCGAGCCCGCCGATGGACGGGTTGCAGCTCATCTGGCCGATGGTGTCCAGGTTGTGGGTGACCACGGCCACGCGGCCGCCGAGGCGCGCGGCCGCCAATGCGGCTTCGATTCCGGCGTGCCCGCCGCCAATCACCGCCACATCGAACTCTGTCGGCTCCTCCGGCATGCAGGGGGAATCAGCACACGCACATGTCGCTGCGAAGAGAGGGGGTCTTCTCCGCGCAGCCCAGGTAGTCCGCCAGCGCAAAGCCGAACTCCAGCGCGGCGCCGGGACCGCGGCCCGTCACAATGTTGCCGTCCGTGGCGGCGGGAGTGTCCAACACCTCCGCGGCGGATTTCAAATCTCCCTTCACGGCGGGGTAGCAGGTCACGCGGCGGCCTTCCAGCACGCCCGCGGCCTCCAGCGCAATGGGGGCCGCGCAGATGGCGCCCACCAGCTTGCCCGCAGCATGGAACGCGCGCACCAACGTGAGCACGCCCGGCGTGTCGCGCAGCATCCAGGACGCAGGGCCGCCCGGCAGCACAATGCCGTCATACTGCTCCGGGTCCACATCCACCATCAGCATCTCCGCGGTCACGGGCACGGCGTGCGCGCCCTCCGCCGTGCGGCCCTGCAGCCCCGCGGTGACCACGGGTATCTCCAGGCGGCGCAGGATGTCAATCGGTGCGGTGAGCTCGATTTCCTCGAACCCCGGGGCAACAATGAACAGAATCGGTTTCATGCCCGCGATTATACGGGCACACCGCGGGCAAGTCAAGTTTGCCCTATTCCTCGGAATCGCCCTCGTCGTCCTCGTCGTTGGCTTCCGTTCCCTGGCGGAGTTCCTGCACGCGCTGCAGGATACGCTTCTGGGCGGCGCGGCGGCGTATGTAGCCGATGATGGTCAAGAGGAGGATAAGGCCGGCCAGCCCGCCGCCAATCTGGATGAGGCGGGTCTGGTCAATGCCGTGCTCCTCCAGCCATCCCATGGGGGAGAAGTCCTCGCTCACCAACACGCCGTCGGCATCGTCGACGGTGTCTTCATCCAAGGCATCGGGTTCCGGTTCCTTGGGCAGGGTCGCGGGCTTCTTGGGCTCCTTGACGGGGTTCTCCACCTTGGGTTCGGGAGCGGCCTTGGAGGCCTGGTTGGGCATACGGAGGCGGCGCTCCTCGTCCTGCTTGATCTGCTTGACCACGCTGCCGCCAGCGGTGCTGCCCAGGGCGGTCACGTGGGCGGCATCAGAGGCGTCCTGCATATCGCGGCGGTTCTCCTCCGGGTGGGCGGCGGTCATCATGAGGCGCACGCACTTTTTCTTCTTGTTGTATTCCTGGAAGATGTAGAAGCCGTTGCTGGCCTTGGCCACGCGTGCGTTTTTCACGCCGTACTTGCTCTGCTTGTTCTTGGCCAGCTTCTTCCACTTGATGTCGGTGCTCTGGAGGATGGTCTCCGTGTCGTCGTCCACGCGATCCTTGTCCACGCCGCCCTTGTACTCCACCAGCACAAAGATGAGCTTGCCGTTGGAGGTGTCGAAGTCCAGGCTCACGCGGCAATCGCTGTTGACCATCCAGGTGCGGCGCACGGCCATGTCCTTCAGCACGCGGTACTTGTAGTCCTTGGTGAGCTCCTTGTCCGCCCGCACACGGGTGAGCGAGGTATCAACATCCTTGATTTGCAAAGCCTGTGCCGTTCCCGCCGAAAGCAGCAGGAACGCCGTTGCCAAGATGCCAGCAGCACGTTTCATGCTGCAGAATGTATCATGCCCGGTGCGGGGGAACAAGTTTATTTTTCCCACCGGGGGGGGCTTAAGAGATTTTCCGTTGATTTCGCGGCGGTACTAGAGCGGCAGCCTCATCATGATGCACATCGGCGCACCGGGGTGTCAAGGATGCTCTCCAATCTTGACCCGGCGCGGGGATTGGGGTAGACTGGGCGCAACATGAGCGAGACAGCAGCATACAAGGTGGCGGATATCGCCCTGAAAGACTGGGGGCGCAAGGAAATTACAATGTCGGAATTCGAAATGCCGGGGTTGATGGCGTGCCGAGAGAAGTACGGGCCGCAGCAGCCGCTGGCGGGCGTGCGCATCACCGGCTCGCTCCACATGACCATCCAGACCGCGATTCTCATTGAGACCCTGGTGGCCCTGGGCGCAGAGGTGCGCTGGGCCAGCTGCAACATCTTCTCCACCCAGGACCACGCCGCAGCAGCCATTGCCGCCGCAGGCGTGCCCGTCTTCGCCTGGAAGGGCGAAACCCTGGAGGAATACTGGGAGTGCACGTGGAACGCCCTCTGCCACAAGGACGGCAAAGGACCGCAGCTCATTGTGGACGATGGCGGCGACGCCACGCTCCTGCTGCACAAGGGCTATGAGATGGAGGCGGGCGACCCGTGGGTGGAAGCCCCCGCCGCATCCGCGGAGGAAGGCGTCATCAAGGCTCTGCTGAAGCGCATTGCCAAGGAGAACCCGGGCGTGTTCCACCGCTGGATGCCGGAGCTCGCCGGCGTTTCCGAGGAAACCACCACCGGCGTGCACAGGCTCTACCAGATGGAGCGCGACGGACGCCTGCTCGTTCCCGCCATCAACGTCAACGACTCCGTGACCAAGAGCAAGTTCGACAACCTGTACGGCTGCCGCGAAAGCCTGACGGACGGCATCAAGCGCGCCACGGACGTGATGGTGGCGGGCAAGGTGGCCGTGGTTTGCGGCTACGGCGATGTGGGCAAGGGCTGCGCGCAAGCGCTGCGCGGGCTGGGTGCCCAGGTGGTGGTGACGGAAGTGGACCCCATCTGCGCGCTGCAGGCGGCCATGGAGGGCTACCGCGTGCTCACCGTGGAGGACACCCTCGGCTGGGGCGACATCTATGTGACCACCACCGGCAACTGCGACATCATCACCCTGGAGCACATGGAGAAGATCAAGGACCAGGCCATCGTATGCAACATCGGCCACTTCGACAACGAAATCCAGGTGGCGCGCCTGCAGGCGCGCGAGGGCATCAAGTGCACCAACATCAAGCCGCAGGTGGACATGTACACCTTCCCCGACGGCCACAGCCTCTACCTGCTGGCGGAGGGCCGCCTGGTGAACCTGGGCTGCGCCACGGGCCACGCCTCCTTTGTGATGAGCAACAGCTTCACCAACCAGGTGCTCGCGCAGATGGCCCTGTGGCAGGAGCGCGAGACCGCCAAGCCCGGCGTGAAGGTGCTGCCCAAAGTGTTGGACGAGGAGGTGGCGCGCCTCCACCTGCACAAGCTCGGCGTGCATCTCACCACGCTCACGCAGAAGCAGGCGGACTACCTGGGCGTGCCCGTGCAGGGTCCGTTCAAGAGCGAGTTCTACCGCTACTGATACCGTGTTCACCGAACTCGCAGAGGCGCTGGACTGGCTGTACGCCACGCAGGTGTTCGGCATCAAGCTGGGGCTGGACGGCATGCGCCGCCTGCTGCGCGAGTGCGGCGTGAGCGAGCCCCATGCCCGCGTCATCCACGTGGCCGGCACCAACGGCAAGGGCTCCACCTGCGCGTTCGCGGAATCCGTGGCGCGCGCCGCCGGGTACACCACGGGCCTGTTCACTTCACCCCACCTGGTGGCGTTCAACGAGCGTATCCGCGTGAACGGGCAGGACATTGCGGATGCAGACGCCGCGCGCCTCATCGGCAAAGTGAAGGACACCATTGCCGATTGGGAAACCCCGCCCACCTTCTTTGAAATCGTGCTGGCGGTGGCCATGCTGCACTTTGCAGAGCGCGCGGTGGACATCATCATCCTGGAAACCGGCATGGGCGGCCGCCTGGACGCCACCAACGCCGTACCCAAGGACGTGGCCGTCATCACACCCGTCGGCATGGACCACATGCAGTACCTGGGTGACACCCTTTACGAAATTGCCGGGGAGAAAGCCGCCATCATCGCCTGGCACCGCCCCGCCCTCTGCGCCCCGCAAGAGCCGGAAGCCCTGCGCGCCATCCATGAAGCCGCACAGCGCATGGACACCGACTACCGCATCGTCTCCGAACCCTGCGAACAGCCGCTCGGCCTGAGCGGAAGCTACCAGAAGATGAACGCCGCGCTGGCCCTGGCCGCGCTGCACGCACTGCCGCACTTCCTCTGCTCCGCGGAGGAGGAGACGCGCGGCTTGGCAGAGGTACGCTGGCCCGCCCGCTTCGAGGAAATCCTGCCCGGCGTCATCATGGACGGCGCGCACAACCCGCCCGCCATCCGCGTGCTCGTGGAAACGTGGAAGAAGGAATACCCCGACACGAAGGCGCGCTGCATCTACGCCGGCTCTGCCGACAAGGCGCTGGACGAGGTGATAGGCCTGCTCTCCCCGCTGGTGGAGGAGTGGGTGCTGCCGCCCGTGCAGAGCCCACGCATCCTGCCGCAGGATGAAATGGCCGCCAAGGTGCGCGCCATCAGCAGCGCCCCCGTCTCCACACCCGCCACGCTGGATGAAGCCCTGCAGCACCTCACCCCCGGCACCCTTCTTTGCGGCTCCTTCTTCCTCTTGGGAGAAGCCAAGGCCATCCTCGCCAACCGCCCGGACTACCGCTCCACAAAACAGTGATTTGGCGTTGCACGCATCTCCCCCACGCCGACTTTTTAACTTGGAGTGCGGTATGAGGATGAAAATATCTGGCTTACACAGAAGATAATCGCCGCACTCTATGGCGTTGATGTCCGCACCATTAACTACCACATCCTGAAAATCTTCAAGGATTCCGAGCTGGAGCGCGGGCCAGTTATCCGAAAATTTCGGATAACTGCCGCAGACGGGAAGCAGTATCTTGCCCAGCACTACGCTCTGCAAATGGCTATTGCAGTGGGATTCAAGGTGAATTCCGAGAGCGCGGTCCAATTCCGGAAATGGGTGAACGGCATCGCTCATACGTACACCATCAAGGGCTGGGTGATGGATGACGAGCGACTGAAAAACGGCACTCTGCTCTCCGACCGCTACTTTGAGGAGCAGTTGGCACGTGTTCGCGAAATCCGCGCCAGCGAGCGCCGATTTTACCAGAAAATCACGGATATTTACGCCACTGCCATCAATTACGACAGCACCGCCGAGGCCACCAAGCGGTTCTATGCCACCGTGCAAAACAAAATGCACTACGCAGTGCATGGCCACATCCTATCTGGATTATGCTGAAACCATGGCCATGCGCCACATCCCGCTCACCATGCATGATTGGGAAACTCGCTTGAGCGCATTCATCAATATGTTCGAGTATGGCGAATTAAAGGATGCCGACAAGGTTAGCGCGGAAATCGCACGGCTGCATGCTGAGAGCGAATTCGAAAAATTCCGCATTATCCAAGACCGGCAGTTCTTGTCCGATTTCGACAAATTCCTTTTGGAGTTGGAAAACTCGTCCAAGCAGGATGGGGAAAGCCATTGACGCCACCCACTGCGTGCCTATCTGTTTGAAATAGTACTCAGTACTTAGCCTACCTTGGCAGAGACGGGTACCTAGTAAATCTCCTTACAGTTCCTGCAGGTATTGCAGGTACTCGTCCATGGCCTGCTCAGGCGTGAGGGTGCGCTCCTGCTCTGTGGCCACGGGTACGGTCTCGGTCTCCGGCTCGTCTTCCGTTTCCTCCAAGACCACGGGTTCGTGTTTCTTGGGCTTGTCCTCCTTCTTCTTTTCAGGGACATCGTTCACGGCGAGGGCACCGGGCCAGGTGGCGGATTCCGTGGGCCAGAAGCTATCAAAATCATGTCTGCCAGGGTTGCCGGTGCGCAGGATTTCCTCATCGCCCAAGAGGATGCGCTTGTCTTCCGTACGGACCACGCTCATGTTGACCTTCTTGTCTTTGCCGCCGTGCTCACGCTTGTTCTCGCGGACTTTTTTCCAAAAGTCCTTGTCCATGGAGCGGTTGGTGAAGAAGATGGCATCACAGCCGATGAACTGGGCAATCATCTTGCTGGTGTTGCGGTCCACCTCCTTGCCATCGGAGGACATGCCGAGCTTTTCCCAAAGCTTCTCCGCCTTGTGGGCATTCATGCTGCGCGCGGCGGCGCCGATGGCCTCCAGCGCCTGGATTTTGTCTGCGGTGATGGGGAAAGCCACCTGCATGTTGGAGCCGCTCATCTTCCACACAAAGGCATCGTCCGTCACCTTGTCGGGCGAGAAATCGCCACCCGCGGCCACAAAGGCCAACGCCTCGCCGAGCGTTTCGGCGAAAGCGCCGGCGGAAGCCTTGGCATACTTGCTGGCCACGCCCTTGCAGAGCATGAAGGCGGCGGGGCGCTTCTTGTCGCCAAAGTACTTGATGTCGGTGTTCTCCAGCTCCAGCGCCACGCGCATCTTCTCCAGCAGGGCCGGGTTTTTGGAGGGGTTCGGATAGGCCAGCACGCCCACCACGGCGCCGTTCGACGTGCCGAACACCGCCACGTGCACGCCGTCTATGAGGAGACAGAGCGTCTGCCCCACAGGCTTGGCGGCGGGGAAGGTGCCCTGCGCCTCGGTGATGCTCTGCGGCGCCGCAGCCAGCGGCAGCGCGGCCAGGGCAAGCCACACCAGGGCAGACAGCGCTTTGCGGGCGGCAAACATCACTTCTTGTCGTGCGAGCGCACCAGGCGGTTGATGTACTTCTGCATGCGCGGCAGGTTCTCCTCGATGCTCTGTGCGAGCTTGAACTGGTTGCGGGCGCGGATGAGGTTGTGCTCCGGCTTCTCCGTGCGGAAATAGAGGTCTCCGTCCAGGTAGTCCGTCAGGAATCGCATGCCGATTTCCACAGTGATGAGCCAGCCGGCAAAGGCCAGGTTCTCAATCTCCGTCGGCGTCAGGAACTTGTGCGCCGCATCCAGGTAGCCCTCTGCCAGCGACTCGAAGAGCGGCAGCTGCATCACCACCTTGCTCAGGTCCTCTTCATCCTCCTCCGCCATGCAGGTGGCGGTGCGCACCATGTCGCCGAAATCGTACAGCACCAGGCCGGGCATCACGGTGTCCAGATCAATCACGCAGACGGCGGCGTCCGTCTCGGCATCCAGCATCACGTTGTTGATCTTGGTGTCGTTGTGGGTGATGCGGGTGGGGATTTCTCCCTTGGCCTGCAAATCGGTGAGCTTGCTGAATTGGGAAGCCCAGGAGCGTACCAGCTCCACCTCGGCGGTGCAGTTGGCGAGGCGGCCCTTGGCATCCGCCTTGATGCTGGCCTCCAGGTTCTCGTAACGCTTGGGGGTGTTGTGGAAATCCGGGATGGACTCTTTGATGTCCTCCGGGTTCATGTCGCAGATGAGGTCCTGGAACGAGCCGAAGGCAAAGCCGGCCTGGTAGGCCTGGCGGGTGTTCTCCACCACGTCGTAGGTGTGGGTGTCCTCAATGTTGTTGTAGCAGCGCCACATGCCGCCTTCCTCCGGCAGGTTGATGTAGTTGCGGCCACCGCGGGCGGGGTAGAGCGTGAGGGTTTGCCCGGCGGCGTTGCGGCGGCGGCGCAGCAGCTTCCACATGATGTGGCGCGTCACCTTCTCCACGTTGCGCATCACCTGCGCCGGGTCCTTGAACACGTAGTCGTTGATGCGCTGCAGGATGTAGCGGTCCTCATGCCCGTCCTCCGTCCTGTAGCAGGCGCGGTAGGTGGTGTTGATGTGGCCGTTGCGCAGCTCCTCCCCGTACAGGAAATCGCCGCAGATGGCAAATTGGTCGCCGATGCGGGCGATGCGCTTGCCGAGTTCGTCGTTCGTGTGGTGTTCCATGGGCATGGCGGTGCAGCAAGGGTTACTTCACGTCTACAATCTGGAAGGAGAGCAGCTTGGGGCTGTCATGCACGGGGTCCTTCACCACCACGGTGATTTGGGACTGCCGCTGGCTCACCACCAGGGAGGACACCTTGAAGCGCTTAAAGTCCGGCATGTTGTTGGCCTTGTACGACACGGCGAAGGAGAGGGTTTCACCATCGTTGCCGCTCACGGACCAGGAGTTCTTCTGGTTAATGCCGTCATCCTTGCGGTAGGGAGAGAGCACCGCATTCTTGGCATCGGAGAAATCGCCCTTGGTGGACGTGGTCATGCGGATGGGATAGGGGGAAAGGTTGATAAGGTGCACGCCCTGCTTCGGGAAGTCCTTCTCCTTGAAGAACAGGCCCTGAAGCGTCTTGGAGTCCTTGGTGGGAATCACAAAGCCCACCATCTTGGAGCCGGACGGCACGCCGTTGAGCACATAGTCCGCAGGCGGCAGCTTGGCCTCCTTCTCGGCATCGTCCTTGGCGCCGGCCACGGCGGATGAGGGATCGCTCTTCCAGAAGAGAATCTTGCCATCCTGCGAGGGGATGGGGCGGGAGGGCGTGCGCGGCGCGAGGAGGACCTGG
>R28__coassemble_160_pt1 | contig 35894 bp, 19 predicted proteins | sample R28__metabat2_low_PE_030 | metagenome-assembled genome bin R28 | reverse complement strand
GGCTTCTTGGCCTCAGGCTTCTTGGCCTCAGGCTTCTTGGCCTCAGGCTTCTTGGCCTCAGGCTTCTTGGGAGATGGTTTCTTGGGCGTGGGCTTTTTGGCAACAGGCTTCTTCACCGGTTTGGCGGCTACTTTCTTCGACGTCGTCTTCTTGGTGCTGGTCTTCGTATTCTTCGACATGGCAGTATATGGAAATAGCAGGGCATAATCCACCCCCTACGCATTTTGTCAAGGTTTTGACAAACGCGAGAAGCATTTTACTACACAAATTCAATCTGTAAACAGATTATCCGCCACTATGACACGTTTCGCGAAAAAAATCACTCCGCACCGAATTCCGCCTCCAGCTCAGCCTTCTTGCGCTCCATGTCCACAGAAAGGTCCTCCCAGCGCGTGAACAGGGATTCCGTGTGACGCTCCAGTTCCTGATACTCCTGGGTGAGTTCCATGAGCCGCTGGTTGTCCGCCATGTTTTCAGGCTTCTCCAACTCGGCTGAAATCTCTGCCTTGCGGGCGTCTGCAGAGGCAATATCAGCCTCCACCTGCGCCAGTTCCTTCTCCATGGGACGCAGCACCTTATTGCGCATCTCACGGGCTTGCGCACGGGCGCGGCGGGCATCCTTGCGGTTGCCTTCCACAGGCACGGACGAGGCTGCAGCCGGGGCACCGGCGGCGGCGGCCTTCTCCCGCCGCTCCTCCGCCTCCACGGTCTCCAGATACTGGCTCACGTTGCCATAGAACAGGCGCGGCGCGTGGCCCAGACGGAACTCCAGGACCTTATTGACAATGGGATCCAGGAACTGCCGGTTGTGGGAAACGATACAGTAGGAGCCGGGGTATTCCATGAGCGCGCGCTGCAGCACGTCCTGGCTTTGGAAGTCCAAGTGGTTGGTCGGCTCGTCCATGATGAGGAAGTTGGCCGGGCGCAGCAGCATGCACACCAGCGCCACACGGGAACGCTCGCCGCCGCTCAGCACACCTATTTTCTTGAACACGTCATCCCCGCGGAACAGGAAACAGCCCAATATGTTGCGCACCTGCGGGCGTATTTCCCTGCCGGCAACGGATTCCACGCATTCCAGCACGGTTTGGTTGTTATCCAGCACATCCGCATGCGTCTGGGAGAAGAAGGCAATCTCTGTGTGGCTGCCGAGGGAGAATTCGCCGCTATCGGGTTTCTCGGTGCCGGAGATGAGGCGGGTGAACGTGGATTTGCCGCTGCCGTTCACGCCCACCACGGCAATGCGGTCGCCCTTGCCGATGGTAAGGTCGTAATCCTTGAGCAGCTCGATGGGGCCGTAGGCCTTGGATGCGCGCTCCAGCTTCACCACCACGTGGCCGCCGGGCGGCGGAGGCGGGAAGTGGAAGCTCATCACGGCATCGTCCTCCTCCACCTCGATGATTTCCACCTTTTCCAGCTGCTTGATGCGGCTTTGCACCTGGGTGGCCTTGGTGGCCTTGTAGCGGAAACGGTCGATGAACTGCTGGGTTTTGGCAATCTCGCGTTGCTGGGCCTTGGCCTGGTGGAGAAGGGCCTCTTTGCGCGCGCGGCTTTCTTTCAGGTAGAAGGAGAAGTTGCCGGCGTACTCCTCCGCGCGGCCGTGGTGGAAGGCGATGGTGCGGGCAACCAGGCTATCCAGCATAGCCACGTCATGGCTGATGATGCAGATGGCGCCGCGGTAGGTGCGCAAACTCTGCTCCAGCCAGCGCTGGCTCTGGATGTCCAGGTGGTTGGTGGGCTCGTCCAGCAGCAGCACCTCCGGCTCCTGCAGCAGCAACTTCGCGAGGGCGATGCGCATCTGCCAACCGCCGGAAAACTCCCCGCAGTCGCGGGGAAAATCCTTGTCCGCAAAGCCCAGGCCGCGCAGAATGCTCTCCGTGCGCGGTTTCAGCGTGGCGGCATCCCGGTCCTGCAGTATCAACTCCAGGCGGCCTATTTCCTCCAGCAGGTCGCGGTACTCCGCGGAATCCGTGGGAAGCTTCTGCAGCTCGTCGGAGAGCTGGTCCACCTCTTGCTGCAACTCCACAATGTTGCCGACGGAGCCGAGCACCTCGTCCATCAGGGAGCGGCCGGAGATGTGGATACCCTCCTGGGGCAGGTAGCCCACGCGGGTGTACTTGGGCAGCAGCACGCGCCCATGGTCCGGCTCCATCTCCCCCGCAATGCACTTCATGAGGGTGGACTTGCCCGCGCCGTTCTGCCCGGCGAAGGCTATGCGCTCCCCTCTCTCCACCACAAAGGAGAGTTTATCGAACAGGACGCGCGGCCCAAACTCGATATGCAGGTCCTGGACGGCGAATTCCATGCCGCCTACCCCTTATTTCTTCAGCTTGGCGTTCCAGCGGTCGATGTTCTGTCGCTGTTCGTCGAAGAGGTCCGCGCAGTCGTCGTGCACGATGATTTCCTCAATGGTGTCGCCCTGGCGGATGCTGTTGACCACGTCTTGGTCAGCGGCCTCCAGCACCTCACCGAAGATGGTGTGCTTGCCGTTGAGCCAATCTGTGGGCACGTGGGTGATGAAGAACTGGGAACCGTTGGTGCCCTGCCCCGTCCAAGTGCGTCCGGCGTTTGCCATGGCCAGCAGGCCCGGGCGGTCGAACTTCAGGTCGGGGCGGCACTCGTCGTCGAACTGGTAGCCGGCCCCCCCGCAGCCCGTGCCCTCCGGGTCGCCGCCCTGAATCATGAAGTCCGCAATCACGCGGTGGAAGGTCAGCCCGTTGTAGAAACCCTTGGTAGCCAGGTTCAGGAAGCTAGCCGCCGTCATCGGCGTCTTGGAGGCGAACACCGTCAGCCGGATGTCACCCTTGCTCGTTTTCATCGTGATTTTCTTGTCCGTTGCCATGCCCCGCACCATACCAGCTTTCACACGCCTGCGCAAGGCAATTCCGCGCCAGCGAAAGGGTGGAATCCGGTTGCGTGCGCGGGTGGGCGGGTGTATGATGGGGAGCATGAAACCTCTGGACATGATGGGCGGAGCCTTTGAGCTGGAACTGCCCGTGCACGACAACTTTCCGCATCAGCAGTGCGCCGCGTGCGCCTATGTGAACAGCGGGCGCAGCGCGCTGCAGGTGATCCTGCAAAACCTGCCCAAGCCGCGACGCGTGTTGGTGCCGCGATTCATCTGCGACACCGTGCTGCAGTCCCTCAGGCGTCTGCGCCTGCGCGTAGAGCGGTACGGGTGCGACGACCAGCTGCGCCCGCAGCTGCCGTACGACCTGACGGAGGATGACACGCTCATCCTGGTGAACTATTTCGGGCTGACGGGGGAGGCGGTGGACGACGCGGCACGGCAGCACAAGGGCGTGAGCATTGTGGATGCCACCACCGCTCTCTTCGCGCGCTCCGAGCTGCCCAGCTTCTACAGCCCGCGCAAGTTCTGCGGCGTGGCAGACGGAGGCGTGGCTTGCGCGCCGTGGCCGCTCTCAGAGCTGCCGCAGGAGGAAGACATGTCCTTCATGCGCTCCATGCACATGCTGATACGCGTGGAGAGCGGAGCCTTTGTGGCAAAATCCGCCTGCGAGGTAGCCGAGCAGGAACTCAAATGCCCACCCAAAATCATGTCGCCCCTCACCCGCCGCCTCCTGCGCGCCTATGATTTCGACAAAATCGCGGAGCGGCGGCGGGAAAACTACGCCGTGCTGCACCGCCTGCTAGGCGGCATCAACCGCCTGGAGCTGCCAGCCGTACCGCGCAGCGCGCCCTTCTGCTACCCGCTGGTCAGCGGCATCCCCGGCCTGCGGGACGAGTTGGTGGAGGCCCGCATCGCCCTTCCCCTGTTTTGGCCGGAGGTCATCGAAGCCACCGGTGCGGAGACGGCGGAAAACCGGCTGGCGCGCACGCTGCTACCGCTGCCGCTGGACCAGAGATACACGCCTGAGGACATGGAGGACCTGGCAAAGCTCATTTTGCATTGAAGCCCCCCCATCACCCCGATTGCTCCACTGCAGCTCACCCCCAGCAAACAAATTCAGCGTTTTTCTTCATCTGGGCTTGCATTTGACAGGTTCTGTGGTAACATGATTGCAAGTATGAATTCCGACCTACAGAAACTGGTGCAAGCGGGAAAAATTCCGGCCGACTTTGCCGCCAGACTCGACAAGATCTCTCCCGGAAAATACGTTTTGCATCAGGAAATGGGCGTGGGCAAGGTTGCCGCCTGGAGCCTCCCGCAGCAGAAAGTCAAGATTGCCTTCGAGCATGGCAAGAACCACGTGATGGGTCTCAAGCTCGCGTTCAACTCCCTCACCTCCATTCCTGAAGGCCACTTCTTCATCGCTTGCTACGATGATCCAGAGGGCTGCTACAAGAAGGCCTCCGACAAAAACACCGTCAAGGACTTCATGCGCGACATCATCAACGGCAACAAGTCCCTGCGCGAGGGCATTGACGAGGTGCTGCCGCTGCAGCCCGATGATTTGGAGCGCTTCCTGAGCGATCGTATCATCCCTGCCAAGGAATGGAAGAGCTGGTGGGACAAGGCACGCGCCGCCATGCGCGAGGATCCCGGATTCCGTCTGCCGACCAAGCGGGGCGAGGCCATCGTCCTGCGCCACGCGGCCTCTGCCGCGGAAGCCCTGCTGGAGGACTTCACGGATGCCAAGACGCTGGAATCCTGCGTGCGCATCCTTGACCAGGCACACCTGGATGTGCTGAAGGGCGAATACCAAATTGCCGCCCGCTTGGTCAAGAAGATGGAGGAGGATTTCCACAAGGCGCACGATGAACCCCAGCGTGTGCTGGAGCTCATCATCATCCGCGATGAAATCCTCGGCACCATCTTCAACACCGACGAGGAGAAGGCCAAGCTGGATGAGGCCCTGAAGGCGGAGGAGGAAACCTCCATCACCACGCTGGCCGACAAGCTCAAGACCATCAGCTCCGAGGAAATCGTCGACTACATCGGCGATCTCAACGCCTCCCGCCAGAGGGAGGTGTACAAGGCCCTGGCAGAAGCCTACGGGGATTCCTGCCTCTCCTACACCATCAACATCTTCCTGTTCGGCGGCTCCAAGGTCACCGCACCCGTGGCAGACTTCATCATCGCCAAGGGCGGCAAGGAGCAGCTCTTCACCGTCATCTCCAACGGCCTGGCACGCCAGAACCTGGCACCGGACGTGCTCATGTGGGTATGCAAGGAGCGCAACAACCTGGCCAAGGAACTGGTGGACAAGACGAAGATGGTGCTCGGCGCCGCATTGATTGCGGCCATTGAGCGCGACAGCGCGGAAGGCGGCCCCAACCGCGCGCTGCGCCTGCGCAACCTGCTGCTGGAGGACAAGACCCTGGCCCCGGATTTGGTGAGCGGCGTGAGCGAGCTGGAGGCGCGCCCCTTCGCCAAGGCCATCTACAACTCATCCGTGCTGCCGGAGCTGGACCGCAACCTCCTGCTGGCCAACATGATGAAGGTGCAGGAATCCCTGCACGACATCGTGAAGTCCAGTCTGGGCTCCAAGGAGAAGCAGTCGATGTACGTCTCCCTGCGCTCCTTCGCCGCCCGCAAGGCCGAGTACGAGGATATCATCAACGTTCGCATCCCCAAAAACAAGCACGACCTGGAAATCACGCGCGCAGAGGGCGACTTGCGAGAGAACGGCGGCTATCAGGACGCCAAGGCCACGCGCCAGGTGCTCATGCGCCGTTCCGTGGAACTCTCCCGCCTGCTGTCGCAAGCCGTGCCGACGGACTTCTCCAACGTTACCTGCGAAGAAGTGACCATGGGCACCAAGGTCACCTTCGTGACGGAGGACGGCCGGGAGGTCGTCTACATCGTCCTGGGTGCGTGGGATTCCGTGCCGGAGCAGCACATCATCTCCTACAGCTCCCGCCTGGGCGCCAAACTGCTTGGCCACAAGGTGGGCGAAGCCCTGCGCCTGCCGCTGGAAATCGGCGGCGAGCAGGTGAAGATGACCATCAAGAGCATCGAGCCCGCGCCCAAGGAGCTCATCTTCCCGGATGAAACGCCGGAAGAGGCGTAATCAACACCAAACGCGTTTTATTGCATCGAGCAGGGGGGCTTTCGCCCCCCTCTCTTTTTTTCTGCACCTGCCATTTATGGCACACGGCGCTTTCCAAACCAAAGTCAGAGGTATTGACTCAGCGAGACGCCCCCTTCCCGATGCAACCACGCATTGCCCATGCCAATGCGGGCGGGCTGCACGCGGAACGCTATGGCCACTATCCCGCTCCGCTTCCTTTCGGGGCATCTTCACCGCCGTTCTCGTATCGCGTCGGTCGTACACAACAAAGCCGCCTGGCCATCGGGGAACCAGGCGGCTTTGTATGTGCGTTCTGCTACCGGCTGCGGGACTCCCAGCATGGATAAATCAATGTGTTGGGGTATGCGTGGCATGTTGTGTGTACACCCTTGCGAGAGGGCAAAATTCACCTTGGGGCACCTGTGCCATACCGCTGAATGATGCTTCGGTTTGCTTAACGAAATGCCGGCGGGGGAGGCTGAAAAGGGTGTGGCCGACACAGCTCAGCCCTTGTCCACCAGCTCCCTCTCCAGGTCTGCGATGGAATAGCGGGTCCAGGACTGCCCTCCCACCACACCCTGCGGGGTCATGGTCCGCACCTTCTTCTGGATCACCAGCGGGGCCAGCCAGTTGGTGAAGGAGTTCTTGCTCACGCCGAAATACTTGGCGCATTGCCCGGTGGTCATCCAAAGCGCGCCGGCCTTGGAATGCTCCAGCTCGTCCTCTATGGAGGCCCGCAGGATGGACAGCCCTTCCGCCAGCATGGCGGCTATCTGCTCCAGCACGTCCTGCTTGCCCAGCTCGTTCTTCTGCACGCCGTCCGCAGCGCTCAGCATGCGCTCCACCGCCGCATCGAACGCAACATTCAAATAGGCTCGGTAAACTCGCAGCGTGGTGGACGACATGCTCTGCGCGCGTACCTTGAAAAAGCTCATGCAGTGCTCTGGTGTCAGGATGCTCAGCGGGCGGGCCGCCTGCTCTCCCAGATACTCCAGGAAAGCGGCATACACCTGCCGCCGCTTCTCCCGCGTTCTCTCCGCATCCTTGGGGGGGGGCGGAACGCTTCCAGATACGCGCGGGTGCTTATTTCTGCACCGCCGCCTGCCATGATGGGAGTCATCTCGGGATTAGCTATTTTGCTGGGAGAAGGCGGGGGCTCTTGGGACTTCCGATTCCAAGCGCCCCTTTCGGTTCAGGAAAAACGCACAACCGAGAACCGAAGTCTTTTCTCCGGCTACTTCCTCCTTCTGCGGGCAGCCAGGGCCGCAAGGGCCAGCAGGCTCAGCGTGCTGGTGGTCGGTTCCGGGAGCTTCATGATGTAGACCGTGCCAACGTTGCCGCCGGGGCCTACTTTCGAGATACCGGAGAAGCAGATGTAGTAGTCCTCCTTCTGCAGATTCTGGAAGTACTTGGATGCCTCAACGCTGTCGGGGTTCCCCCTTTCGGCCAAGAGCTCATCGATATAGGTGGTTTCTCCCAGTGTCAGGCTGCTCAAACCGTACGCCAGCTCATAGCGCTCTCCCCATTCCATAGACAGCAGCGCGCTGCGGTCTGCATCAGAGAGGTAGGCGCCGCTCTGCAGCGTCAGGCTGTTGTTCAGCATGTCCAGGCCGCCCACATAGTCCGTCTTGCCTTCATTCTTGCCCTGTGGCGTTGTCAGCGACTCGCGCACATTCATCGTGGAGCCTGTAGCCATGGTCAGGTTGGAATCCAGCTTGGAGCCGGAGTAGACCTTCAAGGTGCCGTGTACGGCTGCCGTGCCGTCGGCACCGGAAGCGGAGCTGCCGGAGCGCACGGCCAGCGTGCCGTCCGTTGTGCTGCCGTTGGCAGCCAGCGTCAAGTCTCGCACCGTCAGCGTGGCGGTGTTCAGGAAGCGCAGGAGGCCGTCCTTGGCATCAATACTGCCGTTGAAGTTCGAGGAATTGCCCTTGAACTCCTGCACGCCCGCACCTTCCTTCACAATGTTCAGGTTCCTGTCCACACCGGCGGACGTGCTGTACACGGTGTTGCCCGTGTCGCCCGTCTTGCCGATGAGCTCCAGCGTGCGCAGCGTGTTGTCGGACTCCGGAATGGCCGTGTTGGCGGAAGCCATGGGGCCAGAGAAGATGACCGAGCGGTTGCCGGACTGGTAGGAATCATTTGCGTAATCCTTGATACCCTGCACCTTGGCGTTCTCCGTGTTGATACCCACGCCGAAATCGCTGTAGCTGCTGTAGTTCTTCAGCTCGATGACAGCCTCGGAAGCCACGTACTCGTCATTCAAAACAAGCACGGTCTTCTTGTGGTTGCCAATAGAGCCTTGCCAGTCTCGTTTCTCGCGGCTATCCAGCAAGCGGATGATGCCCTTGAAAGCCGCGCCCTCTTGGGTCGCTCCTCCAAGATTGAACACCTGGGCAATTCCCCAGCCGTTGGATGTGACTTTGTCCTGGACGCGGGAAACGTAATTGCAAAGACGAGCAATGTCATCGGAGGTATCACCCTCTGCATTCACAAGCTGCTTGATGTTGATATCGCCGCCGGCTTGATAGTCTAACAATCCAGAGATATCGGACAGATTCGTGCCGATGCCGCGGGAGCCATCAACCACCATCTTGTCAATCTGCACACTGTCTCGGTCTACCTGAGAACCAGAGGTGTTCTTGAACGTGAAGTACAGCGTATCCTGCCCACTGTTAGTCAGATCCAATTCTTGGATATACAGTTCCGTGCCCGGATCGAGGCGGATAGTCAGCTCTTCGGTAGTGGGTCTCAGGGTCTGGTTGACATTGACCTTCAAGTTGCCATTGATAGCGTAGAAGGTGTTTGTCTGCATAGCCGCTTTCACACCTCCGTTGAAGTTCACGGTACCGGTATCAACACTGCCGAAGCGCCACTTGTCGGCAGCCGAAAAAATAACTTCATTTTCAAAGTTTACCGTAGCACCACTCTTCATAATGAGGTTCTGCGCGGCAGGAACAGACACGTCTCCGGAGAAGGTGACGTTGGAGTCCTCGTTCACGGTGAAACTGGACACACCTGTCACATTACCCGAAAAGGTGACGTCTGTCGGTGTCTCAGCACTGCCCACCTCAATGTTCAGCGTGCCGGCCGTGCGGGAGATATTGCCGGCCACCTCCATACCCGTGCCGGCCAAGTCGACCAACTGGGTGGTCAGCGTGCCGGCTTCCACGGAAACATCAGCGCCAAAGTGCGGGTCGTCGATTCCCACAATGGCCGCGCCTCCGCCCCGCTTGATCAATTGGGTGTTATCTTCTGTGTTCAAGAAGTCCACGGTCAGGGTTTGACCGCTGTTCACCGCCACTATCACCGTGCCCGTCCTCGCCACAATGTTCATCTCATGCACATGGGTGTCCTTCGTCACAAAGGCCTTCTGTTCCGAGGCAGCAGACGAATACTTTGAGGGGTCGAAGAACACATCGTCGCACTCGGCGAAGGTGGTGGGGTTGCCGCTAGCATCGAGCCACGCGTTGTCATTGGTCCAGTAGACGGTGCCACCTTTCCAGTATAGCGTGTGCGTGTTGGAATCATTGACTTGGTAGGCCAGCACCAGCTCCTGAAGGCCGAATTCCTGGTTGGTGCGCACGGTGATACTGGGCGTGGAACCGGTTGCAGGGGTGGAGGAGTTGAACCACAACGTGGCACCATCCGCAACGTTCACATTCGCGGAACGGGTCAAACCATCGGCATTGTTCACCCTCAGGGTGCCGGCGGAAACCGTGGTATCACCGCTGAAGCTGCTGCTGCCATTGAGAGCCAGCGTACCAAGGCCCGTCTTGGTCAAGTTGCCATCACCGCTCATGTCGGCATCCATGGTCACGATATGGCCATTCGTGTTGAAGATCGTTCCGCTGCCCGTGGTGGAGGTCAGATTGACGGTATCCACGGTGTCGGCCTGGTTAGCACCGTCGCTGCTGCCGATGACGCCGTTGGAACCAACCTTGTTGGCTTTGATGGCGGCCTGGTCCACCAGTATTTTCTGCTGTGCGTCCGATTCCTCTGGCGAGTCATCAAGGTTTGCGTACCCGATGTCGAATTCAGCGATTTGGTCAGGTTCGTCAGGCATCGATTCCTCAGGGGAGTCTTCGGCAAAGGCCTGGCTACCGAGGAAGAAGGCTGCAGTAAGTGCGCCGGAGCAGAGGGTGGTAAATGAAACCGATGCGATGGCTGCCAACAAAGCGGCCTGGAACTTGTGCGGAAGTTTAAGTTTCATAACGGTTATCTGGTGTGTTTTTTGTTTATTTTTCGCGAAAATTGGCAACGGGTGGACAAAATCCTCCACGCGCGTTTACGGGAGTAGCATACAGTATTACGAATGCTGTAGGCATGGTGGCATGCGAATTCCTCTACGGAATTAAGCGAATTTGGAACATGCACCTGCGCCGGAATATGGTAAGGCAAAGTTAAGCAATGGCCCAAACTGCGTTTTTTGTGTATTTTTCGCAAATTTGGCTTGCGTAAGTATTCGTAATACTGTAGGCCACAGCTTGCCTTTTACGTCAGGCTATCAACACCATACGCCCGATTCACGCATCACCAGCAACAAACGCTGCAACTCGCAGCATTTTTATTCCTGCAACCCGAAAAAATCCGTCACTTCTGTCACCGGGCGGCGGTCATGCTCCGGTACAGCTCGAACAGGTGGGCCACGCGTTCCGCATCATTCTCGAACCGCTGCCCGTAGGGGCGCTCCACGGCGGCATCCAGCTCGCGGTGGGCCTTGCGCAGCTCGGTCGGCATCGTCAGCGGGTCGTACAGGTCTGCCAGGGAGCAGTCCGGGTACAGGGCGCGGGCATCCAGCACCGCTTGGGCGCACGCCTCTATCTGCCCCTTCTGCTCCTCCGTGGGTGTCGGCCAGGGGAACGTGTTGTAGACAACCTTGTTGGAGTATTGGTAGCGCATCTCTAGCCGCCCGCATACGGCATTGGTCCACGCCATGTGCATGTGCGAGATGAGCACGCCGAAGTGGTACAGGGAGGCACCCGGAATGAGGCGGAGCTTGTTGCTACACAGCACCTCCGGCCCCATGAAACCTATGGGGATGATGGGGCGGCGTTCCGATGAGACCTCCGGGATGGCAATGTAGGTGCCCTTGGGCATGTTCTCCACGTGGAAGCGGGTGGGCTTGTCTGCAATGGCGCGGGTGGGCGCGCTCTTGCTGTTCAAGCGCACCTGGCGCACGGCTTCCACGCGCTTCAGGCACAGCGGCATGCGTCGCAGCTCTGCGGGGGAGCAGTCACCCAGCCACAGGCAGTGGCGGCGCTTGCCGTTGATGAACTCCTCCGCACCCATCCACGGGTGGAAATACGGCGCGGCTGCGGGCTCCATGGCCAGGAACTCGGCTTTCTCCTCGTCAGTGAACAGGTAGTTGCCGCCGTCTATGGGCTTGTTGCCGATACCCATCTCCGGCACGTCGCAGAGGGGCTTGGAGCGGTTGTCGATGAACACGTCCGGCGCGTCCACCAGGTAGCCGTTGATGTGCGCCACGGGGCGCGCCTCGCCTTGTTCGTCCACCAGCATCTTGTGCGGGGCCTCCTCCCCGCAGCTGAAGCCCACGATCACGCAATGCACGGCGGCGGTGTTCCTGGCCTCGTTGGCCCACTTGAACGTGCGGTGGGCAAAATCGATGTGGCAGCCCATCTCCGCGAGGGGGCGCCACAGGAGGGCGACTTGCTGGCCCTGGGTGATGGAGTTGGTGGAGACGTGGGCGGCCCTGGTGGACGTTCCCTGCATGTACTCCACGGCGCGCTTGTACCATGCGGAGACGAAATCGAGGTCTCCGGCGTTCTTGCAACCGGCGAACACGGCCATGAGGTCGTCCTTCTGCTCCTTGGACATGAAGCGGGCTCCCACAAAGGGCGGGTTTCCGATGATGTAGTCCACATGGCGGTTGGGGATGCCCTCCAGCCAGTCCATTTGGAGGGCGTTGCCCTCGCGGATGCCGTCCTGGGACTGGAGGGGGAGGAAATCCGCGACGGTTTGGTCGGAGAACTGGCGAGCCTCGAGCCACATCTGGGCGTCAGCGATCCAGAGGGCGGTCTTGGCGACGGAGACGGCGAAGTCGTTGATTTCTATGCCGTGGAATTGGCGGATGGAGACCCTGGCGGTGGAGAGGTCACCGCCGAGCAGGCCCTGGCCTGCGCCGAGTTTGTCTAGCTTGTTGATTTCGCGCGAGATTTGGATTTCCAGCCAGCGGAGTGAGATGAAGGTTTCCGTGAGGAAGTTGTCGGAGCCGCAGGCGGGGTCCAGGAAGGCGAGGGAGGCCATTCTCTCCTGGAGGGCGCGGAGCTTGGCGCACTTGTCGTTTGCAGAGGATGAGCCGGAGACGATGGACTGGAGTCCGGCCTTGAGGCCGTCCAGGAAGAGGGGGTCTATTACCTTGTGGATGTTCTCGATGCTGGTGCCCAGAATGGGGAGCGGGGAGTCGGGATGCGATAGACTACGCCCTCAAGCGCCGCGACACGTTCAAAAGCTGGCGCGCAAACCCTTGCCTGCCCATCGACAACAACACCGTGGAGCGCGCCGTGCGCCCCGTCACCGTAGGCCGCAAAAACTACCTCTTCATCGGCGCGCCGGAGGCCGGGCAGCCTCACCCTGCCGCAAGCCGCCCCTGCCAAGGAGTGCCGCCTCTAAACGCCCCCGCCTATACCACACCCGTCTACAAGGCTGCTGGTTTAATTCTTACCTTTCTTCAAATCCATCACGTCCGAGTCAATGGGCTGCGGCCACCCGAACAAAGTTGCAGACGCTACTTCACGACCTGCAATCGAAACTCAGTTGCAGGTCGTTTCTTTGGCCAAGCTGGTGGAGCTATACTTTCAAGGAAAACTTGCGAATCTTGTAATTCATCATTCTGGGAGATACGCCCAATTCACGGCCGGCGGCAGAGATGTTGCCGTGATGGCGTTCCAGAGCTCTCTGCAGGATTTCTTTTTCGTAATGGGCAAGCATGGAGGAAAGGGAACCGATTGCGTTGGCGTCGTGATGGATGTTATCCGTCTCCGGTTGCAGGGAGGGAGGCAAATTATGGACGCGAATGCAATCATCCTGGGTTGTCAGCACGGCTCGTTCCATACAATTTTCCAGCTCACGAACATTTCCCGGCCAAGGATATTCCATCAGCGCATTCATGGCGCGGGGGGAGATGCGTGTTATGTTTTTGGCGTAGCGAAGATTCATTTTTTCAATGAAATGCTCCGCCAAAAGGATGATATCGCTCTTTCTGGAAGCAAGCGAAGGCATGTTGATGGGAAAAATGTTGAGGCGGTAGTACAAATCTTCGCGAAAAAGATTCTGAGCCATCATTTCCTCCAGATTGCGACTTGTTGCAGCCAGTATGCGCACGTTGGAATGTATTTCCTGATTGCTACCCACGCGAGAAAAGGTACGCTCTTGAAGGAATCGGAGCAGCTTCACCTGAGTTTGCGGCGTTAAATCGCCGATTTCATCGAGAAAGAGCGTGCCTCCATCTGCGGCTTCTGCCCGCCCGATGCGCCGCGTAACCGCCCCGGTGAACGCTCCTCGCTCATGACCGAAAAGCTCGCTTTCAACCAGAGCTTCAGGCAGGGCGGCACAATTCAGAGTTACAAAAGGCTTCCCCTTTCTGTCGGAGAGCTCAACAATGGCCCGCGCCAGCAGTTCCTTACCGGTACCGCTGGCGCCGCGAATCAAAACGGTCGCATCACTGGGAGCCACCTGTCTGAGCTGAGCATAGACCTGCTGCATTTCCCGACTGGTACCGACCATGTCCCCGGGATTTTCACACAACTGGCTCCGCAGGCGCCTGTTTTCATCCAACAAGGCAGCACGTTCCTCGTGAATTTCGATGCATCGCTCCGCGGCATCGCCCGTTATGCCGGCTACAATTTCGAGGATAGCGGCATCCTGTTCCAGATTAGAATCGGACTCAACCTGCCGGTCGATGGAGAGAGTGCCGATTACCTTATTATGTTGAATGAGCGGCACACAGATAAAGGCGACCTGATAGGGGTAAGTATGAGAGCCGGTTCTGTTAAGAAATCGGGCATCTTTGCGCAAATCCGGCACAATGCAGCGCTTACCGTTCTCGGCGACCATGCCGGTTATCCCTTCCCCCATACGGTATTGACCCAGCTTTTGCCGCCGGGCCTCAATACCGTGCGTGGCTTCGATTGTCAGCGTGTCACCAAACAGCAGGGTGAACGTTCCGCGCATCATTCCCATGCGCTGAGCCAGAATACACAAAACCTTATTGAGCAGTTCCTCGACATCCTTTTCATGAATTACGGCAGAACTGACTTCCTGAATCATCAAAAATTCCGGTGAAATTTTCATCCGCTGCGCATGCTATACCATTTTTGTGGAGGTTTTTCAAGACTGATTAACTGAACTTTATTCATGAGAAGCCGCGGGCTCAGCAAGTCGAAGAGCCCGGCGATATTCAACGGGGAACACCCGCACAAATCGGGGGCGGTAATGTTGCCAGTCGGCAATCATACGCTCCGCGAGCACACTTCCGGTTTCTCTGTGATGTTCCTGAATCAAAGTCAGGAGTTCCTGTTCCGCCGCTGAATCAGCCGGCACATTTTCGAGGTCCACGCATTCCGTGTTGCAATGGAGGTCGAAGTCGCCGTGTTCATCGTAGACGTAAGCAATCCCCCCGGTCATGCCGGCGGCAAAATTAACCCCAACAGCGCCCAGCACCACGACACGACCGCCGGTCATATACTCACACCCATGGTCACCCACCCCCTCAGCCACAAGGATGGCGCCACTGTTTCTGACCGCAAAGCGTTCACCGGCACGCCCGTTAATAAAAATGCGACCGGATGTCGCTCCGTAGCCTACAACATTACCGGCAATCACGTTATCCTCAGCCCGGAAAGCCGCCTCTGCCGGCACACGTATGCTGATGCTCCCGCCGGAAAGCCCCTTCCCCACAAAATCGTTTGCTTCCCCCACGAGCCTCATCGTGATACCTTTCACCAGAAAAGCGCCAAAACTTTGCCCGGCAGTTCCCCTCAAATTAAGACAGAAATGGTCGGGGCTCAGAGCAGACGGCAATGGAGATTGGCACATCCGCCCGGAAAGAGCCGTGCCGATGCTGCGATTGGTGTTGAATACATAGGCCTGCACGGTGGCCGGCAATCCCGAGAGGCTCGGAAGATGGGAAAGATAGCGTGCGTCAAACGAATCGTTTTCCCGCGCGTTGCTTGCTTTTTCGCAGGCTACGGGGGCGGATATCAGCAAAGACGATAAATCAAGCCCGTACCGAGCGGCATCCTCTTTAACACAGAGCAAGTCAGCACGCCCGCATGCCTCGTGAATACTACGCAAGCCCAGCGACGCGAGGAGCCTGCGTACCTGCCCGGCAACGAGCCTGAGATAATTAACGATATATTCGGGTCTGCCGATGAACCGCTTACGTCTTTCCTCATCCTGAGTGGCAACGCCCATAGGACAAGTATTGTTATGGCAGCGACGAATCATGGCACATCCCAGACATACCAGCAAAGTGGTACCGAAGCCGAACTCCTCTGCCCCCAGAAGCGCGGCGATAACCACATCCCGACCGGTTTTAAGCTGCCCGTCCGTCTGCAGGCGAACTCGATTGCGCATATTATTGATGACAAGAGTCTGATGAGCCTCAGCCAACCCCAATTCCCAGGGTAACCCCGTATGGCGAATGCTCGTAAGAGGCGAGGCACCGGTACCACCATCATAGCCGGAAATCAGTATGGTATCTGCACTTGCCTTAGCAACTCCCGCACACACGGTTCCCACCCCCATTTCAGATGCCAGTTTGACCGAAATGCGCGCACGAGGATTTACCTGCCGCAAGTCATAAATAAGCTGAGCAAAATCTTCAATAGAGTAAATATCGTGATGAGGGGGCGGTGAAATAAGGCTCACCTGAGGAATAGCGTGCCGAACTCCGGCTATAAACGCATCCACCTTAAACGCAGGAAGTTGTCCACCCTCACCGGGTTTTGCTCCCTGAGCCATTTTAATCTGGATTTCATCTGCATGGCACAAATAGTCCGCCGTGACTCCGAATCGCCCGCTGGCCACCTGCTTGGTGGCACTATTGAGCAGCGTACCGAAGCGTGAGGGTTCCTCCCCGCCTTCACCGCAATTACTGCGAGCCCCTATGCTGTTCATCGCCGCAGCGATGGCATGGTGCGCCTCAGGGCTGAGCGATCCCAGCGACATGGCACCCGATACAAAATGCTTCATTATCTCACCTTCGCTTTCCACTTCTTCCAGCGGAACCGGCGCTGCCTCACGAAAATCCAGCAGACTCCTCAGCGTGCACGGGTGCGCTTCCTGGTGGTCAATCAAGGCACTGAATCCGGCCATCTTTTCTTCGTTGTTTTCCCATACCGCTTCGCGGAAGAGCTTGATTGCCAGCGGTGTCCATAGGCGGGACTCGCCGTCCTTGTGATACTTGTACACCCCGCCCGGCGGCAACGTACGGGAAGCGGCTTGCGATTGAGCCAAGCGTTCTGCGGCATCGGCTGCTACGCGCTTCACCCCTGTACCACCTATGCGCGATACAGTACCGGGTAAAAATTCGTTAATAAAGTCGCGGCTCAATCCCAGTGCCTCAAACGCCTGCGCCGAACGGTAACTGCGGAGAGTGGAAATTCCCAGCTTAGACATAATCTTGAGCAGCCCCTTATCCAAAGCCCGAACATAATTACCGGCTGCCGTAACCGCATCGCAGCTAAGCTTACCGGTGCGCGATAGCTCGGTGATACTTTGTAAAGCCAGCCAAGGATTGACGGCTGTCGCGCCATAGCCCAGCAACAGAGCGGCATGCATGACCTCGCGCACTTCACCTGAGCTGACGATGATTCCGACCTCCGGGCGCAGATTACTCTCCACGAGAGCTTTATGCACACATGCCGTTGCAAGAAGCGAAGGAATGGCGGCATAGCCATCGGGCAATTTTCTGTCCGTTAGCACCACAAGGCGTTTCCCCTGCCGCACATTTTCGACGGCTTGTTGGGCTACGTCCTTCATAGCCCGTCTAAGTGCCGAGCCATCACCATCCGGGCTAAACCCGCAGCAGATTTCCGCTGTTTCGTAACCATTCCTATTCAATGTAGAGAGGTGCACTAATTCATCATCCGTCAAAATGGGACGCCGCAATTTAATGAGCCCGGCATGCTCCGGCGACTCTTCCAGGATATTCCCCTTATTACCGATGTAAGTCATCAGGCTCATCACCAGTTCTTCCCTTATGGGATCAATGGGTGGATTCGTAACCTGAGCAAAACTCTGCTTAAAGTAATTGAAGAGCAACTGCGGTTTGTCGGACAACACAGCCGGTGCAGCCTCCATACCCATGGAGCCAATGGGCTCAGTACCTTTGTTCGCCATCGTTGATAATATAATATCAACATCTTCCCTGCTATACCCGAACAATACCTGCTTTCGCACCAAATCGACCTCGGGTTCCGCCGCCGTAATCTCCGTAAACAGCCCGCGCACCGATAAGCGGTTTTCCTCCACCCAGCGGCGATATGGCTTGCTGCGAGCAAGAGCGGTTTTCACCTCGGCGTCCTCCTGAATGCAATGACGGGGAATGTCCAGCACCAATATGCTACCCGGTTTCAGACGCCCCTTGCGGCGAATTTGTTCCTGCGGCAAATCCAGCACCCCGGCTTCACTGGCCAGCACAAACAAACCATCATAACATTCCGCATATCGCAGGGGACGCAAGCCATTTCTATCCAGCAGAGCCACGGCTCGGCTACCATCCGTTGCCACGATGGCAGCGGGACCATCCCACGGTTCCATCAGCGCAGAATGGTACTCGAAAAAAGCCCGAACATCCCGCCCCATGTGGTAGTTCTCCCCCCAAGCCTGAGGAATGAGCATCAGCAAGGCATGCTCCAGCGGTCGCCCGGCGGCTACAAGAAGTTCCAGCATATTATCCAGACAGGCGGAGTCGCTCTGAGCTTCATTGATAAGGGGGAGCAGTTTGTTCAGACGATTTCCGAGCACAGAGCTCTGTAAGAGATTCTCTCGGGCTCTCTGTGCGTTCAGATTTCCCCTCAACGTGTTAATCTCTCCATTATGAGCCAGATAACGGAATGGCTGCGCCAGCGACCAAGTCGGAAAAGTATTGGTGCTATATCGCTGATGAACAATCACCAGCGGCGACACCATGCGAATATCCTGCAGGTCCGGATAGAAGGAGTCCAGTTGGCAGCCCTGCAACAAGCCCTTATAGACAATGGTGCGAGAAGACATGCTGCATACGTACAGGTCAGGGATTGACTTTTCAAGGCACCTCCTCATGACATAAAAATTAATTTCCGCATCAACCCTGTCTTCAACATCGGCTGTGATGAATAATTGGCGGATGCCGGGAACGGAAGCCCGCGCCTCCTCTCCTATACCGTCGGTACAAATCGGCACCTGCCTCCACCCGAGGATTTTTCCACCTTCCCGCTGTATAACAGCCTCTATGGCAGCCTCCGCCCCCACGCCGCCGAACATCATCGCAACACCGTAACAACCGGGCTCAGGCAATGAAAAGTCAACAACTGCCCGAAAAAAAGCATCGGGCAGAGCTATCAGTACCCCGGCACCATCTCCGGTATTCGGGTCGGCTCCCGATGCTCCTCTGTGCATCAGGCGTTTCAGGACCTTAATTCCCTGTTCAATGATGCGGTGACTCGCCTCGCCCCTCATGTTGGCAACCAGCCCGACACCACAGGCATCGTGCTCAAAACGGCTCATATAAAGCCCTTTATCTTCCGGTACATATAACTGCGTCTGCATACTCATGGTAAAATGTTCTCCTCTCTTTTCATCCAGCAAAAATCGTGCCAACTTTACAAATAGGGCTATTTTCAGTTTTTCGAGGCTCTATCGACCCACACGCTATTACATTTTTGTAAACAGCCCCCTCATCATTTTACAATTTTTGTACTTCTTGTGCCCCGACCGAATGAAAAATAGGCCGAAAATCGGCATTTTGCGACGACCTAAAAAGTTGGCACGATTTTTGCTGGGATAAGAGGTAGAGCCACCGGCTCATCCAAACAAAGAAAGAAACCATGAGAAATCTCAATCGCCAAAACGCAGTAAGAGACATCTGCACATCAAAAAGCCCGGTCATGACGGATGCGGAGCGAGTCGACACCTCCGATTACGGCTGTGACGTGTTCAACGCCGAGGTCATGCGCGACTATCTGCCAAAGGAAATATGTTGCAAATTATTGCAAACAATTGAGAAGGGTAAGCCGCTAGACCCTGCGATTGCCGGTGATGTGGCCCATGCCATGAAAAAATGGGCTGTAGCAAGAGGAGCCACCAGTTATACCCACTGGTTTCAGCCGCTGACCGGCGGCACCGCTGAAAAACATGATTCGTTTCTGGAACCAAACGGTAACAAAGCCCTGTTCGCCTTTTCCGGCAAGAATCTCATCATAGGCGAGCCGGACGCCTCGAGTTTCCCCTCAGGCGGGCTGCGCTCCACATTCGAGGCGAGAGGTTACACAGCTTGGGACCCCACCAGTCCGGCATTTATTAAGCGGCATGACAATGGGGCAACGCTCTGCATTCCCACAGCATTCTGCAGCTATACGGGAGAGGCTCTGGATAAGAAGACCCCGCTGCTGCGGTCTATACAGGCACTATCAGCAGCCACCAAGCGACTGATGAAGAGCTTTGGCTATTCCGGCGATGGCAAAGTAACCGTTACTCTGGGAGTGGAACAGGAATATTTTCTGGTAGACAAGCACTTTTTCCTGCTCAGGCCGGACCTCATCCAGACCGGCAGAACCCTGTTCGGGGCTCCTCCCGCCAAGCACCAGCAGTTGGAGGACCACTACTTCGGCGCTATTCGCCCGCGTGTGCTCAACTTTATGAGCGATGTGGAGCAGACACTCTGGAAGCTGGGCATACCTGCAAAAACCCGCCACAACGAAGTTGCCCCGGCTCAGTTTGAACTGGCGCCTGTCTTTGAGGAGGTAAATCTGGCATGCGACCACAATATGCTGGTGATGGAAGTGCTGCGGCAAACGGCCGAGAAACATGGTTTTGTCTGCCTGCTGCATGAGAAACCCTTTGCCGGCGTAAATGGTTCGGGTAAGCACAATAACTGGAGCATCAATTATGAAGGCCGGAACCTGCTCAATCCCGGCAGCAATCCGCAGGATGATGCCATCTTTCTGGCGGTGCTGTGCGCCATTATCGAAGCCGTTGACCTTCACGCCGATTTGCTCAGAGCGGCTGTAAGCGGAGCCGGCAATGACCACCGACTCGGCGCCAATGAAGCACCTCCGGCCATTATTTCCATGTATCTGGGTGACCAACTGCAAGCCATTCTGGAACAATTGGAACAGGGCAGCGTGCAGAATGCCGCTGATATTGCCCCCATGAAGGTCGGCGTGGATACCCTGCCGCCTCTTCCTCGTGATGCCGCCGATCGTAATCGCACCAGTCCTTTCGCCTTCACCGGCAATAAGTTCGAGTTCCGAGCGCCGGGCGCAAGCCAATCATGTTCCGGTGCTAACATCATTCTCAATGTGATTGTGGCGGAGGCCTTTGACCGCATGTCCGATTTCCTCTCCGGGGTAACGGAATCGGATTTCCATGAGAACCTGCAAGCCTACCTGCAAGCCATACTGAAGGAACATAAGCGCATCATTTTCAATGGCGACGGCTATACAACAAATTGGTTGGAAGAGGCCACCCGACGGGGGCTGCCGCATACCCGCACCACGATGGAATCGCTCAAATGTCTGACGACACCGAACAACGTTCAGCTATTCGAAAAGTACCGGGTCTTCAGCCGTCGCGAACTAGAATCGCGTTTCGAGGTCGGGTTGGAAGATTACCATCGCAAGATACGCATAGAAGGCAAGACAGCGCTGGAAATTGCAACCAGTCAGATTATTCCGGGCATTCAGCAGCAGTACCTCACGATTCTGCACAGCCTGGAACTGGCGCAGAAGACAGGTATAAGCTCCGGCATCGACGCACTACGCTCACAGGCGGTCATACTGGGAGAGGGACTGGACAAACTGCAATGCCACTGCGATAAACTGCGCCAGGCGCTGAACGGATTGCACGAAGAAATACTGGCAGCCATGCAAAATCTGCGCTGTGTTGCAGACGGGCTGGAAGCAAACGTGGCAGATGAAAACTGGCCGCTGCCGAAATATCATGAAATGCTCTTCATCTACTGATTAACACTCTATCAACCTATGTCTGACGCTTTAAAACACGAATGCGCCGTAGCCATGGTGCGTCTGAGAAAAGACCTCTCCTACTACAAAAGTAAATATGGTATAGAGAATTACGGGCTCAGCCGGCTCATCCTTCTGCTCGAAAAGCAACACAATCGCGGCCAGGACGGTGCGGGTATAGCAGCCGTGCAACTCCACCCCGAACCGGGGCGTCCGGCGTATCAGCTGGTACGCTCGGCAGCGGATAATCCTCTGGCAGATGTGCTGCAACAGGTCGGCGGCGGGGAGGAATTTCACAGCGAGCTGCTTCTGGGACACCTGCGCTATGCAACCTTCGGACGTCACGACGTAAGTTGTTGTTATCCCTTTGTGCATGAATCGACACAGTTGAGCCGCATGCTCCTGCTGGCCGGGAACTTCAATCTGACGACCAATACAGAAATGTATGAGTGGTTCCTGAACTCAGGACATCACCCGGCCAGTCATGCGGATGGGTATTTGTTGTTGCAAACCATAGCCCACTACCTAGACCGCGAGGAGTCCCGCACCCCCGGAATGGTCAACCTTTCCGGGGTGCTGCGGGCGGCGCTGCAACCGCTTGATGGTGCTTTCACGCTATGTGGCCTGACAGGTTCGGGGGATGTCTTCGCCATACGCGATGCTCACGGCATCCGCCCCGGGTATTATTATTTCGATGATGAGTTATTTGTAGTAGCCAGTGAACGCCCGGCTATACAGGCAGCCTTCAACTGCACGACGGGCGAAGTGATGGAACTCCCCCGAGGAAAGGCTGTTGTGATGAAGAAAGACGGCCAACTGGAAGTCTGCGATTGTCTGCCCGAAGCCGAACCCCGCGGCTGCGTTTTTGAACGCATTTATTTCTCTCGACCGAATGATGCGGATATTCATCGGGAACGTCGCAATCTCGGCCGCCACCTTATGCCGCAACTTCTGCAGGCAATCAAGGATGATCTGGCTCATACCTTCTTCAGCTATATCCCCAACTCTGCCAGAGTCGGCTTTTTCGGGCTGCAGGAGGAACTCATGCGCCTTGCCGCCGAGCGCGGTACCTGCATGCGCTCCGGGCAGATCGCCATCAAAGATGCCAAGTTGCGCACCTTCATCGCCGATGCCGCCAGTCGTCGCGATTTGTACCGGCACGTATACGACCTGACCTACGGGCTGGTGCAACCGGGGGAAGATACTCTGGTGGTACTGGACGATTCCATTGTTCGCGGCAACACCATGAGAGATGCCATTCTCCCCATGCTTGACCGACTTGCTCCGGTCAAAATCATTGTAGCCAGCACGGCACCCCCCATCAAATACCCGGATTGTTATGGTATCGACATGTCCACGGCAGGCGAATTAATTGCTTTCCGGGCGGCGGTGTCCATTCTGCACAAGAGAAATGATACCCAAACGCTGATACAAGCCTACGATTGCGCCCGCGAGCAATTGAAACAAAAGCATGGCCGGATGACAAATTGTCTGGCTATGGTTTATGCCGCCATATCGGATGAGGAATTGATTGCAGAAATTGCACGACTTCTCACCCCGGAAGCCATGCGTGCCGAAGTACAGGTTGTATTTCAGAGCTGCGCTGCACTGAAAGAGTGCTGCCCGCACCACAGCGGTGACTGGTACTTTACGGGGCGATATCCCACACCGGGCGGTTATCGGGTAGCCAATCAGGCTTTGGTAAACTTTGTAGAGAACAAAAATGAACGAACCTATTGATATGGAATACAGATGGAAAGCCGAAAGAGAACGGTGCGCCTTTCTTGCCCTGGCTGACGGCACGGTGTTCAGAGGTTACTCAGTGGGTGCCCCGGTGGATAAACCGGGAGAAGTGGTCTTTAACACCGGCATGACCGGATATCAGGAAATCGTAACCGACCCATCCTATGCCGGGCAGATTGTGACACTCACTTCACCGGAAATCGGAAATTATGGCTGTACCGAGCAGGACGCTGAATCACGCGGCTGTTTTCTGAACGGTCTCGTTGTACACGAACTCAATCCGCCTGCCAACTTCAGGTCAGAAGAAGCGCTGGGAACCTATCTGCTCCGCCATGGTATACCCGCCATTGCCGGGGTGGATACACGCGCTCTTACCCTGCACCTGCGCTCGCACGGCACCCAACGAGCCTATCTTCATGTCAGCGACGCTCCCATGGACGAAGCCTCAGCCATTGCGCTGGCTGCACTATGGGAAGGGCTGGACGGGCAGGATTATGCTTCGCGCGTGACCACTCCGGCAGCATACGAGATAAATCCGCAGGGCAAATACAGAATTGTGGCGTACGATTTCGGCATCAAAAACAATATCCTGAGGAGCCTGCAACGGCATGATATGCAGGTGCTGGTAGTCCCGGCACATACTTCCGCAGCAGAGGTTTTGCGCATGCGGCCGGATGGTGTTTTTCTGTCCAATGGCCCGGCCGACCCATCAGCACTGGGTTACGCACAACAGGCAGTCCGCGAATTGCTGGGGCGAGTCCCCATAATGGGAATCTGTCTGGGGCACCAACTGCTGGGGCTTGCATGCGGTGCAACATGCCACCGACTTACCTTCGGTCACCACGGCTGCAATCATCCGGTGCTGAATATACAGAGCGGTCAGGTGGACATCACCAGCCAGAATCATAATTTTGCCTTGCGGGATTTACCATCCTGTCTGGAACTCACACATATTAACCTCAATGATAACAGCATCGAGGGCATACGCCACCGAACGGAACCGGCTTTCAGCGTGCAGTTCCACCCGGAGGCCGCCCCCGGACCGCACGATGCAGGCACCCTCTTCCGCACCTTTCGAACGTTGATTGAAAACTCATGAACACGTCTACATATCATTTTAATGCACAGGCCGCATTTCTGCATATTGAAGCTCATCTGCGACACTGGTCGGCAGAAGTTGAGGCTAAGCAGTTTGTTGTCGGTATAAGCGGCGGCAAAGATTCCGCCGTTGTGGCAGCACTGCTGGCGCGGATTTTCGGTGCAGAACACGTGCTGGGAGTTCTGCTGCCCAATGGCATGCAAAGTGACATCCGCGATGCTCGGGAAGTTGTGGAACGGCTGGGCATTCGCAGTCTGGAAGTCAATATCAACCCATGCTTCGAAGCCCTACTGAGCGAACTTACACCCCGGTGTAACATAAGTGAGGTCTGCCGCATCAATCTGCCGGCAAGGTTGCGTATGGCAACCCTCTTTGCCATAGCCCAGTGCGAGCCCGCTGCCTTTGTCATCAACACCTCCAATTTATCAGAAGATATCGTGGGCTACGCGACCCAATTCGGCGACAATGCCGGTTGTTACGCGCCCATCCAAGGCCTGACGGTCACCGAGGTCAAGGCTCTGGGAGATTGGCTTGGCCTGCCTGCTCACATTGTTCACAAAACACCGACTGACGGCTTACAGCAAAGCACGGATGAAGAGCGGCTCGGGTTTACTTATGCCGAACTCGACCGACTTATTCGATTCAACGCAGGCAGTGCGGAGTTCAGAAGAAAAGTGCAGAATCTTTACCGCCTAAATCGCTTCAAACAGGACATCGTGCAGATGCCGCATCCCTACTTCCCCTTCCCCAATTTTGTCATTTCCTAGCAATATTAACTATTCATTTTTATGCCCAGACGAACTGATATTCACAAGATTCTACTCATAGGTTCCGGCCCCATCATCATCGGCCAGGGGTGTGAGTTCGATTACTCCGGCACTCAGGCATGTAAGGCGCTGAGGCAGGAAGGCTATGAGGTTGTGCTGATTAATTCCAATCCGGCTACCATCATGACTGACCCGGACATGGCAGACAGAACATACATCGAGCCGTTGACCGCCGGTATTGTACATGAAATCATACGGAGAGAGAGGCCGGATGCTCTTTTGCCGACACTTGGCGGGCAGACGGCGCTCAATCTGGCCATGGAGCTGGAAGAAAGCGGCATATTGAAACGCTACAACGTGGAGCTCATCGGTGCTTCGGCTGCGGCCATACGCCGTGCGGAAGACAGGCAGCTTTTCAAGGAAACGATGAGCGGGCTCGGGCTGAACATGCCCCGCTCCGGAACGGCCCATACTCTGCCGGAAGCCGAAGCCGTAGCCGGCACCATCGGGAGATGGCCGCTCATCATACGCCCCGGCTTCACCCTGGGCGGCACTGGCGGCGGCATTGCTCACACGCCGGAGGAGTTTGCGGACATTGTGCGCCGGGGATTGGCAGCCAGCCTGAACAGCGAGGTACTCATCGAAGAATCTCTGTTGGGCTGGAAGGAGTTTGAGATGGAAGTCATGACGGATAGCGCGGGAAATAGTGTGATTGTCTGCTCAATCGAAAATCTGGATCCGATGGGGGTCCACACGGGCGACTCGATTACCATTGCCCCCATTCAGACTCTTTCCGATGCAGAGTATCAGGCCATGCGCGATGATTCGCTGCGCGTGTTAAAAGCCATTGGCGTACAGACCGGTGGTTCTAACGTGCAATGGGCTGTGCATCCGGAGACCGGGCGGCGAATCATTATTGAAATGAATCCGCGAGTAAGCCGCTCGAGTGCGCTTGCCAGCAAGGCCACGGGATTCCCCATTGCCAAAATTGCCGCCTTGCTAGCAGTTGGTTATAACTTACCGGAACTGAAAAATGATATAACAGGCCACACCCCTTCCTGCTTTGAACCGGCGCTTGATTACGTTGTCACCAAAATCCCGAGATTCACTTTCGAGAAGTTCCCCAACGCAGACAGCTCTCTCGGCACTCAGATGAAATCCGTGGGAGAGGCAATGGCCATAGGGCGTAACCTGAAGCAGAGTCTGCAAAAAGCCTTACGCTCATTGGAAACAGGCCGTTTCGGATTCGGCGCAGATGGTAAGGACACCCCCTTTGAACAGGCTTCGGACGTTCAGCTGCAGGCCGAATTAACCCGACCGAATGATGGGCGGCTTTTCTACATTCGGGCGGCATTCCGCCGGGGCTGGTCTGTGCAACGCGTTCAGGAACTTACCGGGATTGATTCTTATTTCCTGCGGCATCTTGCAGAGCTTGCCGCTTTTGAGGATGAATTGGTATCGGCAGGCACATTGTCCGGATTAGAGGCAGATATTCCGCTTTTCCGCCAGGCCAAGGAGCTCGGATACAGTGACAGGCAGATTGCTCACCTGCTGAATTGCAGCGAGCTGGATGTGCAATCAGCCCGCAAGCGCATCAACCTGCAGCCGGGATATGCATCCGTGGACACCTGTGCCGGAGAGTTTGAGGCTCTCACCCCCTATTACTACAGCTCATACAACACGCAGGGGGAAGCGCCACGCGTATCCCCCGGGAAGAAAAGCATCATGATAATCGGTGGCGGTCCCAACCGCATCGGGCAGGGTATTGAGTTTGATTACTGCTGCTGCCAGGCGGCTGCGGCTCTGCGGCAGGCCGGCTATGAAGTAGTCATGGTGAATTCCAACCCCGAAACCGTTTCAACAGACTACGACACTTCTGACAAGCTTTATTTTGAACCATTGACCCTCGAAGATTTGCTGCCCATTTACAAGCGCGAACAATGCTGCGGTGCAATCGTTCAATTCGGCGGACAGACTCCATTAAACCTCGCGCAACAACTCAAAGATGCCGGGGTAAACATCATAGGCACCTCACCGGAACACATCGCCCTAGCAGAAGATAGAGACTATTTCCGTAATCTGGCAAAAGAAATCGGTATCCGACAGCCCGACAACGGCATTGCCTGCACAGTAGATGAGGCGTTGAGCGTGGCTCGGCGCATCGGTTACCCGGTGCTCGTTCGTCCATCGTATGTACTGGGCGGTCGCGGCATGGTGATTGTCTACAAGGAATCGGAGCTCCGTTACTTTGTGGAGCAAGCGGCCATCGTGTCAGAGGGCACCCCCATTCTGATAGACCGCTTTCTGGAAAACGCCGTAGAGCTGGACGTTGATTGCGTATCGGATGGAGAAGTCACCGTCATCGGCGGGATTCTGGAACATGTGGAACCGGCCGGTATTCACTCGGGGGATTCAGCCTCTGTGCTGCCACCTGTCACCCTCTCGCCGGAACTGCAGGACAAGGTACGCTCCTTTGCTCATGCTTTCTCGAAGGCTCTGCATATTTGCGGATTGATGAATATGCAGCTGGCCGTCAAAGACGGAGAGCTCTACATGATTGAAGTGAACCCCAGGGCCTCGCGCACTGTTCCCTTTGTGAGCAAGGCGATAGGCAAGTCTCTGGCCGGGCTGGCAGCCATGTGTATGGTCGGCGTCAAATTAGCACAACAGGGGTTCACAGATGAGGTAAAACTCCCCTATTATGCCGTCAAAGAGGCCGTATTTCCCTTCATCAAATTTCCCGGCGCAGATGTGATGCTGAGCCCGGAAATGAAGTCGACCGGTGAAGTCATGAGCATCGACAGGGATTGGGGGCTGGCTTATCTCAAAAGCCAGATGGCCGCCGGAACTGAATTACCGGACTCCGGCAGCGTCTTCATGTCCGTCAGGGATAGCGACAAGGAATTGTTTGTACCGCTCGCCGCCACGCTCCAACGCTATGGTTTTACGATTTACGCAACCATCGGCACCTCAACCATGCTGTACAATGCCGGTATCAAGACCAGAGCGGTCTATCGTATATCCCAGGGGCGGCCCAACGTACTGGATTTGATTCGGGATAGAGAAATCAACTGGATCATCAACACCTCCGAATCAGGAGCCACCCCCATGCTGGATGAAACCCAGATGCGCTCGCAGGCGGTGGCCGCCGGAATCCCCATCACGACAACGGTCTCCGGCGCCGTGGCTGCTATCGGCGGTTTAGAGGAAAAAACGGCGTTTGGACGGTATGAGGTATACAGCCTTCAGGAATACCACAGACACCTCATCCCCACGGGCAGCAAGCTGAATGAAACACCAACCACAAGCCAACAATGATTATTCCGTTCTACAAAATGACCGGAGCCGGAAATGACTTCGTCATGGTCGATAACCGCGACCTCGCCCTCAGTCACATCCTGACAAGGGAAAACATTGCCCGGCTGTGCAACCGACGTTTCGGCATCGGGGCAGATGGGCTCATCGCCATCGAGCCGCCTCAAATTAAGGCAGATGTGCGCATGCGGTATTATAATGCAGATGGCGGGGAAGCCGAAATGTGCGGCAACGGAGCCCGCTGTTTCACGGCATTCGCATGCCATTTATCAGGAGGAAAAACAACGACTCTTTGCTTCGAAACCATGGCAGGCATAGTCCGGGGGCAAGTGAACCCGGATGAGGATGTCACCATCCTCCTGACAGAGCCGAATAGTCTGAAGCTCAACATCCTGCCGGCGGATAACATTATTCCCGCGCCGGTTCATTTTCTGAACACCGGGGTGCCGCATGCCGTTGTCTTCCTGCCCGATGTGGAAAACATCGATTTGAACACGATGGGCGCCTACCTGCGCTATCACCGCACCTTTGCACCGGTCGGCACCAATGTGGACTTTGCAACGGTGCTGTCTGACCGGCACCTCAGGCTGCGCACCTATGAACGCGGAGTTGAGGGAGAAACTCTGGCCTGCGGCACAGGAATCACGGCTACAGCCCTGCTGCACGCCGCCCTTATCGGAGCCGCAAGCCCCATCAAGGTGGACGCGGCCGGGGGAGATACCCTCTCGGTAGCGTTTACCCGCATCGGGAGCACGGAATTCTCCAATGTTACCCTCACGGGGCCGGCAACCATTGTCTTCCGTGGAGAAATCTCCGTTCCTTCGTGATAACTGCAATCCGTTTTTTTCATCATCAACCCAACATCTATATCATGGCCAACATAAACCAACATTTTCTCAAACTTCAAAGCGGGTACCTGTTCCCGGAAATCGGGCGCCGCGTAGCAGCATTTGCAGCAGCCAATCCGGAGAAAGCACCCCACATCATCCGCTGCGGCATTGGCGATGTGACAGAGCCGCTCCCCCAAGCCGCCATTGATGCCATGCACAAAGCCGTGGATGACCAGAGCAAGCGCGAAACGTTCCACGGATACGGGCCGGAACAGGGGTACGCATGGCTGCGAGAAACCATTGCGAAAGTCTCCTACAAACAACGCGGTATTGAAGTGGGAGCCGATGAAATCTTTGTATCTGACGGGGCAAAGTGTGATACCGGCAACATACTGGATATCTTTGCACACAATAACACCATCGCCATCCCGGATCCTGTCTACCCGGTGTATGTGGACACCAACGTGATGGCCGGCAACACCGGCGGCGCTCGGCCAGATGGTTCCTACGAAGGTCTGGTGTATCTGCCGTGCACCCCGGAGAATGATTTTGTGCCCCGTATCCCCGCACAGCATACCGACCTTATCTATCTTTGCTTTCCGAATAATCCCACAGGGGCAGTCGCCACATATGAGCAACTGAAGGAGTGGGTGGACTATGCGCTGGCAAACGATAGCATCCTGTTATATGACGGCGCCTACGAGGCCTTTATCACCGATGAAGGCATACCCTCCTCCATCTACGCTATCCCCGGAGCCCGGCAGTGCGCCATCGAGTTCCGCTCGTTCTCCAAGCAGGGCGGGTTCACCGGCGTGCGCTGCGGGTATGTTGTGATACCAAAGGAGCTTAGGGGCAGAGATGCGGCGGGGAACAAAATTTCCGTCTCCGAGCTCTGGAAGCGCCGTACCGGCACCAAATTCAACGGTGCAAGCTATATCGTTCAGCGCGGAGCTGCGGCACTCTTTACCGACGAAGGTTTGGAACAGACAAAATCACTCATTGACTTCTATCTCAGCAATGCCGGGCTGCTGCGAGCTGCCTGTATGTCCGTCGGCCTGAACGTCTGGGGCGGCATCCATGCTCCATACATCTGGGTACAAACCCCGGAGGGCATGAAAAGCTGGGATTTCTTCGATAAAATGCTCCGCGAAGCACTGGTGGTCATCACCCCGGGTGCAGGGTTCGGTGCACATGGTGAAGGCTTCTTCCGCATTTCTGCCTTCAACAGCCGGGACAATGTCGAGGAAGTATGCCGCCGCATCAAACGATTCCTGTAAGCCGTCCACCCACAGGAGTCATTTACAACCAGAAAAGGTGTTCTTTCATTGTGTGACGTGCGGAACATCAGGTTCGCCTGTTTTTTGTGCCTTCTCGGATTTTTATGGGACGGCAGTGATAGCAAATCGTAAATTGTAAATCCTAGATGTCCCACGGGTCCATCCACTTGAAGGCCACCACGCGCATCTTGCGGCCCAGCAGGCGGTTGACCTGGGAGAGGTTGGCATCGCCCTTGGTGCCATCGGGGTTGAATTCGGCATCGGAGGGGGCGTTGACGGGGGAAAGGTACTCGGCGGTGCGCTGGACGGTGGCCTCGCACCAGGCCTGGGCGAGGACGGCGCCGTCCTTGCCGCGCACGCAGCCGTAGGCACGCACGGTGAAGGTGTCGTCGCGCACAGTCAAGATGTTGCCGAGGGATGCGAGCACATCGCTCTGGATGAGGTAGCCGGGCGCGGCGGTGTGCATGGAGCCGGCGTCCGCCTGCGGGAACTTGAACAGGCGGCCGCTCTCCGGCTGCGGCAGGATGACCTCGTTGAAGTCGTCGTTGATGTCGGTGGCGTCAATGGCGGCCTGGAGCGCACCCTTGAGGGCGTTCTCGCCGCCCTCGGCGTCCAGGCGGCGGTTGATGAAGTCCGACATGTTGAGGAAGGGCCCGCGCTTGCGGACCTGCTTGACCATCTCCTCCGCGAGGCGGGCGATGGACTCCGGCTGGAGGAGTCGGACCTCGCCCCAGGCGGTTGCCATGCCGCCGCCCCCGCTGCGGAGCTGGGGGGAGCCCTGCATCACGCTGTAGCCGCCGAGGGAGTCGATGCTCTTGTCGGTGGTGGAGGCCATGAAGCGGGAGAAGAGCACCTCGTCGTCGCCCTTGGAGGGTTCCACGAGGGTGAGCCTGCCGTCCTTCTGAGCCACGAGCTTGCGCTTGGAGAGGCCCTGGAGCACGGCGGTCCACGCCGCCACGGAGGTGGAGTTCACGTTGAAGCCGCCGTCCACCATGAGGAACTGGGCAATGTGCTTCCAGCCGTCACCGCCCATGATGTGCTGGATGACCTGCTCGTCGCGGTACGGGGAGTAGACCTTCTTGTAGCGCGCCACGGGCAGCGGCTCCGTGCCCTTCATGAATTTCTGCAGGGTGTCCTCCGCCTTGATCTTGCCGCTGCCGCCCGGCATGTCGGAAACCGATGAGCAGAACCAGCGGTCCCACAGCGCGTCGTTGACGAGCAGGCCGTGGTCGAAGAAGTCGCCGAAGATGTGCGTGTTGCCCGTGACGGCCACGCCCAGCTCGCGCTGCTCGAAATAGGCGTACACGTCACCGGCGGGCAGGCAGGGATCCGCGAAGGAGTTGCCGATGCCCACGCCGGGCACGCCCGCCTGGTACTGCATGCGGCGCAGCTGGGAGATGCCGTTCTTGTCGCCGCCGGTGGTCTGGTACCAGCCCGGCTGCAGGCGCATGCCGGCGAATCCCGCCAGCGAGAACGGCGGGTGCACGGGAATCTCCATGACGGAGGCGAAGGAGACCTGCTCCCCGGCGTCTCCGGCGATACCGAGGATGCCGTTGTTGCCCACGTTGTCCAGCGGGGTGGCGCAAAGTCCGGTTCCGGTGGGCAGCACGGCCAGCTGGTAGGGGTGGTAGCGGCGGGTCTGGTCATCCGGGTCCAGGATGGCGCTGCCCCAGAACGCCGGGCTGGAGTGCTGCCACAGCTTGGTGCGGTAGTCCTTGCCGGGGTACACGCGCGTGTCCACCGCCGCGTTGGCGGACTTGGCCACCACGCCCAGCGACACCACGAAATACGGCATATTGGGGTCGTTCATGAACTCCGCCCACGAGTCCTCATCGCAGATCGGGATGGAGTTGAGGTGCTGGTGGTCGTAGTGCTCGTCGCCGTTGCCCGGCTCCGTCACGCCGCGGTCGCGGTCGATCCAGCCCAGCAGCATGCGCTGGGGAGACATGCCGCCCTTGTCCTGCAGCACGGCGCTGTCCGTGAACTGGACCACGCTGTCGTTGTCCGACATGCCGCCGAATCCGGAGACCACGGTGTAGGCGTCCGGACGACCGGGAACGAGCTTCCAGCCATGGGGGTCGGCGGGGTTCTCCTCGTTGTCGGTGAGGCCGGGCTGGAAGCGCTCGTCCACGCCGATGGCGATCTGCACGGGGTAGAGGCCGCGGCGGGTGCCGGCGCGGTCGCGCACGGCCTTGGTGGGGATAACGTTGCCCACGATGCGGTAGGTGTAGCCGGAAAGGGAGTTCTGGTGCACGCCCACGGACCAGGGGTTGGAGTGCAGCTTGTTCTTCTCGTCGTTGGAGCGGGCGGTGGTGGGGGAGAAGAAGAGGATTTCGCCGGGCTTGAAGACGAGCTCCTTCATGCCGCCGCCCTCGGCCTCGTAGTAGTCGCCACCGTCCTTGCCGTACACGGAGTCGGCATCCTGGCCGATGAGGCCGTAGGCGGCCCACCTGTTGACGAAGAGGTCCACCCACTGGACGTGGCCGATACAGCCGTTGAGCTTGCGGAGCCAGATTTGGCGGAAGGGCGTGGAGAAGGACCACAGCTTGTGGGCGGGAATGCGCATCTCCACGTTGTACGGGTTCCACCAGAGCACCAGCGGCGTGTACGCCAGGTACGCGTAGTAGCCGCCGTCAGACTCCTGCCAGGCGCTGGGGCCCTCCGGGAATTCGTTCGGGAACCACGGCTTGCAGGTGCCACTGCAGTGGTTGATGAGGGATTGCCGGGCGAAGTCGTCCCACTCCGTGATCTGCTTGGTCACGTAGGCGTAGTTGCTCAGGAAGGCCAGCATCACCGGTGTGCGCGCGTAGCCGGCCGTCTCGCTGCCGCTGTCCATCATGGCGCGCGTGTCGTAGAAGGACATCTTGCCGGGGGTGTCCGGCGAGGGGAGCGTGGCGCCGGAAACATCTGTGGCGCTGCCGCTCATGCGGGTGTAGAGGTCCTGGCCGAGCCTGCCCTGCATGCGGGCGGCGAAAGCGTTGTCGCTCTGGTTTCCGTTGGGGTAGCTGTTGTAGTAGGCGTACAGGTTCTGGTAGGAGCCGATGGGCATGTTGGGCTCCGTGCCCTTGGGTACGTCGTTGCCCTCCGCGATGGGGCAGTCCTGGCTGCTGCGGCACGCGAACTCCGTGCCCATGAGGCTTTCCTTGTTGAACAGCAGGCACAGGTCCTGCTTCAGCCCGCCCGTGCGCACGTTCACCGGCACGGAGAGGGAATTCACGGTGGCATCGAAGAAGTACGGCATGCCGGCGGGCTCCGTGGTGTCCGCCAGCAGCGGCAGGTTCGGCAGCGAGAGCACGCGCTCCGGGCGGTCCTGCTCATCCGGCAGGAAATTCAGCTCGCTGTCCGATGTGAATTTGGCGCTCGGCGTGTTCCAGGTGCGGTGCAGCACCTCGATGGGGTCGTTGGTCTTCTCCTGCTCCCTGACGGCCACGCGCGCCTTCTGGTTCTCACCGCACACCCACCACGCAAAGCAGCCCGTGTTCGGGTCGTTCTCGCTCAGCCGCGGCATCGGCACCATGTCCGCATACACATAGTGAGCATGGGACGCCGTGGGCCCCAGCGTGCCCTCGCCCAGCAGGCAGATTCGCTCGCCCGGCTTGCGGCTCGCCAGACGCTGCGCCGCGCCCATGGACCGCGTGTCCTCCGGCTTCAGCGATGAGATGAGCCAGCGGCGGAACGCGTTCGGACGCCCCGGAGCGTAGGTGGATTGTATCTTGCCGCCCGTGGTCATGCTGGAGCCGTAGATGGGGCCGTCCCAGCTGTTCCACACGCCCAGCAGATGCCCGCCGGGCGCGCCGTCGTCGTTGTTCAGGATGGACGAGCTGGCGGTCACGCGGCGGTCCGGGCCCAGCTCCACCTGCAGCTGCGCGATGGCGGCATCCAGCCCCACCAGAGCCTGCTGACGCGCCTGCGCCTGCAGCACCGCCTGCATCGATATGCGGCTTTGCGACGATGCCATGGCCAGCACTCCCACCGCCAGCATCGCCAGCAGCATCATCAGCGTCAGAGTGGCTATCAGCGCAAAGCCCCGGCGGTCGCGCGGGCGCCTCACCCGCCCCGTCGCCGGCAGGGTGGAAATGGAACTTTTCCTGACGTGCATAATACGAGTATACATTTTCGCCACTTCAAGTCAAGCTGGTTTTCTTGTGAACCATGGGAACAGGGGCAGCCTGCAGGTTGGAAAATACCATAATGAAAAGAGGGGGCATTTAGGATTGGGGATTTAGGATTGGGGATTTAGGATTTGGGGGTGCAAAGTTGGCGCGCCTAAGGCGCGGAGTGGGGGAGTCCTCGTTGAACTTGGTGCCGTGTGCATTTTGAGCGCTCCTTCCCGGAATTTTCCGGCACTTCCGTCACAGAAGGATTGCAGCCATCCGCCTGCGATGCTGCAGCGTGAAAAAAGGCTGCCCGGATTTCTCCGGGCAGCCCACAATAACATCAAACCGAAATGAGATTACGACTTCTTTCGAGTTTGTGATTTTTTGTCGCCTTACTTCCTGCGGCGGCGGGCGCAGAGACCGGCCAGTGCCAGCAGGCTCAGCGTGCCCGTAGCAGGCTCAGGAACCTGGGAAACCGTGCCTTTGGCCTCCACGTTTCCAATCCCGATGTAGGTGCCAGCCGCCTTGCTCCGTTCAATTGCGATGGACAGAGTGTAGTCGCCTTCGTCCAGCTTAACGCCAAGAGGCAGTGCGTATTCGCTTGTAACACCGCCTGCTGCATCCAATCGCTGCCCGTTATCGTAGGCTTTGCCAGTATAATTCGATGAACCAGAGAATGTAATATCGATTTTACCTTTATCAAATTCCTTCACTGCAACTCCATCCTTGCTTAAGGTCAAAGTAGCATAGCACTCCATGTCCTGATTCTGCTTAATACCATTTGCGTTATGGGCAAAGAAATCGACATTGATAGAGGTGAGGGTTATTTCGGCTCCATCCAAAACCCCAACCTGAAAATTCAAATCAAAGGTATAGGTGCCACCGTTTCCAACGTTCGTTTCCACAGAAAACATATCCTTGGAATAAGTGCTGGAATTTAACGTTTGAACAGAGGGTATAGTAACGTTATTTGCTACAGTCTTCCCGGTGACGGAAACCAACGAAGCATCCTTGTTGATGACCGTGTTTACATATGTACCCGCAGCCGTTGCGGTGGCGGGAGTTGTCGTTGTAGTGCCGATGGTGAAGAGGGAAACTTCTTCCCCGCCCATAGCCATGCTCCCGAGAGCCAGGAGCGCTATAAGTGCCTTTTTCATAATGTTTGATTTTGTGATGGATTGTGCCATTGCGGGTGCCTTGCCCGCGCAGATGTGGGGAGTATAAGTTTTTGGAATACTGTAGGCGCGAAATCAACGCAACTAACGCAGAATCAATAATCTTTTAAACCATCCCTCCTTTGCCTGGCAAAGGCCACCTGAGTAAGCGGTAGGGGCGTGCTTGCCTCTACCACGGGAAACTCCCGTCCTTTTCCGGCTTTTTTTCAAAAAAATCTTGACTACAGTATTCCAAATACTGTAGCAAGCCCAAAGTTGGATTTTTTTGATTTTTTCGGAGCGCAGGGGTATACCCGGTCTCGGAGAATCTCTTCGTGGCGGGTCAGGTGCGCCGTACAACGAGCGCATTATGAACAGTATACGCGATTTTGTCCGTCTACAGTATTTGGAATGCTGTAGGTAAGCTCCACCAATCGATGCCTAAACAACAA
>R28__coassemble_158_pt1 | contig 35941 bp, 25 predicted proteins | sample R28__metabat2_low_PE_030 | metagenome-assembled genome bin R28 | reverse complement strand
GAGGGTGACACCGCGCGTGATTGGTAGGCATGCGTTGGCGTGTATCCACACCGCCAACGCCCGCCCTACCACCCACCACAAAAGACGCCCCGCTAGGCTCACAGCCAAGCGGGGCGGTTCATTCACGCGCGCAACGCGCGCCTAACTTTCAAATTGTAAATCGTAAATTGTCAATTGTAAATTACGCCGCGGCGTCATTCGTTGTCGATACGGATCATGCCGTAGGAATCGCGCTTGTCGCCGTTGTCGAAGATAATGTAGACGTGCGGTTCCTTGAGCTTGGCGTCAGCGGTGACGGTGTAGCTGTTGTTGCGGGGGGAGCCGGAGGCTTCGCCCTCGTGCTCGTCCTCGGAAACCAGATCCTCGCCGTCGTAGAGCATCACCTTCTTGATGCGCAGCGGGTCGTTGCCCTTGTGGTACATGAACTGCAGGGTGTAGGAACCGGCATCGGAAATCGGCAGGTCGCCACGCAGCAGAATGGGCGTGTTGTCATCCGGAATGCCCCGCGGGGTCCAACCCTCCGCGTAGTTGAGCTTCCAGCTCCACACGTCCGGCGCCACCTTGCCGCTCCGGCCCAGCAGGGATTCCGGATCCAGCTCGGTCATGCGCTTGGCCCACTTGGGAATCTGCAGGCTGCCTTTGTAGCCGCCGTCGCGGTGGAGCGCGCCGATGACAGCGGCGCACATTTCCTGCTTCTGGGCGGCGGTGTAGGCGTTGTCCTCAAGCATGCCTTCCACTTCCTTGATCACCTCCTGGATGGCTGCCCACTTGGCGTCCTTGGAGCCGGCGTCGGCCGCCTGCTTGCGCTTCTGGTCGGCGAAGGCGAGGCCATCGAAGGAGACGCGGCGCACATAGCCGCTCTCGTCCTCCGGGTCGAGCTTCTTGAGCTGCTCCGCTGCCTTGTCGGGGCGGATGATGCCCTCCAGCGTGGCGGCCTCGCCCAAGAGCTTGGCAGCTTCCGCACCGGATGCATCGGCGGACTTCTTCAGCAGGGCCGCCTGCTGGTGCAGCAGCTCCAGCTTGCCTGCCACGTCGGCCGCAATGTCCGCGGCGGGGCGGGTGAGCATATCCGGGCCGTACACGTCAGCGTAGTGGCGGCCATCCTTGTCGAAGAACATGATGGCGGGGTAGGTCTCTGCCTGGAAACCTCGGGCCTTCTCCGGGATGAAGCCCCAGAAGGCCTCTTGCTCCTTCTTCACCTTCTCTGTGACGTTCTGGTAGATGGGGGCAAGCAGCAAGCGGGCGCTTCCTGCAGCCTTCTGAATCTCCTCGTTGGTGATCCACGCCTTGGCGAAAGACTCGCTGTAGCGGTCCCAGTCTGCGGCGTAGGCGAAGACGATGTAGCCGTCCTCGGTGACGGATTCCTTGGCCTTGGCAAAGTTTTCCGCCTGGTTGGGGCTCTGCGTGCCGGCGGCGGGTGCTGCGGGCGGCTGGGGCTCCACGGGGGGAGCCTCCTTCTTCTGTTCATGACAGCTCGCCATACCGACGGCGAGCGCGAGTATCATAAGCCTTTTCATATCTACTGAATCAGTTTGGGGTTAATCTTGCTTGCTGTCGTGTTACGCTGCCTTCTTGCCGTAGACGTAGATGCCACGCAGGTGGAAGAACTCGGGGCCGCCGTCACGGATGACGCGGACGTACTTGGCGCGCGGCCAGTCGGATTCCGCGCCCATGTCGAAGCGAATCACCTCGCCGCTGTACGGGGCTGCGGCAGGACCCACGTCCGTCCAGTTCTCACCGTCCTCGGAGACCTGGATGTGCATGTTGTCGAGACGGCCCGTGTTGTTCTTGGTGCAGACCACCACCACGCCGGAGACCATGGCCGGGCGCACCAGCATAATGGCAGCCCAGGGGTTCTCCTCCTTGTCGGTGTGGAACTCGCCGCCGCACTCCTTGAGCAGGCCGGGATGGCCCGCGCCGGCCGGCTGGCCGAAGTTCTTGGACACCGAGCTGAAGTACGGCACGCCGCGTTCAGACATCAGGCGCCCCTTGAACGGCTCGAACTCCGGCATCTTCTCCTTGGGGGCGGTGTAGTCCTTGGAGAGCAGCTCGGACAGGTTGTTGAAGGAGTTCAGGTCGCGGCTGTTCTCGCAGTCAACCAGCAGACCGCCAATCAGCTTGTCGCGGGACTTCGCGTCCATCTTGGCGCCACCCTTGGCGGAAAGCGCCACCACGTTGGCCTCCATCATGCGCTTGGGCATGTCGCCCTTGTACTTGTTGGCCATCTCCGTGCCCCAGGCCAGCACCTTGGGCGCGTAGTGGCGGTTCACAAAGGTGTTGGTGAGCATCAGCGTGTAGAAATCGAGCGTCACCTGCTTCTCATCGCCGCCGAGCTTCTTGAGAATCTCCAGCTGGGCATTGCACATCTCGTCGGCGTGCCAGTTGTCCGGCTTCAGCTTGTCCTCGCCGCGGGAGGCGCGCTCCACCGGCTTCCAGAAGTTCAGGAAGCACTCCTCCAGCTGGTTCTTGCCGTAGGTGGACGCGTTGTCCGCCAGCACCGGATACATGAAGTTGCGCAGGATTTCCGCCGCCATTTCCGGGTAGCGCTCGGAGAGCTTGTCGCACACCAGCGTGTTGAAGGTCATCCACGCCTCGGGCTTGGCCTTGCCGGACTTCAGGTGGGCGGCGTACTCGCGCCAGGCGAGGTAGTTGCAGGGCTGGGTGTCCACCGCGGCCTTGTAGGCCTGCACGGCCTTGTCCTTGTCGTTGATGTCGGCAAAGGCGCGTGCCACCATGCGGTAGGCGTTGGAGAGGTCCGTCTTCTTGGCGGCCTTCTCGCTCTGCAGTTCGGTCTGCATGTGCAGGGAGGTGAAGCGGTGCATGTCCTTCCACACGGTCCAGTGGAGACCGCGCTCCCAAGAGATGGAGTAGGCGGGGGTCCACACGCCGTTGACCAGCACCACCAGGGCGCAGTGGCCGGGCTCGCCAGCGGTCATGGCGGGCACGCCGTTGGCGCAGGCCGCATAGGCTCCGTAGTGGGAGAGGCTGCCGCACACGCCGCCCACGTTCTGCGTGGCCAGGTAGTGGTTGCCGTCGAACATGCCCTTGAAGGGCTCAAAGTAGCCGGCGTTGTGGATGCTTTCGCCGTAGATGTTGTGGAGCTTGTAGCCGCAGCGCCAGAAGCAACCGCAGTACTTCTGCGCCGGCAGGTGCAGGTTGTCCACCGCCCACTGCAGGGCTTCCGGCGTGGTGGAGCTGTGCGTGCCCTTGGCACCGCAGATGATGCGGTACTGCCAGAAGGGCAGGTTGTCGAACTCCGTGTTGAGGCGGCCTGCCTTCCAGTTGCGGATGAAGTGGTCGGCGCGCGGCTCGGCATAGGCGAAGGGGTGCCCTGCCAGCGCGTATTCAAGCGCGGTGGCGGTGGCGATGTTGCGCAGCACGCCTGCGCGGCGCGCCTCAGGGTGCTTCTTGAAAATCTCGCCCAGAATGGCCAGCGCGCGTCCGGGTTGCGCGCACTCGCCGGAGAACAGGAACTGGTTGAGCCACTCGCGGTCGCTGCAAATGCGGTCCAGCAGCTCCAGCAGCTGCGGGTTGTTCAGGGCTGCATCCAGGGTCCACGGAGCCTCCTTCTCCGCCTTGGCTTCCGCCAGCTTGCGGTTGAGCTCCTTCACCATGTCGTGGCTCTCCTGGGAGGCGTCCGCCAGCGTGAGCATGTTGCTCTTCTTTTCGGCTATCTGCTTCTCCAGGGCTTCAATGGTCTCCGCGTTCGCCTTGGTGAATTTGGTGATGGCTGCGGAGCTGTCCGAATCACACTTGCTGAGCATGTAGCGCGCCATGCGTTTCCAATTGGCGTCGTCCGCCGCGTACTGGCGGAACTTCTCGCGTCCCAGGTCCGGTGCGGCCTGCGTGATGCCGTCAAGTGCGCTGCCTGTGGCTTCGCCCACTCCGCCGTTCCATACCAGCTCGTACTCCAGCTCGGGTGTCTTCAAGAAATCCAGCACCTCCGTCTGCGTGTACAGATACGCGGCGGCACCAATGGCCACCACGCCTGTCAATCCTATGATTGTTCCCGTTTTCATCAGTTATTCTAAGCGGTTGCAAGCATTTTACCAAACTTAACCAAGTCCGCAAGCAAATTCTTCGCGTGCGCGCGAAAATGCGCCGCTAGCGTTCCGTTATGCCCGCCTTATGCCCGCCTGTTGGCAATTTTTCTTGTCATTCGGCCTTTGCAATGCTAGAAAGGTTGCAGGCTTTGTATGGATGTACACGCGGCACAGTGGATTGGAGCGCGCGAGAAGATGGAGGACGCCTACGCCGTCTCCCATTTCCCGCAGGGTACGCTTGCCGTGGTGTGCGACGGCATGGGCGGCCACAGTCACGGCGCTTTGGCCGCACGCACGGCGGCAGATTCCTTCTGCGAGGCTTTCGCGCGCCTGGAGAACATGCAGGACGTGTCGCGGCGCCTGCGCGTGTCGCTGGATGCTGCAAACGAGGCCGTTGGGGCGCTTCTGCTGGAGCACGGTGGCGAGTTCGGCGGCACAACGCTGGTGGCCGCATTTGTTTCCCGCCACCTGATCTATCACGTCAGCGTGGGGGATTCCGCGCTCTTTCTCTGGCGCGGAGGCGTCCTCTCCCGCTTGAACGAGGACCACTCCATGCGCGCCTTCTACCAGGGCTTTGGCCCTGAATGCGCCATGCCGGACAGCCACTGCCTGCGCAGTGCGCTCACCGGCGAGCCTCTGGAGCTGGTGGATGCCCCGCTGCAGGGATTCCCCCTGCTGCCGCACGACCGCCTGATTCTGGCGTCCGATGGCGTGGAGGAGCTGATGTTCGACTGTACACCCTCCCTTGCCCTGCGCCGCATCCTTTCCTCCACAGACACCCCGCTGGCCCCCGCCCTGGTACAGGCAGTGGAGGCCCTGCATTATCCCCTTGCCGACAATGTGACCGTGCTCACCCTGGATGCGGAGTGAGCCCCGTCTCTAACTATTAACCAACGGGAGGAATGGCGGGGGCGTCCCTATAGGCATGGACGAACAATCATGTCTCTGTTGTAAGGGGTATGCGGACGGCCTCTATGTGCTGCCGCCGCTGCCGTATGAACCGGATGCTATGGAGCCGTTGCTGGATGCGCGGACGGTGAGCACCCACCATGACCGTCACCACGCCGCCTATGTGGCGGGCGCCAACGCCGCTGCGGAGGTCATCCGCAAGGTGGCCGGCAACGTGTACGACGAAACCATAGCGGCCTCCGCCATGCGCAAGCTTGCCTTCAACCTCGGCGGCCACATCCTGCATTGCCTGTACTGGGAAAGCCTTTCCCCGCAGCCGCAGGATGGCCCCACGGGCGCGCTCGCGGATGCGATGAAGGATGCCTTCGGCGGGTACGACGGCTTTATGCGCGTGTTCCGCGGCGTGGCCATGGGGGTGCAGGGCAGCGGCTGGGTGGTTCTGGGGCGCGAGCGCCTGAGCCGCCGTTTGGCGGTGCTGGGCGTGGAACGGCACCAGGATATCCTGCTGCCGGGTTTCAAGCCGCTTTTGGTGTGCGATGTATGGGAGCATGCGTACTACCTGCGCTACCTCAACAACCGCGCCGGGTATGTGGACGCCTTCTTGCGCCAGGCCAACTGGGCAGCCGCCCTCAAACGATTGGAAGGGAGAAAGCATGAAAACGCGCGCTGACCTGTATACTGTGAGCAACCCGTGGATGACGGGCTCGCTGGCCGCCCTGGAGCTGGTGCTCGGCTTCATTCTGCTGGCATTCCCGTATCTGCTGGGATTTTCCGCCGCGTGGGTGGGCGGCATCCTGCTGATAGCCGCCGGCGTGCTGCGCCTGGTGTACGCCATGCGCTACGGCAACAACCGAATGTGGAACATGGTGGCGGGCGCGGTCTATCTGCTGCTGGGCGCGTTCATGGTGCTCATGCCCGTGCTCTCCGTGCAGATGTGGACGCTGCTGCTGGGCCTGGCCCTGCTGGCCGGCGGTGCTGTGCGGCTGGTGGTGGCGGTGGGTCAGGCGAGCCTGGCAGGCTCTTTCTGGCGCTTCTTCAGCGCCATCGTCACCCTGGCCTTGGGTGCCATGGTTACCTGGGGTTGGCCGGCGGATTCCCTCTGGCTTATCGGCACGCTCGTGGCGGTGGAGATGATCTTCTCCGGCTGGGTCCTGCTCTTCCTAACTCTCACGCCCAACCGCCCCTACGCGGTTTGACCTCGCGGCAGTGGGGATACGGCGAGCCTGCTCATTCCCAATCCCTATCCAGCGCATCCAGCAAGTCCTCGCCCAGCGGGGGCTGGCTGGATGCTGCGGCGCATTCATCCAGCTGGGTGACGCGGCGCGCGCCGATGAGCACGCTGGTGAGACCGGGGCGGGAGAGCAGCCAGCGCAGCGCCAGCTGGGTGGGCGGTATGCCTGCCTCTTTGGCGATGTTCACGATACGCTGCACCCTGACATCGTTCTGCCGTGCGCGCTCCGGGTTCAGGAACACGGAATTGTCGCGCACGGCGCGTGAATCCGCGGGCAGGGCGCTGTTCAGGTACTTGCCGGTGAGCACGCCCTGCGCCAGCGGGGAAAAGGCAATGGAGCCGGTCCCCTGCCGCACGGCCTCCGCCAGGCGGGATGCCCCCGGCTCGCGGTCGATGAGGTTCATGCGGAACTGGTGCAACAGGCAGGGTACATGCGCCTCCCGCAGCATGGCGCAGGCTTGCGCATACAGCTCCGGCGGGTAGTTGGAGAGCCCCGCGTACAGGGCCTTGCCGCTGCGGACGATGTCGATGAGCGCCTGCATGGTTTCCTCCAGCGGGGTTTCCGGGTCCGGACGGTGGTGGTAGAACACGTCCACGTAATCCAGCTTCAGGCGGCGCAGACTCTGGTTCAAGCTGGCCACCAGGTACTTGCGGGAGCCCCAGTCCCCGTACGGGCCGCCCCACATCAGGTAGCCGGCCTTGGTGGAAATGAACATTTCATCGCGGTGCGCGGAGAATTCCCCCTGCAGCAGGTTGCCGAACCTCTCCTCCGCCGCACCGGGAGGCGGGCCGTAGTTGTTGGCCAAATCGAAGTGGCACACGCCCAGCTCCAGCGCCCGCGCCACCAGCGCGCGCCCCTCTGCCGGGTCGTCCCCATCCCCGAAATTGTGCCACAGCCCCAGCGATACCTCCGGCAGCAACACCCCGCTTTTTCCGCATCTCCTATATTCCATGCCCTCCATTGAACGCCAAATCGCGCCTCTTGTCAATTTCCTTTCTGACAAAAACACCTTTGGTTCAATCCTCTCCAACTAGCCTCTGACGGAGATTCCGGGAGTAGTTTTGGAGGGGAATGTCGTAACCGACCTTGGCGCGTTCGCGGCGGGCGGGCAGGGTTTCGTTCTCCCCGTGCTTGAGGAGGAAACCGCGGTTGTAGAAGATTTCTGCAATGGCGCTGTTGTAGATGGGCAGGAGGATGCTGCGCTTGGGAAGGTCCGGCACAGCGCGGCGGAGCAGGGCTATGTACGGGGCGGAGCAGTTGGCGGTGACGGTGTTGTAGTGTGCTCCCTGTTCGTTGGCATTGTTGGCAAATTCCAGCATGCCGAGCAGAAGGGTGAGTGTCTGCTGCGGGGTGGTGAGTAGTGGGTAGATGTAGAGGTCTTCGTGGCGGTAGTTGGTGCGCAGGGCGAAGATGTCCTCCTCCGTGCCGATGAGGCAGGCGAGGCCATAGCGCTTGTACAGGCCGCCGACGGCGTTTTGCTCATCGCCCACCGGCACGCGCGTTTCTGCGGAGAATACGATGTGGCGGCCGTCCGCAAAGGCGAAGCTCATCATGGTGTGGCAGATGGCCTCGTGGCCGTCCCAGCGGCATTCCGCGAAATCCGCGCCCACCAGGGTGGAGAGGTCGTAGGTCTGCGTGGTGTAGCGGGGCTCGTAGTCGTTCTCCGTGGTGTACCGGAAGTCGCGCAGGTCCTGGATGGTGAGGATGTTGCCGTCCAGCGTGCAGTGGGGCGTGCGCGCCCAGGGGGTCTGCCAGGGACCGCGCGGGTTGGGCAGCAGCAGGTAGGCGATTGCGCACACCAGGAAACAGCCCCAGAGCCACCCGCGCACGGTGCGCACCTTACCGCTGCGCCACAGCCATACCGCCACCGCCGCCAGCACCGCCACGGGGATGATGCACACGGGTTGGTAGACGAGCAGGCCCAGCGACCACAGCAGGACGATGGCGAGGAGGACATCCTCCAGGAGTAGGGCGGTGATGGAGAGGATGCGGAGCATGGCGGGTTAGAAGCGCAGGATGACGGGCACGCGGGGGCCGCCGGGGGCGAGGGCGCGCACATCCGCCGCGTTCACCCAGCCGCGTATGCCCGTGAAGGTCTCCACGTAGCGCCAGTCCGCACGCTCGGCCAGCAGGTGCACCGGGGTGGATGCAGGCAGGGTCACAATCGCTGCGCCGTCGGCATCCGCGGAGCTGCGGGCGGGCGTGGCGTTGATGATGTACGCCAAGTCGCTGGGCGGCAGGGAGGCGATGTTCGGGACCTCTCGCGTGCCGTAGTACACCCAGTCCGCCACGCAGAGCAGGCTGAGCAGTGCGGCCGCGGCGGTGCAGGCGTGCAGCCACGGCTTGTGCGAATCGCGGCGGCGGTAGACCAGCAGGGCGATGCAGAACGCCAGCGCCGCCGTGCAAACAATCGTTGCCACCCAGAGCTGGCTGGGGGTCAGGTAGGTGAAGGCATCATCCGCCGCGGTGTAGACAGGCAGGATGGCACCCTCCTTGCGCTGGATGAATTCCAGGTTGGCGCGGGCCTCCGCGAATCCGGGGTCGATTTGCAGGGCCTTGGCGTACTGGAAGGCGGCCTCTCCGCTGTGCTTGAGGCGGTACTCGCAGTTGCCGATGTTGTAGAAAACGTCGGGACTTCCCGGGAATTGGTTGTCGTAGGATTTGAGCGTCTCGATGGCCTTGCTGAACTGTCCGGCCTCATAGGCGTTCGAGGCATCGTCGCCTGCGGCATGGCTCATGGGAAGCAGGGCCGCCAGCAGTAGAACGGTTGTGGTGCCGATGCCTGCCAGCGCCTTGCGGATGGCGTGCAGCATGCGTTCGCGGTCGCCAGAGGTCAGCTCCGCATGCGCATCGGGGCGGAAGGCCTCCACGTCGCGGCGGTTCAGGATGTCCTGCAGCTCCGGCGTGATGTCCTTGGCTTCGAAGTGCGATTCAATGTAGGCACCCGCGCCCTTGAGGAAGGCGAGAGCATCCTTGGCCTTGGCCAGGGAATCCAGCTCCCTGGCGCGGGCGCGCTGGTCCGCCCCTGCGGCCAGGCGGCGGGTGAGCGCGCGGTAGCCCATGATGCCGAGCAGCGCAACGGCCGGCACATAGAGCAGCAGCCACAGCCAGCGTGGCAGAGTGATGGGGTTCGTATACTCGTCCGTGGGGATGAAGCCGTAGATGTCCACCATCTCCGCCACGGGCACGGTGCCGGCGGGCGGGGGCTCCGCGGCGGCAACGGCCTGCATGCCGGAGCCTGTACTCTCTGTCTTGCGCCAGGGCAGGGCGATGGGCGCGGTCTGCGCCTGGCGGTACTCCAGCGATTGCGGGTCGAAATAGCTGAAATGGAAGGCGGGGATGCCGCTCACCTCTTGGGTGGGGCGCATAAGCTGGGTGAAGACCACGGCTTCTGTGATGCCGTTGGAGTTGACGATGGGCTTGCGGGTGGCGGGCACCAGCTTCCAGCTGTCGGCATCCTCCGGCACGGGCGGGGTGATGGTGTCCAGATTGCCGGTTCCTGCCACGGTGATTTCCACCTCCACGGCCTCGTTCATGGCCAAATCCTCCGCCTGGGTGGCGGCCTTCATGCGGTATTCGCCAACCGCCTTCGCGTAGTCCCCCGGCGTGCCGGGCGGCAGCGGCAGAGCGCTCGTCCGGAATACGGGCAGCTTCGCTTCCACCTGCGAGGTGGCGAAGAACCCGCGGTTCTGCACCACGGGCACGCTGCCCGTGATGTCGGAGTTGCCCTCGCGGAAAGGCGTGTAGCTGCCGATGCAGTCCGTGGTGAGCCAGTTCTTGCTCTTGGCGTAGGCGGTGGTTTCCGGGAAGAGGGCGTTCTGCACCACGGCGGCCACACCCTCCACAGGGGCGCGGAACGTGCCCGCCCGCACGCCCACCGAGTTGAACTGCGGCGGCACCGGAAGCGCGCACCCGCCCGGCATCAGGAATTTCATTGCCACCTTCACCTCCTGGTCCACATAGCCGTCGCCGTCCAGGTAGGGATGCCACAGCACGCCGTATGTGAACGGCTCGTTCATCCAGATAATCTTGCTGGTGGATTCCACGGGCAGGGCCGGCACGCTCACCTTCACCTTGCGCCCGTTCTTGTATTCAACCTCCAGCTCCTTCACATTGATGCTTCCCGGCGCATCCGGCGTCACCACGATGGGGTACACCTCCGCGTTGCGGCGCTGCGGGTCTGTGGGGTTTACTCCGGACTGAGGCTGGCGCAGCTCCACCTGCGCGTGCTCCACGCGCGGTTTCTGCTTGATGAGGAAGAGGTCTCCTCCCACATCGGGGTCGATGAGGTAGAGCACCGCCTTCTCCCCCGGCAATGCCACGCCGGTGGACCACACGGCCTCGATTTCCGCCTGCAGCGCGCCTGCAAACAGCGCGAGCATGCCGATGATGAACGTTGCAATGTGTCTGTACATGTCGAAAATGGTGTTTAGTAGTCCTTGCGGGGCGGGCGGACCGTGTTGGCGGGCGCGTGCGGGATGGGCGAGCCCTTTTCCTCGTCCAGGTGCATGCGGAGGATATCCGCGGCGGACTGCTGTGCCTTTTCCTCCTCGGTCATCGGCACGGGCTGTTCGCCTTCGTTCTCAGGCTTGGCCTTCTGCTGCTTTTGCTCCCGCTGGTCCTGCTGGTCTTGGTTTTGCTGTTGCTTGTCCTGTTCCTTGTCCTGCTGGCCCTGCTGTTGCTTGTCTTGATTCTGCTGCTGTTGCTGCTGCTGGTCCTGGTTTTGCTTGTCTTGCTGGTTCTGCTGGTCTTGCTCCTGCTGTTGGTCCTTGTCCTGCTGATCCTTTTGGTCCTGCTTCTGCTGGTTGTCCTTGTTCTGCTGATTTTTCTGGTCCTGTTGCTGCTGGTCCTGGTTTTGCTTGTCCTGCTGGTTCTGTTGGTCCTGGTTTTGCTGCTGTTGCTGCTGCTGTTGTTGCTTGAGGCGTTCGATTTCCTCCTCCAGGTCCTTGATGAGCTGCTTGATTTTGGCAATGTTGGACTCGGCGGGCTTCAGGCCGGGGTCGATTTTCAGCGCGTTCTCGTAGGGAAGGAGATCCTTTTTCAATTCCTCCACAATCTTCTCCAAATCCTCGATAGACGGTTGCTTGGGTGCCTGCGGCGCGGCGGCGCTGGAGGCATCGTCCTCATCGGGGTCGGTGGAGGTCTGCTCCGCCTGCTGGGCTTCCTCACCCCCGCCGTAGAGCTTGCGGAGCTTGTCTAGGGTGGCGTTGGCTCCCACGTTGCCGATTTGGTAGAAGGCTGCGGCTTGCATCTGCGGGTCGCTGTCCAGCAGGGCCTCGGAAAACGCCTCCCTGGCATTGGCATCGTCCTGGCCCTCCTGCATAAGCCCTATGGTGTACTGCACCACGGATTGCGCGCTCGGCGCAGCCTGCGCCGCCGGGGTGAGAAGGAGCAGAAGCAGCACCACCACGGCCGCCCCGCGCCGCGGTAGACGCCATTCCGTGGCAACCACGATGGCTACCACCAGCAGCGCCAGCGCTGTCCACGCAAACCACGCAAAGAGGTCGTTGGGCACCTTGTTGGTGGACACGTTCTCCTCATGCTTGTCAATCTTGCGCACGGCGTTCTTGGTAAAGGCCGCCAAATCCGTGTTGGAGTCCAGCACGGCGAAATCGCCGCCCGTGGCTTCCGAGAACTTGCGGAGGGCGTCGGCGTCCAACTTGCTGATGACGTGCTTGCCGTCGGCATCCTGCCACAGGCCGTTCTGTCCCTTGAGGTCGGGTATGGGGCCGCCGGCTGCCGTGCCCACGCCCACGGTGATGACCAGCAGCTTGTCCTTGCGCGCCTCCTTCGCAATGTCAAGCGACGAGCCCACGGTGTCCTCTCCGTCGCTCAGCAGGACGAGGGCGTTCGTGCCGTCGGGCGCGCTGCGCTTCATGTCTTGCATGGCGCGTTTGAGCACCAGGCCGAAGTTGGTGCCGCCCGTTCCCGCCCAGTTGCGGTTCACCTGCTCCAGGGCATCGCGCAGTGCGGTGTGGTCGTACGTCAGCGGCACCACCAGGTCGGCATCCCCGGAAAAGACAATCAGCCCGATTTTGTCGGAGGGCAGGGAGTCTATCAACTCGTATGCCGCGGCGCGCGCCTCCTCCAGGCGGGATGGCTTCACGTCCTGCGTCTCCATGGAGCGGGAGATGTCCAGGGCAATGAGCAGGTTGCGCCCGGTGGAGAGCCCGCCCGCCTCACGGAAGCCGTTGATGGGGCGGGCGAGCGCCGCGATGGTGCAGGCGAGCGCCAGGATGCAGAGCGCGGCGGGGATGATGCTGCGCCAGGCGGGCCGCCGCGTCACCAGCTCTTTTGCATGCTCGGCGGAAACCAGTTTCAGCCAGCCGTTCCCCGTCTTGCGGCGCGCGAGCACCACCAGCCCCGCCAGCAGCGCGGGCAGGAACAGGAACCAGAGGATGTGCGGGTAAAGGAAGCTCATGGCGGTGTTACGGTGCGGGATGCGGACGCGCGAAGCACAGCCCCGTGCCCAGCAGGAGCAGCAGCGCTGCCAGCCCCAGCGGGTACATGAACAGCTCTTCGTAGCTCACGATGGTGCGGCGCTTGGCGTCCGTCTTCTCCAACTTGTCGATGATTTGGAAGGCTTTCTGCAGCTTGGCGCCGCTGCTGGCGCGGTAGTAGCGGCCGCCGGTGCTGTGCGCAATCTCCCTGAGGGTCTTCTCGTCGAAGGTGTCCACATCCGAGGTGTAGCGGGAGATGCGCTCATCGCGGCCGATGGCGATGGTGAAAATCTTGATGCCAAGCTTGGCGGCCTGCTTGGCGGCCTCGATGGGCGTGATGGAACCCATGTTGCTGGCGCCGTCCGTCACCAGGATGATGACCTTGGACTTGGTCTCCGTGCGCTCGTTGAGGCGCGTGGCAGCGGTGGCAATAGCGGTGCCGATGGCCGTGCCGTCCTCCTGGATGTATCCCGGCCGCACCTGCCCGTTGAACAGGTCCTGCGTGGCCAGGTAGAACTGCTCGATGATGTAGCAGACGATGCCGTGGTCCAGCGTGAGCGGGCAGCAGAGCTTGGCCTTGCCGGCAAAGGCCACCAGGCCGATGCGGTCGTTCGGGCGGCCCTCGATGAAGTTCTTCATCACGGCCTTGGCGGCGGTCAGTCGGTCCACACGGCGCTGCACAGCGCGCCCCAGGTTGTCGGTGACTTGGAAAACCATGTCTTGGCTGGCCATGGAGCCGGAGAGGTCGCACACCATCATGATGTCGATACCGCTGACCTTCTGCTCCTGATATTCGTTGCGCCACTGGGGACGCGCCAGCGCCAGCAGGAGGGAGGCCGTGCCCAGCACCAGGCACACCGCGCCGATGCGCCCGGCAAGCGTGCTCGGCTTGCGGAGGTACTTGGCTATGAACGGTACGCACGGGTACACCACGCCGCTCATCGTGCCGGGACGCCGGCGCAGCAGCGCCAGCGGGATGATGAGCAGCAACAGCCACAGCACCCAAGGCGCGCCGAACATGAACTCCTGCACGGCCTGCGCCTGTTCCGCCTCAACGGCGGCCAGCATGGGGCAGGGGAGCGTCATGCCGTCATCTCCTTTCCGGTTTGCTCCGCGGCGAGACGCGATTGTTCCTCCGTGATGCGGTGTACCAGCTGGCGGGCGCGCTCGGTGAGCTCGCGCACCTTGGCGGTGGAATCCCCTGCGTTGCCTGCGTACTTGTGGCGCACCAGGTCATCGAAGAGGTCGCGCGTGTCGTTCTGGCAGCTTGCCGGAACGCCGGAGAGCGAGTCCATGCGCTGCGTGAACTCCTCGTGCGTCTCGTACAGGGATGAATCATGCGCCTGTCCCTCCAGGAAGGTGCGCAGGATGAGCGACACCCGCAGGCTGCACTCGCGCAGGGCCGGCATGTCCTCGTCCACGCGGGCCAGGGCGGCCAAAGCCACCTCTGCGTGGGTGGGCGGCGGCGTGGTGCGGCTGGCGCGGCGCTTGCGGACGATATGCACCACCATCCATGCGACCAGCCCCAGCACCACCAGCGCGGCGATGCCTCCCCACAGCAGGTATTGCCGCAGGATTTCCGCCGCGAAGCCGTCCACCGGGATGTCCGGGTCCAGCTGCGGGATTTTCTCCAAGATGTTCGGTGAGGGGTTCATCTCAATGCACGAAAAGCCGGCTGCGGCGCGCGAAGAGCGAGCGCAGCGGCGCAATGTAGTCCTGTGTGGTGGTGAGGTCCAGCATATCCACCCCCAGCTGGGTGAAGACGCTCTTCCACTGTGCGCGCTGGGCCTGCATGGCTCGCGCGTGCGCTTCCCGCACCGCGCGGTCGCCCAGGTCTGCCTCCAGCAGTTGCCCGCTCTCCGGGTCGCGCAGGTACACCCGCCCCGCATCCGGCAGGGCAAGTTCCAGCGGGTCGTTGATACGGACGGGGATGAGCTCGTGGCGGAAATTGAGCTTGCCCACGGCGCGCTTGTCGGCCTGGTTGAAGAAGTCGCTGATAAGGAAGACCATGGCGTGCTTGCGCTGGGTGCGCAGGATTTCGTTGGCAATGTCGTCCATGGTGTCGTCCTTGCACTTTGCGGGAGCGGAGAGGATTTCACGCACAATGCGCTGGCACTGCTTCATGCCCTTGGCGGGCGGCAGGTAGAAATGCGGCTTTGTGCCGAAGAGCAGGAGCCCCACCTTGTCGCTGTTGAGGGCGGCGCTGTGCGCCAGAACGGCGGCGATGCGCGCCGCGTACTCCCGCTTGGTGTCCGCCACTCCCTGGCTGGCGTAGGTCATGGACCCGCTGGTGTCCACCGCCAGCAGCAGCACTTGCTCGCGCTCCTCGTGGAAGGTGCGGACATACGGCACGCCCGTGCGCGCGGTGACCTTCCAGTCGATGAAGCGGGGGTCGTCACCGGGGATATACTCGCGGAAGTCGTCGAAGTCCAAGCCCTGGCCGCGGAAGCCGGAGCGGTATTGCCCGGCAAACGTGGCGGTGGCCAGCCTGCGCGCCTGCAACTCAATGCGGCGCACCTTCTGCATGATTTCCTGGGTCTTGTCCATGCGCGCTTGCTCCTTCTCGAATCACGCCTGCCCGGCCTTACGGCACCGGCACCTTGGAGAGGATGCTGTCAATCACGTTGTCGCTCGTCTTGTTGGCCGCCTCCGCCTCGTAGGACAGCAGGATGCGGTGGCGCAGGATGTCGTGCGCCAGGTCCTTGATATCCTGCGGGGTGACGTAGCCGCGGCCGCGGGTGAAGGCCAGCGCCTTGCCGGCAAGGGCGAGGTTGATGCTGGCGCGGGGCGAGCCGCCCGCGCGCACCATGCCCTCCAGGCGGGAATCCACGCGTTCCGGGCTGCGCGTGGCGCGCACCAAATCCACGATGTAGTGCTGCACCGCGGGGTCGATGAAGATTTGGTTCATGAGCTCGCGGGACTCGTTGATTTCCTGCACGCTCACCACGGGGGAGGTGGTGGGGGCGGGGTTGGTGCTGCTCATCATCTCCAGCACCTTCAACTCCTCGTCGCTGCTCGGGTAGTCCACCATCACCTTGAACAGGAAGCGGTCCAGCTGGGCTTCCGGAAGCTGGTACGTGCCCTCCTGCTCGATGGGGTTTTGCGTGGCCAGCACCAGGAAGGGGTCCGGCAGCGGGTAGGTGGTCTCACCCAGCGTGACCTGCCGCTCCTGCATGGCTTCCAGCAGCGCGCTCTGCACCTTCGCCGGCGCGCGGTTGATTTCGTCTGCCAATATCAGGTTGGCGAACACCGGGCCCTTTTTCGCCGAGAACTGGCGGGTGTCCGGGTTGTAGATCATGGTGCCCAGAAGGTCCGCCGGCAGCAAATCCGGCGTGAACTGGATGCGCGAGAACGCCGCCTGCATCGTGCCTGCCAGCGCCTTCACGGAAAGTGTCTTGGCCAGGCCGGGCACGCCCTCCAACAGCACGTGCCCCTTGCACAGGAGACTCAGAATCAAGCGGTTCACCAGCTCCTGCTGGCCCACCACCACCTTGGCCATCTCCTGCTTCACGGCACTCACCCAGCCCGATTTTTGGGCTATCAATTCGTTGAACTCCTGTGTATTCATGGCGATTCCTATGCGGCGACTATACCACGTCTCCGCATTTTTTCAAGCAATTGACGCGCCATGCACCGGCTTTGTTCAAAAAAATAGGACGGAGAGGTGCGTTTCATTCCCCAGGGAGGTCTTCCGGCTCAATGCCCGCCAGTTGGGCATCCGTGGGATTGGGGATGGAAACCAGGCGGTTGGCCTGGCGGGTGACGGCCTGCTCAAAGAGGTTGCGGACCTCGCGGGCGTTCGCAAAGTTCTCCGTGCGGCGGGCGTACAGGTTCTCCAGCACACGGCGCGCCTGGTCCGACGCGGCGTCGGAGAGGGTGTACCCGTTCTTGCGGCACATGCCGGCAAAGATGTCCAGCAGCTCTGCGGGGGTGTAGTCCTCAAAGTGGATGAACTTGTTGAAGCGGGATGCCAGGCCGGGGTTGGACGCTATGAACTGCTGCATGAGCTTGGGGTAGCCCGCCACAATCACAATCAGGTCGTCCCGGTGGTCCTCCATGGCCTTGAGCAGGGTGTCGATGGCTTCCTGCCCGAAGTCGTTCTCTCCCTTGCTCTGGGAGAGGGTGTAGGCCTCGTCAATGAACAGGACGCCGCCCAGCGCCTTCTTGATCACCTCCTGCACCTTGAGGGCGGTCTGGCCCACATATCCGCCGACCAGCCCGGAGCGGTCGACCTCCACGAGGTTTCCGCCCTTGAGGACGCCGAGTTCCTTGTAGATGCGGGCAAGCAGGCGAGCCAAGGTGGTCTTGCCGGTGCCGGGGTTGCCGGAGAAGACGAGGTGGTTGGAGGTGGGGATGGTCTTCATGCCGCGGGCAAGGCGCATGCGCTGCACTTCCAGCAGGTGAACCATGGAGGTGACGTCCTCCTTCACGGCGGTGAGCCCGGTGAGGGAGTTCAGCTCGTCCAGCAGCTCCGGCAGGCGGGAGGACGGCTCGCCGGGTACGGCGTCGCGCGAGAGAGAATCTGTCTGAGCCTCCTGGTAGAAGGCCTGGTCCAGGGTGGCGGTTTCCGTGAGGGAGCAGGGGAAGGCGTTGTTGTAGATGCGGTTGAGGTGGGTGATGTAGCGCAGGTAGGCGTCAATTTCCCTCTCGGTGGTCTTGGAATCGGCGATGATGAATTCCTTGCCGAATGCCTCGAAGGTCTTGATGATGGCGGGGCCGCTCTTGAAGGAGGCGTTCCCGTGCTCGGCCATGTAGCGGTCGTCGCGGATGCAGTCCTCCATGGTCTGCGGGCAGCGCTCCAGGATGCCGGCGGGCTCCAAGCTGCCGCAGTGGATGCTCTCCTGCAGGGAGACGGCATCCACGGGCGTGTCCAGGTAGAAGCGCATCATGGTGGTCTCGTCCGGCGAGATGTGCCCGTCTGCGGAGATGAGGTAGACGGCGAAGTCCTCCAGGTCTCGCAGGAAGTGAAGGTAGCCGTCCTTGTGGGAGCCGATGTTGGCGATGCGCGTCTGCGTGGCCTCCTGCATGGAGGTGAGCAGCTGTTTGAAGTCGTCGTAGTTGGGGGCGATTTTGGCAATCTCCTTGGACTGGGCGAGGTTGAAGGCGTAGCGGAAATCGCGGGATTGCCACTTGCGCTGCAGGTGCTCTTGGGAGTAGGTCACCAGGAAATCGATGTACGCATCCCGCCGCGCCCGTGCCTGGGCACCATTGCCGCGTGACAAGAGATTGGTGCCGGCCTGCAGCACGGTCTCGCTCAGCGCGAACATGTTCTCCACGTAAATCTTGCTGGGGTGGTAGCCGCGGAACGGCACGGCCTTCTCCGCCTCCAGAATGGTATGCAGGGAGAACGGCGCCCTGGCGGGGTAGTCCTCATCCGTGATGCCGCGCTCCTCCATGTAGCGCTGCCATTTATCCTCCGTCAAGCGGTAGCCGAACAACGCGCTCACGCAGTCCAGCTCGTCCTTCGCCAGATTTCCGTCCACATTGGCCAGGTACAGCAGGAACGCCATGGCGTCCAGCCGCAGCACCTCCCGGAAATCCTTCTCCCCGTACACGCCGCTGCGCGCCACGAAGTCGCACAGCGCGGCCAGGCGCATTTCCATGGCATGGCGTTCACGGGAGAGTTGGCGGATGTTGATCATAGAGATGTCTCCACCTTTACCACTCCCTATGGGCGTTGTCAATCTTGGAATGGGCGTCAGGAAAATCCGCGGGGAAAAAACGCTTGACGCAAGAGGACCGCAGGTCTAATATAGTGAGCGTGCAAACGTTGGCCAGATATTGCATGCTGGTGTTGGCGTTACTGCTGATGCCGGTGGTGGTGACGGGCTCTCTGATGGAGGGCGCGGGGCCGCATTGCACAGAGGCGAACTGCTGCCTGCTGGCGCATTGCCATTGCGAATGCTGCGGCTGCACGGGCTTCTACCACCGCCATGAGGCGGACCATGAGCACCACGCGGACCATCATCACCATCACCATCACCACGGCGTTTTCGAGTTGCTGGGGGATGCGGGTGAGCTGCTGCCGCATGCGGCGGCACCTGCAGTGGCGGTGCTGAGTGTGCCGTTGAGCCTTACCCCGCGCCAAACGGGTGCGGAAGAATTGCCGCCCTGCGCGCCGGAACATCGCCCGCGCGACCCCGGCGGGGGATTTGCCCCGCTGCGTTGTTGAAGGTGGACTGTACCCTGATCCAGACCGTTCCCGCGTGGGAGCGGTGTCGCTTGATGCAGTCCAATTAGTAAAATCCTTCAACCATACCATGCTCAAATTTACCTTTCCGGCGATAGCCGCGCTTATGCTCACCTGCTGCGTGGGCTACGCGCCGCTGTCCATCGATTTGAACCGCGATACCGCCGAATGGCGCGAGTTGTCGCAGAACCTGTGCCGCGGCGGGGCGCTCACGCGGGCCGACGCCTGCCGCATCGGCCTGCTGCTCAATCCCGACCTCAACCGTGCGCGCCTGACCTACGCCCGCAGCACCGAGGCCGCCAAGTACGCCGGGCTGTGGGACGATCCCTCGCTCTCCGGCAGCCTGGAGCGCGTGCTGCAGGGCGGCTTTTTCAACCACAGCATCGCGCCTTCCCTCTCCATCCCCGTCACCGGCACCAAGAGCCTGGCACGGCAGGTGGCCGAGCAATACAAGGAGGCCGACTACTGGCAGATGCGCGACAAGGAGCGCGCGTTCCTGGCAGAACTGAACACGCTGTGCAACGAGGTGCTGGTCACCCACGCCAAGCTGGAGCTCATGCGCGGCCGTCTGGTGCAGGCGCGCAACGAACAGCAGCGTGTGGAGAAACTGCAATCGCTGGGCGAAGTCCCCTTTGCGGATATGCAGGTGGTCAACACGCGCCTGAGCGATTTGGTGAAGGACGAGCAAGAGCTTTCCAACCGCCATTTGGAGGCGCACCAGCGGCTCACCCGCATGCTGGGGCTGCATCCCGCCGCGGGCGAGGTGGAATTGGCCGCCGAGCTGCCCTCAGCCTTGCCGCAGAAGGCGTCCGCGCCCGCGGCGGAGCTCCTGCTGAACCATCCCGCCCTGCTGGCGGAGCAGGCCAACCTGGGGGCGGGCGAGCTGGAGCTGAAGGCGGAAATCCGCCGCCAGTTCCCCGATATCTCCCTGGAGCCGGAATACCGCCGGGAGGACGAGGCCAACCGCATCGGGCTCGGCCTCAGTTTCACCCTCCCCGTCTGGAACCGCAACCGCGCCGCCATCCACACCGCACAGGCTGAACGCGCGCTCGCGTGCCAGAAACTTGTCGCCACTTGGCGCGGGCTGCTGCAGGACGCCTCCGACCTCGCCGCGCAGCAGGAGCTGGCCTACACCCATTGCCGGGAAGAACAGGCGCGCATCGATGCCCTCGCGGGCGCGGAGGCGCGCCAGGAGCAGCTCTGCAGCATGGGCGAAACCTCGTTCCCCGCGCTGGCTGAGGCCCGCCAGGAAATCTACACCCGCCGCCTCAACTACCTGGACTGCCTCGGCAAGCTGCTGGACATCCGTGTGAAACTCCAATCCCTCAACCCCACCTCCTTCCAACAATGAAAGCCCCCCTTTTAACCGTACCCTATCTCGTCTACGCCCTCATGCTGCCCCTCGGCGCGCAGGAACACGACGAGCACGAGCACTGCGAGCATGATCACGAACATGAGCACGAGCACTGCGACCATGACCACGAACATGAGCACGAGCACTGCGACCATGACCACGAACACGAGCACGAGCACTGTGATTGCGAGCATGACCATGAACATTGCGACCATGACCATGATTCCGTGGTGGTAAAGGTGGACGGGCATTCCCGCCACATCCTGGCCATCCGGACGGAGGCCGTTCCCGCCGCGGGGCAGCGGCTGGTGTATTCCGTGTTCGGCACGCTGACTGTGCCGCAGCACGCGCTCCGCACCTACGCCCTGCCGAGCGCGGGCCGTGTCACCCTGCACGTCAAATCCGCCCAGGCCGTGCACAAGGGTGATTTGCTCTACACGCTGGCATCCCCTCAGGTGGCGGATGCCGTGGCGGAGCGCGACCGCGCCGATGCCGCCGCCGAACGCTGCTCCGCTGAAATTGCCGCTATGGAGCAGCGCGTGAAGCGCCTCAATGATGTCGGCACCCGTAACAGCGACCTGGAGGAACAGCTCCTTTTCAAGCAGGCGGAATTGCGCCAGCTCAAGCAGGACTCCGACAGCGCGTGCGCCCGCCTAGCCATGCTCTGCCAAGGTGCAGAGCTGGCGCAGGAGGATGGCATGGGTGTACTCAACGTGCGCGCCGCTGCGGACGGCACTGTGCGCAACGTGGGGTTCACCCAGGGCGGCTGGGGAGAGCAGGGGGCCAGCGTTATTTCCATGGCCGATACCGCCGCATTGGAGGTGGCGGCCCCGCTGCACGCCGCCTCCGTGCCGGAAATCGGCTCCGTGCGCTCGCCCTTCTCGGATGATGGTACCTGGCGCCTGGATGAGCAGGTGGACCCCGCCACCCAAACCCGCACGCTCTACTTCACCCCTGCGCACCTGCCGGAAGGCGCCCGCGCAGGGCAGCTCTGCCGGCTGGACATCTACAACGGCGCGCTTGACGACGACGACATCGTGACCATCCCGGATTCAGCCATCGTGAAGGTGGGCGCGGACGACCTGGTGTTTGTGGAGGTGGCGGAGGGCTCCTACGCCGCGGTGAAGGTTCACGCGGGCGAGAGCCGCTACGGCATGACGCCCGTGGAGGGACTTGCCCCCGGTCAGAAGATGGTGGTGAAGGGCGGCCACGAGCTGCGAAACCTGCTGCCCGCGGAAGGCGCGGCCAAGAAGGCCGGCCATTTCCACGCGGACGGCCATTTCCACGAGGGGGAGGATTGATTCATGAACCGTCTTATAGCCTTTTGCCTGAAGAACCGCTGCATGGTGTGCATCGCCACCGCGCTGCTGGCGCTGTGCAGCCTGTATGTGGTGCTGGACCTGCCCGTGGATGTATTCCCTGAGCTCAAGGTCCCCCGCGTCACCGTGCAGACCGAGGCCCCGGGCCTCTCTGCCGAGGAGGTGGAACAGTACGTCAGTATCCCCATCGAGTCCGCACTCAGCGGCGCCGCGGGTGTCAAGGGCGTGCGCTCCTCCTCTGGCGGCGGGTTGTCCTTCGTGTGGGTGGACTTCGATTGGGACACCGACATCTACCGCGCCCGCCAGATTGTCTCGGAACGCCTGGCCGCGGTGCGGGATTCCCTGCCGCAGGATGCGGAGAGCGAGCTCGCACCCATCGTTTCCGTTACGGGAGAGATTATGCTCATTGCCGTGACTGGCGATGAGGGCGTGGATCCGCTGGAGATGCGGCGCGTGGCGGAATTTGGGCTGCGCAACCGTCTGCTCTCCGTGCCGGGCGTGGGGCAGGTCACCGTGCTGGGCGGACGCCTGCCGGAGTACCAGGTGCTCTACAACCCCGACAAGATGCTGCGCAGCGGCGTAACGCTGGATGATATCCGCGCTGCCGTGCAGGATGCCCAGAGCACCGCGCCCGCAGGTTACCTGGAGGATGTGGCTGGGATGGAGCTGCCCGTGCAGCAGGCCTCCCGCGCCGCCTCCCCGGAGCATTTGCGCCGCGCGCTCGTCAAGTCCCATCCCGGCGGCGTGCTGCGTTTGGAGGACGTGGCGGATGTGCGCATCGACGGCGCGCCGCGCCGCGGCAACGCTGGCTTCAACGGGCAGGAGGCCGTTATCCTCGCCGTGCTGAAGGTTCCCGGTGCCAACACGCTGGAGCTCACGGAAAAATTGCAGAAGGAGGTGGATGATTTCGCCAAGAGTGCTCTGCCTTCAGGCATGCACCTGCATGCGGACGCCTACCGCCAGGCGGATTTCATCCAACTCTCGCTGGAGAACGGGCGGCAGACGCTCTTCATTGCCGCCATCGTGGTAATGCTGGTGATTATGCTCACGCTGCTCAACCTGCGCACGGCCGTCATCACGCTGGTGAGCATGCCTCTCTCCGTGCTGTTCGGCATGGCTTTTTTCCCGGTCTGCGGGCTGTCGGTCAACATCATGACCCTCGGTGGACTGGCAGTAGCCGTGGGCGACGTGGTGGACAACGCCATCATCTTTGTGGAGGTGGCTTGGCGCAACCTTTCCCGCAACGCCGCATTGCCGCCCGACCAGCAGAAATCACGCTTCCAGGTGCTCATGGAGGCCAAGGGCGAGATTGTGAGCTCCATCACGTATTCATCCTTCATCATTCTGCTGGTATTCGCGCCCGTGCTGTTCCTGAGCGGGTTGGAGGGGCAGTTCTACCGCCCGCTGGGCGTATCGTACATGCTGGCGCTGGTGGCGTCGCTCCTGGTGGCGCTCACCATCGTGCCCGTGCTGTGCATGATTGGCTTCAAGCGTTCCAAGAACGCATCCGGCAACGGGGATTCCGCCACCGCGCGCGCCATCCGCGCCGCCTACCGCCCGGTGCTGGCGTTCTGCATGCGCCGCGCGGGCTGGGTGTTCGCCTCGCTTCTGGTGGTCACCGCGGGCTTCATGGCGCTGGCCTCCACCTACGGCACCAGCTTCCTGCCGCCCTTCAACGAGGACTGCTACACCGTCTTCGTCAACACCGTGCCCGGCACCTCCCTGCAGGAGACCGAGCGCATTTCCAATCAGGTGATGTGCGAGCTACAGAAAATCGACGGCGTGAAGACCGTGGCCCAGCGCACCGGGCGCGCCGAGAGCGACGAGCATGCCGAGCCCGTCAGCGCTTCAGAGCTCCTGGTGCGCGTGGACCTCTCCAAGGACCAGAAGAAGATTCGTGAGGCCATCCATGAGGTCATCCACGGCGTGCCCGGCACCAGCGGCATGATCGGCTATCCCATGGCGCACCGCATCTCTGCCGTGCTCTCCGGCTCCAACTCGGAGATTGCCATCAACATCTACGGCGACGAGCTGCCGCAGCTCCGCAAGGCCGCCAAGAAGGCCGCCGATATCCTTTCATCCATGCCCGAGGTGGCAGATGCCCGCGCCAACCGCGAGGTAATGGTGGACACCATTTGCGTGGACTACAACCGCGAGGTCCTGGCCGCCTACGGACTCACCATGGCGGAGGCCGCCGAGCAGGTGTCCGCCGCCCTCCACGGCTTGAAGGCGGGCGAGGTTATCCGCAACCTCGACCACTGGAACATCATGCTGCGCTTAGACCCGCAGTTGCGTATGAGTGTGGACGATGTGCGCCGCCTGCCGCTGCTGGCGGGCAACGGCAAGTCCGTGCCGCTTGGCGAGGCCGCCCAGGTGTACCGCGCGGAGCAGACCAACCTCATCCTGCGCGACAACACCCGCCGCAAGGCCATGATTTCCTGCAATCCCGCACCCGATTCCAACCTCGGCGACCTTGCCCAGGCCTGCCGCGAGAAGCTGGACCCCGCCATGCATGAGCTGGGCTGCACCGTGGACTACGACGGCACCATCAAGAGCCGCGAGCAGGCGGGGCGGCGCCTGTACCTGCTCGGCGGTGCGGTGTGCGTGCTCATCGTGCTGCTGCTGGCCGCCTCGCTCGGCAGCGTGCGCCGCGCCGCCGTTACCCTGGTGAACATCCCGCTGTGCCTGGTGGGCGGTATCGCCGCCGTGTTCATCGCATCGCCTGACTCTGTGGAATCCGTGCTGCACGGCGGCTACGTGCCTCCCATCCTCTCGGTCAGCTCCATCGTGGGCTTCGTCACAGTCATCGGCTTCGCCATCCGCAGCGGCCTCATCCTGCTCAACCGCTACCGCGCCCTGGAGCAATCCGGCATGTCCGCCGCAGATGCCATTCGCAACGGTTCCGAGGAACGCCTCATCCCCATCATCATGACCAGCCTCACCACCATCCTCGGTCTGCTCCCCCTCGTCTGGGCCCGCAACCAACCCGGCGGAGAGCTCCTGGCCCCCCTCGCCATCGTCCAGTTCGGAGGCCTCCTCTCCGCCACCATCCTCAACCTCCTCCTTGTCCCCGCAACCTCATCCCTCTTTGCCAAATTCCTTGCCACGCGCTCCCGCTGAGCGCTTTCAAACGAGAAATAATCAAGTTTGCCCGGCAGGCATATAGTCGGGCAGTCTTTGAAGCTATTCCCTGACTCCGCAATCCATTGCTGAACTTTGTACGCTTTGGGGAAGATTGTTGGGGTGTTTGCGAATATCATCACTCCAGATATCTCCTACCTTAAGCGGTACTGTGGATTCAATGTGGCAAAGTTTTAAAATGCTGGCGTACAATTGACCTTGCGCCAATAGCCGTCACAGGTTCGCTACCTACCACGCCGCGCATTTCCGTAATTTCGCGGAATTGCAGATGGAGATGGGCCATAGAGACAGCACCCTGCTGCGCACCCGCTACGTATATGCGTGCGGGAATGCGCAGGGTGATGCCGCGCAATTCTGCCGTGAATAGCGCATCGCCAGCGATCCCACACACCCCCTCCATGAGGCCTACATGCACGCCAACCACCCGCGCCACCGTTACGCCAACGAGCAATACGACCGCCTGGCCTTCGGCCGCAGCCTCTAATCTAATCTACTTCATCCTGCCGAGTGCAGTTTTTTCGAGGTGATGTGATGATAAAGCCCCGGCCCCCTCTACTGGGGACCGGGGCAAAATCACATCTTCGTTTTGAGTACGAGGTGAAAGCATGTTTCGGCAAAATCGGGGTACGTGTATCTTTCAATAACGATACACTCTTGCAACAGATATGTGCCATCTTCAGCCAGCCTTGCCTTTTTCGCAAGAATGTATAGTTCTCCCCGCGGGGTACCTGCATTTTCGGTTTTTTGAAACAGAGTATCGGGAGCTTGGCAGGCATATGCCTTGCCCGCTGTCAGTTCTCCCTTGTACACCTCGTTGATTTTCCCCGTCAGCAGCCCAGCCTTTTGAACGAGCTCTCCACGCACAACACATGCAGCTGAATCCCAGGCGTGCCTCATCAGGCACATGGCTCCATCAACACTATCCACATCATGCAAATAGTCGCGGCCTGTCTGACTGTTCGGGGCAGGGGCCTGCTTTTTGCATTTTTCAGATTTCAAGATCCTATTGTACGCGTCCTCACTCATGTCGTCACCAAGCTGGGCTCCCTTATGGAACAGGTCCTTGGCTTTTTCAAGGTTCTGAGCAACACCGATGCCACGCTTGTAGCAATAGGCAAGATAAAAGTGGGCTATAGGGCTCCCCAGCTCAACAGCATGCTGAAAACACTTTGCTGCCTCATGTTCGTCTCGCGTTTCTTTCGGGCCAACATAATAATGTATTCCCAGCCTCAGTTGAGCCTTGGCATGCCCCTGGGCTGCCGCTTTGCGGTACCACTTCACGGCCTCCGCTTTGTTGTGCGGGTAGAAGTCCTCTGCCAAGGTGTATTGGGCATCTGCGTCCCCTTGTTCAGCCTTTTCCTGCAAGGCGCACGGCGAGCATTGCCGGGAAGTTTCTGCCTTTGTTTCCATGCTGGCATGAGATGAGGAAGCGGAAATTGCCAGCATGCCGATTGTTAAGATTGTTGAAAGATGCCTCATAGGGGTCTCGCCGTGCCGATTAGTCTCACCTGTGTAGCACATGAAAAGCCGGTGTGTCCAGAAAAATCATCAAGCTGACGCATAGGCTTGCACATCCAGCCCTGAACTGCTAGAATCCCTCTAAGGAGAAAATGTCAAAGGGTAATCATTGGATATATGCGGCGTTGCTGATGTTCCCTGCCATGCTGGGCTGTACCAGCACGGTACGGGTGGATTTCCCTGCTGCCCCCCAAGCGGGGCGCATTGACTTCACCTCCGACCTCGGTATCATCCATCCGCAGCCGGAATGGCGCTTTGCTGAGGGAACGGGATATCCTCGCGTTGATTTGAAACAGTCCGGCAAATATACCGTGGTATGGCCACGGCGGCAGATCATGCACTATGTCCTGCGCTATGCTTTGTTCCTGCGCCATGTTGGTCCTGAATTTTCCCTTCTTGAGTGCCGGTACAAGGGTAGCGTGATGGTCGACGGAACGGAATTGAAGGCACTGCCCTTGGATGGATGCTGCAACTCCCCCTGGCCTACATGTACGAAATACCCGGTCTGCGCGTTCCGGGCGGGGCAGAATACCTATGTCCTCACGGTAGACCCCATCGTGCGTATGGACAAGCCGGACAGCATCATACTGCCGGAGCTGGAGCTTTACCGGTACGTTGAAGGCAGCGGACTGTATTCACTGGGCTTCAATCTTAGCGATGATGACAAGACTGCCATTGAAAAGCATCTGGAGTTCATACGGATTCTCAAAAATGTCCGCTTTGCGGAGAGTTACCAAAATGCCCTTGCCTTCCGGAGCGTCGTAGAGAAATACCGCAAGATTCTGATCACGATGACAGGAGATGGGCACAGTCGATCAAGGGCGGCAGCCATTCAGGCAGAGGCTTTGGCGTATATTCAGAACACCTGTCGCGCGCATCCCGATGTTCTTGTCCCGGATGAGAAGAACTGCACCCTCTACCTAGGCGAATTGCCCCGAGGTTGCAGCTATGCCGCCGGCACCGCGAAGGATCTTTACGAGCGTATCCAGAGCATTTGGGAAAAACCCTTCCTGTCGGATGCTCAAAAAGCCCCGTATCGCCAGGTGCTGAACTGTATTTCAGACAACCCGTAATGACAAAGCGGCGAAAACGCAACCCGCAGCGCGGGGCTATTGAGCCGGGGGGGCTTTGCGGTGGCGGAGATAGTTGAAGAATTCAATGATTTCCGGGACGTGGAAGAGACGGCAGGCGGCGATGTAGATGGCGGTGCCTATGGTGCCGCCTGCGGCCATGGCTCCCAGGCGCATGAAGAAGTTCCACTCCGTGAAGTCCTCAAACAACAGCTCCTCGGCCAGCAGGCAGGCCAGGGCAAGCGCCAGACCTGCCGCGCAGATGCGCAGCACGCCCGGTATCAAGACGCCGCAGGACATACCGCCCAGCAGCTTTCTCAGGTAGAGGAAGTAGAACAGGCAGTTGAGCGTGGTGACCACGGAGGTGGTCAACGCCAGATACGGTGCAGGCATGTCGAACACCATGACGAACACATAGTTCATGGCGATGGAGATGGCGCAGGCCACCAGTGCCAGTATGGCCGGAGCCCAGGGTTTTTCCAGCGCCATGAAGATGGGCTGCAGCACCTTCATGCCCGCATAGCCCAGCAAGCCCAGGGAGTAGCATGCCAGCACCGACCCCGTCAATTCCGATGCATGGCCGTCAAACCTTCCGCCCTGGAAGAACACGCTGGCAATCTGCACGCCCCAAATCGACAGGAATACTGCGGAGGGCACCGCAAAGAGCGCCATGAAGCGCAGGGCGCGCGCCAGGTGCTTTGAGATATCATGGGAGCCGGAGGTAAGCGTCATGCGGGAGACCGTGGGCAGCACCACCATGCCCACGGCTACGCCGAACAGGGCAACAGGCAGCTGCCAGAGGTGGAAGCCGCAGCTCAGGGCGGTAACGGAACCGGGCTCCAGGTACAGGGCGAAGGCGGTATTGATGAAGATGTTGGTTTGAGTGATGCCTGCGGCAATCATGCCGGGGACCATCAGGTACCACACCTTCTTGGAGTAGGGGTCCACAAAGTGCAGGCCGCCGCGCAGGGAGAGGCCGATATTCCACTCCGGTTTCCAGCCCAGCTTCCGCAGCTTGGGTACCTGAACCAGGATCTGCGCCACGCCGCCCAGCACCACCGCAATGGCGAATCCGTACAGGGCCTGCGGCCCGTAGTGCGGGTCTATCAAGTACCCGATTCCCGCGCCGAAGGCGATGGTGGTGAGGTTGAACGCCGCGCTGGCCAGGTTGGGGATGCCGAAGATGCCGAACACGTTCAGCGCGCCCATGCACAGCGCGGAGATGGACGCCAGGAGGATGTATGGCCACATGATGCGGCACAGGTCCGTGGCGAGGCCCATGAAGTTTCGCCGCTCCAGCTGCAGGGTGCCGCTGCGGGAGGTGGTGCAGAGCTGCACTTGGTCGCCGGGCTTCAATTCCTGCACCAGCTTGAGGCGGATGCAGGGCGTGTCGAAATTGATGGTGCCGCAGGGCTCGATGGTGGTGAAGCGAGCCACTTTGATGCCATCCGCATTCTCGCTCAAGCTTTCAAACGTGGCACAAAACTCGTATTCGTCAATCAGGCTGTCCTCCGGCAGTTCCAGCGGCGGGGCGGAGAGCTCCACGTTGGCGCGTTCTGGATAGAGGGCCTGCATGAAGGTGCCCGCGAGCAATACGCCGATGGACACCAGGCAAATCATGAGCGAGGTGAGCTGGCTGTACACGCGGTTGGCCAAACGCCACGCCTTCTCCGGGGTGGCTTGATGCTCAACCTTGCTCATCACGCTGGTGAAGCTTTGGGAGAGCGCTCCCTCGGCAAACATGTCGCGCAGCATGTTCGGGATGCGGAAGGCTGTCAGGTATGCATCCAGCGCGCCCGTGGCCCCGAAAAGCCGCGTGTACACAATCTCGCGCAGCAGCCCCGTGAAACGGCAGCAGAAGATGGCTGCGGTGGCTATCAGGCTCTTTTTGTGCAGTGACGACATGGCGGCTTGGTTTCAGGTTCAGCGGGTCTTGTCCGGCAAACCCTCCTTGATTTTCTTGCACCAGGCGCGTGCGCGCGCGGTGTCGCCCATGAGGTAGCGGGTGCGGGCGTACTCGCGCACGGAGTCCTTGTACAGGCGTGGCGCGGCGGCGTCCAGCTTGGTGCGCTGTTCCTCAGACATCTTTTCAATGACCTCGCAAATCTGATAGAATGCGGCGGAGGCGGAGCCGTCCTGCTTGGCCTTTCGCAGCATGAGGGCCAAATCGTACTTGGCCTTGAGGGCCACGCCGTTGGTGAGGTCGGGGTTGGCGGCCTCTGCCAAATCACGGTTGATGCGCAGCCATTTGATGGCTTTGGCGTATTCCTCCTGTGCGGCGTAGTGCTCAACGAGCGCCTGTGCCACCTTGGCGCGCGCCGTGCCGTTGGCCTGGGCTATGCGCGGGTTCGCATCCAGGAACGTCCAGGTGCGCTCCAGCAGTTTGGCGCGCTCTTCGCCCCCGGTGTGGTCGATAAGGTACGCCATGGCGGTGAAAGTGCCCGCGGGGTCGGTTTCGTGCTCCATGAGCCAGCGGTAGCATTCCTCCAGCTTTTCCTCGTTGTGGGCGGCGAGTGCGGCTTTGGAGCGGACGCGGTAGAGCTCCAGCTCCATCTGGGGGGAGAGCTCACCGTAGCTTTCCATGAAGGCGGCGGAAAGCTCCAGGGCCCTGGTGCTGCCGTCGAAGTCGCGCAGGCGCGTGCGCAGGTCGCTGAGCAGGCGGTAGCATTCCGGCATGCGGTGGTCCGGATCCGGGAACTCCATCATGAGGCTGCGGCACCGGAGCAGCTTGGCCTCCAGCTCCTTGAGCGCGGGGCCGTTGAGGTTCGGGTTGTCGCGCAGGGTGTTGGCCACCTCGTCGAGCATAAGGCGGGAGGCGGCCGGGCAGGAGGGCCACTTGGCTTTATCCAGGATGTTGCGGGCTTGCTGGAGGACGGGTTCCTTGACCTCGCTCACGCTGGCGCGGAGCATCTGGAGGTCGGCGGCTTCGGCGGCCAGCGTCTGCGAGTTGATGCGGGTCATGACGGCGGGACCGTCCAGTACGGAGATAATCTTGATGGCCTCATCGTTGTGCCCGGAGGCAATGCACGCTTCCGCGGCGCGCCGGATGGAACTCAGCAGCAGCGGGGTGTCCGCGGGGGATTTGAGCAGCACCTCCTGCAGGCGGCGGTCTATTTTCTGTTCCAGTTCAAAATCCTTGTGCGCGTTGGCGGCATCCGCCAGGCGGTCCAGCGTGCCCACCGACACCACGTTCAGGATGCCCGGTATCATCTTGGCGGCCTCCGCCCACAGGTCGTTGTCCACCAGGCGGGAAACCAGCAGGGCGCGCAGCTGCTGCTGGGTGTCCTGGTTGCCAATCCACCCCGTGCGAGTTTGGAAATTGTCGGCCAGCTCCAGCAGGTGGGCCTTGTCGCCACACAGGTCGTCCAGCAGGCGGGTGAGGGTTCCATTGGCCTCGTAGCTGCTGGCGTTGGTGTCCTGCCCGCCCTGGGATGCCCCGTCTGCCGACCCGTTGCGGGTCATGAGTACCCACAGCAACAGGCTGACGAAAATCAGGCCGATGGCCACCTTGGGCAGCACATAGTTGTTTTTGCGGGTGGTGCGGAAGCGGCTGTACATACGGATGAAGGGGGAGAAAGAGGGTTATTTGCGTCGGCGGGTGGCGCGCTTGTTGGATGTGCGGCGGGCTTTCGTGCGCGTGGGCTGGGCGGCCTGGGCCGGCTGCACGGCAGGTGCGGCGGCATCCGGCGCGGGCACGGGGGCGGTCACGTTGGGGTTGAGCTGTTGCATGCAAGCGGCTATTGCCTCCTGCACCTCCAGGGAATCCTCATCGTCTTTTGCCACCACGGGTGCCAGGTTTTGCCAAGCCTCCATGGATTGTTGCCAGAGCCCGGCGTCCGCCAGGGCCTTGGCGCGCCCGAAGGCGGCGGCGCGGTAGTTCCCGCTGTCAACGGTAATGAGCGAGAGAGCCTGGGCATAGGCGGATGCCGCCTGCTGGGGCTTCTTTTGGGGCTCGTAGGACTGCGCTGCCAGAATCCAGGCGCGGGCGAGCGATTCCTTGTCGTCCGCAAACTGCTTTGTGCGCAGGTTGAGGCAATCGTTGAAGAATGGGGTGGCCTCCGCCGCGCGCTGCATGTTCATCAGGCAGCGGCCCGCGCCCTCCAGCGCCTGCACGCGCAGGGCGGGCTCACGGGTGCCCTCCAGCACGCGGTTGAAATCCGTCAGGGCAGGGGAGTATTGTTCCAGCAGCAGCTGCACCCAGGCGCGCTGGCCGTACAGGCAGGGCCAGAAGAAGTCTGTGCGCGGCACGGCTCCCTCCGCCAAGCCCTCTGCCCGGTTCAACAGGCCGAGCGCTTGCAAATGGTTGCTGCGCTCCTCTGCAATGGCTGCCAGCTCTCGCAGCGCAAACACACGGCACAGCGTGTCTGACGCACTGTTGCCCAATGCACTCTCGCCGCTGCTCAGCAGCTCTTCCGCGCGGTCGCTCTCGCCTTTCACCAGCAGCGCGGCGCCGCGGCACACGCGCGCGGCGGGGCTCAGCTTGCCCTCGTCCTCGCCTGTGGACTTCAGGGCCTCGGCGTAGCAGTGGTCGGCCGCGGCCTGGTTGCCTGTGGCGCGGTGGATGTTGCCAAGATAGACGTTGATGCTGGAAATCAGGGTGGCGGCCTCATCTCCCAGCGGGGCGGCCTCTTTCAGGATTTCCTCCAGCTGGGGCAGCAGGTCGTCGTTGCCCTTGCCGGCGGCAATGGCCGCGGTGGCAATGCGGGAAAGTGCGGCCGCCTGCTCCGGCGCGGATTTCTCTGCGGCAAAGATGTCGCTGGCGTAGCGGTAGAAGGCCGTGGCGGTGTCTGCATGGTGGGCACCCACCATGGCATCTCCCACGTTGAGCGCGCGGCGCGCCCACACGGCGTCCTTGGGCACCTTGCGGAAAAGCCCGGAAAGCAGCTTCACCGCGTGCTCCACACGCCCACGCTGGGTGAGCGACTGCGCCAGCAGCCACTCCGCCTCCCGCCGTATGCGCTCGTCCTGAATCCAGGAGAGCGCGGTGTCGGGGTCCTGCACCATGGCTTCCAGCTCTTCATCGCTGGCGGTGGAGGACTGCATGAAGTTGGTGAGGTTGCGGACGGCGGCCTCGTTGAGAGTCTCTGCCACCTTCTCCGAGGCTGATGCCTCACGGTAGCCCTGGTTGTATCCCAGGTTGAACAGAACGTAGCCGGAGCCGAGAACCGCGGCGGCCAGCAAGGCGCAAGCCGCCACCTTCACCACGGGTTTGAACTCCGTGGCACCCTTGCTTCCGGGCTGCTCTGAACCGTCCTCCGTCACGCCTGAACGGAGTTGAGGTGGAAGGCGTCGTGTACCACGCGGGCGGCCTGCTCAATGTCGGCTGCGGGCACGGTGGTGGTGATGCGGATTTCCGAGGTGGCAATCATGCCGGTCTCAATCCCTGCGTCCGCCAGCGCGCGGAACAGGGTGGCCGCCACGCCGGAGTTGCTGCGCATGCCGACACCCACAACGGAGAGCTTGGCCAATCCCGCCTCCGTCTCCAGCTTGGCCTCCGGGCCAAACTTCGGCAGAACCTTCTGGAGCGCCGCCTGCGCCGCGCCCAGGTCGCTCATGTTCATGGTGAGAGATTGGCGGGCGTGGCCGTCGTGTGCGGTGTTGGCCACAATCATGTCCACGTTGATTTCCTCATCGGAAAGGGCGGAGAGGATGATGGCGGTGTAGGGGACGGGCTCGCTGATGTTGGAGATGGTCAGGCGGGCCTGGTTGCGTTCAATGGAGACGCCGCGAATGACGAGGGACTCCATGGCTGGTGTTTCTTCTTGCACGATAGTACCGGGGTTGTTGTTCATGGAATTGCGGACCTCGAAGACCACGCCGAATTTCTTGGCGAATTCGACGGATCGGGCCTGCATGACTTTCGAGCCGCTGGAGGCCATCTCCAGCATCTCGTCGTAAGAGAGTACGGGCAGCTTGCGAGCATCCTTCACCACGCGCGGATCGCAGGTGTACACACCGTCCACGTCCGTGTAGATCTGGCACAAGTCCGCCTTCACCGCCGCTGCCAGCGCTATGGCCGACAAGTCGGAACCGCCGCGGCCGAGCGTGCAGATGGCTCCGTCCGCGGCAATGCCCTGGAAGCCCGCGCAGATGCAGATGTAGCCGTCATCCAATGCGGCGGTGACGGCTGAGGGGTCGATGTTGCGGATGCGTGCTCGTGTGTGGGAACCGTAGGTGAAGATGCCGGCCTGGCGCCCGGTGAAGCTGCGGGCCTTGTAGCCCATTTCCGTAATGGCCATGCCCAGCAGGGCGATGGACTGCTGCTCGCCGGTGGCCATGAGCATGTCCAGCTCGCGGGAGGGCGGGTTCTCGGTGACCTCGCGGGCCATGCCGATGAGGCGGTCGGTGACGCCGCTCATGGCGGAGACGACGGCCACGACGCGGTTGCCGGCCTGCTGGGTTTCCACGAGCCTGCGTGCGACGTTGCGGATGCGGTCGATGCTGCCGACGGACGAGCCGCCGTATTTTTGGACGATGAGTGCCATGGGTTATGCTTCTTCGTTGAGGGTTTCGATACGGAAAACGGCGGGGTGTGGGGCAATGCCGGGGCGCTCCCCCAGCTGCTCCAGTGCGCGGCACAGCGTGCCCCACGGGCAGGCGTGCAGCAGGAACACCAAATCGCAGCATTCTTTGTTGCCCTTGCGCTCGCGGGACATGGTGGCGGAGATGCCGATGTCGAACTTGGCAAGCTCGGTGGCGATGGTGGCGATGATGCCGGGGGTGTCCGCCACCTGGAAACGCACATAGTACGGGGTGACGGTGTCCTCCAGCGGCATGATGGAGAGCTGCTTGGTGTAGGGGTGGAAGCCGCTGTGGTACTCCGGGTGGCGGCGTTCGCGCATGGCGAGCATCACATCGCCCAGCACGGCGCTGGCCGTGGGGTTCTTGCCGGCCCCGCGGCCGTAGAAGATGGTTTCGCCCACAATGTCGCCGTGTACCGCAATGGCGTTGAACACGCCGTACACGTTGGAGAGCATGTGGTGGCGGGAGACAAAGCTCGGCTGCACGCGCAGCTCCAGCGTGTCGCTCTCCTCATGGTGCAGGATGACCATCAAAAGCTTGATATTGTAGCCCAGGTCGCGCGCAAAGTGGAAGTCCACCGGGCTGACGCGATCGATGCCGTACACGGCGATGCTCTCCGGAGAGAGCGGGGTGCCGTACGCCAGCATGGCCAGGATGAGCGCCTTGTGCGCGGCGTCCCACCCGTTGACGTCCAGCGTGGGGTCCGCCTCCGCATAGCCCTTGCGCTGGGCTGCATCCAGAGCCTCTTGGTAGGAGATGCCCTTGCGCTCCATGGAGGAGAGGATGTAGTTGCTGGTGCCGTTGATGATACCCGTGATGCGGCGGACATGGTTGCAGACCAGGGAGTTCTGCAGGCACTGGATGATGGGGATGCCGCCGCCGCAGGAAGCCTCGAAGTACAGGGGTGTGCTCGTTTCCGCGGAAAGGCGGAACAGTTCGCCGCCGTATTCCGCCAGCAGCGCCTTGTTGCCCGTCACCACAGGCTTCCGGGCCATGAGCGCGGCCTTCACCAGATCGTACGCCACGCTCGTGCCCCCTATCAGCTCGATGATGATGTCTATCTCCGGGTCATCCACCAGTTCGTGCCAGTCTTCCGTCAGCAGGGCGGGGTCAATCTCCACATCGCGCTCACGGTGGATGTCTCTCACCGCCACGCGCTTCACCGCGTACGGGATGCCCGTGCGCGCCTGCAGCAAACTGTGGTTGCGGCACAGGGTCTCATACACCCCCGTGCCCACCGTGCCAAGCCCGGCCAAACCTATCTGTAACGCCTTAGAATCCATGCGCGGGCGATATTTTACACTCTTTGCCCCCCCTGTTCAAGCCTATATTGCGCGCACATGAACGAATGCGCGTGTTCTCATTCATATTGGGCCGTCCCCATTCCCCGCACATGTGTCCCAATAATTTTTAGAAACTATGAATTTGTGTGGTCGGGGTACGCAAGGCGAATCTTGAAGGTTTAGAGACATGCAACGGGAGACACCATCCACCCCGCGGAGCGGGGTTCGGTGTAGAGACGTTAGGACGGCGGTTACCCCCAGGCCTTCCGGCCTGGGCTAACTTTGAGTCGCCATCGGTATGGCTTCAGTTCATGCGCGCGCTTCGCGCGCGGATTCATCACCACCCTGCATTCGCAGGGTGACGCTCCCGCGCCCACAAGACTGCAACAACACTGAGCCGTGCTATATGAATGGCAGCTTCATACTCCCGCCCGCGCATGCCCCGCAGGGCGGGCCCTTACGTTGGAACGCGCCCGAAGGGCGCGCTATATTCGCACCCCGACTTGTCACGGCGTAGCAAGGGCGCGTAGCGCCACGCGAAGACGGACGAACGGGGGGTGCTACCAAAAATTCGCCCCTCGTGTCAACGTGGGGGTAACCAACGGTGGCTCGTCTCGGCACGGGAACCCCGCCTCGTCCTGCCTAGCGGGACGTATGGCGGGGCGGCTCCGCTATCCCGTTGCACGTCTCCGGCCGCCTTTACTGATAAAATACCAAGTGGGGGGCTTCAACTTTGGGCAATTTCCCTAACGCTTGCCCATCAATTCCTTGAAAAACAAGAATCCATTTATTGGGACACATGTGGCTTCTCATGTTAAAACAAATGGAAAATTTTAACACGAGAAGGGCCTCATGTTAAAATTTTCGACCTTCTTTTACATGTTCATTCAGATGTTGCGCGTGAAACACCATTTTATTAT
>R28__coassemble_153_pt1 | contig 36707 bp, 26 predicted proteins | sample R28__metabat2_low_PE_030 | metagenome-assembled genome bin R28 | reverse complement strand
CGTGGTTAGAGTGCGTGGGTGGTTGGGGTATTGGAGGGAACCGGTGTGGTGGGTTGCGCACGCCCGTTACCACAAACTACAACATAAAGGCAACGTATTGGCATTGCGCGCCTTACAAACGCACCGCGATTTTTTTTTTGAAAAAAATGTATTTTTTGTCGTACATTTTGCCTTCCGGGTGCTTATAGGTAGTAGAGAGCGCCATCGGCCGCGGGTGCGGCGAGTGGGGCGACCTCACCAAACATCAATACAGAAAGTCAACAAACCATGTCCCACATCGGATTCCACATCGAAAACAGCGCACATCGTCCTCATCATCGACTCGGCACAGCATTGAGGTCATCACGTTAAACTATCAGCTTGCAAATTCGTTCCTCTTCGGGGCGGCAATGATATAATTTTAATATGTGGTTGCCGTGTAGGTCAAAACAAACAATATAACAGTTACATCCATGACCTTATGCCTTTCTGCCATTGGTGTTTCTATATTCACACATCAGAAAGAGAATCCTTTATTATGACAGGATTAAGACTAGGCTTGTCAAACACAAGGCTTTATCGTGTAAAGCAATGAAATTTTTTCGATATGTAGTAATTCTTATGTTTATACAGAATTTTTCCATAGCAAGTCCGGTTAAACTACCTCAGGACTGCTTGATAGCTAAAGAAACCGATGTCGTAGCATCAATGAATAAAGCTCTTACCGGTAATCTTGATGAGCTTAACAATGTTCGTAAATTTTTATTCTTTACACCAATGTATCAGGAGCAAGGTGTTGGAGCCCCATATACAGAATCTCCTCATCAAGCAGAGAAAATGCTTATTCTTTTTACTATAATCGGAGCATTATTAGAAAATGAATATTTGTTACAGGAACTTCGCTGCGCACACAGCACGTATCCTACCCTTGACCTTACCCAGGAAGAGAACACTCTGATGAATCTTTTTCTTCTTAATGAAAAAGAAAGACAATATTATATACGCCTTTTGGAAAAAAATCCAAACAGCTTGTATATTAATTATTTTTTGTACATGGACGCTCAATTGCGAGGTAACCCCTCAGCATCGAAATACATGAGACACATGCGAAATAGAATAGATAACAGATTGATAAACAATAAAATTCATTGGAACAACGAAACAAGCAGTCCACAACTTATTAAAAAATAAGTAGGCGGCAATGAAACACATTCACGAGTATGAAAACATTACCAATGATTGCAGGTATAGCCCTGCTGCTTTTGTCGGGGTGCGCGGACTTGACGCAGCGCGGCCCGGTTTCCGCGCAAAGCGAGAATTCCAACCGCATGCGCTTTGATGTTGTGGTTCACGACCAGACAATGGAGGTGAGTGTGACCAACTTGACCGAGAAGACGGTGGAGGTGGATGGCGAGATGGAAATCTGGTTCCACTATGACTTCACGGGAGCCGGCAGCGATTCCAAGACCAGTGAAGAATTGGGCGGCAAGCCGCTTTCCCAGCGCCTGGTGAAACTCGAGCCCGGGAAAACGTTGACCAAGGTGTTCAAAAGCGGAGATGTGTACCATTCCTACTCCTCGGAACATGGCATAGCCGTTGATGGCAAAACTCCTCTCTGGCAGCACACCATGTACACCTACCGCATGCCCGATTTTTCCAAGCTGAAGGGCGTGGTCGTCCTCTATGCCAGCGGAAGTGACGATTCCATGATACCCGGCGAGCTTGCAGCAAAGGAAAACATGCCGCTTCCCGATGACCTGCTGGAGGCCGCAGCCGCAGTGGAAGTGAAATTGGCGGATGATTTCCAGTGCACCCTGCCGCCCTACATGTTGAAAGGCGACAGGGATTTGCCCCATTTCGGGGAATGAGTTGAAAAGGTGACGCCGCCGTTCGGCGTGGGGATTTTGATGGAAAAAAAAAGCGCCTTCCCGCTGAACGGGAAGGCGCTTTGAAGTTGTTGGACGGGATGCGCTTTACTTGAGCAGCATCTTGAAGTCCACCACCACGGCGCGGTCCGCGGTGACAAGCACCGGGTTGCCGTCGATGGCGGTGATTTCCGGCACCTCCAGCACGAGCTGCTGGACCTTGCGGAGGGTGTCCGCCAGGGGGCCGACGGCCTTGGGGGCCTCGCCGCGCACGCCGTTGAGGATCTTGCCCACCTTGGTCTCCTTGATCATCTCGGAGAAGTCGTCGGAGGGCAGGATGCGCATGGTGGTGTCGCGCATGACCTCGGTGTAGATGCCGCCGGTGCCGAAGACCATGACGCGGCCGAAGTTCTTGTCGCTGTTGACACCGATGATGGTCTCGGTGGCCTTGGTGATCATCTCCTGGATGAGGACGGAAGCGCCCTTGAGCTGGAACTTCTCAATGGAGCCCCAGAGGCCGTTCCAAGCCTCCTCGAAGGAAGCCTCGTCGTTCACGTTGAGGTAGATGCCCTTCATCTCGGTCTTGTGCAGGGCGTCCGGGGCGGAGAGCTTGAGCACCACGGCGTTCGGGAAGATGGTCTTGCAGAAGGCCAGGGCTTCCGCCTTGTCGGTGTAGTTGCCGCTCTTCGGGAAGTCGATGCCGTAGTGGGCCATGAGGGCGTTCACGGTGACCTGCGGGAGAGAGGCGAGGCCTGCCTCCTTGGCGTCGGTGACCTGCTTCTTGAGTTCGGCGGGGAGCTCGTGCACCTCTGCGGTGGCGAGCTTCTTGCCGCGGTAGGCCATCTGGCCCTTCAGCAGGCCGAGCAGGCGCACCACGTCGGACGGGTACTCGTAGGTGAGGATGTGGTTCTTGCGAAGAATCTCGCGGCCCTCTTCCACGCGGGCACCGCCCACGAAGACGGCGTAGATGTTGATGTCCGGGTACTGCGGGGCGAGCTTGACGATGGCCTCTGCGGTGCCGGTGGGATCGGTGACGCGCTGCGGGGTGAGCAGGACGAGGATGTTCTTGTACTCCTTGCTCTCGCAGAGCACGCGCAGGGCCTTCTCATAGCGGTCGGCCAGGGCGTCGCCCACCACGTCGATGGGGTTGCCCACGGAAGCCTCTGCGGTGAGGTTGGCCTTGAGCTCGGCGATGGTCTTCTCGCTCGGGCGGGCGATGTCCAGCCCGGCTTCCTCGCACAGGTCGCTCGTGAGCACGCCCACGCCGCCGGCGTTGGTGAGCACGGCCACCTGGCCGCCGAAATCATTGTGGTGGCAGTACTGGAGAATCTCCAGCAGGCCGAACAGCTCGCGGTCGTTGTACGCCTGGATGGCGCCGGCGCCCTGAAGGGCAATCTCCAGCACGCGGTAGTTCGGTGCCAGGGAACCCGTGTGGGACAGGGATGCCGCCTGGGCTTTCGCGCTCTTGCCGGGCTCCATAATCACGCAGGGCTTCGTGTCGGACACATTCTTGAGGACCTTCAGGAAGTTCTTGCCGTTCTTGAGGGACTCCAGGTAGAAGACGAAAGCGTTGGTGTCGGGGTCGTCCTTGAGGGCGTCCAGGAGGATATCCTCACCCATGGCGGCCTTGTTGCCGATGGAGATGAAGTGGGAGAAGCCGATGTTCTTGCCGGCAGCCCAGTCCATGATGGCAGAGCAGTATGCGCCGGACTGGGAGATGAAGGCCACCTTGCCCTTGAGGGGGGTGTCGCCGAAGGAGGCGTTGAGGTTGTGGGGGGTGGAGATGTGGCCGAGGCAGTTCGGGCCCAGCAGGCTGATGCCGTTGTCCAGGCACTTGGTGGCGATGCGCTGCTCCAGCTCCTTCTCGCCCACCTCGCCGAATCCGGCGGTGATGATGGAGATGTTCTTGGTGTGGTTGACGATGCACGCGTCAATCACGGGCTCCGTGAAGCGGGCGGGAACCAGGATGACCACCAGGTCCATGGCCTCCGGCAGCTTGTCCACGCTCGCGTAGCAAGGCTTGCCGTACACTTCCTGGCCGTCCAGCTTGGGGTTCACGCCGTACAGCTTGCCGGAGAAACCGGCGTCAATGATGTTGTTGAACACCACTGCGCCAAGCTTGGAGGGGTTGTCGGACACGCCGACCACTGCAATGCTCTTCGGATTGAAGAATGATTCGAGTGACATAGTCGTAATGTTGTTGTTAAAAAGAAAAAGCCCAACGGCTCGGCGGTATTCTACCACCATTTTGTTCTTTCCGCAAGCTTATCCCGCTGATTTTGCATGTGATTTTTTGCATGTTTCCGCGTAACGTTGACGCCGCGCGCGCTTTCGTGTACAATATGCGCCATGGCAACCTACACGGCACCGGCTAAGGTCAACCTTTCCCTGCGCGTCAGCAGCAAGCAGCGCGAGGATGGATACCACAACGTGGACATCCTCATGGCACCCATTGATTTGTACGACACGCTGGAGTTCAACAATTCCCGCACCACCACGCTGGCGTGCGACATGCCCGGCGTGCCCACGGATGAAAGCAACCTGGTGTTCAAGGCGGTGCGCGAGTTTGAAAAGGTGTACGGGCGCAAGGCCAAGCAGCGCATCGCCCTCACCAAGGCTATCCCGCACGGGGCCGGCCTTGGTGGCGGCTCGGCGGACGCCGCCGTCACCCTCAAGGCCCTCAACGAAATACTCGGCACCAACTACGCGCCGGAGGAGCTGCAGACCATGGCCGCCAACCTGGGCAGCGATGTGCCGTTCTTCCTCAACCCCGTTGTCAGCCGTTGCACCGGGCGCGGGGAGATTGTGACTCCCGAGCCGCAGCTGGCAGGCTGGAGCCGCCCGCTGGTGCTGCTCAAGCCGCAGTTTGCCGTGTCCACCCCCTACGCCTACAAGAATCTCACCTGCTCGCGCCGCCTCAAGGGCATCAACTACGGCACGCAGGTGCTGGACGACATCCAGTTCGTCAACGAGCTGGAGCGTCCGGTGTTCGCCAAGTTCCCCGTGCTGGCCGCCATGAAGACCTGGCTGCTGGAGCAGGAGGGCGCGCGCGTGGCCCTCATGAGCGGCTCCGGCTCGTCCGTCTTCGCCCTCACCGACACCCCGGAGCAGGCGAAGGCCATTGCTGAAAAGGCGCGGCAGGAGCTGGACCCCACGCTCTTTGTGCATTGCGGCACGGTGAACCCCCAGCCCTGACGCTGCATGGATACCGACACGCTCGACACCCGCATTCTGTCTGTGGCAGAGGACTGCGTGGAGGGATTTCACCGCCGACCGTTCGCTGCCGTGGCAGCCGGCTGCGGTGTGGACGAGGAGACGGTTATTGCGCGCCTACAGGGCATGATGCGTGAAGGCTGCATCCGCCGCGTGCGCCAAACCGTGCTCACCACCAGCCTGGCGGAGGGCGCGCTCGTGGCGTGGAGCATCCCGGAAGATGAGCTCCAGGCCGCCTTCGATTGCTTGCTTGCCCACGACCCCTTTACCGGGCATATCGTTATCCGCCGCGTGGACCCGCCCACCGCGCCGGGCGCGGAATACCGCCTGTGGACCACGGTGAAAGTGCCGTGCGGCTGCGGTTCCGTGCAGGAACACTGCCGTATCCTGGCTGGGCATATCCACGCGCTGAATTGGGTGGTGATGCCCGTGGTGGGCATGTTCACCCTCGGCGTGGGCCATACCCGCCGCGCCAAGCTGCAGCCCGGCGACCGCCTGCCGCAGCTCCCGCGCATGCAGACGCCGCTGCAGGTGCAGCTCTCCGCCGATGAATGGCGCGTCCTGCTCTCCCTCAAGGAGAGCCTGCAGCCCCAGGAGTTTGTTCCCGGCCTGTGGGAGATGCGCGCCGCCGCGCTCGGCATGGATGCGGAGACGTATTGCAGCATTGCCGAATCACTGGACGCGCGCGGCGTCATCGGCCGCTTCGCCGTGTTCCTGGACCATCGCGGCGCGGCAAATAAGCGCACGGGCACGGGGTATGCCGCCCTGTTCCACTGGGCGGTGCCGCAGGGCATGGAGGAACGCGCGGGGGCGGCCATCGGCTCGCACTTGTGCATGACCCACTGCTATTGGCGCAGCGGCGCGGAAAAAGTTTTCGGCGGCGCCCAAATCATGGGCGTGGCGCATGCCGCGTCCGCAGAGACCCTGCGCGCCCACAAGGATGCCATGGATGCATTCCTGGCAGAGCAGGGCATCCCCCTGCTGCACACCGCCGCCTTTCTTAGCGAGCGCGCGGAAATCCGCCCCAGCGAAATCTCCCCCGCCGTCTACGTTCCCTGGTGCAAGCAGTGGGCGTGACGATTCACTTCTTCTTCTTGGTGTAATACCGCACGTAGTCCACCTGGAACTGGCAGGGGTATTGGCCGGCATCGGGGGCCTCGGTCATGGTGCCCGGGCCGCCCACGGCGGTGTTGATGATGAGGTAGCCGCCTTTGCGGAAGGGATTGCGCCCGTCCGGATAGGTGATTTTCTCCGTTTCCAGGCGGGTGATCTCCTGCTTGTCCACGCCCAGGCGGATGGTGGTCTTGTCCCATTCCATCCAGTACACGTGGAAGTTGTCCGTGAGACCGTCCACCACGGGGTGGTTGTTGACCATGGCGTCCTGGTTGCCGCCGTTTTTGCCCCAGTGGATGGTGGCGTGGCAGTGGTTGTGCTGCTGGGAGGCGTGCTCCATCACATCGATTTCCCCGCACTGCGGCCAGCCCCACGGGTTGTCGTTGATAAGCCAGATGGCGGGCCAGGCGCCCTTGTTGCCGGGAACCTTGGCACGCACCTCCAGGCGCCCGTGGAAAAAGTTCTTGTGCCCCTTGGTGGTGATGGAGCCGCTCTTGTAGGGCATGGTTTTGCGCTGCTCGGTCCAGTTTTTGGAGCCGGGCTTGTAGTTGCTCACGGGCGTTTCCTCCGCCTTGGTGGTGAGGGTGAGCATGCCGTCCTTCACGGAGATGGAGTCCGCGGTGTAGGTTTGGGCGGCGCCCTGGTTGCGGACGACGCCCAGCTCCGGCTGCCACTTGGAGGCATCCAGCTTGGAGCCGTTGAATTCATCGTGCCACGCCAGCACCCAGCCCCCGGGCAGAGTCTTGGGTGCGGCGCCCCCGGCTGCAAGCGCGGGCAGGGCAGAGGTCAATACCAGCAGCGAAAGGAAAATGCGGTTCATCATCTATCCTCTCTTATACCATGTTGGACGCGCGGAGTCAACCATGGTGCCGCCCCGCTCATGGCGCGGGAGCCATCCTGGGCTTGACTTTCAGCCAGTGCTGGCGTATCCTGCCGCCAACCTTTCCGTTCAGTATGGAATCCGCACCCCGCATCAATTTTGAGCAGCAGAGCATCGGCCTCCAGGGCGTGGCCAACGCCCGCGAGCTCGGCGGGTACGTGATGGCTGACGGTCGCCGCATCCGCCGCGGCAAGCTGCTGCGCAGCGGCAACCTCTTCAAGGCCACGGACGCCGATATGGAGCGCCTGGCCAACGTGTACCACGTGCAGCATATTGTGGATTTCCGCACCAAGGGGGAGGCTGATCACTCGCCGGACCGCCCGCTGGCGGGGGCAGACTACCTGCTGCTGCCCACGGTGGATCCCTCCAAAGACGAATTCTCCGGTGCGGTGGGGCGCGCGTTGATGCGTGCCGCGGAACGCAGCGGGGAGATGCGCGCCGTCAAGGAAAAGGCTGCGGCGGACAGCAACTTCATCTTCATGGAGCTCGCCCGCAACCATGAGGGCCAGGCCATGGCGCGCGGCATGTACCCCACCCTGCTGTTCTCCGAGTTCACCCAGCTGCAGTACACCACTTTCTTCAACCGCGTGCTCGCCATCGGGAACGGCGCGGTGCTCTGGCACTGCGCGCAGGGCAAGGACCGCACGGGGCTCGGCTCTGCCCTGCTCCTGGCCGCCCTCGGCGCCAGCACGGAACTGATTATCCAGGATTTCGCCCTCTCCAACATCTTCTACGAGGGTCTGCTCGCCAAGCTTTCCGACCAAATGCGCGCGGAGGGATGCGATGCCGCCGCGCTTGATGCCCTGCTTTCCTTTGTGGGCGTCAACACCCCGCGTTTCGTCAAGGCCCTGCAGCTGGTGGAGCACGAGTACGGTTCCCTGCACGACTACCTGCTCAACCAAATCTGCCTTTCCGAAGACGACATCGCCCAGCTCCGCGACATGTTCCTGGAGGATTGACAAAAGGGATGCAGCTCGCCGGCCTATCCTGCCAGCGAGCCACACCTGATTATTCCATGTAGGCCGCCTTGGAAGCTCTTTCTAAGCGGCTTTCTTTTCCTGATTCATTACTTCCTGCGTCTGCGCGCGGCCAGCGCGGCCAGCGCCAGCAGGGAAAGCGTGCCCGTGGCGGGTTCGGGAACGGTTCCGGTGATACGGAAGTACACGTAGTCATACTGCCGTGTCGCTTCCTCCGCCGCAGCCTGCGCCTCCACGTCTTCCAAGGTGTATACACCCTGCGCGCTGAGCTGCTGCCCGGCGGCGTCCTCGTACAGCAGGGTTACGTCCAGCCCCTCGGTGAACTTGCCCTCCTTGCCCTCCGTGCCCAGGCTGAGCCGCAGCCAGTCCGCGCCGCCGAGCATCTGGGAGCTGTCGCCCGTCAGGCTCACCACCAGGCCCGTGCCTTCAATGGCCACATCCTGAATGTTGGAGAGGGTGAAACATGCAATCTGCCCGGCAGGGGCTTCCTCCGGTGTGGCGGTGGCTCCATAGGTGAGCGGCGTGAGCGCACCCGCCACGCTGTTGTATCTTTCACCCTCTTCCAGGTTGGTCTTCTTGTCGGCTTCCACCACCAGCCCGTTGGCCACCAGCGTGGCAGCGGCATCCGTAATGCTGGAACTGGAGGCCAAGACCACATTCGCCATTTCCAGACGCGTGCCGGCCGCCAGGTCAATGAGGGTGTTCTCAATGCGGGCGTCATCCGCACCGGTGATGGAATGGCTGTTGTTCGCGGCGTCCAGGGCGATGGCGGCGTTAATGCTCGCTTCCCCATTTTGTGCGGAGATTGCAAGGCCGCTTTGGTCGTTTCCAACCTTCAACACGCCCTCCTCACCGAGTTTTAATCCGGCAAGAGCAACGGTCCCGGTTACGTTCGTCTCCGCCTCTACAGCCAGAGTTCCAGCCTCTCCGGAAACAGAGGAGAGGCTGGCGGCCGCATTCAGCGTGGCAGAAGATGCCCCAAACAGATTGAGACTGGTGGCGGTAATCTCCTTTTGGAAGGTGATATCTGCCGGATTGGCGGCATTCTCGCCGACATAAATGGCAGTGGTCTTGCGAGAGGCGGTTGTGATGGCGGCACCCATGTCCTTTGCATCTCCGTAGAAGTAAAGATCCAAGCTGCCGTCGGTCGTCTTGATGCTTCCCGTCCATTGGCTCAGGTCGCCGCTGAAATGGAATCCCAGCTTACCGCCGTTCCAAGTTCTGTTGATGGAACCGGAGCCGCTGATGGCACCTTGGAAGTACTCCTTGCCATTGGAAGAACCATTGGAGATAATGAGAGCATCGGTGCCAGACGCAGGTTCCAACAGAAGGTTCGCGGCAATTTTGGCGTCATTGCTCAGCCATCCGCTGTGCCCCGTGAGCATAATGTTGGAACCGGTGTGCCCGTAGTTCTCAAGCATCAAATGGGATTTATCCCCGCCTGCTCCCTGCAACTGCACCGTGCCGGTCCAGCCTTCCGCCAGTCTAACTTGGCCGTTGTTGCCGAGTTCCGTATCAATGTTCTTGGTGTTTGTCTTCACTTGCAAGCGGTAGGTTCCCGCGCCGTCGAGATAGACGGTGTTGTCATCATGCAGGCTATCCGCATGCAGGGTGGCACCCTGCCCAATGTTGACGGTGGCTCCTTCTGCCCAAACCGCAATCCCGCCGGAACACACGTTCTGGTTGAGGTCGGAGTTGAGGTCCAGTCTGGCGCCGGAGAGGCGGAGCACTATGGATTTTGCCCTCTCGTATGCCGTGTTGCCCTCGCCCGTACCGTAGCTCACGTTGGTGTTCACGTGGTAATCCAAGGTGCTGGGAGCGGTACCCTGCACAACAATGTTGTGATCCTGCAGGAGCAGGGTCTTGTTTTCCAAGAGCCCGCTTCCTGTGAGATGGCTGAGGGCACCATCTGAGATGGACACGGCAGATATCAGCACCAGATTCCCGGCAGCGTACCCGTTTTCCTTGTCGAATTCACCATCCTGGTAGGAACTGTAGGAGAAATGCTCCAAGCTCTCCACATCAAGGGTGGTCGTTTCCGTGATTGCCAAGTCTCCCGAACGTAGATTCAGGCTGCCGCCTTCAAGGCGGAGCGTGCCGCCGTTCAGGGTCATGTCGAATCCTTCGGAAGACGAGCCGAATTGGGCTGCATTCAGGCTCAGGATGCCCTGCTGCAAGTCAAGCGTGCCGGAAAATGCGGAGTTGTCACCGCTCAGGCTCAATTTCGCCCCGCCGGTCTTGCTCAGGGAAAGGTTGCCGCCGATACTACCGGCATAAGTCCCTTCTACAGTCTGATTGACGGTGAGGGTGGCGGAAGCAAAGCCATTGCCCAGCTCAACGCTGCTGCCAGCTGTGCCGGAAAGATTGCGAATGTGGGCATTGTCCGCGGCAACCTGCAAACCGCCACCGTTGTTGAGTGTCACGTCTGCGGTGGCCAAAGCGTTGTTTGCCGCCGCCACCAGTCGCATTTTGTCGTGTACGATAAACTCACCGTCAAAAGAGTTCTCGTTGTTGGAGAGGATGCACATATCCGTGACCCCGCCGTATCCTTGGGATTTCAGGTTGACCTTGCCGTGTCCCTCCACCTTGCCGGTGAAGTCCCAACCCTTTTTCCCCCAGCTCACAAGCAGGGTCACCTCATCTGAAGCGTTGGCTCCCAATGTTGTGGTTCCAGCAAGAATGAGGCCTCCATCGTATTTGTTCAATGTACCGCCATTGGTGACAGAAATGTCTCCAGCAATGGTCTTGATTCCATTCTGAGACAGGGAAAGTTCCAGGTTGGCCCCCGTGCCTGCTACGGAGAAATTCGTGTTGAATTCATCTCCATCAACGGTAAAATTGCCCTTCCCGATAGTGGCGGACGCACCTGAAGTCACCACCACACTGTCCACTTGCCCCAGAAAATCCGGAACGATTACATCGTCGCTTACTGTCAGCCTGCCCTGTGAAACCGTTACTGTGTCTGCAGATATCGAGCTCTTGAGAGTCATGGTGCCGCCGCCCGTCTTGACGATATCCCCCTTCATGGCAACGCCTTCCTCATCAAGAGGAGAGGTAACCGTGTAGTTGAAATCCTGATTCTGCCCTATCTGAAGCTGCAGTGTCCCGGCAAGTTGGATGGGCAGTTCCTTGCTGTCTTCTGCCAAGAAGGTTGCGCCGTCGGCATGCAGGGTTCCCCCGCTGCCCACCAGAAGGGATTCCGAGAATCCGAGCGGATTCCCGGAAGCAACATTCAGGATGCCGCTTCGGATTTCTATTTGCGCAATATTCGTGCGGCCAAGAGAGCCTGCCTTGCCGTTCCAGTCCACCACTAAACGGCCTTCGCCGTCTATGGATTGCGGTGTAGAGTTTGGTACGCCTGCAAGTTTCAGCTCGGCACCCTCCGCCACACTTGCGGAGCCCACGCTGGCACCGGAATCCAGTACCAGCGTGCCGGACTCAATCTCCGCCGCGCCAGTGATGTCGACCCCCTTACCCAAGATGGTGGTGCCGGAACCGGTCTGCCGAAGGCTGCCTGCAGTCAGGCTGTCTGTTTCTGCGGTTCCGGCAACCGTGTATTCCTTCGTGGAGTCGAGCAACAGCTTGGCCGCGTGCCGCTGCCCCTGCAGCTGCACGTTCTGGTTCTTCGCCAGGTCGTTGAACACTACCGTGGCATCCTCCCCCGGAACCGTAGTATCAGTGCCGAAGCTGCTATCGCTCCAGGTGGTGTGGCTGCTATCGCCCTTCCAGACGGCACTGTTTTCCATCAGCGACAGGGTGACTGACAGGCCGTCTTCAGCGGCACTGAACGCTGCATTGTAGTAGTCTAGGCCGAGTGCCTTGTAGGCATCGTTGGCAATGCTTGACCATCCGCTACCGCTAGCCAGCTTGTATGTGCCTTCCTGCAGGGCAAAGGTGGATTCAAACAAAACGTCTAGTGTTTCTTGCTCGCCCTTATTCAGGCCAGATGTGATCAAGGCATAGGAGTTCGAACCGGCGGAAATGGCCCTGCCATCAAATCCAAGCACACCGCCGTCCAGCTTGAGGGTGGCATCCAGCTGGGCTTGTTGTTCAAAATCGGTTCCGGCCACCATGAGGGTGGTGCCTTTCTCCAGATTAAAGGCCGACCCCGCCATGTCAAGCGTGGCGCCGCGGTAGATGGTGGCGCGGTCTGCAATGTCCAAACCAGTTGAGGCGAGAACCAGGGTGCCGGATTGCACCGTGACGTTGTTGAACTGCACCGTCTCGCCGCTGAACTTCTGCGTTCCCGTTCCCGTTCCCGCCATCACCAGGTCAACACCGGCACCGCTCTTATCACCTTCAGCAGCGCCAAAGACCTTGCCCTTGAACTCATAGTCCTCGTTACCCGTGATGGTGAGCGTGGCGGACCGAACAGAGTACGGCGCAGTTTTCAGGGGAGCGCCTGTTTTCGATTCACCCTCAATGGAGGCTCCCGCATAGATGGCAGTCAGTTCATTGCCTTTCAAGCCAAGAAGCTTGGCGTTGTCTGTATTCAGCGCCAGCGTCATCATGCTCAGTCCCTTGTCTGTTTGCATGCCAAGCATTTCAAGCGTGGCATGTTGCAGAGCCTCGTCATGTGCCAGTTCCACAAACGAGCCATAAAGACGTCCCGACGTGTCAGCGGCCGTTCGCTCAGCCTTGAACGTCCCTTCAAAATCGTTGCTGCCGTCCAGCACAATACGCGCGGAGTACCAATGCTGAGTCTTGGAATTCCATCTGATATCTCCCTTGCCGGTCAGTTTGTGAATATTCCAGATGGTGTTCCAACTATCCTCTTGAATGGTGAGGGCCAACCCTTTCTCAACATTCATGTGGCTGATATCGCGCTCCATGTTGTTGGCGCTCCCCCAACTGGAAAGAATGAGTTCTTTCTTATGGCTTGTTTGGTTCTCCTGACCCACCAGGTTCAGCGTGCCGCCTATAGTGATGCTGCTGCGGCTTTGCAAGCGCAGTTCTTTCAACTCCACATCCACGTTTCCGCCGGACGCTTGCTCGCCTGACGCACCTTCCTCGCTGCCATCCGCATTAATCAGGGAGGAGGACACCGTGCCTCGGTTACCGGTGAGCCTGAGCCTGCCATCTTTTCCCGTATCCACCACGGCTGATAGCGTGGAGCCGTCTACTGCAAAGTTCACCGTGCCGGTGGTGTCGGCCGCCACTGTCAGCGTGCCGGCCAAATGACCCGCTGGTTTTGCAGTCGCTTCGGCATCACCCAACTCTACGGTACTGCCCTGGAGCTCCAAATTTGCAGTTGCCGTGCCATTGGATATATTCATCGTGGCATTCTCTTCCAATACGGTGCGCCCCGTGGCGCTCAAAGCGTTGCTGGAGGATAAGTGTACGTTGCCACGCTTGATTTCGAGATCACGATATGTCGAATCGCCCCCCATGTATAAGATGCCCTCGGCATCAATGACAAGGGTGCCCACATCTAAGGAACCGTCAAAACTATTCCAATCCTCTCCTTTCAGGGTCAGCACGCCGCTCTTGTCAAGCGATGAGTCGATAATAGCAGAACCCGCCTCGGCCAAGTAGGAATTGAGGATTTGATTGTGACCGTTTATATCCAGCGTGCCGCCTGCCCAGAGAAAGATTCCTTGTGTTGAGTCAAATGCATTGTCTTCATCCACCTTCAGAGTGATTTCTCCACCAGGGATTTCTTTGTAGTAAACATCGCGGACGTTTATATACACACCTCCATTAATCTCCAATGCCTTTTGAAGTTCCACCACGCCACCGGTATACCCCTCTGCATCAATATACAGGTCCGTGCCCCGAACTCCACCCTGGTCAGTCAGAGCCTCGGTCAAGGTCAAGGTTGCGGTGCTGCCTCCGAAGTTGTAAGAGTTATTTTCCCCCAAGGTAAAGCCTCCTGAGTAGGTGGTGTTTTCAGAAACGCCCAAATACAACTGCTCGTGCCCGCTCAGGTCGATATTGGCCACACCTCCCATTTTGTCCAGCAGCATCACGCCATCGGCATCGTGATTAATCAAATCGATGGTTCCTTCCGCCCCCATGATGCGGTTGGTGTAGTTAAGGTTGATGTCGGCACCGCCCAAAGCCTTGGAATCCGTGTAGGCAAGGGTCACTTTCCCGGCAAAAACAATTGCATGGATATTGTTGTCAGTGTTGGTGAGGGTGACGGAACCGGTGGTGTACTCATTGCCCAGCACCAGAGTGCCGTTATCGTCGTCAAGCTTGTAGTTGACCACCAGGTTGCCGCCGCCACCGCCCAGGTTCCACTTGTCCTCCACGGCCCGGAATTTTTCTTGGGAGTTCTCAGTCCCGAACTGAATTTTCTTGCCGGCCTCCGCTCCAATGATAAGGCTGTTATAGCCCTGCATGTTGATAGGAGCATCAGTCTCGTCACCGGTCAACACAAGCACACCAGAGGATGTGTTGTCCACCAGCTTGAGGGCTTCGGCAGCAGGGGCGTCGTTCACCGCCAGTTGCGCTTTGTCTTGCAGCTTCCACTGATTGTTTGCAGTATTACCGGCAGCTTCCTTACTGTCCAGAATCAAAAGGCCATTGGTGACGGTCTTGGTGCCCTCGAACGTGTTTGCACCGCTCAGGGTGAGGCTGCCGCCAGCCGTGTCCACAGTCATGCCACCGTTGCCGTAAATCTTGCCCGTCACGGTGGTGTTGGCATCTGTGCCATCGCTGAACTTCACCACCATCTGGGAATTGGCTTCCTTCAGGTTAACATCGCCGTGCAGACCGTAGAATTGCCGCATTTCGGCGGTGCAGGTATCTTCCAGCTCGTACCAACCCTCAATGTACTCCTTCTGGTGGCGCACTCCCTCGTCCATCTGGAATATGCCGCCGCCCTCCACCGTCACGGTGCCCTTCAGTCGGGCGTGGCTGCCCAGCTCAAAGGTGGCACCGCTGTTCACCGTCACGTTCATGGCGGCGTCCGCGTAGTGCCAATCGTCAGGATTGCTGTACCGCTGCTGGTTGTATCCGGTCAGGGAGCCTTGGGCATGCTCCGTGAGCGTGCCGACTAGCTTGACAGTACCCGTTTGCACTTCAAGACCGCCGTTCTTCAAATCGGTATGGATGCTGTTGAGCGTCCAGATGCCGTTGCCTGCATATACGATGTTGAGGGAAGAATCAGCCGTATCCTTGAAGGAACCCAAGAAATTGGTGTTACCGCCTTCCCTGTAGGTGAGGGTGGTAGTGCCAGTTGTATTGGTGATAATGGCATCCTGTGTCAGGGCATGGATGGTGAAACCGGGAGCCTCAGCATTGTTGGTGTTGTTCCACTCCATGTTGACGTTGCCGGCAAAGTCCAGCACGCCGCCGCCGTAGCCGAAAGTGACATCCCGCTTTACTTGATCCACGTTTCCGCCCAGGTTGACAGTGGCACTATTGTTGATGAGCACATTGTATGCGGCATAGCCGCTCTTCTCCTGTAAGAAGGTGGTACCCTTGCCTCCCACGTTCAGGAAAATGTGGTTGTCGCCTGTACCTTCCAAGTACAAATCGCCCTCGCCGGTTTTGCGCCACTCGCGGAAGTAGTCCTTGCCGGTTTCGCTCTCCACCTCACGGTTGGCAATCTTCAGGTGCACGTCCACGTCCTTGTCGATAATGTAGCCGGCGTGGTTGAAATTATAATCGCGGCCGCCGGCATCATCATGCCCAGTGATGGTGAACTCAGCCTTGCCGGACTCGGAGGTTTTGGAGAACTGCGCATAGCCGATACCCAAGTCAACATCCGCATCAAGAATAATGTCGTTACTGGTTGCGGAGGACGAGAACACCAGGTTCTCCGTCATGAACAGGTCGGCATACTGTATGTCGGAAGTCGCTGTGTTGGTGGCATTCAGGTACTCGTTGCCATAGGCGTACCAGTTCACGTTCTTGGTTGTGCCACTGGCATCCGTTTTCTGGGCATCCTTCAGGTCATAGAGGTTGAGCCAGGTGTTCTTGCCGTGTTCAAGGCCAATGAAATACTCGTTGACCTCACCGTTAGCTGAAAATACCTTGCCGTACTTTGTTGTGGTGCTGGCATGGGTGGAGCCGTTGGCCAGGGCCTCAATCGTTTCCGATTTGCCCTCGACCTCCCGAATCTCGCCGATGTGAACCGTATGACCAGCCTTATCCATATCCACATCCACGCAGAAGGACTTCAGCGTCTCCTTGGTCCACTCGCTGGCGCCGCGGGAGTAGCTGTCGTAGCTGCCGCGGGCCTGGTGGCAGGAAATCAGCTGATAGCTGTTGGAATACGTGTCCCACACCCACACGGGGCTGCCGGAATCGCCGCCCTGGGTGACAAAGGGCAGGGGATGGCTTGCCGTGCCGGCATGCTCCGGCTTGAAATCTATGACACCCTGGATGGAAAGGGTGTAGGAATCATCCGGCATGCCGCGGTGATCCCATATGGCGGGCTCTCCCGTCTTGTAGTCATACCCTTTGCTGTATCCGAAGCTCCAGTTGTCCACAATGCCGCCCACCACATAGGCGTAGGCACCGGCCAGCCACGTGGTCTTGCCGTTTTCATCCGCCTGTTGCATGTAGCCGCCGCCTGCGCGGTACTGGAGCATATCGTTGATATTGTCCCCGTTCTGCATGTGCGTCTTGGCATCATACAGGGTGGAAGGGGTGATATCGGTGATGACCTTGCTGATTCGCGTGACCTTGTAGTCAATCTGCGGGGTCAGCAGGAAGGTGTTGTTCTCGCAGCTGCGGTACTCGATGCCGGCATAGTGGATAGCCTGGTCAGAGCCGATGAAGCGGCCGGTGAACACAGGGTTCGTTACGCCGTTATGCTGCACCGTGGCCGTGGCATTGTAGCTGATGGCCGTGAAGGGGCCGCCATCCACCATGCTCTCATAGCTGATCATTCCGTGCTGCAGTCTGTAGTCCTCCTGCCCTTGGGTGTAGGAGATGAAAACACCCTTGCTGTTCAAGTGTTTCAAGAGCTCGTTCTGCTGGTAGATGGTGTAACGGCCCATGTTCGAGCCAAAGTCCGTATACGTCTGCAGGGAGACGCTGGGGTGCATAATGGCAGCCTGTACAGTGCTGGCAACGGTCATGGAGACCACGGATACAGCCAGAAGAGCCTTTCGGAGAGCGGAAGGAAGGTGGAGTTTCATTTTTTAGATTTGCGCGGCATGATACCCGCACCATCACCGAACGTCAAGCTGGAAAAATTACAAAATTGCGCCACCTCGCAATGCAAATGCCATATGCCGGCGGGAGGTCTCCTGCATAGTCTCGCCAGGATTCGAACCTAGGCCAAGGGAACCAAAATCCCTTGTGCTACCATTACACCACGAGACCGTTGAAGAGGGTGGTTGCGCGAACCTTGTACCATAGGGGGAGGAAATAGGCAAGACCAAAATGCGCATGCTGAATTTCCTTGCCAGTTTGCAAGGCCTGCGGTATGCTGACAGGCATGAGAGCAGTGCTTCTATTCCCCGGTCAGGGTGCCCAACAGGTGGGCATGGGCAAGGACTTGATGGATGCCTACCCCACGGCGCGCGCGCTGATGGAGGCGGCAGACGCCGCCCTGGGCCGCAAGCTCACGGAGGTGATGTTCAACGGGCCGGACGCGGAGCTGACGCGCACGTCCAACTGCCAGCCTGCGCTGTATGTTCACGGCCTGGCGCTGTGGAGCGTGCTCAAGGAGCGCGTGCAGATTGAGCCGGCGGCGGCGGCCGGGCTTTCCCTGGGAGAGTTCACCGCGCACGCGGCGGCGGGCACGTTCACCATGGAGGACGGCTTGCGCCTGGTGGAGAAGCGCGGCGCGCTCATGGAGGAGGCATGCGCCGCAACCGCGGGCAGCATGGCCGCCCTGGTGGCCGGCACGCCGGAGGCTGCCGTGGCACTGGCGCAGGAGTGCGATGTGGATGTGGCCAACTTCAACTGCCCCGGCCAGATAGTGCTGTCCGGTTCCGTGGAGGGAATCGACAAGGCGGTGGCTGGCGCCAAGGCCGCCGGGTTCAAGCGCGGCATCAAGCTCAACGTGGCGGGTGCCTACCACAGCCGCCACATGAAGCCCGCGCAAACGGCCCTGCTCCCTGTGCTGGATGCCACCCCCATGCAGGCTCCCGCCTTCCCCGTGTACTGCAACTTCGGCGGACGCGCGGTGGAGGGGCCGGACGACACGCGCGCCATGCTGGGCGCGCAGGTGTGCGGCTCCGTGCGCTGGCAGGCGTGCATGGAGGCTTTGGTGAACCAGGGCGAGCGCCTGTTCATTGAGATGGGGCCCGGTACCACGCTGGCGGGCATGATGGCGCGCATTTGCGCGGATGCCCGCGTGGTTTCCATTCAGGATGCCGCCTCGCTGGAAGCGGCGGTGGCGGAACTGCAAGCTTGACCTATGCGGCGTTTCCTCCCATGCCTGTTGGCCGTCTGCCTGTGCGCCTGCGAGAGCGTGCGCACCGTGTACGACGCCAACGGCAACGTGGTGGAGGAAAAGCAGCCGGGCGGGGAGAAGGATCTTTACTCCCACTTTGAAAAGGAGTTCAGCGAGTCGTTCTCCGAGAAGAAATCGGATTCCGGCGTGCCGCAATCCATCTCCGGGCGCGTGAGCTCCTTCCAGAAGGATATCGAAGCCGCGCGCGGCTCCGGCAAGGACAAGCAGTTCGTCACCAAATCCTTCACCGGCTCCAAGAGATTCGATGCCATTTCCAACAAGTTCTCCGACGCCAACAAGACCTTTAGCGGCTCCAACAAGGAATTCGGCCACAAGGAGAGCTCCATGGCGAGCACCGACATGCGCCCGGACTTCATGAACGAGAGCCACGGCATCAGCCATTCTTCCCGCTACAACGGCGACACCCGCCGCAGCGCGGCGGAGGGTACCGCCTCTTCATCCAGCGATCTGCGCTATGCCACCACCTCCAGCCGCTACAACAACGCCGGGTCCGACGGCTATATCGAGGAACGCCGCCAGAACACGCCCGAGCCGGATATCATCCACTACCGCGACTACCAGGAGCGGACCATCAAGGAGACGAAGGATTTTATCCGCCGCAACCGCGACTGAGCCTATCAGTCCAGCGTCCAGTCCACCTCCACTTGCACGGGTTCGCCGTTCTTGTCCTCGTAGAGGACGTAGCCGTTGGTGGCGCCGAACTTGTACACCTCCATGGTGACCTTCACGTCAAAGCAGCAGTATTTGGCAATGTCCAGCAGCTTCTGGGGGTCGCCCTCCTTCTCATACTCCGCCCACCACTTGAGGGCATCCGTGCCCTCGGCGGTCTTGGAGTTGCCGCCCAGGGTGGGCTTGGCCACGGAATCCAGCTTCAGGCGGTGCCCCAGCTTTTCGGTGAGGTAGGTGCAGATATCGCAGTTGCGCGTGTGGTCCGCAATGGTCCAGAAGGAATGCGGCTGGAGCACGCCGTAATCGAACCCGATGTGGTTGTACCCCACCACCAGGTCCGCCTGCTGAAGCTCCTGGATAAGGGCTTCCACCTGGTCTTCCGTGTAGATGTGGTAGGCGTTGTCCTTGGTGGAGAAGGTGACGGCAACGGAGATGCCCATTTTGCCGGTCTCATGCCAGCCGCCGACCTGTGCAGCGGAGCGGCGCGTTTCCAAATCAAAGTAGACGATGTTTTTCATAGCGTGTCAGGGGGAAGGGTGCGGCGCAGCCCCTCATAGAGCATGATGGCCACAGAGGTGGAAAGGTTCAGCGAGCGCGCGTGCTCGCCCGGCATGGGGATGCGCAGCGCTGTCTCCGGGTGCGATAATATCCAGCGTTCCGGAAGCCCCTTGGATTCCGGGCCGAACACCAGATAGTCCCCCGCGTGCAGCGGCAGTTCTGCATCCCAGATGCTGCGTGTTGCCTTGGTGGAAAGGTACCAGAAGCGCGCGCCCGGCGCGGCTGCTTCCTCCAGCTCCTCCAGCGTGTCCCAGAGCTTCAAGTCCACAAACTTCCAGTAGTCCAGCCCGCAGCGGCGCAGGTGCTTCTCATCCAGGCTGAATCCCAGGGGTTTGATGAGGTGCAGCGTGGCTTGCGTGGCCACGGCCAGACGCCCGGCGGCTCCGGTGTTGTGCGGGATTTCCGGGTGGAAGAGGACGATGTTGAACATGGCTCGGCGCAACGCGCAATCACTTGGCTCCCTTGCTCATGAGCACGGCCGGTATGGTGCGCAGGATGAGCTTGATGTCCGACCACAGGTTCCAGTTGTCAATGTACTTGAGGTCCTTGGTAATCATGTGGTCGTAGCTGTTTTCGCTGTCGCTGCGGTCTTCAATCTGCCAATAGCAGGTGAGGCCCGGTTTCACGCTCAGGCGGCGGCGGTGCGCCAGGTCCGGGAACTCGTCCGTTTCATACGTGGGCAGGGGGCGCGGGCCCACCACGCTCATGTCTCCGCACAGGATGTTGATGAGCTGCGGCAACTCGTCGATGGATGTCTTGCGGATGAAGTGGCCGAAGGGGAAGATGCGCGGGTCGTTGGTGAGCTTGAAGATGGGGCCGTCCATCTCATTGCCGTACTGCGCCTTGACCTCTTCCAGGCGCTGGTCGGCATCGCTGTACATGGAGCGGAACTTCCACATGCCGAAGGGTTTGCCGTACAGGCCGGAACGCTCCTGGCGGTAGAACACCTTGCCGGCGGGATCGCTGATCTTGATGCCGATGGCGGCTACCAGCCACAGCGGTGAGGTGCAGATGATGCCCAACAAGGCGGCCACGCGGTCGAAGATGCTCTTGAGGACGCGCGGGAAGGAATATGCCGGCGTGAAGCTCAGGGAGAGAATGTGGGCCTTGCCCTCGATGTTGTGCACCTCTGCGCGCATGTGGTTGCTGGCATCCTTGGCGCGGGCGATGTAGATATCCAGCCCCAGGGATTCCGCGAGGTGGATGGCCATGTTGTTCTCACCATAGCTGGAGAGGCCGCCGAAGACGAAGAGGTGGGCCACGCTGTTATCCGTGATAAGCTTGGCGAGCTGCTCCTCCGTGTAGGTTCCGGTGATGGCCTTGCCGACCACGTTGAAGTTGGCGCGCCAGTGGTTGGGAAGGCTGTTCCAGCCGGCCTCAATGTTTTCCTCTGTGCCGACCAGGATGATTTGGCGGAGCTTGTCCTTGTCGGTGAATATGTGGTGGGTCCAGGCGCGGGAAAGGAAGTAGCGCACGTAGAGCACCAGCAGTACACCCACGATGTTGACCACGATGACGTGGTTGTAGAAGAGGCTGTGGTTGCCAAGGCTCTGGTAGATGGCAATGAGGCAGAGGTAGTATGTGGCGAAGGTAAGCAGCTGGCGCACAGCGGTGATGGGGCGCTGCAGGTTCTGGCGGCTGTAGAAGCCCACGAAATTCAGCACGAACGGCGCGGCTATCACCGCCGTCCATGCCAGATAGGTTATCACCTCAAAGATATTGAAGTCCGGCCCTTGCTCCCAACCAATCAGCGGCGATACCCAGTTGGTGATGGTGGGGGAGAAGTAGACAAAGACAATAATGAGCAGGAAATCGATGTACGGACAGGCTCGGGAAAACAGTTTTTTTCCAGTGAGAGTCATGGTGTGCGGTGATAGGAATGGAAGGCGTTATGTGGTGGGAAGGATATCCCTGATGCGGGCCCGGTCGAAGTCTGCGGGGTTGATGGTGCAGCGGACACGGGTGCCGGGGTGGATGGCATCCAGCAGGTGGGCTTCCTTCCGCTGCACGAAGGCCACGGTGAGCTTTCCGTTGGGCAGCTCTGCATGGAACGCCGTGGGCGCGAAACGCTCGCGTATGGTGCAGGCGCAATCGATGAACTCGGATGGATAGGTGCTGCCCATGGCGGTGCTTTAGAAGAAGGAGTTGAGCCCCTTGTTGATAAGGTCGCCCGCGGCATCGCCGGCTTTCTTGAGAATGCCGTCGGCCTTGTCCTTGACATCGTCCTGCTGGTCGAGGATGCGGTCAGGCGCAGGGAAGGGGGTGTCTTCCTCGCCGTCCCGGGAATCCGCGGCGGGCGTATCGTCACCGCTCCCGGTAAGGCGGCTCAGGAAGTCGCGGGTGACATCACCCGCCTTCTTGAGCGCGGCCTTGGGCAGGTTGCTGCCCAGCAGGGTGGAGAGACGCACGGAGAGGTCCTCCTTGGGATTGTCCGTGGTTCCGCTGAGGTTGATGGTGACCCAGGCGTAACCGGGGTCTCCCACGGCGTTGAAGAGGTCATCCATGATGCCGGCCTCCTGACCCAGGGGGATCTTGGCCACCATTTCCATGGGGATGCCTACGTTGAGGGTGCCGCGCAGCTCGGAATCGCGGCCGATGATGATGTGGCCGCGCACCAGCAGACGCCCCTCCGCTGCGCGGATGTCAATCTTGTCGAACCTCCAGGCGTCCTCAATCTGGTGGCGGGGTTCGCTGTAGGGGAAGGAGATGTGGCAGGAGGCGCGCTCCAGCGGCAGGCGGCGGTAGGGCTTGGTGTTTCCCACGGTGATTTCGGAGAGGATGGGCAGGGCCTCCAGCACGCCTTCACGCAGCGTGAGATTGCCTTCTGCCAGGCTGATGCCGTCTGCATCGCCGTTCATCACCATCTTGCCGAACAGCTGCCCGGTGAGCAGCTTCTTCCAGTCCTCCTTTAGAATGCGCGCCACATCCGCCTTGTTCACCTGCATCTCCGCGTTCCATTCCTTGGATTCCATGGAGTAGCGGGCCTTGAAGCCCATCTCGCCGGGGGAGAGCATCAGGCGGCAGTCCGTCATCTCCACGGCCTGCTTGTCCGCATGCACGTTCACGCCCTTGACGCTGCAGTCCTTCAGGAAGGAGAGGGAGGTGTGCATGCGCCCGTTGATGCCCTCCACGTTCCAGGCGTCCATCTGCCCGCGGGAGGCGGGGCGTGCGGAGAGGCGCGCGCCGGTGTAGGAATATTCGCCGCCCTTGAGGCGCAGGGTGATGGTGGCGTCTCGGCACTCCACGCGGTCCACCTGTACGGTTTGCGGGGAGATGGCGGCAATGAGCCCGCTCTTCTCACGCGGCGGGCGCTCTGTGTACGCTTGGGAGGCGGGGTTGATGAGCACCGTGGCGCCGTTCAGGGTCACGCGGCTCACCCTCAGGATGCGGTGCAGCAGTGCCGCGCGTTCCAGCGTGGCGTCCATCCCGTTGGCGGAGATGCGTTCCACTCCCTGCATGCCCGTGACGACCAGGCCAAGCTCGGATACGCGGTCGCCGTCGATGGAAAGGTTGTCGTCCATCACCACGTCCTGTGCCTGCAGGTTCACGGCTGTGTCATAGCACAGGTTGTCTCGGAACTCGCTCCCCTGCAGGTAGGAAAGGATGGAAAAGTAGGCAATCAGCAGAAACAGCAGCAGACCGCCCACAATGGCAAGCGGGTATACGACTCCGCGCGGCAGTTTTCCCTTGCCGTCTCGTTTCCCTCTGGAAGGGGCCATTCCCCCGCGTTTACGCCTGCGTGCCATATCGCGCGGCGAGTATAGCACGCCTCTCGCGCCAAGGCAAGCCCGTATGTTGAAACATGAATGAATTGCACGGCGCACCCAACGGGGCAATCAATCCCCGTTTCCCGTCCCGTACTCCACGTGGTCCAGGTACAGGCCAGCCGCGGGGGCGCCGTAGCGGGTTTTCTCTCCCAGCGGGTCGGTGAGCATGGCTTGCAGCTCATCAAGCGAGGCGCGTCCCAGTGCCACCTGGTGCGCGGAGCCGACGAGCAGGCGCACCATGCGGTACATGAAGCCGTTTCCGCGCAGGCGGATGCGCAGGAGGTCTCCCGAGCGTTCACAGGTGGCGGAGTAGATGGTGCGCAGGTAGAAATCCGGCGGCGGGTCCAGCGGCTCGTTGCCGCGGTTGGCGGCGAAGCGCTGGAAGTCGTGCTCGCCCACGAAACACTGCAGCGCCTGCGCCATCAAACCCTCGTCCATGGGCTGGGGGCGGTGCCACACGCGGCCCGCCAGGAAGGGTGAGCAGACGGGTGCACGGTTGATGATGTACTCGTAGGTCTTGGCGGTGGCAGAGAAGCGCGCGTGGAAATCTGCGCCCACTTCCTGCACGTTCAAGATTCTGATGGCTGCGGGCACGTTGGCGTTGATGGCGGCGCGCCAGTTCTCCGGCGCTAGCGAGCAGTTGTCCGGCACGTCCACGTGGAAGTGCTGGTCGCGCGCATGCACACCGGCATCCGTGCGGCCTGAGGATGAGATGCGCAGCGGCGTGTGCAGCACGTTCTCGAACGCGGCCTCGATTACATCTTGCACGGTGTTGCCGCCGGGCTGGCTCTGCCAGCCCCGGAAGGGCTCGCCGTTGTAGGCGCAGGTGAAATGCAGGCGTGGCATGGCGTGTGAATGCGTTTCAGAAAAAAGCCGCAGGTCCCGTTTGCGGAAACCTGCGGCCTCGGTAAGGCTTCGTGCGCTTGGCAGATTACACGTCGATGTCTGCACCGTCGTCCTCGGAGTCGTCGGCGGCAGGTTCCTCATCGGCGGCGGGTTCTTCGTCGGCAGCAGGCTCTTCATCCGCAGCGGGAGCGGGCGGCGTGGCCGGCTCCTCTGCAGCGGCGGGTTCCTCGGAGGGAGCTTCATCTTCCTCGGCGGCGGGAGCCTGCTCGGCGGGCACCTCCACCAGTTCCTCGGAATCCCAGTAGGCACCGCGCTGCTCCACATCAGCCACATAGGCCAGGGCATCCACCATGGCCTCAGAGCCGTAGCACTCCGCGAATGCGGGCGGGTTGTTGTTCTGGCGGGAAGTGGGGTTCTTCATGTACTCGTTGCCCTTCTTGAGAGCATCCGCAACCTTGGCATCCGCGCCGGCACCGGCGTTCGCGCCCACCGTCTGCAGCAGGCGGGTGTCGTCGATGTCGCCGTCAGAGCTGGTGACAGGCTTGCTGGCGCGCACACGGCCAATCTCCTTGGCGAGCGCGGTCACAGCTGCCACATAGTCGGCAGGGCCGCCCTCTTCCAAGGGCTTCACGCTGTCGGCCATCGGGTTGTAGTTAAGGCTGAGCACCTGCGCGGCCGCGTTCTGGAAACGTGTGTTGAGCACCTTCACGCGCGGAGCGGCGGCTTCCGCCGTCTTGTAGTCCGTCACCTTCTGAAGCTCTGCCGTCAAGTCTTCGGCGAGCTGCTGTGCGGATTCTGTCTCCTTCTGGCAGGAGGTGAACAGGCTCATGGCGAGCACGGCGCAGGCGGGAATGAGGAAAATTCGTTTCATGGAAAGATTAAGTCTACGCTATAATTATCAAGATTCGCCCCCTATGTCAAGGCAAAGTCTCATTCTTTGCAAAAAAAATCATGCATTCGGCGGTGTATCAGGCAATAGGTCGGCGTAGATGCCGAGTGTGGACTTGGGAATTTCCACGGCGTCCACCCATTTTTTGTAGAGTTCCACGGGGCCTGCGCCGCCAAGGATGCCGTAGGCGAAGCCCATGTTGCGGAGCTGTTCCAGCGCGGTGACCATGAGGGCCTTGCCCACGCCGAGCCCGCGTGCCTTTTCACCCACGCCCATGGGGCCGATGAAGCCGCGGGCGGTGGTGTCGTAGCAGACGAAACCGATGATTTCCTTATCGCGCGTGGCGATGAAGCAGCCGATGGGCTGGTGACCTATGGCAACCTTGCACTCGCTCACCCACTTGGGGCTGAAGTTGCGTTGCACAAAGTCGATGAGGCAGTGGCGTTCATACGGGTTGCAAAGGCGCAGCAGCACGCCTTTCTCTGCCAGGGCCGCGCGCAGGGGCGCGCCTTCCGGCAGGTCGTAGAGCCGTACAATCATATCTATCATATGCGTTTGGATTTTTTTGGTTGTTTGTTGAGAGAAAAAGGGCGGGACCCCATGGCGGGGCCCCGCCGAAAACGGGAAGGAATGCGCGCGGAGCCTTACTTGGCGGGCTCGGCGGGCTTCTCCTCCGCAGGCTGGCCTTCCGCGGGCTTCTCCGCCTGGTCGGCTTCCGCTGCGGCGCGGTCCTTGGCGGTGTTGTAGAAGCAGTCTGCCAGCTTGTCGATAAGCGGATCCTTGCCACCCATGTCGTACACGTTCTTCATCATGTGCGCCATGGCCACGGCATCACGGTAGTCTGCGGGCAGCGCGTTCCACGCGCCGGCGCTGAGCACCTTGCCAGCTTTGGACACATGCTCCGGCACGCCGGGCATGGCCGCCAGGATGTGCAGGGAGCGGATGAGCGCATCCTCCTGCATGGGCCATATGTTGCCGTGCACGCCCACCACGCTCTGGCAGTAGTTGTCCACGGCCTTGCTGGCCTCTGCGCGGTGCTCCTCGGAGATTTCACCCTGCAGCTCCGCGGCGGGCACCTTGGAGGCGTACACGCGGCCCAGCGCATAGCGCAGCCAGGCGTAGGTCTCGGAGTCCAGGGACTTGCCCTTGGTCTTGATGAGGTCCTCCACCTCGCCCTTGAGCTTGGTGAGTGCCGCGGGGTCATCCTTCACGCCGGCCATCACCTTGGCGGCCTGGTAGCGCAGCTTGTCCGCGCCGGTGAGCTTGGTGGCACCGGGGAAGGCGGAGGTGACGCCGGTGATGGCGCCCCAGTCCATCAGGCGCACAACGCAGTTGAGCTCTGCCATGGCTGCTGCGGTGGCGGGGTTGCCCGGCAGGTTGCCGTAGGCCATGTACTTGGTGCGGCATGCGGACAGCGCCTTGCGCGCTTCCGCAAGCTCGCCGGAACGGTACTCCGTGAGCGCGGTCGCCAGGTCCGGCGGCGTCATGATGTAGAACACCTTGCACGCGGACACGGGCTGGGCCAGGATGGTATCCGTACCCTTCTGCTTGTACTGGTAGTTTTCACCATCCGCACCGACGAGTTCGATGGGGCCGAGCTTCTGGCTGGGAGCCTGGACGACGGCGGTGAGGTGGACGGCGCCGGGCTGCTGTGCGGTGGCGAGCTGCATGGAGCCTGCCACGGCGGCAACGGCGAAACCGATGATGTTGCGAGTCTTCATAATCGTGTCAAATGATGGATTGTTTTAGTTGTTCTCGAGTTTGCGCTGGAAGTCCTTGCCTTCCTTGTCTTCCTTCTGCACGGCCATATCGGCGCCGTATTCCGCCACCTTGGCAACCACCTTGTTGTAGGCGTCGCGGTCGGATGCGGCCATCTTGTCCTCCAGCTTGGAGCGCTTGATGAGGTTGACGTAGTTCTGGCCGGTGCTCCAGGCGGTCCAGCGGTCGGAGGCCTTGAAGTCGCCCTTCATGCGGTCGCCGGTGCTGGGATTGTTGCGCTTCCAGAAGAGCTCCATGGCGGCCACGCACGCGGGTGCGGAGTAGCCGATTCTGTTGCGGTTCTGGTTGAACACGTTCATGTAGGTGAGCAGGGCATTCTTGATGTCGCCGCACTCGCTGTAGGCTTTGCCGAGCAGCATGTTCATCTGCAGGCGCTCGTCGTTGTTGCCGCGGGTGCTCTTGAGGTAGAGCGCGGCGGCGTCGCGGGCCTTCTCGTAGTTGCCGTTGCGGGAGTAGAGCTCCGCAAGCCCCTTCATGGCGGGGATGGTCTGCGTGGTGACGGGACCGGAAGAGACCTGCTCGAAGAGCTTGATAGCCTCCTTCTGCTGCTCCGCGTTCCTGGAGAACGAAAGGGCGTTCGCCTTGCCGAGGGTGGCCTCCGCCACGCGGTCGCGGCGGCGGTTGATCACGGAATCGTAGTAGGTGATGGCCATGTCAATCTCGTTCTGCTTGGTGGACGGGTCGTCGAAGCGGGAGACGTACTTGACGAGGTAGTCGCCCACCTGGACGGCGATGAAGCTGGTGAGATCGTCCGGCTTGAAGGTGTTGGTCATATCGCGGAACGCGCGCTCCACCTCCAGCGCCTTGGCGTCGCGCTTGGCGGGGTCGTCCTTGATGGAGGCCAACTCCTGGTTCATGGCGTTGATGACCGCCATGCGCAGAATGGCGTTGGTGTACTTGTCGTCGGAGTTGATCTCAGAGAAGTCCTTCACCAGGTCCTGGGTCTGCTTCTCCGGGATGACGCCCGCGTCCTTGTACTTGGTGGCACCGGCAATGTACTTGTCGATGTACGTATTGATGGCCTTCTCCAGCTCGGGATTGGACTTGTTGTTCTTGTAGGCGAAGTTGGCCTCGCGGACGATGATGCTGCGGAGGCCCTCCAGGGCGGTCTTGACGGCTTCGGCGTTGCCCTCCTTGTCCGCGCGGCTCACGCGCAGGCAGGCGGCTGGAAGCGCGTACACGCAGCCCTCATAGTCGGCCTCGTTCCAGAAGCGCTCGTTGTAGCCCTTCACGCGTGCGGCCGTGGCAGCCTCGTCCTCACCCTCCATGGGGATTTCCAGGCCGTAGGAATCCAGCCAGAACAGGGCGTTGGCGAAGAGGATGTCCTCCTTGGCGCCCTTTTCGTCCATGCGTTTCTTGGCATTCTCCGCGCAGCGCTCCAGAATCTTGATGGCCTCCGGCTTCACGGTCTGATCCGGGTCGGCAATCAGGATGGATGCGGCCTGCAGGTCGGCGTTGGGTGCAAAGTCACCGTCAGGCCAATGCTCCACAATGCTCTTGCAGTAGTCGAGCGCCTGCTGGTTCAGCTTGGCGGCCTCTGCCTCCTCGGCCTGGCGTGCCATGCGGGTGAGGCAATCCACAGCCGCGTAGTACATATTCGGGGCGAGGGAGTTCACCTTGAGGTCAAACTCCGGGTGGCGCTCCTTGTAGCGCTTGAAGACCTTCATGGCTTCCTCCAGGTACTTGGTGTCCATGCTGGCCAGCTTCATCTGGCTGTCCATGAGGTAGTAGAAGGTGGTCATGTTGTAGTACTTGGCCTTGTCCGGCTTGAGCGCGCCCTTGCCGCTGGCCTCCAGGCCGCCGCTGTGCAGCAGTTCCTCGGCCTTGGTGATCACCTCCTCGTAGTTCTTGAGGTTGTGCTGCGCGGCGATGATGGCGAACTGCGCGGACACGTAGTACTGGTTGGTCGGCTCGTCCTTGAAGAGCTTCATCACTTCATCCGCAGCGGGGAGCACACCCTGCCAGTCCTTGTCCTTGAGCATGCGGCTCATCTTGTTGACGGCAATGTTCTTGGCCTTGTCGCCGCCGATCTCGTTTTCATCGCCCGGCACCTTCTGAATGTACTTGTCGCCGGCTTCCTGGTCGCCCGTGGCGTAGCAGAGCTGTGCCAGCTGGAAGTAGTTGTTGCCGAGCATCTCCACCGTCTTGTTGTCCTTGTCGGTCTGCACCAGGCTCTTGTAACGGTCCACCATGATCTGGTAGCCTGCCTTGGCGAGGCGGTTGCTCTGCATGGTGAGAGCCAGGTTGGCGCAGGAGAGCACGGCGTAGCCGTCCAGGTCGCGGTGGTCGCTATCCAGCTTCTTGTAGGCCTCTGAGAGCTTCTTGGGATGTTCCGGTACGATGCGCACGCCCGTGCCGGAATCCGTGAACGCCTTGGCGCTCTTGCCGACGGCCTTCATCTGTGCGGCCAGCGCGGTGCGGATGGTCACCATGTCGGGCACCAGGGCGAAGAGGCAGTTGGCGGAGTGCGCGGCTTCGGCGGCAGAGGACACGTCATTGGCCTTCATGGCCTTGTCGGTGGCCATGGTGGCCTTGATGCCGTTGTTGAGATACTTGTCCGCATAGCGGGCGGCGCGAGCGGGCTCCATGTTGTAGCTGGCGGGGCTGGTGGAAATGATTTTGTACACCCAGCCGGCGGTTTCCGGATGCTCCATGGCGATGCGTGCCACGGTGTTGAGGCCGGTCATGGCCATGTCGTCCGGCAGCTTGCCCTTGGCCTTGCGGGCCTTCTCCAGATACTCGCCCGCCTTCTTGAAGTCCGGCGTGGGCTGCAGCATGTACGCCTGCACCAGCATGAAGCACACGCGGCCGTCCAGCTTCTGCTTCTTTTCAAGATTGCTCACCTTGTTCTTCTGCAGCATGCCGTAGTATTCCTCCAGCAGCGGGATGGCGTCCTGCAGCTTGGTCTTGTCGCCGGCCTGCTCCTCCGTGCCGCTGCCCAGCATGTACAGGCACAAGCCCTGCTGGAACACCACGTAGGTGCGGCGCGCCTCAAACACCTCGTATTGCTGCGAGGCTTGGAGCTTCACCGTGTCCGTGAAGGTTTTCTCCGTGAAAAGCTTGTTGTCCGCGTAGGCTTTGTACGCCTTGTACGCGCCGTCGTAGTCGCCAGCCTTGTACAGCGTATCGGCCTTTTCCCAGGCGTAGAACGGCAGCACCCAGCGGAACTGCTTTGCAATCGTTGAATTCGGATCGCTGTACTTGGTGAGGATCTTGTCACACAGGTCCACGGCGTCCTGCACCTTGCCGGCGGCGGCGAGGTCCTGCACCTGCTTGAGGGCGGAGACGGGGTCCTGGGCCTGGCAGACGCAGGGCACGGTGAAGGCCATGGCTGCCAGCACGGAAATTCCGGTAATGTGGTTGTTCATGATAATGGGGTTGATGTTGTTGAAGGGTTTTGTGAATAAAGGAGGGGAGCTGCGGTATGCTCCGCCCTGCTCCCCTCCCCTAATGGTTGAATTGAGGTTTCGGGTTGCTTATTCCTCTCCGGCGGTGGTGTTGAGACCCACAGTGTGGATATCCGCCTCTGCCAGTGAGGCCATCACGTCCACGATGCGCTGGTGCGGAGCCTTCGGGTCACCCATCACCATCACGATGGGGGTGGTGTCCGCAGCCTTCGCCTGGTCGTTGAGCGCCTTCAGGGACTCCACAAGGGAATCCATCTTGCGCTGCTCGCGGAACGCGGCGGTCTTGGGCTTCACCATGGGATCGTACGGGCCGCCCACGGTCATGTCGCCGTTCCACACCACGGATCCGTCAGCGGATACCTTGATGCGGCCGGGCTCCAGCGGGGGAGGTGTGGAGTTGGTGGTTTCCTGGGCGGGAATGCTGATGTCCAGCTTCTTCTCGCTCACCAGGGAGGTGGCCACCAGGAAGTAGATGAGCAGAAGGAAACAGCAGTCAATCATCGAGGAGATGTTCATCTCCGGATCTTCCTGCTCCTCCGTCTTGATGTTCTTGTGTCTTGCCATTGTCTTGGTGAATTTACGGATTCTTTACTTCGCCGGCAGCGTGCCGAACACCAGGTTGGATACACCCGCGCTCGCCGCGCAGCGAATCGCCTTGCACGTGCGCTCCCACGGTGCGTCCTTGTCACCGCGCAGGTAGATCTTGATGTCCTTGTCCTCCAAGTGCTTGGCCTTCATACGCTCCTTTTCCTTGGTCACGTACTCGGTCAGCAGGTTGGCCTCGTCTTCGGTGTAGCCGACGCTCTTGGTGTTGTCGGACACGCCCCAGATGACGCCGGCCTTGCCCTTGTAGTTCTTGCGGAACTTCTCCTGGGCACCGGAGTCCATCTTGTCGTAATCCTTGAAGATGTTGATGACGATGCAGCCCTTGGCATCCTTCATGTCGTTGCACGTGATGGCGCTGGGCATGCGGACGCTGGGGTCCTTGGAGACGGTGATCTGGGTGGCGTTCACCACGAAGAAGATGAGGAGGAGGAAGCAGCAGTCAATCATGGGAGACATGTTGACCTCGCCCTTGATTTCCTCTTGGCCTCTTGCGTTTTTCTTAGCCATGAGTAGAAGTGTGGCTTGGGGTTACTCCCGCCGCCGGGATGGGGCGGCGGGCCTCACGGGCGGCAGGCCTTAGGCCTGAACTTCCTCGGCACCCTCTGCGCCTTCCTCGCCCTCAACGTCCAGACCCTCCGGGATACGGGCGAGCTGGGCTTCGGCGTTGATGACGTTGATGGAGGTGTTGACCATCTCTTCCACGGTGTTGATGCAGGAAGCCTCCAGAGCCTGGGCCTTCTTCTTGAAGAGGAAGAACGCGGGGATGGCGATAATGGAGATAATCAGACCCCAGAAGGTGGTGAGCAGTGCAATGGAGATGGAACCTGCAAGGTCGCTCGGGTCAGCCTGGCCGGTGGTGGCCAGCACGCCGAACGCCATGATCATGCCCTGCACCGTACCGAACAGGCCGATGGAAGGAGCAATGGAACCGGCCAGGGCCAGGATGTCCACGTACTTCATGGTCTGCGGGCGCTCGTTGGCGGAGAAGTCGGCGATGGCGTCCTCGATGGCGTCCTTGCCCAAGTCCTCGGTGCGGTTGGCATCAATGTTGGGCAGGGCGTAGGCCACAAGGCGGCCGAGATAGGTGGGGCTCTCCGTGGCGAGCTTGATGGCGGACTGCACGCGGCACTCGCCCATCAGGCCGATAAGCTGGGCACGCAGGGCCTCCGGGCAGAATTTCTCATCCTTGAGCTGCTGGTAGCAGTAGACGATGAGGAAAATGGTCAGGCCGAGCAGGAGCACGAGGGGAATCATGGTCCATCCACCATCGATCACCCACTGGTCAAGCATGGTCTTCTTTGTGACCTTGGCACCTTCTTCCTGAGCCCAGGCAGACGTGGAGATGGTGGCGGCGACAAGCATTCCGAAAGTGAATGCACGGACAGCGAACCGAGAAATCATGTTCTTCATAAGTTGCTATAGATTGGTTGAGGTTAGAGTTTTGACGTCCTCCATTTAACCAAAAATCACTGCGTATGCAAGCATCTTTTTCAAAATGGCGCATTTTTTTTCGGCGGGAGGCGCTTTCCGGGGTACGTCATCACTTCCTTGCCGCGCCGTTTCGGGACTCCGGCTTCAGGTAGTACGATTTGAGCGGCTTGTAGCCTTTCTTGACCATGAGAGCGTCCCAGTCCTTGGGCAGCTCAATCTTCACGGTGGCGTATCCGCCGCCGGGCAGGCACATTGTTTTGTTGCGGTTGACATCGCCCGTCACCAGCATGGCGGTTTTGCCCGCCTGCATCACGGGAACGGTTTGCAGGCGTTCCATGCCGCACCACTCCAGCCAGACGGGCGTGGCGGTTTCCGCCGCGCCCTCGGCGCGCGCGATTTTGTCGATGTGGTCGTCCACGGAGTAGGTGGCGGGGTTGAAGGCGCTGCCGGGGTTGGCCCAGTAGTTGGCGGTGGCGCGCTGCTCCAGCGGTACGCGAGCGGTGGCCACCAGGGCTTTCTCCAGCTCGTCCTTGCTCTTGTACTTGGTGGCAAGGTCGCGCGCCACAAACCCGGTGATGAGCATGGTTCGGTAGACGCACGGCGTGCCGCTGCCCACGGCGAATTGCTGCTTTTCCGTGGCGTCCCAGGCCATCAGCTCCATGATGACCTGCGGGTCGGAGGATGCGGGGGCGAGATTGTTTCCCCAGCAGAGGGCGGAGGCGGCGGTGAGTGCGTTTTCATTCAGCTGCATGCCGCGCTGCATGTGGTAGGGGAGCCAGCCGATGGAGAGGGCGGCGGGCTCGTCTTCCGCAAGGCACCAGGGCATGAGGTAGCCGAAGGTGCCCATGCGGTTCTGCTTGGTGTAGTAGCCGCCGAAGTTGAGCATGGCGAGGTTGATGAAGCGCCCGATGGCGGCGTTGCGGCGGTCGCTGATTTCGCCCTGGCCGTTGTCCAGCCCGAGTTGCCGTGCGATGGGGCCGTTCACCCAGCAGTAGGGGGTCCAGGCGTGCGTGCTGGCCAGCGTGCGCCGGAAATCACCGTTGGCCATGGCCTTGGTGAACGCCAGCAGGATGGGCATGTACTCCGGCGGGCATCCCGCCATCACGCCGTTGGCCGCCACATGCCGCACCTTCACCTCGCGCCGTGCCGGCGGCACCACTGCCACCGTGTCGTCCGGCGCTGCATCCGTGTACTTCAGGAACTCTGCAATGGCGTGCCTGGTGGGCGGCATCACGGGCAGCCCGTCGCTCCACCCTTGTTCTGCGAAGTAGGCGTTCACCTGGTCCAGCGAGCCCTTGAAGACCACGCCATCCCGCTTTTTGGAGGTGTCTTTGGAGAGTTCCTTGTCGGACAGCGGCTTGGTGAGGGCTTTTTCAATTTGCGGCCACAGCACCTTGCGGGTGTTCTCCAGCAGCTCGTCGCGGGAGTGCGAGGAGAACGCACCGGGATACTCCGCCACGCGCGGAACGGGAACTCCCGCCGCATGCCCGGCAAACTTCGCCTGCTCCGTGAAACCGGGCGCGGCAATCATTACGGAGGGAATGCCCTCATGCTCCGCTGCAATGCAGGAGCCCATTTCCTTGGGCGTGCAGAGCCCGCAGCCGCCGTTGCCGGAGATGACCGCATCCACTTTCAGCTCGTGCAGCTTCGCCACGAATGCGTCCTTCTGCGCGCGCACCACGCCCGGCCCCGGCCAGGGGCCCGCGGATCCCACCTCGCTCAGCACGTACACCCTCGCCTTGGGGTATTTCTGCAGGATGAGGCGTTTCAGCTCCGGGTGCGTGACGTAGGCCATGAAACTGCCGCCCACAATGGCGATGGTCTTGCCGTCCAGCGTGCTGAGCCGCGGCGCCTGCTTGATGTTTTCCACGCGGCTCTCTCCCACGGGGGAGAACACGGCGTACTGCGCCCCGCTGGGTGCTGCGGGGACGGCGCATTGCCCGTCCGTGCAATCCTGCCCTGCAACCAGTGAACCCAGGGCCAGTGCGGCAACAAATAATGCTTTCATACCGGTTGAGAGCGCAAAGTCCCGCCGCATTTCAACATGCCGCGGGGGTGTCCGCCAGAAAAAAAAAGACCACCGGCCCTCGCAGAGCCGGTGGTCCCGATAAGAATGAAGACTGAAATCTTACTTGCACTTGCCCTTGGCGGTCCACACCTTCACGGGCACGTATTGCTGCTGGGGAACATCACAGTTGCCGGGCAGGGGACGGAGCTTGGGCATGGGCTGCGACTGGCAGCAGCAGGAACTGAAGCTCAGAGCGCAGACAACAGTGAGAATGAGAGTGAATGCTTTCATGAAAGTAGGACGTTTAATGCTTACGATGGACATTAAAGCAGAAATGCCGTGTAGAGTCAACCGAAAATTTCACGGCACATCGATTTTATTTGCCGGGGGTGGAAAATTCGGCATCGAACACCAGCACCTCGAAGGGCTCCAAGCGCACGCGCACCGAGCCTTCTGCCGGGATGGTTAGCTCCTTCACGCGCTGGTCCGCATACGCGTCCTGAAGCTGGATGGCGCCTTTCGCGGTGGGCTCGAACGCGGCGGCGGTCAGTTCGATTTCCTGCGGCTGGTCGTCCGGGTTGCGCAGGGCGAGCGTGGCCCCGCGGTCCGCGCGCCAGGCGGCATAGCCGTACACGTGCCCCTCGCCGGGATCGCCGCCCACCCAGTGGGCATCCGCCAGCACGGGCGCCCACTTGTGGCTCCACTTGAGCGCGGCCGCCACGTCATCCCAGGCGGCATCGTTCATCATGCCGGGGGTGAGGTAGAGCTCCTGCTGGTTGGCGCCGCTGGCGCAGAGCATGCGGGCATCGGAGCGCATGTTGTTGTTGACGGGGAAGGAGAGGTCCTTTGCGGATTCGCAGGCACCGCCAAGCTCCGCGGCGGCGATGGTGGGATCCGCGCCGTCCGGGCGTGCGTCACTGGTGTGCGCGGCCTGGAATTCCGTGCCCAGCACCAGGCCGTGGTGCATGAGCGAGTTGAGCGGGTAGAGCGGCGCGCGCTTTACGATGACGCGGTAGCAGCTCATGTCTCGGTAGGTCATGTAGCGCTCGCGGTTGTTGCCCTTGCCGTGCCATGCCACGTCTGCGGAGCCCGTGCGCCAGGTGCAGTCCACGTACATGAGCCAGAACGGGCTGGGCCAAGTGCCCACCGTGGTGCTCAGGAAGAGCTCCGGGTCCACCTTGCGCAGTTCCTTGGAGATATCCAGCAGCGCCATGAAATGCGGCGATACGCCGTCGCCCGCGCGGTCCCACTTGAAGAAGTTGCTGCCGTCTTTTTGCATAAGGTCGCGGCAGCGGTTCAGGTACCACTTGCCGTAGCCGGGGTAGGAGAGGTCAAGCTCTTTGGCATCCTGCGGGATGAGCCCCATGTTGCGCGCGTGCTGGGTGCGCTCCGCCTGGCCGCTGTAGCCGCCGAGCGGGGATATCCAGATGCCGAAGTGCGCGCCGATGTCCTGGGCGGCTTTCGTGACCTTGGAGAATCCGTTGGGGAACTTCTGCGGGTGCGGCTGCCACAGGTCCGCGTTGTAGTCGTCCCAGCCATCGTCCAGAACAAAGGAATCCACCTTCACGCCGCGCTTCTCCACCAGCTCGCGCCCGTAGGCGTCTATGGTCTTGAGCAGCTTTTCCTCCGTGGGGTTCAGGCCGTACTCGTACCAGCAGTTGTACTGCACCACCTGGTGGTAGGGCACGGCGCGCTCGCGCTCCAGATAGGCCAGGAAGGCTCGGCGCAGCTGGCCTTCCGGGTAGACGCCCTCCACGGTGGTGAAGCTCACGCTCTGGCCCTTTGCCAGCGGCAGGTTGCAGGTGAGGCCCACGCTGCCCTTGCCATCCTTCACGGCGGCCTGCGCCACCGGCAGCTCGATGCCGTAGAAGCGGTGCGCCTTCGTGTCCACCAGCGGCGTGCCGGGCACCTCGCCCGGTATCATGTAGCTGCCGCCTTCCAGCTGGATGGGCGTGAAGCCCGTCAGCACGGTGTCCCTGGTGGCGGTGAGCGTGTATGTGCGGCGCACGTAGTGGGCGTTCTCCGCGGCTTCCGTGCGGCAGGTGACCTTGATGCCGGCATCTTCCGTCAGCTGCGCCGGAGTATCGGCGCCGTAGGTGCCGGTGTTGGTGACCACCAGCAGTGGTGTGCATGCGGCGGAGAGTTCTTCTGCGGCGGGCAGCGTGCCCGGATAGGGAACGCTCGGTTCAACGGCAACGGCGGTCATGGCGAACAGTGCAGTTAAGAGCAGGCTTTTCATTGCCCCGCCATTCTACCTCCCCGTTTTCGCATTGTCCATGTTTTTTCACTGCCGTCCCATAAAAATCCGAGAAGGCACAAAAAAAGTGGTGGTAGGTTTT
>R28__coassemble_149_pt1 | contig 37272 bp, 25 predicted proteins | sample R28__metabat2_low_PE_030 | metagenome-assembled genome bin R28 | reverse complement strand
TTTATGAAGGAACCAATTCACCCTTTCGGCGTCCTGACTTTTTGACTCAACAGGGAGGAGGGGCGGGCTCACGGCAAAATGTCCATGAGCTGTTCCATGGCATAGAGGGGCACACTGTAGAGGGCATCCTTCTCACCCATGCCGGCGAGGGAGGTCCGCACGGCGTAGGGCGGGTTGAAGCGGGTGCGGTAGGATTGCAGGCTCTTGGACTTGAGGTTGGCTGCGGCCTTGACCTCCAGCGGAATGACGTTTCCCTTGCGGCTGAAGATGAAGTCCACCTCTGCGGAGTTGGAATCCGTGGCCCAGTAGGCGATGGGCAGGTCCTCGTTGAGCTTCAGGGTTTGCAGCACGTACTGCTCCGCCAGCGCGCCCTTGAATTCCGTGAAGAGCACGTTGCCCTGCAGCACAGCGTCCGCATCCACCCCGGCCATGGTGGTGAGCAGGCCGCAATCCAGCATGTAAAGCTTAAACGCCGCACTGTCGCCATACGCCGCGAGCGGCAGTGACGGCTTGGTGACGCGGCTCACGCGGTGCAGCAGGCCGCTGCGGCAAAGCCACTCGATGGAACCCTCGAAATCCCGCCCGCGCCCACTCGGCTTCACTTTGGAATAGGAGAATTTGCGCTCATGGGCGAGCATGCGCGGCACGGCTCCCCACACCGCGCGGATATTGGCGAAATCCTTGCGCGAAATGTACTTGCCGAAGTCGTTTTCATAGCTCTGCAGGATGGCGCGGTGGATGCGCCCCACAGCCGCGAAATCCGGTGCCTCCGCAAAGGCCGCCACGGCTTCCGGCATGCCGCCGATGCACAGGTAGAGGCGCAGCAGCTCTGTGTAGCGTGCGCGCATGGTCTCCATGAGTTCCCAATCGTGCCGTTGCAGATACCCGCACAGGGCATCCTCCCCCAGCGCCTCCAGGAACTCGCAGAACCCGAGCGGGTGCAAATCCAGAAAATCCACCTGCCCCACGGGGAAGGACATGTGGTTGTGGTTGAGCGCCACTCCCAGCAGACTGCCCGCCGCTGCCACGTGGTACTGCGGCGCGTTCTCGCGGAAAAACTTCAACGCGTTGAGAGCGCGCTCGGACGCCTGGATTTCATCCAGCACAATCAGCGTCTCGCCCGCTTGGATGGCCTCGCCCGCCGCCGCCGACAGCTTGCGGACCAGCCCGTCCACGTGCAGCGTGCCCTCGAACGCCGCCGCAGCCTCGTCGTTTTCTGCCAGGTTCACGTAGGCCGTGTTGGCATATTCCTGCCGCCCGAATTCACGCAGCAGCCAAGTTTTGCCAACCTGACGCGCCCCCTGCACCAGCAGGGGCTTCCTGTGGCGGCTCTTCTTCCATGTCCGCAAATCGTTGATGGCGTAGCGTTTCATAATGCTCCTTCCAACACGTTCCTACCCCCTCGGAAGCACAAAGTCAAGCCAATTTGCCACTTTTTCCCACGTAAAACTGGCAGAACGCGCCAGTTTTTCCTAGGAAAAAGTGGCAAAACGTTCCTTTCCTATCGCTCCTTGGGGGTGATTTTGCCCAAGATGCGGAGCAAGTCGGTGAGCGAATCCGCCTGGAGGGCGGCGCGGGAGAAATCCGAGGATGCGGTCATGCGGTTGGGGATGGCCACGCAGCGGATGCCGGCGTTCTGCGCGGCGATGGTGCCGTTTTCCGAATCCTCCACGATGAGGCAGCGGTCCTTGGGGAAGCCCAGGGCTTCCTGGGCCGCGATGAAGAGCGCGGGATCCGGCTTCACGGGGTAGCCGTCCGTGCGGCAGAAGACGGCATCGAAGCGGTCCGTGATGCCCAGGCGCTCCAGCCAGCCGCCCACCCAGCGGCGGGAGGATGAGGATGCCACGGCGGTGCGGATGCCCCGCGCATGGCACCACTTGAGCAGGCGCTCGGCACCAGGCATGAGGCCGTGGAGGGAAAGCTCGCTCTCGATGAACTTTTGGCGCTCGGCGTTCTCCGTATCCCAGTCGTACTTCCTGCCGGTGAGCTTCTCCAGGTGGTCGGCGGGGTTCCAGTGGGAATATCCCGCGCCGAGACAGGGGGAGTAGGTGGCAATGGAGATTTCCTGCCCTTCCCTCGCGAAGAGGCGCACCCAGGACTGGTAGATGGCCCACTCGGTGTCCACGAGCACGCCGTCGAAATCAAAGATGATGCCCTTTGGCCACGGAATCATGGCTTGCCGGAGAGCTTGGCGGCGCACCACTCGCGGAACGAGCGGTGTGCCAGGTTGATACGGAAGAGGTATAGCGCGATACAGAGGTAGAGGATGTTGGGAATCCACGCGCTCAGCCACGCCGGAAGCAGCCCCGATTCGCCCAGCGACGGGAACACGCGGTACAGGAACAGCATGAGCGCCGCCAGCAGGATGGCCGTGCCGATGCCCTTCATGGCCCCGCGGCGCTGGAAGGTGACCGCGCTCGGCACCGCCAGCAGCACCAGAACCAGACAGGAGAAGATGCGCGCAATGCGCACATGCCATTCCGTGCGCTTGCGGTTCAGCCCCTCCTGAGAGTCCGCCCCCTCCCTGATTTGCTCATACAGGGCGGAGGTGCCCATGGCGTCGATGCGGTCGCTCTGGCTGGGGCTGATGATCTGGTAGGGCTTCTCGGCAAAGTCCAGGGTGAGGGAATCGAAATGAGCATCGTCCCGCGGCTCCGCGCTGGTATCTGCCATCGAGCGCACGTAGGCGTTGTGCAGGGTCCAGGTGGCGTCCGCCTTGTTCCACTCCGCGGAGTCCGCGTGGTACTGGGTGAGCAGGCGCCCGCGTTTCTCGGTGTCGAACTGCTCGATAACGACGCCGCGCATGGGCTCGCCGGGGTTGCTGATGAAGGGGGGGCGCTCCACACGCCAGATGCGGGCGGCGCGGTCGTTGCGGTAGACGAGGGAGGGAGCGGAGCCGTCGGCGGCGCGCTCCTGCTTGAGCATGACCTGGCGGTAGAGGGAGCCGTTGGGGGCCCAGTGGAAGCCGAAGATGCCGTAGGCGAGTGCAACGATGCAGGAGAAGATGAAAATGGGGCGGCAGACACGCATGAGGGAGCGGCCGGACTGCAGCATGCCGGTCAGCTCGCATGAACCGGAGAGCTTGCTGAGGCACCAGAGCGTGCCCATCAGCAGCGTGTACGGCAGGATTTGGTACAGCAGCATCGGCAGCTGCGTGCCGTAGAACTTAAAGGATTGCAGCACGGGATCGTCGAAGCGCGTGCGGAAGCGCTCGATGTTCTCCGTGAAGTCCGCCATCACATAGATGAGCAGCAGGATGAGCGTGCACATCAGGAAGTACGTGATGAAGCAGCGGCTCACATAGCGCGCCATGGTGCCCATGAACGCATACACCAGCGCACCGATGCACGGCAGCGCACAGAGCAGCATCAGGAACGCCGGGCGGCACTTCTGCTCAATGGGGTAGCTGTCCGGCATGCCGGGCACCTCGTACTTCATCTGCTCCAGTTCCTGCGGCACCAGCTGCAGCGCCAGCAGCACCCCCAGCACCAGCAGGATCAGGGCGGGCAGACTCTTGCGCAGGATGCTCATAACAGATGGAACGGTGGAAAAATCAGCAGCCCCGCCCCAGGCGCTCCGCCAGGGGTTCCGGCAGCCCTGCGGCCAGCACGGCCTGCTGGGCCGCGGCCACATCGTACTCCACGCGCTTGATGGTCACGGAATTGCGGTCGCTGTCGTAAATGCCGTAGCTGGCGCGGATGTCGCCATCGCGCGGCTGGCCGACGGAGCCGACGTTGATGAAATACTTGAGGCCTTCCTGCAGGGGGATTTCCGTGCGGCCGTTGGCGGAAAGCTCGGCAATGAATTCCGCATGCTCGGAGCAGCGGGAGCCGTCCCAGGTGAACACGCGCGGCACGTGCGTGTGGCCGTGCAGGCACAGCGGCTTGAACTGGCGGTTGAAATTCGCCGCGGCGTCGTTCGCGTTCATGATGTAGTTCCACGCCCGCGGCTGGTCCAGCGTGGAATGCACAATCATGTAGCTGGAGTTCACCATGCGCTGGTACTGCAGGCGCATCAGCCACGTCAAATCGTCGGGCTCCAGGCGGGCGCGCGTCCACTCCATGGCCGCGCGGGCCACGGGGTTCATGCGGGTGTCGTCCTGGCGCGCCACCTCCTCGTCGTGGTTGCCCTTCACAATCGGGCAGTTGATGCTGCGAATGTAATCCAGGCACTCCTTGGGGTAGGCGTTGTAACCCACCACATCGCCCAGGCACACCACATCGGTGCAAGCCTCGGCCTGCACATCGTTCATCACGGCGATGAGGGCGTGCAGGTTCGCATGGATATCACTGATAATCGCGGAGCGTGACATGACACACCCCTTATAGCACACGCCCGCGCGTTCCGCAAGCCCGCACATGCAGCCGCGAGAAGGATATTCATCCGAGGTGGAGGTCAATATGCGTGCTTGCTGTAGGTCCTTGGGAAGTGAGTGCGAGGCTCTGTATAGGCGCAAAGCATGCGGGGGTCTTCGAGAATACTCTCGCAGCGTTGGACGGGGCCCGCCTTTATTTCCAAAATGCAGCGGGATGGTGAATAGCGCTCATATCTACATATCGCGTGCGCAGCAGCGCACTGCTGCGGTGTCCCATTTCCCATTGCAGGGTTGTATAGTCGCGGTAATGGCTCAAGTGATAACTGGCAAAGGTGTGGCGCAACACATCGGGTGTCCAGGATTTCCCCCCAACGCCCCATCCGGCAGCAAGTCGCAGGTGACGCCACCTTTGCCGCCAATTGCGCGGGCAAATGCGTTCATCAGCCCTGCCTTTCGGACATTTTTTCAACAATCTTGCCAGAGGTCTTTGAATGCTTACACGCCGCGCGCCCCCTGTTTTACTGTGCTGGGCAAGGATGCTGATACTGCCGTGCGCCATATCCACCTGAGCCCAAGTCAAGCGCTCCACTTCATGCGGGCGGATTCCGGCATAGAGCATCATGGCGACAGCTGGCAGGCAAACGCCTTTATCTTTCTCTTCTGCACAGTTGAGCAACTTCTGTATTTCATCCATCTCCAAAATGCGGACCGGTTTCTCACGCACGACAGGCACTTCCACCTTGGCAACAGGATTGGAATCGCACCACCCATGACGGATGGATGTGGAAAACACGCCGCTCATGATGGCGCGCGCTTTTTTGTATTGCGAAACACTGTTACCGAAGGCACGTGCCAGATATTGACGGCAATCCGTAGGTGTCATGCTACGCACCTTGCGCTCAGAAAGGGTGGGATTGAAGCGCATCAGCCTCCGGCAAAGGTACCTGAAATCCACGATGCTGCGTTCCCTCAGTCCCTTGGCTTTCCTTGCGGCTATGGCTTCCTCCACTGCCCGTCCGAATGACACGGTCTTTTCCCGTAGTTGCATTTGTTCCGCTCCCAACAGCAGGCACTCCCTGGCGCGTTTCACTCTTCCGCGCCCAACCTCCAATGCCTCCCGGGCAAGCAACGCTGCCGTTAGCACGTCTATACCGGTCTTTCTAAGCACCTCAAGTGCAGCACTTTCTGTTTCTGTTATTTGTATCGTGTCCATTTCCTCTGTATTTGCAATGGGTATGCAAGCATTTTTTAGAGAAATGACAACACTGGGGTCACAAGGCACATAAGCCGCCCAACTATGGGACAGTTGCAGCATGATGCCATATTGAACGCCGCTTTATGAAGCTATAACATTTGAATTCACGCTTGTTTGCAGGCATCTAATACCCATTGCAAATACTGTATAGGTGGGGAAGGTCTTTCTGTACGGTATGAGAATGAAAACTGCAACTAGTCAACGGCTAAACAGTAAGGGTACAACTCGCAAACGCGGCGGCTTTGCGCTGATAGCCACACTCACACTGATGATGCTGCTGGCGATGCTGGCCGTGGGCGTATTGGCCATGGCGTCATCGCAGAGCCGCATATCGATGCAGGCGGTATTGCAGGCCCAGGCGCGCCAGCAGGCCTTGGTGGGGCTGGATGCCGCCATCGCGCAGCTGCAAATCGAGCTCGGCCCCGATTGCAGGGTGACCGCCAATTCCTCCATCCTGAACAACGACGACGGTGCTCCCGGCGGCCATCTGCTGGGCGTGTGGGATAGCTGGGACGGCCCCATCTACGGAAAGAGCTCTTCCGGCCAGGGCCAAATCCAAGCCACCTACACCCCAGGCAGGGGCAATTCCTTCCGCCGCTGGCTAGTGTCGTCCCTCCACCCGGACGACACGCGTTCCATGAGCACGGCTTCCCAGCTGAGCGGTCGCAAGCCCGGCCAGCGCGTGTGCCTGCTGGGCGAGGGCACTCTGGGCTCCACCGCATCCCGCGCCAACTACGTGTATGCGGATATGGTGCCGCTGCCGCCGCTTAGCGAGAACGACCCCAACACCGGCTGCTTCGCGTGGTGGGTGTGCGGCGAGAACCAGAAGGCCAAGGTGGCGATGAAGGAGCAGGAGCAAACCAACGATCCCATCGAGGTGCTGCACCGCACGTGGAACACGCCGCCCGCCAAGTTCGGCGAGGACGCGGGGCTGGAGCTGCCCGACAGGCGGGACCGCCGGGAGCGCGTGCTCACCATGCCGGAGCTGCCGCTGCTGGGTGGCGCCACCGCTCCCGCCGGCATGCCCTACTTCTTTGACGCCACCATCTCTTCCCACTCCCTGCTCACCAACGTGCGAACCGGCGGCTTCAAGCAGGATATCTGCCTGCTCTTCAACAAGGAGAGCCTCACCGGTACGGAGTTCGCCTGCCGCGCCAGCCAGGACTGCCCCATTGCAGAGGGCAACGATGTGCCCAAGGGTACGGAGCAGAACATGCCCATCGGCTCCTACCAGACCATGTACGCCTACTACAACGCCTACCCCAACGGCAAGCAAAGCGACAACGCCTTTGCCGCGCGCCTGCAGGGTACGCTGGGGCAGGGCCTCTACACCCGCATGAGCGGCAGCGGCACGGATGATTCCGGCGGTTCCATCCCCTCCCCGGACACGCCCGGCAGGAAATCCTTCTACGATACGCGCTCCATGCTGGATGCCGGCAACGAGAGCGCCGGCTACGCGCGCACGCCGGTGATGCTGGCTTTCTTGAGCACATACGCACTGGTTTTGGAGCCATCGGGAGACGAGCCCTCCACCAGTCTGCACGGCTGGACGGGCCAGCACAGCTCCATGGATCAATACGGCATCAAGTACGATGATTCCAAGGATGTGCCGTACCTCTCCTATGTGGCCTATACGCCGCTGGTGCTCTGGTGGAACCCATACAACGTACCCATGCGCGTTTCTGGTCACAGGCTTTGGGCATTCTCCACCCCCTATCGCCAAATCTGGCTACGCAAGCTCAACGGCCACCGCAAATCCTTCCAGTGGGTTGATTTCGTGAAAAGCGGGTTCACCATCGGCTCCAGCCACGGCACGGCACTGGACTCGGACTACGGTGTGGACGGCGGCGACTATTTCGAGGCCGAGGGCGGTGGAAAGGGGGATATCGTCTTCCAGCCGGGTGAAATCCTCTTCTTCTCCCCCGGCAGCGGCCGCACCAATGACCAAAAGACTCAAATCCACAACAACCCGTGGGTGGTCGGTTGCCATCCCAACGCGCTTACCGGCTACCGCTGCCGAGCCATGCAGGTGTACCTGCACGATGTGGCTCTGGCCTCCAGGGACGGCTCCAAGCCCGGCATGTACGTCTTCCAAATGGGAATCGGCCTAGACGAGTTCACCGTTCACCTGAAGGACCACGACGGCAACCTTTCCGACCCGCACGGCTGGCGCCTGGCCCCCAACCGCGCGGATGCCTTTACCGTGATAGCCGGTTTCGGCGGCATGTCCGCCAACCAGGAAGTACCCAAGACCGACTCCGCCGCCTTGGATGACAAGGGCGGCATGTCCCCCCAGCGCATGCTCATGGGCTGGATATCCCGGGACGATGCCTCCACTGAACCCGGCAACGGCGATGAGGACCGCAATATGGCGCACCTCAAGTACATGCCCATCAGCGACCAGGAAATCTTCGGCGACTACATGAACGATCCCCAGGCCCCTTACTATGTCACCTCCCTGGGTGCCGTGGCAAAGTCTGCCAACACGAATGTGGATACCCGCATCTACCCTGGCAAGGACTATCGCACCAAGCTGTGGCAGCACTCCAATCCGGCATTCTGGGGCGGCGCGATTATGGATCCTGACGAGGAGACGCGCCGCTACCATTCCTACCAGTTGGCCACGCTGCCCGTCGGGGCGGGTTTGAGCGCATCCCCACTGGATAATGTGGGCAACAACGGCGTGCTGGGCATCACCAGCGAAGGTGAGCAGGTCTCCTTCGCCTCCGTGATGGAAATCCCCGTGCACCCGCCGTTCTCCCTGGCGGGCTTTGCGGGCATGCGCCTGCAGCCGGGCTGGTACCAGACCACCGGCGGCGACAAGAACGGCATCTCCCAGCTGCGCCGCATGCAGTACCAGGCGGGCGTGCCCGGCGTGGGTATCGGCAACGCCTTTGCGGACCCCTGCCTGCCGCCGGGGGATGTGTACGCCTATTTCGAGCAGCGCGAGCTGGGCACCTCCGTGACCGGCAACACGCACGTCTTCGGTGATTTCTTCGACCACGGCCTGCTCATCAACGATGCCGTGTGGGACCGCTGGTTCTGCTCCTCCGTGTCCGACATGCCGGGCGGCAGCGGCAAGATCAAGGCGGAGGACACCCTGCAGAAGTTCATGAAGGGCACGGAGCAGCTGCCCGTGGCACGCTACAGCAAAGTGAACACTCCCTACCGGGACGAGCAGGTCATCCAGCACATCATGGACAACGACGGCTGGAAGCACATTGCCCAGTACCTGATGGTGGAAGGCGGGTTCAACGTCAACTCCACCTCCGTGCCGGCGTGGACCGCCGTGCTCCAGGGCCTCGCCAAGCGCCAGCTGGTGGCGCAGAAGGACGGCCGCCTGGTGCTGGTGGAATCCGGCAAGGGGGATGACGAGGTGGTCTTCTCCCGCTTCATGGCCTCCACCACGGACAAGAGCCTGGATTCCCTCGGCGGCTACAGCGTGATGCAGGGATCCGCCCAGCTCCGCTCCATGGGCAATGCCATGGCCGCCGCCTGGGGCGAAGTGCGTCTCCTTCAGCCGGAGTCCATCGCGCTGCTTGCGGAGGAAATCGTCAAGCAGGTGCGCAAGCGCGGGCCCTTCCTCAGCATGTCCGACTTCATCAACCGCCGCCTGGATGCGGAGGGCGGAGAGGACGCCCTCAAGGGTGCGCTGCAGGCCGCCATTGATGCCACGGACATCAACCAGGAGTTCTTCAGCGATGTGATGCTGGATGCCCCGGATGCCGGCAAGCTCTTCAAGTTTCCGCAGGCGGACGAGGGCTCCATGCACACGGCGGCGCCGGGCTACCTCATCCAGAGCGATGTGCTGGCCTCCCTGGGCAACATCCTGACCGTGCGCGACGACACGTTCACCGTGCGCGCCTACGGCTGCGTGCGCGGCAAGGATGGAGCCGTGCTCGCCCAGGCCTGGTGCGAGGCCACCGTGCAGCGCGAGATTGAGTACGTCTCCCCGGAGAACGCACCCGAGGACGCAGAGTTCAATGCGGACGGCACGCGCGGCCAGAAAACCCTGAGCGAGGTCAACCGTAGGCTTGGCCGCAAGATGCGCGTGGTGGCATTCAAGTGGATGGACCCGTGGGATATTTGAAAAAACATACGCAAAACATCAACCAGACAACAATGGACATGAGAAAGAAATATTGGATGCAACTGGGAATAGTCATGGCAGCAGCCGCAATGCTGGGGTCATGCGAGGATTCTTCCATACGCCTGTGCAAGGAAGGTGAAGCCCTGTACCACCAGGGGCAGTACGAGCGTGCTGTAAAGGTGCTGACGATGGCTGCCGAGCAAGGCAATGCCGCAGCACAGTTCGATTTGGCCAACTGCCTGATAGGCGGCCAGGGCGTGGAGAAGAACGAGAAAAAAGGCGTGGAATGGCTGGAGAAATCAGCTGCACAGGGATATGCGGACAGTCAGGGATACCTGGGCATGTGCTGCGCGGAAGGAATTGGCACACAGGTAGACTACAAGCGCGCCGCATCTTTGTTCATGCAAGCGGCGCGCCAGGGCAACGCCGCCGGACAAGGCATGCTGGGGCTCTGCTACCTGACGGGGCGCGGCGTGGATGAGGACGTGGCAAAGGCGGTATACTGGCTCACGGAGGCGGCAACGCAGGGCGACCCCCAATCCCAGTTTGCCCTCGGCATGCTTTACAAGGCAGGCAAGGGAGTGCCACAGGACGAAGACAAGGCCAAACTATGGTTGGAAAAAGCGGCGAAACAGGATGCGAACCTTACTCCGTTTCTTATTCGCTGATTCATCTGATTACAAAGGGAGATTGGGAACGCACACGTGTTCGATTTAGGATAGCTCCGCGCGCGGTTTGCTCTTTCCATGGCAGCGCGGGCGTGGTATCATGCGGGCATGCCGAGAATAGCCCTTATCCAGCAGGAGGCCGTGGCTGAGCCCGCCGAAAACAAGCGCCGCACCGTGGAAGCCATCCGCGAGGCCGCGGCGGGAGGCGCGAAGATCATCTGCACGCAGGAGATGTGCACCACGCTGTATTTCTGCCGCACGCAGGATTGCGCGCTGTTCGACCTGGCAGACCCGATACCGGGGCCGTGGACGGATGAGCTGTGCGCGCTGGCGGGCGAGCTGGGAGTGGTTCTGGTGGTGGCGGGGTTCGAGAAGCGCGCCACGGGGCTGTACCACAACACGGCCTTTGTGGCGGACGCGGACGGGAAGTTCCTGGGCGTGTACCGCAAGATGCACATCCCGCAGGATCCCGGGTTCGAGGAGAAATTCTACTTCACGCCCGGCGACCTGGGCTACAAGTGCTTTGACACGAAGTACGGGCGCATCGGCGTGCTGATCTGCTGGGACCAGTGGTATCCGGAGGCCGCGCGCCTCACGGCCATGGAGGGAGCGGAAATCATCTTCTACCCCACCGCCATCGGCTGGATACCCGGGGAGGAGCCGCTGTACGAGGCCCAGCACTGCGCGTGGGAGACCGTGCAGCGGGGGCACGCCGTTGCCAACTCCTGCTACGTTTGCGCCGTGAACCGCTGCGGCACGGAGGGGGAGACCACCTTCTGGGGCCAGTCCTTCGCTGCGGACTACTGCGGCCAGATAGTAGCCAAGGCACCCGTGAAGGAGCGCTGCATCCTGTACGCGGATTTGGATTTGGAAGCCCTGGAGGACCACCGCCGCATCTGGCCCTTCTTCCGTGACCGCCGCATCGATTCCTACGGCGGCATCACCCGCCGCTGGGGAAAGGACGGCCGCTGATCCCGTGCCAGAATCCCGCTTCCAGTACCCCGACCTTCCCATTTCCCGCAAGCGGCGGGAGATAGCGGAGGCCCTGCGCCGCAGCCGCGTGGTGGTGGTGGTGGGCGAGACCGGCAGCGGCAAGACCACCCAGCTGCCCAAGATTGCCCTGGAGGTGGCCGGCGAGCGCCGCGGCCGCCTGGGCTGCACCCAGCCCCGCCGCCTGGCCGCCGTGGCCGTGGCACGCCGCATTGCAGAGGAACTGAACGGCGAGGTGGGCGGTTTCGTGGGCTATCAGGTGCGTTTCGACGACCACACGGGGTCTGAGACGCGCATCAAGATGATGACGGACGGCATCCTGCTGGCGGAGACGCAGAACGACCCCGACCTGCGGCAGTACCACACCATCATCCTGGACGAGGCGCACGAGCGCAGCCTGAACATCGATTTCCTGCTGGGCTACATGAAGCTGCTGCTGGCGCGGCGACGGGACTTGAAGCTCATCATCTCGTCCGCCACCATGGACGCCGCCTCGTTCTCCGAATTCTTCGACGGCGCGCCCGTGGTCAACGTGGAGGGCCGCACCTACCACGTGGACCTGCACTACATGCCCCCGCGCAACACGGAGGAAGAGCTGGCGGACCACGTCTGCCGCGCCGTGGAATGGCTTTCCGAGTACGACTCCAAGGGGGATGTGCTGGTATTCCTGCCGGGCGAGCGCGAAATCCGCGACTGCGCGGACGCGCTGGGCATGATGGACCTTCCGCGCACGGACATCCTGCCGCTGTTCGCGCGTCTGGGGCTGGCGGACCAGCAGCGCATCTTCCACCCCGCCAAGGGGCGCCGCCGCATCGTGCTCGCCACCAACGTGGCGGAAACTTCCCTCACCATCCCCGGCATCATCTACGTCATCGACAGCGGCGTGGCCCGCATCTCGCGCTACCTGCCGGGGCGGCAAATCCAGCGCCTGCAGATCGAGCCCATCTCGCAGGCCAGCGCCCGCCAGCGCGCGGGGCGCTGCGGCCGCGTGACGGAGGGCGTGTGCATACGCCTGTACTCGCAAACCGACTTCGAGGCGCGGGATGCCTACACGGACCCTGAAATCAAGCGCAGCGCGCTGGCGGGGGTCATCCTGCGCATGGCGGATTTGCGCCTGCCGCCGCTCGGAGAGTTCCCGCTGCCGGACCCGCCCAGCCCGCGCCTCATCAGCGAGGGCTACAGAAGCTTGCGTGAAATCGGCGCCATCGACCGCAAGAAGGAGCTCACCGACATCGGCCGCAAGCTCGCGCGCCTGCCGCTGGACCCGCGCCTGGGCCGCATGCTGCTGGAGGCGCGCCACCAGCAAGCGTTGCCGGAAATACTGGTGATGGTGGCGGGGCTGAGCATCATGGACCCGCGGGAGCGGCCGCAGGATGCCGCGGCGCAAGCCGACCAGGCGCACGCGCAATGGAAGGACGCGGACAGCGACTTCCTGGGCATGCTGAAGCTGTGGCGCGCCACGCTGGCGTTCCGCGAACACCACCGCATGCGCCGCAACCAGCTGCGCAAGTGGTGTTCCAAAAACTATGTAAACTACCTCCGCATCATGGAGTGGCACAACCTGGCGCTGGATCTCACGCTCGCGCTGCAGCAAAACCTGCGCTGGCGCATCCAGGAGCTGCCGCCGGAGGACAGGCAGGCCACGCCGGAAATGATCCACCGCTCCCTGCTGGCGGGTGCACCGCTGCAAATCGGCTTCTGGCGCGCGGACGACAAGGTGTACCGCGGCGCCAACGGGCGGGAGTTCTCCGTGTTCCCCGGCAGCGGGCTCTTCCGCCGACAGAAACGCCCGGAATGGCTCATGGGTGCGGAGCTCGTGGAAACCAGCCGCCTCTTCATGCGCCGCTGCGCCGTGCTTGACCCCAAGTGGGTGGAGCAGGTCGCCCCGCAGCTCTGCTCCTACCACGCCTACGACGCCGCCTGGAACAAGGCCGCAGGCGTGGTCTACGCCAAGGAGCGCGTCACCTGCGGCGGCCTCACCATCGTGGACAGCCGCCGTGTGAGCTACGCACGCTACAACCCCGCCGCCGCCCGCGAAATCATGATACGCGACGGCATCATGGCCATGGAGCTGCGCGACACCCCGCCGTTCCTGGCACACCTGCAAGACATGCGGGAGGCCGTGCGGGATGCGGAATCCAAGCTGCGGCGCCGCGATTTGGTGTGGTGCGCGGAGGGCGTGTACCGGTTCTTCGACGAGCGCATCCCCGCCGACATCAACAGCGAAAAGGCCCTGCGCGCCTGGCGCGAGAAGGTGGAGGCCCGCAAGCCCAAGACCCTCTTCATCCCGTACGAGGACTGCATCTACCCCGGCGAGGACGACACCCCCGCCGACCTCTACCCCGACGAGCTGCACGCCGCCGGGCAGGACTACCCCGTGTACTACAACCACGCGCCCTGCGAGGAGGACGACGGCGTAACCATCGGCGTGCATATCGACCAGCTGGAGGATTTTCCCGACTACCTGCCGGACTGGGGCGTGCCGGCGCACCTCGCGCAGCGTGCGGAGATTCTGCTGCGCAGCCTGCCCAAGGACCTCCGCAATTTCCTGATGCCCATGGCAGAATCCGCCGCGGACTTCTTCGAGGAGTGGTACGACCGCGAGCCGGCCCGCCCGCTGGCGCAGGCGCTGGCGGAGTTCGCAGCCCGCCGCACAGGCAAGTTCTGCAATGCTTCGCAGTTCGACATGCAGAAACTGCCGCCCGAATTCATCACCAAGGTCTGGGTGTGCGACGACGCCGGCAACGAGCTGGCACTCGGCACCGATGTGGCCGCCCTGCGCGAGCGCCTGGCCGACTACCGCCAGCGCCGCTTCCGCAAGAAGGCCAACCGCGGGTTCTCCGCCACCCCCATGACCCGCTGGGATTGCGGCACCCTGCCCGATACCGTGGACGTGGGCAACGGAGAGGGATACCCTGCCCTGCAAGACGACGGCGAGCGCGTGCGCGTGCATGTGTTCCCCTCGCGCGATGAGGCGGATTTCGCACACTTGGCGGGCGTGCGGAGGCTCGTGCTCATCCGCTGCGCGGATTTCGTCAACAGCATCCGCAAGCGCTTGCCCATCACCTCCATGGAGGCCAAGCTCGCCATGACCACCGTGGGAGCCAAGCCCAAGGGCAACGTGGCGGACACCCTGCACGCCGCCGTGAACCTCTGCCTGCCAAGCCCCCTGCCCCGCACGCAGGAACAGTTCGACACCGCCTGCACACGCGTGCGGGAAAACCTGTACGACACGCTCTCCGGCCCGCTCGCCAAGCTCTGGGAGCAGCTGGCCGCCGCCGACCAGGAGCTGCGCGAATACACCCTCACCGCCCGCGACCGCTTCGCCCAACGCATCGCCGCCGATTTGACGCAGCAATGGTCTTGGCTCACCCGCGAGGGCGCGCTCGCCGACCTCACGCGCGACACCTTCAACGACCATACCCGCTTCCTGCGCGGCTTCCGCGAGCGCCTGCGCCGCATCAAGGAACAACCCGCCGCCAAGGAGCTGGAGCGCATCGAGGGCCTGGCCAACGCTATGCATCCCGCCTTTACGCAGGAATACGCCAAGCACGCCCGCTCCGCCGCCTGGCTCGCCTACGGCCTGCTCATCCAGGAATACCGCCTCACCATCTTTGCCCCCGCCCTGGCCCTCAAGGGCCGCGCCTCCCTCAAAAAGCTCCAAGCCGCGGCCGAGCGCCTGTATTGATCAACTAGAAACGCGCAGCCCCTCTCGGAGCTGCGCGTTCTGGAACAATCAAACTACAACAAACAATCAGATATGAAAATCAGTAGGCGAACACGCCTTGGGCGGCGGTGTTGCCGGGTGTCTCGAAATCGGCCGCCCAGCCCTTGTTCATGCTGCTGGTGAAGCCGTTGGACTCCTCGGGGCCGCCTTGGGCCATGAACTCGTCATCCGCTGCGCTCTGCTTGGGAGCGCTCAAGACGCGGACGCATGTGCAGGAATCCAAATCGGAGCGGAGGGAGGGGGCAAGGGAGGCGAGGCTGGTTTCAAACCGGTTATGCTTGTGAGTGGAGGCAATGCCGTTCTCCTGAGTATCCGGGAAGGAGAAGAAACCAAGGGCGAGGGCACCAACGCCGAGGGCGGATGTGCCGAACGCGAGCTTGCCCATGCCGAAGTTCTGGAGTGCTTGAAGGATGTGGTCCAGTGCGCGGCGGTGGGCGGGTGTGCAGACAATCTCCTGGGTGACCCTCTCATGGAAGTTGTAGAGGAAGCGTTCCTCGAAATCAGCCTCCGGCGTGGCTTTCACACGCATCGTTGCCAACATGGCAACCAAGGTCTCCTCTGATATGTCTGACTTGTTATCGTTCATAAATGCCCTTCAAGCTTTGCTTATGGAGTGTAGACACATCCTAACAATTATCTGTTCAATCTGTCCACAACTTTTTTTATTTTAGTTACAACGCACTCATTTTTCAGCATTTTCACAAGTGCGAGAATTCAAGGTAAGGAGGGAGGGTCCCTCCTCTTGCACCCATTGGCGGATGATATCCGTGCCGTGGGCGAGCTCTCTTGCGCGGCCCTGCAGGGATTCCTCCGCCATGGCCTGCATGGCGTCCATGTCGTACACATGGACATCCGGCACCAGCGCGCACGCGGGATCCACGTTGCGCGGCACGGAGAGGTCGATGAGGAAAAGCGGGCGCTGGCGCCGCGGCTGCACGCCCTCCAGCAGCGCGGGCGACACCACGTAGGCGGGAGAGGCGGTGGAGACGATGACGATGTCGATGTTCTCCAGATAGGGAATCCAGTCGGCGAAGCGAATGACGGAGCCGCCGACCTGCTCTGCGAGGGCGACGGCGCGGTCGTAGGAGCGATTGGCAACGAAGATGTGCTCAGCGCCGCGGGAAGCCAGGCTCTTGGCGGTGGAGCGTGCGACCTCACCCGCACCGACGATGAGGACGCGGCTGCCGGTGAGGTCGCCCAGGATTTCGCGCGCCATCTGCACGGCGGCGGCGCCCACGGAGGTGGGGCCGGAGGTGATGCGCGTGGAGGAGCGTACCCTCTTGCCGACAGTGAAGATGTGCTGGAAGGTGCGGTTGGCGAAGGAGGCGGTGGTTCCGGCCTCCTGAGCGGCGCGGTAGGCATCCTTCAACTGGCCGAAGATTTCCGTCTCGCCCAGCACCATGGAATCCATGCCCGCGGCCACGGTGGCGAGGTGCTGCAGGGCAGCGGCATCCGTGTGGGAGTAGAAGCACTCCGCAGCGGCGGCGTCCTCGCCCAACAGGTGGGACAGCACGGCGCGCGCGGCTTCCTGCGGCTCTGCGCTCCACAAGTAGATTTCTGTGCGGTTGCAGGTGGAGAGCAGCACGCATTCCTGCACGGTGGGGAGGGCATGCAGCGCGCGGTTGGCATCCTCCAGCCTTCCCTTGAGCACGGCAAAGCGTTCGCGCACGGATACGGGAGCCGTGCGGAAATTCACGCCCAGGCAGAGCATGTGCGGCGCTGGGGCGGGGACGGTCATGCCTTGGACAAGGAGAGGATGGCCTGCACCAGGCTGGGAATGTCGTGTTCAGCGGCCTCCGCATGCGGCTTGAGGCCGTACTCCGCGAGGGTGGCGGTGGTGACGGGGCCGATGCTGACGATGCGGCAATCCTTGGGCAGCGGGAGGTTGAGGGCCATGAAGTGGTGCACGGTGCTGGAGCTGGTGAAGGTGATGATGTCCGCACCCTCCGATGCCAGGCGTTCACGTGCGCCGGTGGGGTCTTCCGTCTCCGGCACGGTGTTGTAGGCGCAGCACTCGTCCACAATGGCCTGGCGCTTCATGAGCTCCTTGTAGATGAGGTCGCGCCCCTGCTCGGAATGCACCCAAAGCATGGTGGAGTTGGCCACGCCGCCGAAGTCGTCGGCCTTGCGGTCGAACTCCGCAATGAGCTCCTCCGCCACGGCCTTCTTGGGCATCACGTCCACCATGAGCCCCACCTTGCGAAGCTCCGCCGCGGTGCCGGGGCCGACCGCCGCAATGCGGGCGCCGCCGATTTCGCGGATATCCTCGTACACGGCGAAGAACGCGCGGAAGAAGCGCTGCACGCCGTTCGGGCTGGAGAAGATGAGCCAGTCATAGTGCGGGGCGTCCACCACGGCCTCCGCGAAATCCTGCCGATTGGAGGGATCGGTGATGCGGATGGTGGGCAGCTCCAAAATATCTGCGCCGAGACCGCGGAGCTGCGCGGAAAGCGCACTGGCCTGTTCCCGCGTGCGGGTGATGACGATGCGCTTGCCCACCAGCGGCAGGCGGCCGCGCCAATCCAGCTGCGGTGCGAGGGAGACGACCTCCCCGATGACCACGACGGCGGGGGATGAGATGCCGGCCTTGTCCACGGCGGTGGCCAGGGTGCCGACGGTGGCGGAAACGCTGCGCTGGCGCCCCGTGGCAGCCCATTGGATGGCGGCGGCGGGGGTATCGGCGGACTGTCCCGCCTTGACGAGCTCAGCCAGGGTCTCCTTCAAGCGTGCCATGCCCATGAGCATGACCTTGGTACCCTGCACCGCCGCAATGCCGGGGATGTCCAACGGCTCGTCGGAATCCGCGCCCTTGTGGCCGGTGAATACGGTGAACTGGGAGCAGCAGTCGCGGTGGGTGACGGGGATGCCCGCATACGCCGGACCCGCAATGGCGGATGAAACGCCCGGCACCACCTCGAACGGCACCTTGGCTGCATGGAGGGTCTGTGCCTCCTCGCCGCCGCGTCCGAACACGTAGGGGTCGCCGCCCTTGAGGCGCACGGTGAGCGCATGCTTGCCCGCACACTTCACGAGCAGGCGGCAGATGTCCTCCTGCGGCATGGCGTGCTTGCCCGAGCGCTTGCCCACGTATACGCGCTCGCACTGCGGCTTGGCCCAGGCGAGCATCTCAGGCGAGGAGAGGGCGTCGTACACCAGGCAGTCTGCCTCCGCAATGAGGTTGCGTCCGCGGAGGGTGATGAGTTCGGGGTCGCCGGGGCCGGCGCCAACCAAGGCCACACGGCCGATGATTTTCTTGGCAGGCATGGGAAGGAAAAATCAGTTTTGACCGGAAATGGCGGAAGCGCCGCCGCTCACGGCGGGCGAGGCGGGCTGCACGGCCGCCTGCACAGGCGCGGGTGCGTTGCCGATGGTGGCGCTACCCGAACCGTGGGTGACGCGAGGCACCAGATGGCTCGCAGGTGCGTTCACGGGAGCCGGGATGGCGGGTGCCGCGGCCACGGGCGCGGGTGCAGGGACAGGTGCGGGCGCCGCCGCAGGGGAGGATGCCGGAGCCGACGCTGCGTGGTTGGCCAAAGCCATCAGTTCAGACACGGTCACCAGCTTGAAGCCGCGCGCCTGCAAACCAGTCACAATGCCCTCCAGCGCGGCGAGCGTGGAGGCGTGAATGTCATGCACCAGGATGATGGAACCGGACTTGGCGTTGCCCACGGCGCGGGACACCACCACATCCACGCCGGGATGCTGCCAGTCGCGCGTGTCCACATCCCACAGCACGGAGGTGAGCCCGTAGTTCTCAAACATGGAGTTGACGATGGAGGCGTTGGTGGCGCCATAGGGCGGGCGGATGAGGCGCGGGGCGCGTCCTGTGGCGGCGGTGATGGCGTCGATGCTGCGGGAGACCTCGCTGCTGATGCGCTCGGCGCTGCTGCCGGTCATCTTGATGTGGCTCCAGGTGTGGACGCCGATTTCATTGCCTTCCGAGACGGCACGGGAGAGGATTCCGGCGTTGCGGTTCACGCTCTCGCCCACCACGAAGAAGGTGCCGTGCGCGCCGTGGCTGCGCAGGATATCCAGCACGCGCGGCGTGTTGGCGGCGCTGGGGCCGTCGTCGAAGGTCAGGGCCACATAGTTGCCGGGCACGGCCAGGCGCGAGATGCGGCGGCCGGGAGGCGTGGCGCGGGTGACGGGTTCCGTGGTCATTCCCACGCCGGGTTGCGTGGTGGTTGAGGGCTGTCCGGGCGCGGTGGTTGTGGTCTGCGGCTCCTGGCCGGGAGTTTTCGTCTTGTCCTGGTGGGTGCAGGAAACAACCGCCAGCACGGCGGCCACAAACGCAAGGGCGCGGTAGGTATGCAAAGCTTTCATCGTTGCCCATACCCTAACAGAATTCCGCGAATTTGGCAAACCCATTCTGGGTCAACATGCGCTTGAAACACGGGCTCAGCCATGGTAGAATGGCGGCATGGAGATAACGCTTGAAAGCCCGCTGGACATGCATTTGCACCTGCGCGACGGCGAGATGCTGCGGCTCACGGCGCCGCTGTCGGCTGCGTTTGCGGGGGCGGTGGTAATGCCGAACCTGGTGCCGCCGGTGACCACGCCGCAGATGATGACGGCATACGCGGAGCGTGTGCAGGCGGCGCTGGAGGGCGCCCCCTTCACGCCCTACATGACCCTGTTCTTCACAGCGCTGGACGAGGCCGCGCTGGCGGCGGCCAAGGCCACGCCGGGCTTCTTCGGCTTCAAGCTCTATCCCGCCGGAATCACCACCAACAGCGAGGGCGGCGTGTCCAACCTCAGGGATGCCGACCGCACGCTGCACCTCATGGAGGAAATGGGCATTCCCCTGCTGGTGCATGGGGAAAGCCACGGGTTCGTGATGGACCGCGAGCAGGAGTTCCTGGCCGTGTACCGCGATTTGGCCACGCGCTTCCCCAAGCTCACCATCAGCATGGAACACATCACCACCGCCGCCGCCGTGCGCCTGCTCGATGAGTTTCCCAACCTCTGCGCCACCGTGACGCTGCAGCACCTGCTCATCACACTGGACGATGTGGCGGGCGGCATGCTAAAGCCCCATTTGTTCTGCAAGCCCATTGCCAAACGCCCGGAGGACCGCGAGGCCCTGCTCTCCGCCGTTCTGGGCGGGCACGGGCGCATCATGTTCGGCAGCGATTCTGCGCCGCACCCGCGCCACAAGAAGGAATCCTGCGGCTGCGCGGCGGGCGTGTTCACCGCGCCCCTGGCCCTGCCCAAGCTGGCGGAGCTGTTTGCCGCCCACGGCGCGCAGGACAAGCTGCAGGGCTTCGTCTCCGGCAACGCGTGCCGCATCTACGGGCTGAAACCCGTGGGCAAGAAGGTGACGCTGCACAACGCGCCCATGCGCGTACCCGCCGCCTACAAGGGGTACGGCGAGACCGTGGTGCCCATGTACGCCGGTCAGGAAATCGGCTGGAGCGTGAAGTGAACCATGGAGCCTGCGCCCATACCGAGTGCCGACGATCTTCGCGCCCTGCTGGCGGAGATTGCCGCCATGCACATGCCCTATGGCATGTACGGCCCCAAGAAATACCCGCCCCAGGGCTGCCCGCTCATGGACCTGCCCACGGAGTACCTGGACTGGTTCTGGCAGCACGGCTGGCCCAAGGGCAAGCTCGGCAAGCTGATGGAGCAGACCCTGCTCATCAAGAACAGCGGGCTGGACAGCTTGTTCGAGCCTTTCCGCGCGGCCAACGGCGGGCGCCGCAAGTTCCCCCGCAAATGATTTTACACTTTCATCCATGAACAAGTTGACATCCATCTTCCTGGCCGCACGCCCCAAAACCCTGCCCGCAGGGTTGGTGGCGGTGTGGGCCGGCTGCCTCATCGTCTGGAAGTTTGAACACTACATGCCCTCGCTGGGCATCGCGCTTGATTGGACGCTCGCCATCTTCACCGCGCTCAGCTGCATGTGCCTCCAGATTGCCAGCAATATCTTCAACGACGCCATCGACACCCTCAAGCACGCCGACACCGAGAAGCGGCAGGGCCCGCGCCGCATCACGGCCAGCGGGGATTTCTCACCGCGCACGGTCCTGCTCATCGGCGCGTGCTTCCTGGGGGCGGCGGCGGGATTCGCCATCCCGCTCATCTACCAGCAGGGGCCGGCCGTCATCGCCATCGGTCTGCCCTGCATGGCGGCATCCTACTGCTACACGGGCGGGCCGTATCCGCTTTCCTACCACGGGCTTGGCGAGCTCTGCGTGCTGCTGTTCTTCGGCCTCACCGCCGTGGCCGGCACCGTCTTCGTGCAAATCGGCTGGATTCCCGAATGGGCACCCGTCTACCGCTGCGCCTTCATCGTCGGCGTACAGTGCGGCATCCTCTCCTGCCTGCTCATCGAGGTCAACAACATACGCGACCGCGTGGAGGACGCCTCCACCGGCAAGCGAACCCTCGCCGTGCGCCTGGGCGACAGCCGCGCCCGCGGCCTCGCGTTCGCCTTCCTCATCCTTCCCTACGCCACCATCCGCTGGACCGGCATGTTCCTGCCCGGCTTCCATTGGAACCTCTGCTGGCTCGCCGCCATCATCGTGGGCGGCGTCATCCTGCTCAAGCTTCACACCACCCCCGCCGACAAGAGCATGAACGTCATGCTCGGCCTGGCATCCCTCCACGCCATGCTCTTCCTGCTGGCTTTGAGCATGTGAGTTTGGGCCTTGAACAGGCAATCCGACGGCAAGTTCACCACTTGCCGATGGGGCGGTTGAGGGGGACGGACTCCTCAGCCTTGAGCTTGGGGTGCGCGTCCAGGAAAGCCTGGGGATTGAAGGAATCCACCACCTTGTCCACAAGTTCCTGGCACTGGCGGGCAAGGTGCGGCTTGATATCCACAATGGCAGGGCCACCCATGGGGTACCTGGCGGGAAGACCCACGGGAGATTTCTTGCAAAGCACCTTGTAGAAGGTGCAGGCGTTCAGGTACACGCCAACGGGGTTGGGGTGAGAGCCGTCGCGCTCGTAAAGCGTGGTGCCGGGGTAAAGGCGGTTCCATTCACGCCACACCTCGCCGCAGGGAACCAGGGTCACGCCGTCGCGCAGCGCCGCCTGGCAGTAGATGGCGGTGGTCTTGTCCTGAGCGGCCATATCCGGACGCATGGTTCCGTTGATGCAGCGTGCCCAGGTCATGAAATACACGGGCGTGGCGTTGGCGGCGGTTACCAGCTCCTTCCACTTGGCGGTGTAGGCGAGGGTCCAGTCCGGGCGCAGGGAGGGCACTAGGCTCTGATCCTGCAACACCACATAGGTGAACTTGCCCTCCGCCACCTTCTTCTTGGCGGGCTCAAACTGGGGCAACTCATAGAAATCCACCAGGGCGCAAGAGCCCTCCGTGAAGGAATCCACACCCACCTTCTGCTTGCCGGCCTGGCACAGGGCGTTGAACACCTTGGGCAGGTCGTTCACATAGGTGTAGCTGTTGCCGATGAAGAGGACGGTTTGGTCCATTTTCGGCGGCTCGGGCGGCCCCTCCACGGCATGGAGCATGCCGAGGGAGCAGAGGGCGGCGATGAGGGTGGATTTCACGGGGAACCGGGGTGTGCTGTGGATTAGTAGCTTCTGGCCCAGAGCACGCGGCGCGTGGTGGGGTGCCCGGTGAGGATGCAGGGGGCTTCCGGGCCCACGCCCATCTCACCCTGCGGAATGCAGCGGATGGAGATGCGCAGGCTCTTGGCCAGCTCCTCCTCCTGCTCCGGGGAGCCGTCCCACGGGCAGAGCAGCCAGTCGGCGTCGCCCTCGCCTGCGAAGTTGGCCTTCAGCTCATCAAGGCTGTTGCAGGGGCGGATGTGGCTGTCGCGGAAGTCGCGCTGGCGCTTGAGCAGGGCGTTCTGGATGTCCTCCAGCAGCTGCACCGCGCCGTCCACGAACTCGCTTTCCGGGATGAAGGCCTTGGCGTTGGTGTCCTGGTCGCGGCGGCAGATGCAGACGCTGCCCTTCTCCAAGTCTCGCGGGCCGATTTCCACGCGCACGGGCACGCCCTTCTTGATCCACTCCCATTTCTTGGTGCCGCCGTTGAGGTCGCGGTCGTCCACGATGACGCGCAGCGGCAGGCCGTGGAACGACATGGCGGAGAGCTTGTCCGCCAGCGCCTGGCAGTGGTCCAGGATGGCCTGGCGGCTCTCCGGCTTGGGAGTGACCGGGATGATGACGATTTGGCGCGGGGCCACGCGGGGCGGGCACACCAGGCCGTCGTCGTCGGAGTGGGCCATGATGAGCGTGCCGATCATGCGGGTGGATACGCCCCAGGAGGTGGTCCAGGCAAACTGGCGCTCGTTGTTGCGGCCGGCAAAGGAGATGTTCTGGGCCTTGGCAAAGTTCTGGCCGAGGAAGTGGGAGGTGCCGGCCTGGATGGCCTTGCGGTCCTGCACCATGGCCTCCACGGTGAAGGTGCGGACGGCGCCGGGGAAACGCTCGTGCTCGGTCTTCTCACCGGGGATGGACGGCACGGCCAGCACATCGCGCTGGAAATCCTCGTACACCTTGTGCATGGTGGCGGTTTCGATTTCCGCCTCCTCGCGGGTCTCGTGCGCGGTATGGCCCTCCTGCCACAGGAATTCCGCCGTGCGCAGGAAAATGCGCGGCCGCATCTCCCAGCGCATCACGTTGCACCACTGGTTCACCTTGAACGGCAGGTCGCGGTAGGATTCCAGCCAGCGAGAGAACGCCGCGCCGATCACCGTCTCGGAGGTCGGGCGGATGACGTACTTGTCGGTGAGCTCACCCGCGGGAATCATCTTGGTCTTGCCGGTTTCGGGATCCTTCACGGCCTCCAGGCGGTGGTGGGTGACCACGGCGCACTCGGTGGCGAATCCCTCGGCGTGCTCGGCCTCCTTCTCCAGGTAGGCCACGGGGATGAGCATGGGGAAATAGGCGTTGGTGTGCCCGGTGCGCTTGAATTCAGCGTCGAGCTGCTGCTGGATGAGCTCCCAGATGGCGTAGCCCCAGGGCTTGATGACCATGCAGCCGCGGACCTCGGAGTTTTCCGCCATGTCGGCGGCCTTGATAACCTGCTGGTACCACTCGGGGAAATTCTCGGCGCGCGTGGGAGATATTGCGTTCTGTTGTGCCATGCCGCTATGATAGGGAATGAAGGCGAAAAGTCAAGGGATTTACAATTTACGATCGACGATTGACGATTTACGATTCGGAAGCCGCGCCGGCAGAGGGGATTGTCCTATATTCCACGCCGTACTGGTCCAGCAGCTCCTTCACGCGGGGGATGCTTTGCAGCAGACGCGAGCCCGGCTCCAGGAGAGCATCCGCCTTGGCGCCATGGCGCAGCAGGATTTCCAGCTCTTTGAGCAAGACGGCGCGGACCGCCTCTTCATCCTCATCCACATCATAGTACGCACGGGAACCCAGTGAATCCATCAGCAGGCAAAGCGGGCGCTTGGACGGCTTATCGTACCTCCTTGGGGAAGGACCGTCTTCCCCAAGGAGCGCAAAAACGGCATCCGTGGCATCCTTGTCCGCCAAGCCGTTGGGGTCCGTCCCGCGGGCGAGCAGCCACTCCATGGCTTCCGGCACCTGCTGCTCGGGGAAACTCTCCGAGCACAATGCCTGCAGCGGGGTGATGAGCATGGGGCCCTGCAGCTGGCCGGTGCGCTCCAGAGCCTCCAGCATGCGCACCAGATGGCGGCGGCTAGCCATGATCGATATAAACGAGTATGTGTCCTTGTTTTTCCAATTCACCTTGTAGCCGTGCTCCAGCGCCCAGATGAATAAATCCGCCTTCTCCTCCTCGGGTTCACCCGAAATGAAAAGAATCTGCCACGACAGCTCCGGCATGCAGGCGGCCTTGTCCCAAGTGGCGCCGTGCTCCAGCAGGAAGGCCAGGAAATCCTTGCGCTCCTGATGGGTATAGGGCTGTTTGAAGGTATTGTTGTGAGCCACCAAGATATCGAAGGCCCCCTCCTTAGTATGTTTCATCTGCTGAGCCTCGGGCACCAGATTCGCTATGTCCAAGGTGCAGTTGGGGTCCGCCCCCTTCACCACCAGGAGGCGCGCCGCATCCAAGCTGTCGACCGCCAGGGCCAGCGGCACCAGGTTGGTCTGGGTTTCCAAGCTGCGCGCATCCGCATTGCCGGAGGATGCCACATCCTTGAGCAAATCGCGGGTTTTGCCGCACAAGCATTTCAACCCGAAATCGGCAGCCAGGCCCGCTTGCCACCCATCCATGGAAACAGCCGGGCCAAACGCGGCACTCATCGAGTCAAACACTCCCAGGCAATCATCCCGACGGGCGGGAGAGCAAAGGTAGTCGTCGAACTCCGTCAGCACTTGCCGTTCCTGTGGGGTCCAGCTCTCATGGAAGCTCAGGCTGCCCAGTTTCCAGCCGTAGAGCCAGTATGCGCCCACGGCGCAGGCCAGCAAAAGCAGGGCCAGCAGGCTGCCGCCCACCCACGCCAGCACGCGCGGCCACCGCCGCCGAGGCTTCCGATTGGTATTGTCTGTTGTATTCATATCTACCCCCTATAATACACGCCGGAGGACAAATGCACAAAAAAAATGAAAAAAGTTCATTTTTTTTCCACATGCAAACAGGTCTCGTTTCAACGCACGCTGTTTGCGCTTCACAAAGCATGGCGGTTGTGGTATGGTGACGCGCATGGCAAACAAACCTGTTGTACTGATTATCCGTGATGGTTGGGGCCGCAATCCCCAAGGGCCGGAGGTGGCCGCCAAGACCGGCGATGCCACGGTGCTGGCCGATACTCCCTTTACCGACAAGCTGCTGGCCACCTGCCCGCACGCGATGCTGGGCGCCTCCGGGCAGGACGTGGGTCTGCCGGACGGCCAGATGGGCAACTCCGAGGTGGGCCACCTGAACCTGGGGGCCGGCCGCGTGGTGTACCAGGACCTCTGCCGCATCACCAACGCCATCCAGGACGGCTCGCTTGCCAAGAACCCCGTGATTACGGAAGCCTTCGGCAAGGCCAAGGCCACCCGCCTGCACCTGATGGGCCTGGTGTCCGACGGCGGCGTGCACTCCCACATCGACCACCTCATCGGCATCGTGAAGATTGCCGCGGAGGCCGGCGTGAAGGATATCTTCATCCACGCCATCATGGACGGCCGCGACACCGATCCCAAGAGCGGCGCGGGCTACCTGCAGCAGCTGCAGGACGCCGTAGCTCCCTACGGCGCCAAGATTGCCACCGTGGTGGGCCGCTTCTACGCCATGGACCGCGACAAGCGCTGGGACCGCGTGAAGGTGGGCTGGGACGCCATTGTTCTGGGCCGCGGCGAGGTGTGCAGCTGCACGCCCGCGGAATACGCCAAGAAGAGCTACGAGGCGGACGTGACGGACGAGTTCATGAAGCCCGCCGTGTTTGTGGAGGCCAACACGCAGCGCGTGCGCGACAACGATGTGGTGTACTTCTTCAACTTCCGCGCAGACCGCGCCCGCGAGTTCTCTCGCGCGCTCATCTACCCGGATTTCGACGGTTTCGACCGCGAGTGCATGCCCAAGGTGCACTACATCACCATGTCCGAGTACGAGGCTTGCTACCCCTCCCCCATCGTCTTTGAGCAGGAGAAGCTTGCCAACATCTTCGGCGAGGTCGTGGCCAACGCCGGCCTCAAGCAGCTCCGCATTGCAGAGACCGAGAAATACGCCCACGTCACCTTCTTCTTCAACGGCGGCGTGGAGAACCAGTTCGAGGGCGAGGACCGCATCCTCGTTCCCTCCCCCCGCGAGGTGGCTACCTACGACCTGAAGCCCCAGATGAGCGTGGCCGAGGTGGCCGACAAGTTCGTGGAGGCCATCGACAAGTACGACGTGGCCATCATGAACTTCGCCAACCCGGACATGGTGGGCCACACCGGGTACCTAGAGGCCGGCATCAACGCCTGCGCCGCCGTGGACAAGGCCCTGGAGAAGTGCGTGACCAAGATCCGCGAGCTGGGCGGCTGCTGCCTCATCTGCGCCGACCACGGCAACTGCGAAAACATGATCAACCCGGACGGCTCCCCCAACACCGCCCACACCACCAACCTGGTGGATCTCATCTACTGCGGTCCTGACCAGGACAGCGTGAAGGTGACGGACGGCATCCTGGCGGACATCTCCCCCACCCTGCTCCACCTGCTGGGCGTGGCCCAGCCCGCGGAGATGACGGGACACAGCCTTGTGGGCTGAAGCCCGCAAGGGATTTACTATATGGGTTCCCCGGCGGTAACGCCGGGGACTTTTTTTTCGGCATTGTTTGATTTTTATTGTGCAAAGCCGCCGCGGCGTGCTTAATAGGGGATAGATGAAACACAAGACAACCATCATACTGCTTTTGGCATCCATGCTGCCTTGGGTGCTGCCGGGGTGCATCAGAGAATCATACCCGGAGGACAACGTGGCGGTTCCCGGCACCGCCGGGCGCACCAACACCATCTCCTTCCGCTACCGCCAGTCTCGCGGCGGGACAGAATGCTCCCTGCCCGTGCTGCTCGGAATGGGATGGATGCAGCCGGAGCACGCCAACGGTCTCGTCATCCGCAGCCTCCGTGAAGGCCAAACCCTCAAGCACGATTTCTGCGACAACTTCAAGTCGAACAGCCATATCGTCGTGCAATTCGCGGACGATGGCGCGCGCATCTGGTCCAACCTGCAGAAGCAGGGAAGCGAGGAATGGGCATCCCCCCGCCCGCGGAGCGCAAACCTGGAGCTGGAGATGCACTCCCTGCTGATGAGCGTGTGCTTGGTGGAGGTGTTTCTCCCGCCGCAGGCGTTTGATGCGCCCACGCAGGCAGTCTACGACCGCGTGAAGCAAATGGTGTGCGCCCACTACGGCATTGCCCCCGCCAGGCTGGATGCCCTGCTCTGCAAGAACCGGGAAGCCTACAGGCGGGCCTTTAAAGCGGAGAGCGAGAAAATCAACCATTCCTGGCTCATTCCGTTCGATTGCGAAACAACCTTCGCCATGAACCTAGCCGCAGATTTCAAGCGGGAATTCAAGCGCAAGCTCCCCTGGCACAAGGACAGCTACCGCTTCTGGGGCGCCAGCGAGCCCTACGCCAATCTCGATGAATGGAAAAAATGGGAGCCTGTATGGAGAAACGGCGGGGTGTACTCCGCGCCGCCAAGCCTCAATTAGGCGGATGTCCCCCCGCCGTTTCTGCTTGTATGGGGCGAGCGGCGGTGGTAGGATGGCAGCATGGGAAAATCGGCACCTTGTGGGGAAACGGCGGAGAAAATCATCCGCGGGCTGCAGGATGAGCTGCGGGAGCGAATCCGCAAGGACGGCTGCGGGCCGTTCCTGGCGGCTGTGTACCGCGCAGACGGCACGCTGGTGGCCAAGGCCGCCAACACGGTGGTGCAGGAGCGCTGCAGCAACTCCCACGCGGAGATGAACGCCATCCGCGCCGCGCAGAAGGCCTTGGGCACCTACGACCTGGCCCCCTTCAACCTCTCCATCTACATCACGGCGGAGCCCTGCATCATGTGCCTGGGCGGCATCATGTGGTCCGGCATCAAATCCGTGTACTACGGCGTACCCAGCGCAGAGGTGGAGGCCATCACGGGGTTCGACGAAGGCTTCAAGCCGGACTGGCAGGAGCAGTTCCGCAAGCGCGGCATAGCCGTGCACGGCAACATTGCGGTGGATTCCGGGCGGCTGGTGCTGCAGGAGTACGTGAACACCGGGCGCACCATCTACAAACCAGGGTCCACCGTGTAGGCGGAGGTGCACCCGCATATTGCGCTTGCGCGCGCGGGGGCGGGATGGTAACATGGCGGCATGTATACGCTTCGTTACCTTTTGTTGGCCTTCCTCACACTTGTGGGGATGGCTCAGGCGCAGTTCTCGTTCGACCAGATGTCGGCGCCGTCCTGCATCACGGCCAAGGGCAGTGCCAGCCAACTCAGCTACAAGGCCGGGGAATCCTTCTACATTGCGCTTGATGCCGATATCAAGCAACCCTGGCACGGCTACTTCCGCAACCCCGGCACCGTGGGCGACCCCATGACCGCCGAACTGAAGGCCCCGGAGGGCTTTGAGGTGAAGGGCCCGTTCTTCTCCGCGCCGGAGCTGCACAAGGGCGTCATCGGCGTGGCGTACACCTACCAAACCCCCACGGTTGTGTGGCAGGTGACCCCGCAGGCCAACGCCCCGGAAACGGCCAGTTTCACCGCCAGCTGCACCGCGCAGGTGTGCTCCGACGAGGGCTGCAACCCGCCCGAAACGCAGACCGCCACCATTGAGCTGAAGGTGGGAGATGCCACGGAGAACGCCGATTGGCAGCACCAGGAGCAGAAGGTGGAGACGCTCAGCGAATCCCCGCTGGAATACACGCTGGCCCAGGAGGCCGACACCGTCACCATCTCCATGCCCGCCCTGGCCGCCGCCAAGAACGTGTACTTCTTCTCCGACGACAACTGCATCTCCCCCACCGCGGAGCAGAAGTTCGAGAACGGCACGCTTTCCCTGAAGCGCAACGACAACACCGACCCCATGTACTCCGTGAAGGACGAGGCGCAGGTGGGCAAGCCCCTGAAGGCGCTGGGCGGCCTGCTGGTGGCGGACGGCAAGCTCTACACCATCAAGGGCGAGTTTGCGGCGCCCGCACCGAAATCCCCCTTTGAGAACATCCCGGCAGGGCTGGGCGGGGTGCTGCTCTCCCTGTTCCTGGGCGGCCTCATCCTGAACCTGATGCCCTGCGTGTTCCCGGTCATCGGCCTGAAGGTGATGAGCTTCGTGGAGCTGGGCGGTGGCGACCGCCGCAAGGTCATCATGCACTCCCTGGCCTTTGTGCTGGGCATTCTCGTTTCCTTCTGGATTATTTCCGTGCTCATCGCCATCGTTTCCAACCTGTCCACGCTGGCGGACCAGCCGTGGACGCAGTGGCTGAGCACGCTGTGGTATGATGGCGGCTCCACCTCCCGCTCCTGGGCGGAGTGGATGCAGAACCCCTGGATTGTGTACGTCATTCTGCTGCTGCTGCTCATCCTGGGCCTGAGCATGTTCGGCCTGTTCGAGATTGGCGTAGGTGCCACCGGTGCCGGGCAGAAGCTGCAGAGCAAGGGCGGCCTCACCGGCTCGTTCTTCCAGGGCCTTTTCGTGACCGTGGTGGCCACGCCGTGCAGCGCGCCCTTCCTGGGCACGTCCCTCCCGGCGGCCATGTCCATGCCGGCGGTGTGGATGGTGGTGGCGCTCACGTTCATGGCGCTGGGCCTGGCTTTCCCGTACATTGTGCTGGGCTGCTTCCCCTCCCTGGTGCGCATGCTGCCCAAGCCCGGCCCGTGGATGGAATCCCTGAAGCAGGGGCTCTCCTTCCTGCTCTTCGGCGCCGCCGCCTGGTTCGTGGATGTGTACCTGGTCTTCTGGCCCAAGTCTGAGAACACCACCTGGGTGCTCATCGGCCTGGTGATCATCGCCTGCGCCTTCTGGGTGTACGGCCGCTGGTGCCCCATGTTCCGCAGCAAGGTTTCCCGCATCTCCGGCGGCATCATCGCCCTGGCCCTGCTGGCTGGCGGCGTCTGGATTTCCATACCCGTCTTCAGCGCCCATGAGTGGAAGGAGTGGTCTCCCTCCGCCATGCAGGACGCCCTGGACGAGGGCCGCCCCGTCTACGTGGACTTCACCGCCAAGTGGTGTGCCACCTGCCAGTCCAACAAGAAGCTGGCGTACACCGACGAGGTGTACAAGGCCTTTGCCGACCACGAGGTGGTGCTGATGCGCGCGGACAAGACCAAGCCGAACGCGGATATCGACGACGCGATGCGCAAGCTGAACCGCAGCTCCGTGCCCGTGAACGTGCTCTACATTCCGGACCGCGAGCCCGCCGTCACCAGCGAGCTGCTCACCGCCCCCTACATGCTCGACTTCCTGAACGAGCAGTTCAAGGACGAGGAAGCGGAGGAGGAAGCCGCGCCGGCCGACGAGAAGGTGTAAGGCAATGCCGCTGCGCGGCAATTAAGATTCAAAGCCCGCACGGCGTTCCGCCGTGCGGGCTTTTGATTTGCTCGGCGCTGCATCGCTCGCGCCTTAAAGAAACTTGCGGGCCTGGATGCAGTAATGGACGCCGCTCCAGACGGTGAGCAGGACTGCGCCGGCCAGGCAGATACCGCGAGTCCATTCGCCGCCCACGCCGATGCTCATGCTGCACAGCGGCTCCGGCAGGTTGCCGCCGTAGGAAAGATGCACCATGCAGGCAATGCAGTACGCCAGCTGGAACGCGGTCTTCCACTTGCCGCACCAGTCTGCCGCCATGATATGGCCGCGTGCCGCCGCCAATTGACGAAGCCCCGTCACCAAAAACTCGCGGAAGATGATGAGGATGGTGATCCAGAACGGACACACCCCCACCGAGCTGAGGTACACGAACGCCGCGCCCACCAGGATTTTGTCCGCCAGCGGGTCGATGAGCTTGCCGAAATCCGATACCACGCCCCATTTGCGCGCCAGGTGGCCGTCAAAGAAATCCGTGATGGCACCCACCACGAACGCCCACAGCGCCACGCACGCGCCCACCCCCAGCGGGCTGAACCAGCCTCCGCTCACGGTATCGCGCAGCTCCGACGGCGTGCCGTCCAGCGCAAGCGCTACCGTAAACACCACCACCAGGGCAATGCGGGAAAGCGTCAGAATGTTCGGTAGATACTGCATGCGCGTCAAGGCAACTTTATCTCATTCCCCACCGCCATGCAAGAAAAAATGCCATCCTCCCCCTTAAGGAAGGATAACCGCAAAGGTATGTATCTGGGAGACATGTGGATTTTTGGCAGATTGCCCTATTTTATGCTTGCGGCGGGGGGCATTTGTGATAGACTGGCGGAGTATATCGCGGGATTGTTTACAGTCCCATTGCCTTTAACCAATACTGAACATATGAAATTACATCTCCCCAAGATGCTTGGGACGGCGCTGCGCGCGGTGCTGTCTTCCATGTCCTGTGTGACGCTTGCCACCGGAACGCTGACCGCCATGCTCCTGAGCGGAGCCGCCCCGCAGGCGGCTGCCGCGGACCCGTACATCTGGACGGGTGAAGAGAGCTCGGTATGGGACTACACAACGCAAAACTGGACGCAGGGCGGCACGGCCACGAATTTCGTGAGCGGCGGCGCGGCCACGTTTGCCGGCGTTTCCCGCGCCAACAAGGTGGAACTTGACGGCAATATCAGCGCGGGCGTGCTCACTATCAACGGCTCCTACACCTTTGGCGGCAACGGCCAGGTGACTGCCACCGCCATGGCCGGCACCGGCACCGTCACCATCAATCAGGGAGCCACCCTCAAGGCCGCGGGCACCTTCACGGTGGACAACGGCAAGGTCCACACGGTCAAGGGCACGGGCAACCTCTCCCAGGAAACCTTCGTGGTGCAAGGCGGCCAGGCGCGTCTCTCTGCCAACGTGGCCATCACGGGCGGCGGCAACGGCCAGGGTTCCACCAACAACAGCAAGGGCCTGTGGCTTAACGCCGGGGCGGAGGTAACCATTGCCGGCGGCACCACCACGGTGAGCGGCGCCACCTACATGGGACGCGGCTCTGCAGACGTGAACGGCGATGCGAAGCTCATCATCGGCTCCGGCATGGAGGCGGCCACGCTCATCACCACCCGCCTGGAGACGGGCGACACCCGAATCGCGACCAACTCCTCCATCACTATCGGCAGGAACGGCACGCTGGTCGTCCTGGGCTCGGTGAACTCCACCAGCTACAAGGACACCAGCGTGGTGCTCAGCGAGTGGGTGGGCACCACCACGATGGACATCTACGGCAGCATGTACTCCCAGAACGCGCAGATACGCAGCGGCGACATCTCGTCCACGGTGAACATCTACGGCGATTCTACGGTGGCCGTCAACGGCTTCACGCAAATTTCCGGCAAGAAGACCACCAAGTATACGGTGGAGGACGGAGCCAAGGTTGTTGTGGGCACGAGCGGTATCACGCAGGCGAACGATGCAGACGGCATTTTCAAAATCGGCGCTGCCGAGCTGGGGCTTTCCGCCGCCAGCACAACTGTGAGCACCAACCTTACGTTCACCAGCGGCGCAGGAACCATCTTCAACACCAGCCAATACGCCTGGGGGACAGACAAGATGTCGCTCACACAGGGCGAGGCGGCCGGAACCTTCAATGTTAGCGGCCAGCTGACCGGCAACGGCGGCATGGTTGTTACCGGCAACGGCACCGTCAACCTGAGCGGAGCCAACACTTACCGCGGCAACACCACCATTGAGAGCGGCACCCTCCGCGTCACCGGCAACGGCACGCTCGGCGGCGGTGGCGGCATTGTGCGCGTGAAGGCCGGCACGCTCGCCGTGGAGAAGAACCTTGACCTCTCCCACAACAACCTCACCATCGACGCCGGCGGGCGCGTGACCGTGAAGAGCGGCACCACGCTGACGGTGGGCATCTCCAATTTCAGCAACGCCATCGAGAACTCCGGCACGGTCGCCTTTACCACCGGCCAGGTGAAGACGGACGGCCTGAAGGTACAGTACGAAGCCGCCGGATACATTGACGAGACGGGTTCGTCCAGCGACCAGGGCTTCCTGCAGGGAGCCACAGGCTACGTGGAGCTGGTGCATGGCGGCAACTCAGTGGACAACGGTGCACGCTTCACCTACAAGGGGCAGGAGGTGACCTACAATGCGGGCACGGGGCGCGCCATTGTGAGCATGAGCGAGGACACCGACTGGACCCGCTACGAGCTGAGGCACGACACGCCGAACCTGGCGGCCATGGTGGACTACGCGGCGCGCCACGACAGCAGGCTCACGACCATTGACATGTACGGCGGCAGCCTGCAGGTTGCCACGGACTTCTCCAACGGCACGGTGAACGTGTACGACAGCGGCAGCATCGGCGTGGAGACCATCCGTTCCGTCGGCACCGTGAACGTGTACGGCACCGGGGACAACGGCCTGGAGTTCAACCAGACCTACAGCCCGGTGGGCAGCCTCAACATCATCGGCACTTCCACCATCAAGGGCAGCGTGAAGCCCGTGAACTTCACCGTGCGCAGCGGCGCGGCGCTCACCCAGAACGCCAGCGTGGACGCCAGCAACATCAACGTTGAGCGCGGCGCATCCGTGCGCGTGACGGGCATGGGCTACAACCTCTTCGCCGTCAACGGCACCATCAGCGGCAACGTGGGCGTGGACACCCAGGCGGCCCTCTATGTGGGGCCTTTGGGCAGCGGCTCCGGCACCGTCACGCTGGACGGGCTGGTGGATATCTCCACCTCCGGCAAGCTCTGCATCCGCCAGCACGGCAACCTCATTGTCAACGGCAAGCTGCACCTGGCCAGCGGCAGCACCTTCACCAAGGACGGCACCATGCAGGTGAACACCGCGGGTGAGGTGATTGCCGGCAACGGCATCGACCTGGGCGCGCTGAACGTGAAGGGCACGCTCACCGCAGAGGGCAGCGGCGCCACCATCACCGCCGCCGGCGGCTCTCTGGCCAGGCTCAACCTTGCTGCCGGGCAGTCCCTCGTCTCAACGGGCAATCTCACCCTGGAAACCAGCAACGGCACGGACGGCAACCTCTCCGTCGCCGGAACGCTGACCACCACCGGAGACGTGCATCTGGACACTGTGCAGGCCACTGCCGTGGCCCTCACCAGCACCGCCTCGCTCATTGTTGACAACACGCTGAACACCGACAAAGTGACACTGGGCCGCATCAACCGCGAGAAGGTGTACCTGACCGCCGGCAGCCTGACCGCAGGCAACACGGACTTCATTGTGGACGCCGCGGCGGTGGAAGCCATGCGCCTCAACGACGGCATGACGCTCACCTTGGCAGACATCGACTCCACCCTGGCCGGAACGGTTTCCGTGAACGGCGGAGAGAGCATCTCCGTGCAGGGCAGCGACTACGCCTACTTCATCTCCCAGGATGCCTCCTCCCTGGATATCATCCTCACCGCTCGCGAGAAGGAAAGCGACTACATTTGGAAAGGCGGCGACGGCGACTGGAATGAGGCCGGCAACTGGCAGAAAGGCATGGTGCCCGAAAGCGACAGCTGGGTGCAGCTGCGCTCCGGCAGCGGTGCCATCACCATTGACCAAGACGAGGAAATCGCCCGCATGACCGCCTACAAGGACACGGACTACACCCTGGAAGGCAATGGCCGCCTGAAGATTGATGGCGCGCTCGCCATGCAGGCAAGCTCCCTCCACGTTGGTACGGATACGGACAGCTTCTCCCTCACCACCGGCTCCACCCGCCTGGCAGACGGCTCCGTCCTCTCCGTGGCCGATGGCTCGGAATTCACCACCGGAGCCCTCACCAGCGACGGCACCGGCGCCGCCATCGAGGGTGACATCACCGTCACCGGAAACGGCGGCGTGTACCGCGGCTCCTACAACAACGTGCATGTCACCCTGGAACGCCAGGACGGCTACAAGGGAGCCATCAGCCAGACCCTGGCCGCGGACGCGGAACTCACCGTGGGAGGCACAGACGGCACCGTGACCCTGCTCTACGGCGAGGATGCCCACCTGGGCGGGCTTGATGCGGCCAACATGACCGTGGTGCTGAACTCCCAGACGGAGGACGCCGCGGGCAAGCACCTGACCATCGACACCCCCGCCTCCATCATCGGAGGCACGCTGGCATTCGGCCTTGACCCGGAATCCACCGCTTCCACGCTGGACACCAAGAAGGCGCCCGTGGTGCTTACCGCCGACGGCGGGCTGGACCTCACGGACTCCACAGTCGTCATCGGCCAGGGCGGCTCCTACAGCAGGAACGCACTGGTCATCGACACCAAGGGACGCACGGAGAACCTGGTGCTCGCCTATGTTGGCGATTCCACCACGAACGCCGACTATGTGGACCTGAGCGGCAAGCTCTTCAACAAGTACTACACCAACGCACGCCTGGTGAACGGCGCCGTGCTGGTGGACCTCCGCAGCGGCTACTTTGAGCAGGATGTGGTGCAATCCAACCACCACAACACGCGCGCCGGCGCAGCCATGCTGGACGAGGCCCTCAAGTACACCAATCCCCAGGTCAACGATCCGGACGGCGACCTCGCCGGCATCATGGATGCCCTGGAGAGCGGCCACATTTCCCATAGCCGCGTGGAGCAGATTGCCGCCGGCCTCGCCGGGGCATCCACCGCCGCGCTCGGCATGGCCGCCTCCCAGGATATGGACCGCCAGCTGCGCGCCATCCGCAACCGCACCACCACCATGGGCGTGGGTGAAGGAGCAGACCGCACCGGCATGCCCTTCGTCAACGCTTGGATCAATGCGGAAGGCGACTACCGCAAGCTCGATGCCGAGAACACCCTGGCCGGTTACAAGATGACCAGCTGGGGCGGCACCCTCGGGTTTGATGTGGACTGCACGCCGCGCTTCACCTGCGGCCTGGCCGTCACTGCCATGCACGGAGACTTCACCGCCGAGTCCGCGGAATCCGCCAATGGCGACCTGAACAGCGCCTACCTCACCGCATTCGCCCACTACACCCACAGGGCCTGGTCCCACACCCTCGTGGCCGCCTTCGGATGGTATGATACCGAGCTGGAGCGCAGCATCAACTACGGTACGCGCACCGCCACCACCAAGGGCGATTCCGACGGCGCCGGCATCGGCCTCATGTATGAGCTCGGCTACACCTTCGCCCTCAATGAGGACGCCACCACCTGCATCCAGCCCCTGTTCAACGTCAGCTGGCGCCACACCTCCATCGGCGGCTACAACGAGACCGGCAGCCAAACCGCTCTCAACGTGGGCGACATGGAGGCCAACGTGACCACGTTCGCCCTCGGTGCCCGCCTGCAGTCCGCATACGGCTCCAAGCCCTGCAACCGCTCCTCCCTCTTTGAGGCGCGCGCGCTCGCCAAGCTTGCCTGCGGCGACAAGGACGTGGCTGGCAAGGTCAACCTCTCCGGCCTCCCCACCCACACCGTCAAGAGCGCGGAGATAGGCAACTTCGGCGTTGAAATCGGCGCCGGCATCACCATCCCCATGGCACGAGACAACGACGCCCTCTTCCTTGACCTCTCCGCCGAATTCTGGAGCGGTTTCGCCAATGTCAACGGCGTCGTCGGCTACCGCGTGAACTTCTAATTGGCAATCTACCATTTGTTGGTTAGGCGCGTTCCGCGCGCAAAGATGCTCAAGAGCCATCTGGCATTCTGCCAGATGGCTCTTCATTCGGAGACAGGCAGCGGGTGGGGGAATCGAGTAGGGGGGGGTTGGCCCCCCGCACACCCCACCCTACCGGCCAAATTAGGCTTACGGCGGGGTGTGGGCGAAGGCCCCCCGGGTGACC